>Ga0307376_10001517_pt1 | contig 24727 bp, 13 predicted proteins | sample TR2MG_FD_202536 | JGI IMG/M metagenome (GOLD analysis project Ga0307376, IMG submission 202536) | Soil microbial communities from Risofladan, Vaasa, Finland - TR-2 | ecosystem: Environmental > Terrestrial > Soil > Coastal area > Acid sulfate soil | place: Finland: Risofladan, Vaasa | collected...
CTGCTGTAGACAAAGCTGTGAAAGAAAACCCATCAAGTCTTGGTAGTATGTTTATACGGACAATGCAAGCTCTTGAAGATTTAAGTATTGGAACACGGGTGAATCCAAAAACGTCCGAGGTTATAGATCAGATGACCCGTGTATCTCCTGAATTTTATGAGAGCAAGGGTCTTGGTGATATTGATCCGTATAAATTACAGGATATGCCCAAGAGAGAAAGAAAAGAAGTTTTAAATGCAACAGAAGAATTGATATCAACTATAAATCAGAGAGCTGTAGAACCACAGATGCATGATTTCAGTGGTGATCCTGAAGAAAATGTAGCTTATCTTGCTGATTTGAATGAACAGTTCGGATTTACAACTAAAGGGCAGCTTTCTCAAAAAAGTAAATCAGTCGCATCTCTTGAGGCTGTAATGAAAAAACTCAATATAGAAAATCTAATGGTATATGGTTCTCCGAGAGAACACAGGGTAAGTGTTGAACAACTGTTCGGTGATAAAACATCTGGGATTAATATTATAGGTAAGTTATCTCCTGATAATCTTTATCATCCAAATGCAGTCGTCTTACAGGGTGTCGAAGAAGATGGGCAAAAAGTAACCGGACAATATATTATGCCATGGATATCAGGTGGAGAATCAGCATATGGTGTAGATGAAAGTAATTATCAAAGACATTTTGTACGAAAACTTGTTACAGAAACACCATTTATGAATCATGTAACACCCATTGACTATAACGATTGGGAGAATCTTGAAGTGCATGGAGATGTAAAGACTCCCGAAGATAAAATGAATCATCTTGAAAATAAAGCAGACAGAGAAAAAGTACCATATGTTCACTGGTATTGGGATAAAGAAGATAAATTATTCCATGCAGATCTAACTTCGTTTGGATATAACCGTAAAACCGGACAAACAGATAAGCATAAGGATAAATCAATTACTGGAAGAACACAGAGAGAGGTATACGATAATTATATTAGGGAGTTAAGTGGTGCCATTGGTAAAGTTGTCAGTAGAGAAATGATGGAAAGTTATGTTCCCGGAGAAGGATTCCCGGAAGATATACTTAAAGACCTTACTCCTTATGATTGGGCTGCGATATTTGAAGAATGATATAAATAGTTATGAGGGGATACAAAGTAAGGGGATTAAATCCTTCAGCTCTTGATACGGCTCAATTTGATGAGTCTAATTATGAACCATATAGTTATACTGTAAGGGGTCATCAGCCGCCAAAGTATGAAGAGATTAAAAGGAATGTACTTCTATCCAGCAGGTATGATAAAAATCTCTCTCCTTATGAAGTCCAGGAATACAATCGCGCACAGAATCAGGGATGGTTAAATAAAGTTGGCAGCGGTCTCATTAGCCGTGGATCATCTATCGTTCCAAAAATTGGTCAGGGTATAGGGCATGTTGGTGGATTTGTTTATGAAGCTGCCAATGCCTATGCAAGCGCAAAAACTGGTGATATTCAATCAGCAATGGATATTTCTGGCATATGGGATAATTTTGTCGTTGATATAATGTCCAAGGCTGATGATAAATTGCGTGAAGAATTGCCTGTTTTTGGTAGTGAAAAATATTATGAAGGTAATATCCTTCAGCAAATGGGTACAACCAAATTCTGGGCTGATGATTTCTTTGATGCTATTGCCTTTGCTGCATCAGCATATGCTCCTGGTGCGCTCGCAGGAGCTGCTGGAAAAGCATTAGGTTTAGCTGGCAATTCATTGAAAGCTTTTCAACTTGGATCCTCTACCATATATAATACTATCTCTGAATCAGGATTTGAGGCTCATGACTTTGGTAAGCAAGCCCGCGAACAGTACTCAAGAGAAAAGTTTGGACTTCCTTTTGAAGAATTAAATGATGAGCAGCAGTTTGAAACGAAACTTAAAATTGCTCCAAAGCAGGCTACTACTTTTATGGCCAATGCAGCAATACTTGGTATACCTAATTATATTCAAAGTAAGTTTTTCCATGGAGGATTCTCACAGAATGCACAGAAATTGAGGCGTGCAGTTACTGCTGGGGAAATATCATTAGCAGATGTAAACGTTTTCCGTAGTGCTCAAAAGAGTTTATTTGGAGGTATAGCATCAGAAGGTTTGTGGGAGGAAGGTATGCAGAATGCTGTTCAGCGTTACCAACAAAGGAGTGTTGATGGTAAAGCTTATGAAGGGTTTTATAAGGGCGTTGCTAATGAATGGCTGGATGGATTTTATACCACTGAAGGACAAAAGGGAATGATCCTTGGTGCTCTTATTGGTGGTCCCATGGGATTTCGTTCAGGATATCTTGAGTCTATGGGATTACGCAAAGGGATAACAGAGGTTGAGCAGTTCCTTGAAAATCGCATGTCAGCACTTGATCATTATGATAAAATCTTTGCTGATCCAATAAAGAAACTCTATAAAACAAATAATGTTCAGAAGACAAGGATTATAGACGGAGAAGAAACGGCAGTAAAGGAAGAGTCCTATGTTGACAAGGATGGAAATATGGAGATCGATCCTCTTGCCGCAAATAAACTTCTCTTTCGTACTCTCTATGATAAGTTTCTTTATGATGAAGCCATGGTTGCCAATCTCGAAGGGGACGAGGCACACCTAAAGATGGTCAATGATGAGGCCCTGGCCCGTAGATTCTTTGCATATGCTACTCTCCATACACCTTCAGGGGAACCTGTGTTTGAAGATGTCGATGAGGCAATAGCTGCACTTAAGGAAAGAGAGTTGCAGTTTCCTGAAGACTTTGCCCCGGAAGGACTAAAGAAAAAAAATACTGAAACTGAACTTACCAAACTGAAAGAGATTTATGAAAAAGTAGAGAACGATCTGTTAAGTATCAAAGACTTCGAGAAGGATGACATGCGTAAAGGTTTTAAGAATGTTGTTCGTAAAACACTCTTTGGAGAAACAGTTAAACTTGAGTCCTTGAAGAGTATGAGGGGTCTTGTTAAAAATGAGAAGGCTATAGAGGAGCTGGATATTCTTATTGGGGATTCACAAAGTCTTATCAATGATCTGTCAAAAGAAACTACCAGGGATAAGTTGTTTGAACAGTATAAGAAAGAAGTCTTTTACCTCAATGACCAACAACAGAAATTACGTGAGCTTGAATCAGCAGAGACCAGGGATGAGGAGGCTATCAAAGATGTGCAATTTGATATAGAAGAGAACAAGTATATCCAGGGTAAATATTACCCAAATTTTTCATTTGCTTATGACGTTGCTCCAGATAAGTTGATTGGTGACCTTGGTGCCAGGAACCAGTATTATTTTAATATTGGTATGGATGCCATGGTGGATGCTACTGTTGATAGTATGCTTGAGGATGTAGAAAAAGGAGAAGGTAATATAGCAGATGTTCTTAATTATATAACAGATACTCGCCAGGGTAGATCAAGGATCCGTAAAGAGGATGTTGATAAAGTCCAGGCATCGTTGATAAGTGAAGGAGAAAGAGTAACACAACTTATAGATCAGGCTGCAGAATCGCAAGAATATCTTGATGCTAACCCAGAAATTATCCCTGTGTTAAAGGATGGTTTTCCGGAAGATACGCCAAATCCTAATTACAATCCTGAAGAGACCCAACTGCATCAAGAAGTGGTAGATGAGGCGAAACTTAGGGCAAGCCAATTAGATGCTGCCAATAGTAAATATGATGAGCTGGTAGCTACTGTTGAGCCCAAGACAGAAAGAAAACGATTCAGTGGCCGGCAGGAAGAGGAGAGGTTCTTCCGTAGGAAATTTGGAGACAAAGCCGTTAAAGCCTCTAAAGGTATCAGTGATGCTTATAATGCTAATGAGAATGCATACTCTTCTATCGCTGATGTACGTGGTGTCATTAAACAACTAAAGGAAATCAAGCGTGCCTATGGTAAGGATCCACGTAAGCAATTACTGGAGACAAAAGAGTTCAAAGGATTTATGGATTCTGTTAACCAGGCCCTAGAGGATCTTAAAGCGATAGAGAAGAAGGTTGAGGAGAACTTTGCTAACAGGGCTGCCAAAGACCAGCGTAGTAAAGAGAATAATGATAGCGCCACATTTTTATCCATAGGTGTACGGGTAGATAAACAATCAAAGACGTTTACCATAGCTGATCCGGATATCTATAACTCTATACTTAATGCTGTTGGAAAGACATTCTTTAATAAAGTAATGGGTGATGCTAAAAAATCTGAGCGTCCCTTTGATGGTATATATGCAGAGAAGATCATAGATAAAATCAAAGAGCAAAAGAAAACGAAGGATGTTCTTGCTGTAATAAAAGGAACCGAAGAAAATAAAGGAAAACGTACTGCGGCCATTGATGAACAGATAACACGTATTAAGCAAACAAAATTTTACAAAGAACGTAGTGAATCTATTCATTGGCCATTTAAAAGTTATCGTCAGAATCCATTCAAGTTATTTGATCTTTTGATACATCAGATAGCTCCACCATTTATAAAAACTGGAGACCAAGTTGTTCCCTTGGATACTTACCGCAAGGATAAAGATGCTATAGCTCTCTATGATGCTATACGCAGTGGTGCTCCTATAGGATATGAAGGTATAGAACGTGATGATCTGTTGAGTATACTTGAACAACAGATAAATGTACAGTCTATTATCCGCCTTCAGGATAACCTTGAATCATCCAACAGGCTGATCGATCAGATAGAGACAGAGATAGCTATTATTAAGAACAAGAAACAGGCACCTTCTAATCAACAGATAATATCAGTACGCCAGGGAGTGATGGTATTGGGTAAGAAGTTCACAGATGCTAAGAAGAAGTATGGGACCTGGCTTTATTTGAAAGGATTATCTGGCACTGGTAAGACTAGCTTTTTTTCACGGTGGTTGACAGGTTCTCTGGGTCTTAAACGCAATGAGTATATTGCTGTAGCGCATCATCCTAAAGCAATGGATAAACTGCAAAAGAGTATTATGCCTGAAAAACCGGCTATCCTTGCTACTGCATTTACAAAAAATGACATTGATGATAATGTAAGATTAGTTGTTCTTGATGAGGTAGGTCGCCTGTCAGCCTCAGAACTTGGTCATGTAGCTGATGTTGTTATGGCAGTAAATCAGGGTCGTGATAAGCCTGTCTATTTAATGGCTATTGGTGATCCTACTCAGATAAGCGATAGGGATGCGCTTAGACCCGTAATTGCAGATCCAGGCGAAAGTAAATCAAGGATACAGGAATTGGATCCTCTTACCTCCATCTTTCGTACTAGCAGTAGTGCAATTTTATTTGTTACAGATGTTTTCCAGGATAATTTTAAACCTGTAACAACTCTTGTTACTAAGGCTACAGATATTATAGGCAAGCCTGCTGATGGTGTTCATGTAAGTTCAATATCCGAGGATCTGAAAAAACAATTAGATGTACACCGTGATAATAATCGCAGTAAAATTATTATTGTTACTAATGAAGTTGCTCAAAAGAGATATGAAGAAGAATATGGTACTATTGCTGAAGTTCTTATGTGGCATGAGATATCTGGTATTGAATACGATGAGGTATATATTGATATAGATCCAAAAACCTTTGAATTTGTTAAGAAATATAATGAGGCTGCTTATACTGCTGTTGGTCGTGCTAAACAATATGTTTTCTTTAGGGATTACACTGGTAATTTTGAATACTCTGTCTCTGATGATATGAAGATAGAGGAGAGTGAGGAGGATATTGATGCCAGGATGCTTGCCCAATACAATGAGAGACTTGAGTTTGAGTCGGATGTTCTTAAAGATATGATGCCCAAGGCTAAGGCCAGAACTTTTGAGACACGCAGTATAACCAAACAGGATGTTGAAGATCTACAGGAACCACAGGTAGAGAGTAGGGAAGACTATACTGATGAACCAGAAACACCCGTGCAGTCTCCGGAAGATGCAGGGGAATGGCTGGATATAAAACTCGATGAGATAGAGAACCATGATCCACAGTATACCAGCCATGGTCCCATAACTCATTATGGTATTAGTGGAGAACTACGTGATTCTCGTGTAAAGGTAGGATCCAAAGTTAAATATATTAAGGTACGTAATGAGGAGAAAGATCGCTATGAGATCCATGCCGTAGGGCAGGAGCTTCACAATGATGGTACTCCAGTGAAAGGAAATGTATGGCATCGTATTGCTGTCCTTGGTGAGGAAGAACTTCATAACACATCTCTGGGACAATACCTTTCCCGCCTGAGTGATGAAGCTACTGACTCAGATGGTCGTCACCTGTCTACAGGTCTTAGCCGTGGAACAGTAGGTAAATTTACTACCGAAGAAGAGGGTCCCTTTATCCTGGCTACAGGAACAGTTACTAAAGCACGGCCACTTCAGTATGATTATAACCCTGCGTTTGAGGATAAAGGGTTGGGTATGCTTGAGCGCCTTATGGATAAGGTTAATAAAGCATTCTCATACAGACAGAAAGAGAATCTCTCATATACTGTAAAGATATACAAGAATGGTGACCTCTTACCTAACAATGTTCTTGTACAGAATAGTAAGATTAAAGCCGGTGTACCCTATCTTGAGATTGAGCGTAAGACTACTAAGGATGGTAAGGAGAAGACATCTAAGTTCCAGTGGGTACGACTCAATCCAAGAAAGTTAAGACAGAATGATAAAGACATAGGCAATCTACAGGAGTTTCTGGATGCTATAAAGGTTATCGAAAAAGAGGTAGGTATAGTCTATGGTACTCCGGAGGTCAATGAACTTCTGCGCCGATTTAAAAGAAACTATACTGTTCAGGAGAACGAAATTGTCCCCAGAAAACCTTCATATACCTGGGATCAGTTCAAGAAAGATCGTGAACAAGGATACCTGGTAGAACTTACCGAGGATAAATTTAATAGTCTCTCCAAGCTGGTTGATCCTATTATCCGTCTTTACTATGGTCCTTCTGATGATGTAGAACAGAGGTTTACCACGGAAGAGGAGATGTGGGGTGCTGTTGGTGTAGAGAATAAGGATAATCCTGATGAGATATATGAATTTGTAGAGCTACCTGGTCGTGGTGAAGGTCGTGTTAAAATTGTTGATCGTAAAGATGATCAGAAATTTACCTATCTGCATGGTCCGGGCCTCAAGGAATTACATGGTCAGGCACAGACTACACTAGACTACCTTGCCAGGGCCAATGGATCTGTTGCTGGATATAATTTCCGTACCAGGCGTGTATGGAGAAAAGGAGGAAAGGGTAAAAGGAATTTTTATTATACCGGTGCCAAAAGCTTGCTTGCCAGTGAGACAACTCTGGGTAAATACTTTGATGAGATAAAGGGGATCCTTGATCAGGTTACCGAAGATTTTGAAAAAGAAGGAGAAGAGTTTCATTATAGTGCTTTACTAAAAGATAAAGACAACCATTACCTTACCGATGATGCTAACATGAAAGTCATAGAGGATTTTCTTGTAAGGGCTGGGTATTTATCTCAGGTAGACATTGATCAGATGCGGGTAGAGCATACTACTCCAGTCATTAATACAGCAGAACTGGAAGCTGTCCTTGGATTTGACAAGGAAGGTAATCATCCTTCACTTTATAAACCACTCGATTATAAAGAGTTTAATGATCTTGGTGAGGATGTTAATGGTAACCGGCAGCAGCTGGATGATTTACTTGTGAATAATCTTAAGGAGATCCTGCCTACAAAAATCAATATCAAACTTGATATAGCAAGGGAAGAACGTAAAGAGGGTGTATATACCAAGGCGAAAAAAACAGTTAAGTCTGCAGAGGATAAGCTTAGGGATATCCGCAAGCGTAGACTTACCGGGGCCCCAATGGAGGAGCTTGGTAAGAAGATAACCCAGGAAGAAGCTCGCAGGCTTGCACAGGAGATTATGCCTGATATTAAAGAAGAGGAACTGAAATTTGTTACCCGTTCTCAGATGATGCTTATAGCTGGACAGATGGATGCAGGTCATTATCTTAATGGTATCTTATATATACAGCGTAATGAAGATGACACAGTACATAAAAATGTCATCAGGCATGAGGTATTCCACAAGGTTTTTAATGAGTTTCTTACACCAGTAGAACAGCGCAGACTGACAAATGCTTTCAGGAAAGAATTCCCTGAGTTTAAAGACAAGGACTTTTATGAGATCGAGGAAGCCCTGGCAAAGAACTATCAGCTATGGAAGGATGAGAAACTTAAGGTCAAGGACGGTATCCTTTTAAAGTTCTACAACTGGCTCTCCAGGGTATTCGGATTTGTTAATGGGAATGTAGACAACATCAAAAGATTCTACAAAACCGTTGAATCAGGCTATTTTACTGATGTTAAAGGCTCTGCCATTGGCATACGCCGTGGTATGAAGGAGATAAACCGTAAATATGGGGACTCTACGATCTTAAACTACCGTCAGTCCTTGAAAGTGTACATGGATGCAAGGAGTATTATTAAAGGAACCTTTGCTACTCTTCTTCAGGAAGGGTTTAGCGGTTATCCTGTATCACGGAGAGAACTTAAAAGTATTGCCAGTAACTTAATAGAAGCTGATCTTAATGAGAATCAAACAATCTATAATGAACTCGATAAGGATAAGAATCCAGGGGAAGCTGCAGCTTTTACAGAACTTATAAATGCTCAGAAGAAAACCCTAGAGAATTATGATGAATTGCTTGAAGATGTCTATCCAAGTTGGAACTTTGATGGATCCGGAGAGATACTCGTTGATACCAACCTTACTACAGAGGAAATAGTACAGAACTATATAGATGAACGTGAGAAGGTAAACATCAATGACCATACCAGGGAGAGTGATGAAGTAAATAATGAGACAAAGCTTTCGGATGTAGTAAAGGACTTTCTTTCTAATGTTCCTATCGATAAAGGATACATGGAGTGGCGTGAGGCTTATATCCGTACACTGCAGCTAATGGAAGGTGGACAGCCTTATGCAGACAACTGGGATCAGCAGCTCCTGCAGGCATGGGGAGAACTAGGAGAGAATCCACGTTCAAAGGTAGTGGTGGATCATATCATAGAGGTTATTAATCGTGCGAAGAAAACAACGAATGAAAATGGTGCCCAGCTGCCAGACACTATGAAGTTCCTTGATGAGGATACATTTGTTCATCATACAGAGAGTGTAAAATCTATTGCCGGTCCTGTAGGTTCGCGTGTTGAAGGGGCACAGGTACTTAAAAGAGGAACAGGCCAGTCAACAAGAGGATGGTTGTTAGAACTTGAAACAGAATTTAATATCAGTCCTAAAGATACCAAGGCGCTCTTTATTAAACACCAGAATGAGAATGTTGTCAGGTCCCTGGTAAATAACATGGTGTCTCAGAAGAAGAAGAACCTTTACATAGCAGAACGTAAGAATGAGTTTGGCCTCTGGGAGATGGCATATATCCCTGCTAAAACTCTGGGTCCCAGAGATGGTCTGTCATCCTTTATAATAGATGGACTTGATGAAAGGTTCCCGGATCAGGATAGCATAAAAAAATTTATCAGAAACTGGATCAATCCAAGAGTGGATGAGCATCTGGCAAAGAAGGAATTTGTACGGGAGTTCTTACTCTATCTTGGTGCCGGTCACCTTGCAGCTACCATACCTGATTATAATGTTGGTGTTATATATACGGATATTATTGAGTTTTTTAAAGAGGATGCTAAGATTGTAGGGCAGGTAAAGGAGAGGATTACTGATGAAGATAATCCAGAAGAACAGGAAGAGATTGTTTACTATGATATTCATGATGCGCTGAAGAACAAAACAAGTATGGTTAACCGCATGGCTGACCTACTGAATGTCGGAGCACAGTTTATCCGGGCAACAAATACCCGTGATGTAAGTGGTAAGCGTAAGTATATGCACAGCCTGGGGTCACAGGCACACGATACAATCTTTAACTTCTCAAACAACAGGGAGTACAAGACAGGGAATATGTCTCTAACAAAACTTCCTCATACAGAGACAGAATTCTTTGGTGATAACATCTTTGTGTCTGGTTTGAATAAGATCCATACTATCGTGGACCATGATGGTATACGCAACATACAGCCATCGGGTAAGACTACCGGTATTCTATATAAACGTGAGGATAAAAAGAATTTTATATCCAGGTCCTTCGTCTTTGGTTTCCTTGATCGTGTTCGTCATTCTGTAAAAGAAAAGGAGAGGTACTTCCAGTTTGTTTATCCTAATGGTCGTAAGAATGCCATGGGTGCAGAGGTTAATGTACTTACTCCGCAGCAGGTTAAGCAGGGATTGGCTGCTATGGTAAAGCAAATAGGTAAGCGTAACCAGGATCTTGAAGGGACCCTTGAGAACTTTAAAATAGATAAGCTTACTAATTTTGATCTTCTTCAGGAGGTTATTGGAGATAGGGATCTCAGGGCTAATCCTATTAAAGACAGTGAAGTAGAGGGGCTTGTGAATAAAGTTTATGCTAAGTTCATGTCCCTGGCAGAACAGTTTACTGATGACATTATCACCGAGAAAACAGAGTTGCCGGTAGATCTCTCATCTTACTATAAACTCTCACGATTTGTTGATAAGGATTTATTCCCTGAATGGAGAAGAAAGGATCTTATAACAGACAATGGTAAAACCAGGGTTCTTGAGAAAGAAGCAATGTTTAATGTCCGTCCTGGACAATTCAAGTATGAAGGTAGACTTTACCAGGTAAGTAAAGAAGCTCTATTGCCTCTGGCCTTTGCTTTTGTAGCGAACAGTTATGTTAATTCATATAATTTCAATCAACTTTTAGTAGGGGACTTTGCACAGTTTCAGAACAGTACTGATGTGATCCGCCGGCTGGATCTGGCTTCGGCACCTGGTTACAAACCGTTTACCAACTCACTAATGGGTATGCCTGAGAAGTTTCGTATGGGAGTTATCCAGGATCCTATACGTGATACTGATGATATAGGTGCTATGCTTTCGGAGTTGCTTACTGATAAAGAAAAGGAAAGTCTTCCCGATTTACTGGCGATGTTTGAGAAGGATTTTTCTCCCGGTGATGGCCAGGGATTTATGTTGCCGGAGAGATTTGAGCAATTGCAGTATACCGGATTTGGTGATTCATATCAGCTTGCTCATATCATGAAGCCAGTGATATACGATATTAACGAGGAGGGTGTAGAGCGTGGAGTGAAGTATTCCAGTATTGTTTTAAGTGATCAGCTACTGGAGACATTCCCTTCCCTTGGTGTGCTTAGAACTAATATGCGCCGTGGTAAGATGGGTGAGGTTGTGTTTAATTCTGCCGTAAAGGTTGGTAACCCGCAGAAATCTGTCCTCTTATCACATGAGGACCTTTTGCGTGATCCGGAGTATGAGATAAATGAAGGTGCTGTCTTTGAAATAAGCAATATCAATTATAAGATACAGAATAATCCAAGGGCAAAGATAGATTCAGATGTTACTCAGCCATCACAGCTTATCTATCTGCTTAATATTCTGGATGCAAACAAGTCTTCTGCTGATGCTGTTTATAAGGCATTTGCTGAGATCATACGTACAGGTAATGAGAAGTTTGCCGAGAATACAGAGAATGAATCAAGTATACGTCAAAAGCTTATAGATATCCTTGGTGGTGTACCAGGTAATGAACGTGAACATGAAATGCTCACTGCAGGCTTAAGTCTTAACTTCCCTGCACTCTCTGACAAAGCGATCATTCATCTGGCATCACATCTAAAGAAAAATACCGTAGATCTACGGTTCTCAGGAACAAAGCTTGTCCTTCAGAGTGCCTATGGTGCCAGGAAATATGCAAAGGGTGTGCTTGATGAAAAAGCAGAGAAGCTACGCTACCGTCTTGATTCAAAGGGTGGTCTTTATGCAGAAGTTATTATTTCAAGAGGACTTCTCTCAGAGGAACATGAGTCACGGATACAGGACGCTATCGATAAAGAAAAGAATGCAGAAAATTACTTTGATACTCCTGATCTTCTTGGATTCCGTATCCCATCCTCAGAGATCCATAGTGCTGTACCCATGAAGGTAGTAGGATTCTATGATTCAATAGGAACAAGTGTTATCATAGCTCCTGAGCTTATGGTGGCCCTGCATGGTTCTGACTTTGATGTTGACTCATTATTTATTATAAAGCGTGAAGAACATGAAGGTAGTCCGGTGGGTTATCAATTCGCAGATGGCAGGTGGTCCTTTAATAAGAAGGGGGATCCTGAATCACCACAACGACTAAAGTATCTTAAGAATACTATCACTGAAAATTTGCTTGATGTTATATCATCACAAAAGAATAAACAACGAATGCTTTCTCCTATTCCTCTCAATCCATTGCGTGAAGAGGTAAAAAGAGTAAAGAAAAAAAGTAAAGGGGCCAGGAAAGAGACCTTTGATCTATCGAATATCAATGATCAGATGGAGGTTCATTCACAGATCTTTGGTGCCGATGCTGCTATAGGGATCTTCGGTAATGCGTCAAAGGCTTTATCATATATGCTCTATACTGGTGAAGGGAGAACGAATCCTAAGCTACGAGAAACAGATACAGCAAAGAAGGTTGTTATCGATGGTGTGGAATACAATCAGCTTACCGATAAAGACAGTAAAGGCAAATCTATTTTTATTGATATCGATGGTTTTATAAATGCATCTATAGATAATATACGTGAGCTTATCCTTCCGGCGCTTAACATTACCAGCACTACTATCAACTCTTATATCGCTTTGAGATTTCTGGGTGTACCTGCAGACGTAGCTCATAATTTCTTACAGCAGCCTGTCATGAGAGCTATGTCTAAGAAGGGTAGATGGGGATCAGAGAATATAATGACATTTCTTAAGAACAAACTTGGTACAGATAATATTGACCTAACAGAGTATCCTATTACCAATGAGAATATGCTCAAGGATATGGCTAAGTATGAGGATATCTTTGATCTTGAAAATGTTGAGATTACAAAGAGCTTGGAAGACTTTTTAATGCGTCAGATGGCAGTTATGAATCTCTTTGGGCGGGCACAAGAAATAGGACAGGATATAACAAATATGTCTTTCTTTTTGCAGATAGCACGGAACTACCCGGTGGATAAGGAAGGGATAGACAGGCAGATAGAAAGGAAAGAGGAGATCTTTGGTAAAGAAGTTAATGATGATGGAACCCTGGCAGATATTACAGACTTCTCTTTTGATATAAGTGAATTCTTTAAAGAACGTCCACATATTTTTGAAGCTTACAAGGCACTAGAACAGTTCTCTTCAACAATAGAGAGATCTGTCCATAAGTATTCCAGGTCTTTAACCAGGTTCATTCATGATGCTACATACTCTACTGGAGTGCGACTGGATTCACAGAGGGCAAAGAATAGGTATAAGATCCGTGACGAGTTTGTTCATTACTTGTTAAGTAACTACCTCTACACTGGAGAGTATTCTATTCCAGAGGCTCCGGACTATGTTAGAGGAGACATGGTGCTTACCGGTGCGCGTGCTTTTAATCAACAGTTCATTAGCCAGGTTAAGGCCCTGAAGAAATATTTCAATGATAAGAAGATAGATAGCCGTTTTATATCACATCTGTCTACTTATTATAATCCACTTAGTAAAACCTATGAACTACGATTTAGTGGTGGTACTAACCTTGACCGGCCAGACCTTCTGGATTTCAGGGAGGCTTTTCATCAGCTGAACCAGATAGACTTTACTTATCACAAAGGTCCTGGTATCTATACAGCCTCACTGAAAAAGAAACCAATGGCAGATGATGAGTTCTCTGAATTTCAGAAAGCTTTTGTTACCTATGGTATAATGCATAACGGTCTTAGCTTTGGAGCTACAAACTATAGCATGGTCCTGCCAGAATCACTCTATATTGAGGCGGATAGACTGATAGAGAATCTCCTTCATACCTATACAGCGCCGGAGAATAAGGAGAAGCTCCAGGGACTGATGGAACATTTCCAGGTGGAGCTTGCGATAAATCATGGTAAAGAGATACCTATTATTAAATCAGTAAGAGATGTTAGGCCATGGCCCACAGGATCAAAATCTGATGGGACCTTTATTTATAGTGGTTATGATGAAGGAATATATTATGATAAGCGGTTTTTAAATACTGACTTCGCAGGTGAAGTAGAAGAGGGTAATATGACCTATCCTAAGTTCATGCATACTCGTAACGGTGATAATCACTGGGTATATGTTCGTATCAATAATGCCCAGGCATCAGTAGTATATTATCAGCTTATTGGAAGGGTTAATCCTTTTAAACATTACAGTGTTGATAACTCAGTTTTTGAGAAGCCTTATAAAATCTCTGAAGCCTTTGGTGTTGTGGATCCTATCTTCGGTTCTCCTATAAAAAATATTGCTGTAAGGGATGTTAATAACACCTCTATAAACTTCGAGGGTAAAGAAATAAATATAGGAGATACTATCACTCTAACTACCCATAGTGATCCCAGCAGGCTTAATAAAAAATATGTCCGAGTAAAAAGCAAAAAGCTTAAGAGTATTACTGTAGAGGCTATAGAGATAGAGGATGTGGAGCCTATGGCTAACCGTGCCATGGATACTGTAGATAATGTTGCTCTTGCGATAATAACAAAATTCCGTATGAAGGCATCACCGTTCTGGAATGGACCTAATGGTAAGGTTATGATGCTTAAGCACCGACTAGGAGAATCCAGGGCTTTTAAAAATGATCTTAACAGGAATGACTTTAACCGTATGCAGGTTATAAAAGAACGTCCGTTGAGCTATGGCGTTGAGGTATACATTGACCGTGGTGAACTGTTTAAATTTCTGGGAGAAGCTGATGCCGTACAGCTAAATCTTTTTAATAAAAAGTATCTTGATAATGAGGAGCTTAAAGATGATACCATTATTGTATCTCGTCTCGCTCCTGAAGACCGTGCTGTACCTAATGAACAGATAGAGAAGGTAGCTGCTTACTTTGAGAATGACTCTAGTGTGACTGAGCTTTATAATGATATTATAGAGAGAACAAAGAATGAGGGGCTTAAAAAACTTTACTCTGCTGTCCGTAGTCGTGTTGCTGCAGCTGATCTTAAACTCAACACTCTGGCTAAACTCCAACCTGGTGATGGTGCCAGGTATACTCTTGATGGTACTGTGCATGTTGATCTTGAGAATTTGGCCGCTGCCGGCTATACTACCGTAGAGCAAATAGATCGTGTAATAGCACATGAGGTTGTCCATGGCATTACTTCTAATGCCTATTGGAGTGATGAGAAGTTCCGCGATGAGATAGATCAGTATTTCTCTGAGCTTATTAATAACGATATTATTCAGCAGGAAATTCTGAAAACTGTTGTTGCTGGTGATAAGGTTAGTATGCAGGGGATGAAGAGTGCTACAGAAATGCTTGCGGAAGTGATGGTTAACCCTGAGTTCTCAGAACTGCTTGAACGCATTCCTTATCCACAACAGGAGAATAGATCCTGGCTGGGTAGATTGATAGATAAGATACTGGTAGCCCTGGGTATTAAGGATGCCAATATGGCTGATAGACTCAAAACAGTTATTGTTAAGCATACTCCCAAGGTAGCAGCATTTGAAAGGCTTGGTAATGATAAGTACAGGGATGCATCAGGTAAAATCTATCAGAGCCGTGGTGATCCTATGAGTGTTGATCATGGAGAGGCCAGCGAGGATCCACAGGCTGAGCTTGATAAAGCTATCATGGATAACTCTAAGAAGTACCAGATAGAGCTTAATGAGGATGGTACAGAGGGAAAGTTCTATGTAAAGACATCTACCGGAGAGAAACTCAAGCGTATTACTGAACGTGCCAGTGGATTTATATCCTACTTTTTAAACCGTTCTATAGATCCTGACCTTAGTTATGCTGAATATGCTGCTGATCGTAAGTGGGGAAATATCCCGGAAGATCATAAGCTTAGGACAGATGAAGGGAATATGGAGACCAAAGAGGAGTATAGGGATAGATTAGAAGAGAGATCACTGGTAGGGAGAGTTAAAGGAAGTATTATTCACCTTAAATTGAAGGAGTTTTTTAATGAACATTTCCGTCTTGGATATGATGTTAACCAGATGCGTAAGGATATGGTTGATCTTGCGAGTGAGACAGATGGTAAGGTTACACCCGAACATTACGACTGGATAAAGGATACAAAAGTCCTTGAGGCTATACTCTATAATGTAGGGATAAATATCCTACAGGATGCTCCTGATAATGTTAAGGATCCTTTTGTTATGTCCGAGATTACAGTGGCCTCAGATGCTCTGGGATTTGCAGGTACAACTGACCTTATTGTACGTCATTCTGATGGCAGATATAGTGTTATTGACTGGAAGACCGGTGGCACCTTTAACACTCGTTATGTAAATGATGTCCTTAAATATGGTAACCAGGATATACTCATTACAGATACCCAGCGTGACAGAGCCAAGTTGCAGATGACGATATATGCTTTGATGCTAAAGATTAACCATCCTGAGATGAAGTTCCGGGACCTGCAGGTGGCATGGATACCAGGTAGATTCCAGGCAACACTTGAGGATATGGATAGATTTGTTCATGCTCCTAGTTACCTGGCTATGCTGAAAACATTTCTTCAGGATAAGAGTGCTCTTAAAAAACATGGTTTACCAGAGGATGTGTATGATCAGATTATTAAAGACAGTCCCAACGCTTTTAATCCATCACATTATTCTGACAAGGTATCATCAGAGCTTGTAGATAACCTTATTGATGCTACTAAACGTCCGGAGCAAATATTTAACGAGAAAGTTCAAGAGCTTAATATTCTTCTTGGTGGTAGAGAGAATTTTGAATCACTGCCTAAAGCAGAGCGTGCGAAGGCCATGGTCCTTTGGAAAGAAATAGCTACTATGCGTATCGATCCGTCTATGTCTCTTGATCTTACCCTACAACATGATATAGGTGGTTTCGTTGAATGGTTTGGTAATTATTCAGATGTACCTATGGGTCAGTTCCAAGCCTGGAATAATTATCGTGATGAACAACGTCATAAAGTCGATAAGATTCATAACCATAATTTTAAAAATTTACAATCTCTTATTGAACCTGTTCTTAAAAAATATCTACGTGGTAGATTTAAAGTACGAGCTTTCGGTAAATATATTTTAGCAGATATAAAATATCAGGATCTTTATGGATGGGCATTTAAAGATACTGAGATAGATGGATACTCCAGGGAGAGACTTATGCTTCCTGAAGATGAGGAATATAGGCTTCTTGATAAAGAGCAGCAGGATCTGCTTAATTTTCTTAATGAGGAGTTTAGGAAGTTTTTTGTTGGAGAGAAAGCATACGGTAATCAGACAGCTACAATAGATAGTAAAGATAAGGAATTATCTGTTATTGATCTTTATAACCGTTCAAAGAATGAAGGAGAGAAATTTAAGTGGTATCCTGGATGGTTCCCAAAGGTTATGAAGACTGCTGCTGAGGTGAATTATGAAGAAGGTGTACGGGCTTTAACAGGTAAGTCTCCTTCTGAAGTTTCAGATGTATTCGGTGGCCATATTGTAGGAGCATTTACTCCTGCATCAATAAAAGAAAAAGCTAAACGGAGGCTTACGTATTATGTTGAGGATGAGTATCAAATGTATGATGATCGTAATATGTCTCTCCCTTTCCGTTATCTTGGTAGCTCCAAAATAGATAATGCAAGGGATTATACTAAGAACCTGGAATTTATGTTTGATGCCTTTCATAAGTCCACGGTTTATAAAAAACATATGGATCCTGTTTATGCTGCCGGCCAAGCTTTAAAGCAGTACTTACAGATGCAGAAAGATGGTCGTGGCCAGCCTATGTTTGAGAATACAGTTAATTTCTTGAAAAAAGGACTAATGAGAGATATTCTTGGTAAACGTATGAGAATGAAATATTCTCGTTTACCATTACAGGTAGGTAAGTACAATGTCCATGTAGATAAGATTATTGAAATGATGATAGGATGGACCTCAGCTACGGTTATGTGGTTAAGACCTCTGCAGGGTGCCGGTAATGGTTTACATGCCAGTTTACTTACTTGGAGAGAAGCTTTAAAGGGGTCCATTGCTAATAAGTTTTTACATATCGATGGAGAACTTATTGATATGGAACTCCCTGATCGTAAGTGGGCTGATAAAATATATAATACTGAATTTTTACCTAATGTTTTTCTTGGTAAGATACGCCAAGATAAATTATGGCTTATGGCAGAGCATTTACAGTATCTTCCTGATAACTTTGATTATGCTACTAATCGCAGATTCTTACTTTCTACCAGGAATGCTATAAATGATAGTAGTTCTATGTATTTATTTCATTCTAAATGGGAAGAATATGTTTCGTTAACCACTATGGCAGCACAACTGCATCATCTTAAAAATCCTGTAACAGGTAAATCTCTCTGGGACTCTTATGAAGTACAGCAGGATGAAAATACGAAAGAATATGAAATTCATTGGATTGGTGGTAGACGGGGATTCCAGAAGAAAGGTAAAGGCGATGCTGCTGTCTACACGGATATTGAAGGGCTTACAGCTAATGAAATCAGTAAGCTTAAGAAGGTGCATGAAAGAATGCAGGGTGGATACAGAAAAGAAGAGGCAGCTAACGCAGAGTTATATGTTATGGGTAAGGCATTTATTCAATTTAAAAAATACTTACCACGACTTTTAATGAATACATACCATGGTAAGCGTTATGAGGTCCCGCTTGGTAATTACCGTGATACGGGTGAACGTAAGGATGGAGAAACGGTATATGAATGGGTGGCTAGGATGAATGAAGGCCGCTGGCGTACCGTGGTAAATTCTATTATGGCAGTGACTAAATTTGGTAATCCAGAGTATAAATGGGCTAACCTTTCCTCTGAGCAAAAACAGAATATCGTTGATGCTATTATAAACATTGGTGTTATGGCTATGGCATATGGTGGTTACCTGGCTTTCTTCCGTGATGAGGATGATGATGATACCTTCAAGAAGTGGTGGTATAATTATCTCGTTATGAACCTCACTCAACAATATAATCCTATGGATCTTCTGCATACTCTTGAGTCTGCATCTCGTCCAGTGGCTCTTGCACGGAGTTATAAAGCAGTTACAGGCTTTACTAATCTTTTAGTTGCTACGGCTAATCTAACTGTTGGTAATGAGGCTGAGGCTTTTACCCAGGAAGGGCATTTAAAAGGCTGGAATGAATTTCAACGCAGTATTCCTTACTTGGCATCCTATTATGATTTCATCAGTAAAATGGAACATAACAAATCTCTTGAACCATGGTTTGTGTCAAGGTTTGAGAATAAATGGCGATGATCACTCCTCTTCACTCTTAATATACTCCAGAGAGAATCCATCAGTCTTCTGTAAGACATGATGGACATACACCCCGCGAGCATCTACTTCTGTTTCAAACTTATATTCATGGAAGGTATCCTTTGATTCTACGAAATAATCACTGGTGTCCATGATCTCCCAGCGGTTATTTTCTTTGCTATATATTATCTGAAACATTTATGAGAAGGTATAAGTTTTTATCTTCTATGTATTTAATGAGCTTTTTGTAGTTAGTACACTCGTGTGTTTGCCTTAAAAAATATTTGTCGGCAGTGGGACTGTATATTAAAAACTGTATGTCCGGGATCCTTTCAACGTTTTCTTTCTTCCAGACGGTTCTCCCGGACTTAATCCGGAAGAACTCTCTTATACTGTTACATAGTACAGCATTATCTGGAAGTTTTGTATGATATTTTATATCAGCCATTCGTGGTCACAATCATAACATACATAATATTTATCGCTATACGAATGATCAATACCCGTTTGTACCGAAAAACATTTTGGGCATTTCGGACCTTGCTCTTCATTATATGGAGCTTTTGGATCAAACTCAGCTCCTGGCGGATAGAATCCTGACTCTCTCACAATTTTTGTTCTTCAAGTAATTCAATATATGGAGCTATTTTGTAGGTTACTCCTAAATCTGAAAGAGGTAACCAATCTATTTTACCATCTAAAAATTTAATTTTAAAACATAAACGCGGTTTTAATATAGCTGAAGGTTGTGCCATTTTAAAACCTATTACTTTTGATAAAACTCCAGGTCTAAATAAGTCTTTATGAGTTGCAATGCAATAAACATTTATTTCTTTCATTTTTTATGTATTTAGCGTTATAATTATAGCTCCTTCTTCAGCCCAGAACTTACCCAGGCCACTTTTAATGTGTGCTACATGCTTATCATTCTTACAGAGAGAGTCCATAATGCCCTTAAGAATATTATCTAAATCAGGTGTCTGTTCATGGATCTTACCATTTAGGGCCTCTCTTTTCTTCTTGGACCAGGACTTAGGCATTTTGATATGAATGTAGAGTGATTCAATTACTGATGGTAGATCTGCCAGGCCCTGAACATTAGCCTGAAGTCTTAAAAAATTACTGTAGCTGTAATACTTTTTCACAATTGGCTTCCATTTATCCCTCTGGGTCATTCTGGGCTTTGCTACGGGGTCTACATTAAAATGATAAGTCTCCATTATTTATTGGTTTTCATTATTTTTTTAAGTCCTTCATTTGGATCGACATCGGCCACATAGTTTGTTCTATAATCTCCAGCATCTATTTTATCATCAATAGCATCAAGAAGATTAAGAATTCCTTCGAGTGCTTCCAATTGATCTTTTTCAAAATAACCAAGTGGCTCGTTTGGTGATCCTATTATTATCTTAGCAAGATGTTTTTTCTGTTCGATTAGGAGTTCCCAGTCTATGTTGTCTAAATTAATATCATATCTCCATCCCATTGTTTTTATTTTTTAATTTAAATGGATTATCAATTTTAGTGTCTTTAGGATATATTCCATTAAATAAATCATATGTTTCTTTATTTGGTGCACTATGTAGTAATAAACAACGCAGTACATATTTAAATTTTTCTTTTTCATTCTTCCATCTCATTATACATCTTTTTTTCCTTCATTAAACTTCATTTCTATATCAATAGCTTTTTGTCTCATACTTACAGCTAATTTTTCCAAATCCATATTATTAATCAAGGAAGCTTCTCCGCGCATCATTCGTTGGTTTGTATCAATTAAATGCCCAACCGTAAGGATTAAGTGTTGGGTGATATTATACATATGTTCTATATCTTTAGTCATATTTTAAAAGTTTTAAGTGAAAAATGGAGCAACCCCCGGAACCTTGTCCCAAGAGCTGCTCCTGATCAGAAAATACTTACTCACATTGGCACTGTAAATATACTAAAAAATTAAATAAGACACACTAGCGATGCGGCAGTTTGTTTATTTTACAATTCTTCGTTCTTCAATCTCTTCTTGTGCCAATGCATTTACCTGGCTATTGGATCTGGGATCCTGGTCCAGGATAAGGTCGTATTCCCCTTTTAGTTGTTCAATGTTCATATAATGACATTCAGCTTGTACAACTGGATGCCAAACTTCTTTTATAGGTGAACCAGGGACATAATTATCCCTGGCCCACTGCCTGAACTCTATCTCCTGAGTTGCAGACAATTTAGCAAATAAGTCCATTTTACATACCTTTATGAGCTTTTGATTTTGGTTTGAACTTTGTTTTTGCAGCTGGTGTATCGAGTGTTTCCCAGTCTTCCTGTTCTTCTTCGTGTTCAACATCAACAGTTTCTTCATTATCCTGTCCATTGTTTCTTAGTTCACTCATTAAACTACGTTGTTGTTCATCGAATTTAAGAGGTCTTTCATTCACGCAAACACCTTCCTGCGTATATAAACTCACTTTATTGGAATCATGGTCTATAAACTGATACACTATCTCTTCGACCATACGCCCACGGAATCGTACATTATCTGCAATTTCTCTGAGTCGTTTTTTTAATGGACCAAGCTGTTCGCTAAAAACTTTAGATGCTTTGGATTTTTCAGATTCGATTTTCTGTATTTCAATAACAATATCTGATAATTGCTCATGAAATCTTTCTATTTCCTGGTTGCTGAACTGTCTTTCATAATTGGCAAACACCTTTTTATCAGCGGTTGCCTCCAGCATCTCCAACCGTTCAACAGGAGTTTTATCCTGGTAGATTCTCTCTTGCATCATACATAGATTACAACATAGTCATTAAAGTTTTTCACTTGGGCAGCAATAGCAGACTCTTTCTCTTTTTTGATAAGATCTGCAGCATCAGGAGAAAGCAGGGAGCAGGTTAAATCATCAGGATCAATGACAATCTCTATTTTGATAGTTGATTTTTTAGAACCAACAAAGAGTGGTACATGAAGAACAAATCCTTCAGGGATATTGCTATCAACAGCCTGGGATATTTTCATGCTGTGATTAGCTCTTTCATCCTCATTCTTCTCAACATCCTTTTCAACTTTTGCTTTGAAATTCCTCAGCTCTGTTACCAGTCTGGCAGCTTCTGCATTGGAATCAAATAGCGGTCTGTTCATTTTGATCCATTTGGCCAGCTTGAATGTTGTTCTACTCAAATCAGTATTTACACCTGTTCGGGTAAAATCAGGGTGTAATTTAAGCTCTCCTGTTACTATAATTCCACCAACTTGTTCACGGTCATTGGCAACAAGACAAATCGTTCCTGCATCTTCGTTGACTATTACATGAGATTTAGTCGGATCAATCTGCTCTTTACGAATCAATAAGAATTTAGCCGGTGAATTAAGTGTTCCTGTTATTGTAAGGTCATTTAATTCATGGATTTCTGCTGCTTGTCCTTGACGGATTTCCAGGATTTGTTGTCCTTCTGCTAATGTTACATTTACTTCTTTCATTTCAAATTGTTTTTGGTTTTTATTAAATTCTCCTTTATATGAATCTCTTGAGAAATCTGAACTATATGGCCATACTTTTGCACCTTCTTCATATTCACAGGAGGGACAATCTTCTGCCCTTCCTTCTTCATCTTCATCATACGAATCCCATTCATGATCACATGCCGGGCATTCATACTTGAAGAAAAAACTATAATATACTTTAGCCATTTAAAATAGTTTTTGTTGTACAGGTAATTCATTTGATATTAGCTTATACTCATATAAGCCTCGCTTTTCATCTCCTCTACGGCGCTTGTCTACTAAGTGTGAACCAAACCGTGGTTTACGGAGATGTCTCAGCTGTGCTGATATACTGGCTTCTGGATCACGTGTCACCATGGCTATTTCACCAAGGGTTCTCCAACGGCCATCAATCATAAGATCATAAATTCTTTTTATCTGTCCTGTTAATCGTCCTTGATCTAATTTAGGATTGTAGTCAGGACCATCGAATTTCATGGGTTCAGGAATCGATCTCTTTCTCCTGAATGTACTTAAAGTACTTTTCATTACTTATTAAAACTATTTGTTTTGTTTTCATAATAAAAGTTTAAAAATGGGGGAGCACGGGTAACTCCCCCTTTACCAACCCTTGTTTTCAACCTCTCCCCGCTAGTTTAAATTGTATCTATTAATAAAGAACTGTCCAAAAGAGTGATTGGCAGGGATAATAAGTGGTAAGTCCATAACCCCTGGTTTTTGCTGATCAGTACCAAGATTGTACAAATCAAATAATGATATTTGATATTCTCCTTCACGTTGAACTTCTGTATTAAATTTATTCACCAGATATTTCTCAGCCAGACGATTTATTTGCGACTGATTAAGTGGATACTCTGGCCTTGAGGAGATCTCTTTGGAGTCCCTGGTTAGCCTGATCATATTCAGTTCACCAACAATTTCTGCTACCTCTGGATGTGATACAGGTATTTCCTGCATTTTCTTGATAGTTTCCATCTCCTTCTTTCTGGTCTTCTCAAAATTATTGAGCCACTCACCAATAACTTCCAGCATCTTTTCTACAGGCACTTTGTTTGGTCCATATGTTTGTACCCTTTGATTGGCGCTCATTATGGATAAGTTGTCACAATTGACAACATTGGGCCCAAACCCTACCTGTATACCATCTTGATGAAATGCTACTGCCAGTTTGTAATTAAAAGCTGGTTGCCAGTCTTTAATTGTGATGGTATACAATGCGATAAGTCTCCTGAGTAGATAAGTTCCAAGGCTATGCTCACCATGTTCTTTAATAAGGGATTCGTTATCAATATATGATACTCCTGGTAGATCTTTTCTTCCTCCATCAACACAGTGGATGTTTTGGAGACTGAACTCCATTTTCTCCTGGTTAATTCTTTCGTTGATTTTGTCGAAGAGATCAAAATGTAAAATATCATTTATTGGTCTTCCTCCTGAATGTTTTTCACTGATCGTTTCTTTTAACTCATCGAGAGTTAATAATTCTACTTTGTTCTTTTTAAAGTCAAGTATTCTTGTTTGCGTTGCCACTTTTGCTGTGGTTTTTTCTTTTTTAAATAGACTCATGTGTTATTCTGTCCGTGCATTCTGTTACAGGACAATTTTTACAAAAATGATAATCTGGATTAGCCGGCCAGCCCATTTCGTCATACATTTCGATATAGGATACCGTCTTGCGTATACTTTCGTGTAGTTCTGCCTCTTTAGCAGCATCCCACTTTATTTTAATGAATTTATCCTCAAGCAATGCTTTTTTATAATTGAATACCCATAACACAAATAGAACTTTGTTATCATCTATCATGTTTTGAAGTGATTCAGTCATAACAACATCGATATGTGGATTTAATACATTATCCATGTGTCGGATGCCATAGTGATACATTTTACCCTGAATAAGATCCAGGTTATGAATATCACCATAACAGTATTCCCCGTAAGTAGAGTGTAGATCTGCGGTC
>Ga0307376_10001518_pt1 | contig 24720 bp, 24 predicted proteins | sample TR2MG_FD_202536 | JGI IMG/M metagenome (GOLD analysis project Ga0307376, IMG submission 202536) | Soil microbial communities from Risofladan, Vaasa, Finland - TR-2 | ecosystem: Environmental > Terrestrial > Soil > Coastal area > Acid sulfate soil | place: Finland: Risofladan, Vaasa | collected...
AGCAGCCGGATATGACGAAGCTTTTGGTGGGTACCGCCATTGAGGCCCTTGCCCTGGGGCACCTCAAGAGACTTATTCTCCAGGCCGATGTCAGCAACGAAGACCTGGCCATGATCCAAGCAGCGGTATCCAACATTAAGGACACGTGGGACCAGGACATGGCACCGGTAATTGAGGTTCAGAAATTGATCGAAAGAACACACTTGACCTTACTTGCCCGTTTGAAAAAAATACTTCTCTCGACAGACCGCAAGCTCCTTGAACGCGCTCGCCAAATCTACCTTCGCATCCTTGCGGAGCGCCGCGCCATTCATATCCTGGCAGGTCTGAGACGATACAAGGATGCGCACGGCCGCTGGCCACAGGACCTCGGCGTCCTGCGAGAATCAGTTCAACAGGAAATCCTGGTTGACCCAATTAACGGCGGCGCCTTCGTCTATAAACTCAACGAAAACGGCTTCACCCTCTACAGCAAGGGGCAAAACAATATCGATGAAGATGGAAGCCGCAAAGGCGTCGCCGATGATTGGCTTATCTGGCCGGTGAGAGGTCGAAAAGTGAAATAGGAGAAGGTGAATGTCGAATAACGAGACAACTTGCGTATCAGAATTAAAGAACAATGTCGGACAGGAGGTCACTCTCGCCGGCTGGCTCTATAACAGCAGGGCCAGCGGCAAGATACAGTTCTTGATCCTCAGGGACGGCACCGGCCTCTGCCAGTGCGTGGTGGAAAAGGGCAATGTGCCCGACGAGCTGTTCGACCAGCTAAGACGCCTCGGCCAGGAATCGTCCCTCACCGTTACCGGCGCCGTCCGCGCCGACGACAGAAGCGTCGGCGGCTATGAATTGGCCGTAACAAACGCCCAAATCGTATCGCCCGCAACCGATTATCCCATCACGCCAAAGTCCCACGGCGTCGATTTTCTGCTCAAGAACCGCCACCTGCACCTTCGCTCGCAGCGCCCGTGGTGCATCGGCAAAATCCGCCATACCGTCATTGACGCCATCCGCAGATTCTTCAACGACAACGGCTTTACGCTGATTGATACGCCCATCTTCAGCGCAGCCGCCGGCGAAGAGGAACAGACGCTCTTTGAAGTGGATTATTTTGGCACGCCCCTGTACCTGACCCAGACCGGCCAATTGCATCTCGAATCGGCCGCGATGAGCTTCGGCAAGGTCTATTGCTTCGGGCCCACCTTCAGGGCCGAAAAGAGCAAGACCCGCCGCCACCTCACCGAATTCTGGATGGTCGAGCCGGAGGTGGCCTTTATCGACCTGAACGGCCTGCTCGAATTGGGCGAGAATTTCGTATCCTTCATCGTCGCTCAGGTTTTGCAAAAGAACCGGGCGCACCTCGAAACGCTCGGCGCCGACATTGCCTCGCTGGAAAAAATCAAGCCGCCTTTTTACCGATTGACCTACACCGAGGCCGTGGATATTCTGACCGGCCAAAAGACCAAAGACTTTCTCGCGCGGCAGTTGGAAGATTTTAAGAACCAAAAGCGCGAGATTGAGACGAGAATTGCCGAACTCGAAGAAAAACAAAAAGGACAGTTGAAGCAGTGGCAGCAGGACAAAATCGCCGCCGAATTAATCGATTTGCGCAGCGAGCTTGTCGAAACCGACACCAGGATTGAAAACAACCCAAAACACGCGCAACTGGCCGCCGAGTTTCAGTGGGGCAAGGACCTCGGCGGTTCGGATGAGACCATCATCTCACAGATGCACGACAAGCCCGTCTTCGTCACCCACTATCCCAAGGCGGCAAAGGCCTTTTATATGAAGACCGACAGGGACGACGAGAAGGTGGTTTTGAATTTCGATTGTCTGGCCCCTGCTGGTTTCGGCGAAATCATCGGCGGCTCAGTGCGCGAAGATGACCACGACCGCCTGCTTGCGCGTATCAACGAACAGGGCCTCAATCCCGAAAATTACGGTTGGTACCTGGACCTCCGCAAGTACGGCTCGGTGCCCCACGGCGGCTTCGGCCTCGGCGTCGAAAGAACCGTCGCCTGGATTACCGGCGAAAAGCACATCCGCCAGTGCATCGCCTTCCCCCGCCTCATGGACAAAGTCTATATCTGACGTGCCTGCCCTCGACCTGCTCACAGGCTGCCGAATCCAAAATCGTAAATGCCAAATCGAGACGCCAACAGCTACTGTAAGGTAGGGCTTGCCCCACCGTCCTTATTCACCGAAGCCCTCTGTACTCGTGTTTGTAATTTGTTCGAAATCGTTCACTCGGCCGTAGAATCCTTCTTTTACGTATTTGTGATAGGTTGACCAAGGCCACTCTTCAACGTGCTGAACGAATCCATGTTTGACCGGGTTATAATGAACATAATCAACGTGGCGCTGAAGGTCATTTTCATCACGTATTTGATGTTCCCAGAATCGCCGCTGCCAAATGCAAACCTCTCCTTTGCGCGCTCGTGATGGTGAAACCCGTTTGCGTTGACCGCTTAATTTCAAATATTCTTTACTGAATTGGCCTTTTATCGAAGACCAGCGTTTTGAATAATCCGTATCATCTTCGGGAAGCTTCCAGATGTAATGCAAATGGTCGAACAAAAGACAAAACGCAATGGTCTCAAATGGTCGCCGTGATTGCGTTTTCTCGATCGCTTCTCTCAGACAACGGCGAGCAAGTTCCGTACCAAATAGTTTTATGCGTTGGTATGTGACGACCGTGAAAAAATAATACCCTCCCTCAAACCTGGCGCGTATATAGTTCGGCATGGAAAATATATTATCGACATTATTATGGCCGGGCAAGACCTACCCTGCAAAACTGGAAAATACGCGACAAACAACCAAAATCGTAAGGTGGGGCTTGCCCCACCGTCCTTATTCTTTTGTAGGGTGGGGCTTGCCCCACCGTCCTTATTCACCGAAGCCCTCTGTGCTCATGTTTGTAATTTGTTCGAAATTGTTCACTCGGCCGTAGAATCCTTCTTTTACTTTTGTAGGGTGGGGCGTGCTCGACCGTTCTTATTCTTTTGTAAGGTAGGGCTTGCTCCACCGTCCTTATTCACCGAAGCCCTCTGTACTCGTGTTTGTAATTTGTTCGAAATCGTTCACTCGGCCGTAGAATCCTTCTTTTACTTTTGTAGGGTGGGGTTTGCTCGACCGTTCTTATTCTTTCGTGGGGTGGGGCTTGCCCCACCGTTCTTATTCACTGAACTCCTGAGCGCAGCCGAATGCACGCACTCCAGAGTTTTGCAGTTCGCACTTTAATCCGCCTCAGGCGGATTAACAGGTTTTTTTCTTGCTTCTTCCCTCCCTTCGTGTTATTTTCTGTCGCTAACGGCGTGGATGCGCACATCTTGAAGGGAAATACGAGATATCCATCCTCCGAAGCGGAACTTCTACGGAGGACGAGCCAAAATGTTTGGCGTTTCATACACACTATATAATCATCGTTGAGCGATCCTGAAAGGAGACAAGAGATGTGGAAGATGGCTTGGTTGGCCGCTGCTTGTTGCGCCGTGCTAGCCCTAGCCGCGATTGCGGCAGATCCTGTCGAGGGTCCCTTTAAGTCAGACGCGGTGCTTGTCCAACCGGAAAACGACGGCGTCTGCCTCTGCTACAACGCGTCCAAAAGAAGCGGTGGCCGCTGGATCTCCGTCTCTGGTGCCAAGGTTGCTGTGGACGTGGGCATTGTGGGACACGGTGTCGAAGGCTACCTGTCCTTGACGTCGGACGTCGTTGTCGTTGACGGGACAACAAAAGAGACGCTCTGGGCCAAGTCTCTCGGTGCCTCGTACAAGAGCCTCTCTTTCGTGCAGACCACGGATTCCAAGACGGGGGAGGGCGCGGTCTTACTTCGCGTTGGCGGCAGGAAAGGCTCCGGGCGTTTCTTCGAGATCAGGACTGGCAAAGAGAAGTACTTAACCGAAGACGACAAAGGCCTCGTTGCATTGGATGAGAAGGAAAAGGAACTCAGGGGCAAGCCGCTCGACGTAGGCAAGAGGCTTTCAGGAGACGACAGCAAGATCAAGAAACGGCGGTGCGTGCGGATTACTTCCAGCGATGAGTGGAAGAAGCTGTGGAAGAGCCACGCCGGAGAGAACGACGGATTGCCCGAGATCGATTTTACCAAGGATATGGCTGTGGGCGTGTTCCACGGCAAGGGGTGGAACTGTGATGGTATCGCACTTTGCCATGCTCTTGACTGCGAGGATGCGATTGAACTGTTCGTGCGCGGTCGCTTCTACCAGACCGGACCAGAGGGCAAGAGAGTTACTCCCTACGGCATCTATGTCATCCCCAAGTCGCTTAAGAAGCTGATAGTGAAGGAGGACTGCCAGGGGCTAATCGGCGGTCCACCCGTCTGGAAGGTAGTTGGAGAATTCCACCCAGTTGGGGCCCGTGAAGCCGTTGAGAAACCTGGTTTATCTCGACTCCCTCCTCTAAAAGTTGACAATTATGGGGCAGCTCGTCTGTTCATAGAAATTGTTGAGAAAACAAAGGATGTTGATGCAAAGTGGCGGGCTGTTCGAGGGATAGGTTATTTGCGTTACAAACGTGCTGTCCCACTCCTCATTGCCTGTCTCAAAGACGATAATGCGTATGTGAGGGCAAATGCCGCCAGAGCACTTGGCGATATGAGAATCGAGGAAGCAGAAGTGCCGCTTCTCGAACTTATCAAAACCGAAACAGATGGTGGCGTTATTGAACAGACTTCACTTGCGCTACGATACCTCAACGTGCGCGAAGCCGTTCCTCTGCTGAAACGACTCGCCGATCACAAGTCCGCTCAGACACGCATCTGGGTGCTTCAGGCCATCGGAGACCTTGGCGACCGCACTGACGTGCCCTTTCTTGGCGAACGTCTTAATGCTGCATCGCTGTCTGATCAGGAGGCGGCAGCACGTGCGATAGAGAATCTCGCGGGCATCGATTTTGGGTTTCCACAGCGTCAGGGACCATGGAACCCCGAGCCTCTGGTCCAGCACGCAAGAGCATGGTGGGAGAAAAACAAGACGGCGTTCGTCAATGAATAGAAGGAAGCGGCATACAACAATCGCATCCAGTCGATTGCGCGGACGCCCAGGCCGAGGCTCTTGGTCAGCTGGCGGAAATGGTCGTGCTGTAAGAAAACCCGCTTAGCTCATTTGATGCCTCGATTTTGCCTGCCCTGGTATCTGCCCGGAAAATCTTCGAGTAGCGGCAAGAAAGCTTGATTTTTCAAAATAGACTTGATATTATATTCTATTCTATTAGAAATGAGACTCAGCGGCGCAGCTGAGCAGGTATATATGGGAAATCCCACACTAAACAACTACGGCTTTTGGCATTATAATTGCCGGGGTGTTTAAGAAACTGTATTCTTGACAGTTTATTTGGAAAGGGACTATTATGGACGCTAGATGGGAACGAATACCTGTAAACAAGGTCACGGCAACTTTGATACTTGTTGTGGTGTTTTTGATTGCTTTGATTGCCGTAATTGCCAGCTCGATTGTGAAAATTGACGGCGATGAAGTGGGGATCGTCGAGAAGAAACTCTTCGGAGGAAGCCTTCCCGAGGGAAAGGTTTTAGCGATAAACGCAGAGAACGGCGTTCAGGCACAGATTCTGGCGCCGGGCTGGCATGTCAAATGGAGATGGCAGTACAATGTCACCCAGATTAAGATGACCGAGATAAAGACCGGGTTTGTGGGCCTGATACAGGCCGCGGACGGGCAAAGCCTGCCTGCCGGCGCGATTTATGCGCCGGAATGGAAGGACCCGGAAAAAATGCTCAACGCAGAGTATTTCCTGGCCCAAGGCAAAGGCTACAAAGGCCCCCAGCTTTCAGTACTTTCGCCGGGTAGGTACCGCATCAATACCAAGCTGTTTACCATAACAACAGAGCCGATAACAAATGTTAAGGTTGGCACGGTTGTGGTTATTAAGAGTAACGTGGGCGAAGCAGTTGACTCTGAAGACCGCTTGGTGGAGGTAGGCCAGAAAGGGGTATGGAAAAAGCCGTTAACAGAAGGAAAATACAGACTACATACGAAAGCTTATGAAGCGACGCCTATCAGCATTCGGCAGGTCAAGGTCAGCTACACCGCCGAGAAAGAACAAGGTGAAGGCGAAGCGTATCAGCCTATGAAGCCAATAACTGTTCGCAGTAAGGACGGCTTTACGTTTCCCGTAGACGTTCGAATGACCTACAAGATAAACAGCGACGATGCGCCGCGAGTGGTTGCCACTGTGGGTGATGATGCACTTGTTCTGACCAAGCTCGTGACGCCGGCAGTCAGAGCAATATTTAGAAATAATGCTGAAAAGGTCAAAGCGCTTGAATATGTTCAGAACCGCTCCAAGCAGGAATCGCAAAGTACATCAATGCTCAAAGAGGAACTCGCCAAATACGGAGTAACCGTTCTTGCTGTGCGTGTCGGAGATATCGGAGACGAAAAGAGCCTGGGTTTGCTTCTGAAGACCCAGACAGACCGTGAAATAGCCCTTCAGGAACAGGCAACGTTCGAGGAACAGCAGCGTGCAGCGGAAAAACAAAAGGAACTCACAAAGACCAGGCAGGAGGCTGAAGAGGAAAAACGGCTGGCAACTGCTATGTATAACGTTCAGATTGCCGAGCAGGATAAGCTGAAAAAAATTATTGGCGCAACGGCCGAGGCTGAATTAATTAAGGTTACCGCTGAGGCTAAGGCTCTGGCTTATAAGAAGATTTCCGAGGTGATTGGCGCAAATAATGCCGCTCTTATCGAGATTATGAAACTGGTCGAGACCGGGAAAATCAGGATTACGCCGGAAGTAATGGTCGGCGGTGCAGGTGCAGGTATGACCGATGCGCTGATGGGAACTGTTCTCAGGGGTATGCTCGACAAAGAGCCTGCTTCAGAGAAAAAATAAATGACATTTATGATATAGATACTGAAACCTCCAGCCCTCAACTTATTTTCAGGTGGGGGCTTTTTTAATAGCACTAACTCATCAAGACAGTCCGTTTGCCAGCTTTACTTAAACAGTCATTCTCGTATCGAAATCCCTGTTCCATGAGACCCTTGAGAGAATTTTTCACTTGACAGCTAACATATCTTTTTGTATAATCTATATCAAACTAATAAACCTGAATACTGAACCCTGGAACCTGAACCCTTGGACCCTTGAACCCTGAAACCTCAACCCTGAACACGGAGAACCTCAAGATGCCTACCGAAGCCCAAAATTTGTCCCGTGAGATGACCTTACCTGCCCATAAGGCAGCTATCTCACCGGGACCGCCGCCGTCTCACAAAACCCCGGCAAACTCGGCAACCCACCACACCCCCAAACAACTTGCCCATCCCGCCAGCTCGATACCAGCCACGCAATACAACATGCGAAATGCGAATTGTCATTCCAAAAGCAGAAGTTTACCCTGAGCGAAGTCCTGAGTGAAATCGAAGGGCGATGTACGAACTTACCCACAAATTCTGTGGAAGAGCCAACTTTATAAACAAGCAAAACACCCGTGAGAGTTCTGCGAGTACGATAAAAAGACTACAGTGGCGAACGATACAACTCTCGCAGAGTTGATTTGTGGTATGAGACTGAGATGCTACAGTATTGTCTCGGTATAATGGAGGACAGGTTGTGTCGATTACCATTGGTTGCCGATTGTCCCAGAAAAGGCTTGAATTTATTTTCGATAAATGTTATCATTATAAATACTTAAGATGAAAGAGAACTATTCGCTTTTTTTGGCGGAAGATGGTGAAAGTGAGTTTAGTTTTTAATGAGTAAAAAGAAAGTGAAATTGATTGATGGTTCTAAAACCCGTCTGGTGTTGCTTGGAATTGTTTTTGTGAGTTTCACCTGTTTTTCACGGTCAGATGCAGCCAGTTTTCAAGGTCTGGGCTATGTGCCGGGTTGGGATTGGGTTAGCCAAGCCTATGCTGTATCAGCTGATGGCTCGGTTGTAGTGGGAATAAGCAGGTCCCATTTTCTTACAGTAGCATTTCGCTGGACGGCAGAAGATGGCATGCAGAATTTAGGCTATTTGTCTGGGGAAAACACAACTGAAGCTACAGGTGTTTCAGCGAATGGTTCGATCGTGGTGGGGTGGAGTCAAAAGACCGGATCTGGTGACGTTGAAGCTTTCCGCTGGACCGAATCAGCTGGCATGGTTGGCCTTGGTGACTTGGCGGGTGGACCTTTTCTAAGCTATGGTTATGGTGTTTCAGCCGATGGCTCAGCCGTGGTAGGAACGAGTTGGTCCGCATCAGGCTTTGAAGCTTTCCGCTGGACGGAACCCGGTGGTATGGTGGGACTGGGTGATTTACCGGGCGGGGAATTCTACAGTCAAGCCTATGGCATATCAGCCGATGGTTCTGTTGTGGTGGGAGGAAGCGCTGGCGCATCAGATGGAGCTTTCCGCTGGACAGAATCCGGTGGTATGGTAGGACTGGGTGATTTGCCAGGGAGCATCGCCACGACAGCGTTTGCAGTCTCACGGGATGGCTCGGTTGTGGTGGGACGCGCACATATGAGTTCGCATACGGAAGCGTTTCGCTGGACAGAATCTGAAGGAATGGTCAGTTTAGGTGGGGGCAGCGCTATGGCAGTCTCAGCCGACGGCTCGGTTGTAGTTGGCAGTGGAGCGTTTATCTGGGATGAGTGTCACGGCAGGCGGAGTATTCAGGACATGTTGGAAAATACATTTGGTCTGAACCTCACTGGCTGGACGTTGAATTCTGCGACAGGAATATCTGCTGATGGTTTGACGATTGTGGGTAATGGGACTAATCCCAGCGGCCAATATGAAGCCTGGATTGCATCGATTGCTAAAGACGGTCGCCACACCGGAGACCTTACCGGAGATGGAAATACGAACTTCAAAGATTTTGCGAAACTGGCCTCTTATTGGTTACAGGATGAGTTCTTTGTAGATGTTGCACCATTGCCAAATGGAGACTGTGTAGTTGATTTTCATGATGTGTCTGTTTTAGCAAAACATTGGCTTGAGGGCATTTATGAAGATTTTGAGACGGGAGATTTCAGCAAATACTATTGGCAACATAATTCTTTTGATGTTATGGATGGTAGTGCTTTAGGCCTGTTTTGGAATGTTGTGTCTGATGTTGTGTATGAAGGTAGCTATTCCGCAAGATCTGCCAATACTTGTAATTCTGAAGTAACCATACTAGAGATTACTTTGGATACCGATTGCAACCATATTAGTTTTTGGCGCAAAGTTTCCAGTAATTCAGGCTGGGATCCTCTGCGGTTCTATATTGACGATGTAAAACAAGGTGAATGGGACGGCGAGGATGATTGGGCTCTTGAGACATACACAGTTACACCCGGTGAGCACACTTTCAGTTGGTATTATATAAACTTTAGCGGCCGCTTCGGTATTCCACCCGGCGGTTCGAATTGCGCCTGGATCGACAATGTCAGGCTGTATTCGCCTCCAACCGAGTAGTCACAATCTGAGTATTGGGTACCACTCTTGCAGTGCCTAATGATGACAAATGTCGTTATAATATCGGTAATTTCCTGAGACCATTGGCGTTGCCCAAGCAAATCAAAGATTGGTCACTTCCAACCATTCGGGAAAAGTTAGCCAAAATTGGAGCCAGGCTTCTAAGCCATGCCCGCTATGTGACGTTTCAGATGGCAGAGGTTCTCATATCGAAATCCCTGTTCCATGAGATGCTTGACACAACTTTTCACTTTACATCCGACCCCAAATCGGGTATAATACTCCTCAAACTGAATAGCTTAAGACACTCAATCCTGAATGCGGAGCATGTTAATAATGCCAACCATAAAGCCGGCAGAATGCCCAAATCTCCCCATCCTATGTCCATCTCCTTCATATTTTCTGCTCCCTGCTATCCCCGCTCTACACTTGTCGAGAACCCTCTACAAATCAGCCTTTTTATGCAAAACAAACCCAATTTCCGAAAAGCTATATGAACCTAACCGTCTATGTGACAGAGGGTTATGAAAATGAAACCGCCAAAAACGTGCCGGGAAAACAAACCCAAACAAACCCAATTTATCGCGGCGGAGCCTGCTTGCCACGGCGAAGTCCCATACGAAGCCGGGCTGGCGAAGCCGGATCAAACCCAATTTCATACCCGTCGCCTCTCCAGGCCCTTTTTGTTTTTCACTTCTCTTCACCCCGGCTATAATCTGCCAATGCAAAACTGGACAATACAAAAGCTCTTAAACTGGATTACCCGGCATTTCACTGAAAAGGGCATCGATTCGCCCCGGCTGAGCGCCGAACTGCTGCTTAGCCACGTTCTCGAATTAAAGCGGATTGAGTTATACACCCAATTCGACAGGCCGGTCGCCGAGGAACAGCTTGGCCGACTGCGCGATTTGGTCAAACGGGCCGCGCACAATGAGCCGGTGGCATATCTGACGGGCCGAACCGAATTCTATTCCCTCGAGCTCAAGGTTGCCCCTGATTGTATGATTCCCCGTCCGGAAACGGAGCTGCTGGTGGAGCGGGCGGTAGAGTTTCTGCGAACTCGAACGGGCGCCCAATTTGCCTGCGACTTGTGTACCGGCTGCGGCTGCATCGCCGTGGCAATAGCCAAAAACTTTTCTGACGCCCGCATAGTCGCCACCGATATCTGCGACGCCGCCCTTAATATCGCCGCCCAAAACGTCGAAAAGCATCAGCTCAAAGACCGAATCACTCTCTTGTGCGGCGATTTGTTCGACCCGGTTGTGCCGCAGCTCGATGCCGGCAAATTCGATCTTGTCGTTTGTAACCCCCCTTACGTAAGCGCCGCCGAGTTTGAAAAGCTCGACAAAAACGTAAAAGACTTCGAGCCTAAGCTTGCTCTTTTTGCGGGAGAAGACGGCCTCGATATTTGCCGCAGAATTTTCGAGAAGCTTGACCGATTCTTAAAACCCGACGCGGCACTGATGCTCGAAATCGGCTATGCCCAGGGCCAGGCAATAAAGGAACTGCTCGAACAGACAAACTGTTTTGGTGAGGTCAGAATTGAAAAGGACTTCCACAACAACGACCGAATTGTTACCGCGCAAAAAACATCACTCTGATTTAGGCGGAGGCTCGTCTTTTTTGCGCCCCTCGGCCTGCTTTCGAACCTGCTCCAGCTCATCGGCGAGCTTGTCCAGTTCCTGGCGAAATTTCTCCCTTTGCCTGCCGATTCGGGATAGATATATGACAAATACCACAAGCAGAAGGAGCACAACGACCAAAACGAAAAGAAGGCCCAGCGTTGCCGTTGTGCCGGAAGTCCGAAGGATCAAAATCGCGCTTGTCATTTTCTGCCCCCTTTCTTTGTGGGCTGATTTCTTTCTGACAGCACTCTACTGGTTAGGAGCAAGAATCATCTTCCCTGCCGCCTTTCAGATCCTGACGCAATTGATGAACCTCTTCAGCAAGCTTGCCCAGTTCTATTCGCGTCAGCTTTTGTTCCTTGCCTGCTGTCATAAAGTATCTCGAGGCCCGGATCAGGCAGATAATAACCAGTGCAATTATGAATACGTAGGCCGCGAAGCCCACCAGCACAATTACAAGCCCTCCTGCTGTGTTTGCGCATGTAGCACCAATCATCTCTTCTTCCTTTCCTTACGTTTGCAAACTTACATTGCTTTTCGTCTCTTAAACGGTCCGACGGATTATTGTTTCTGCCCGGGCCTGCAAACAATCAGCTTTGCGGTTTCCGCGCGCACTTTATCGAGAGTGATGCCAAGCTCGGTCAAGATCCTGTGGCCCAGTCCCTCACCGGCAAGCAGGATACCGACCAGCAGGTGTTCTGCTCCAACGTACTCGTGGCCCCACCGTACGGCTTGCTCACGGGCACATCGAATTGCCTTTTGTGCATCGTTCGCAAGATTTGACTTCTCGCCCGACGCTTTGTTTTTGACTTCCGCCTTCGTTTCCTCGTACAACCGTTCATACAGCTCACGGACCTTTGGATGGTCAACGCCGAAGTTTCTGAGTATGCCTGCGCCGAGACAGTCTTTGACTTCCACGATACCCAGCAGCATTTCCCCCGTTCCCGCGCGGTCCAACTTGTATCGGCGGCTGATGTCCTCCGCCAGTTTCATAACCCGCTTTGCACGCGGCGTCCAGGGCAGAGAACCTCGCGGCCAACACTCTGAATTGGGCTCCGGCATTACTTTCTTGGATTCCAGCCAGGCATCGACATCCGTCCGGTCGAATTTGATATTCTTGGCGCTTATCCGGATATACGGCGGGCAGTCGCCGCTGGCAATATACTTGTAAATAGTCCGTTTGGAGTCACCCAAATAAACCGCCAAATCTTCTATTGAAATTAACTGCATAATGTAACATCCTCATCAATATGTTACAATATGACACAATATGCACGACGGTGCAACAAAAATCCAAAAAAATCTTCAATTTTTTTACAACACATAACTCCCTGTAGTGTAGGTGTAGTTTCACAGTGATGTTGGCGGATTTTCACACGAGTTGGCGGACGGGTGTAGGTTTACAGTGATGTTGGCGGATTTTCACACGAGTTGGCGGATGGGATTTGGGCAAAATAGGTAATTGTCTGATGAGGCCGAAAATCCTGCCTATCTTAACAGAATCAGTGGAGCGCATAAAAACATCGCAGCCAAAACGCCTCTTTTTCTCTCGGCGTTGTGTGCGACTACCTACATTTTACCACTTTGTATCTATGCTTTAACCGCAGTTGCAACGCTCGTTAAACCCGCGTTAATCGGCCATTTGCCTTCAGGACATCGCTTGGTTGCCCACCGTCTGGCAAGGGACACGCAGCAGCCGCACTTGCGGCATCGCGGGCCTAATTTCGAATCCCGCACGTAATAGGGACACGCCTCGCATATCGCCCGGCACTGTGCCTGCTCGGCAGGTGTTCTATTCCGAAAACCCGACGCGACATGCCTGGCCGCCGCCATAGCAAAACTACCCGCCATTCGGAGCATCGAAGGATAAACGATGTTCTCGGGCGGCGTTATGATTTTGCCTTGCTCCTGAATCCACACCCCGAAATGTCCGCACCAGCGAACCCTCGCGCTGGCCATTTTACAGCAAGAACATTCTTTAATCTGTTCCGCCGTAAATTGGGGCGGGATGATTTGATTACATATCATAATTATCAATTATGAGTATTAAATTTATGCTATGCTCACGGTTGCGCTGCCAGTAGTGCAAAAAGTACGTACATAGGGGTCGGGCGGGTATTGCCAACACTCACCCGGCAAAGTATAGGTGTTATTGCAGGAGTTTTCTGTATCACCGCAAGAATCATCCCCGGTATAATTTATTGTGCCCTGAAAGATTGCTACTCCTATATTCGACGAATGCATCTGAATATAAACACCACTTTCGATTAAATAAACCGACAGAGATGGATTTATATGTTGTTTGAAGCCATAGATACCGGAACAGTCCTGGTTGGTCCACCATTCCTGACATTCTGAACATACGGGTAATGGGTCTGGGTCCCAAGAAAATCTGTGATAAGCGCATTCCCCGTAATATGGAACGCGCCAAGTGCCATTATACATATCAATTCCAACAGATTTATAACTGTGATAACCATAAACATCGTAATAACAATCGCAGCCATAATCGCTAAGGCCCGTAAAAGTTACATCTATCCACCCCGGCGGAGCGCCTTCGCACCATTCACAATCAGTCGTTGCACAGCAATTATCCGGCACACTTACTTCGAATTTGCCCGTTCCCCAGTTCACGCAGCCGTAATAAGTATCATTGCAATTTGGAGTATTGATAGTAACGGCCACTTGGCCGTCGTGAACCCCGCCCCGGACTATGCAGCCCCGGTAAATACAATTATCCTGTGTGAATTTGACCTTGCCCGTTGCCCATTCAACACAGCCGTAAATCGTTTCGTTTGCCATAATCTATCAACAGGCGTCAAGTTTAGTTTCAATTTCGCCGCTATCGAACTGCAATTCCGTAGTATTGATATTCACCGCAAGTTTATGGTCGCCCGCGTCAAATTCAAGGCCCTTGGTATCGTCGATGTTGACGATGAGCTTACCGGACTCGATGACCAGGCCCTTTTCTTTGTCAAAGGTCTGGAATTTAGTAGGCGTGTACCAATTACCATCCGCCAATTTGTAAACTTCAAGCGGCGTACCAATCGCCAGACACGGGATAGCCTCGCTGAGTTTCGAGCCGCCGACGATGTCGCAGTTGACGGTAATTTCGAAGCCGCTGCCGTCTTTATCGAGATAGCAGACAATCGTTGCCGCCGCCCCGGCCGCCGCCTTGCAGAAGGCCCGCCGAATCTGCGCTCCATGCTGGCGCCGGAAAGGCAGGCCAGCCCAGCGGATATTATTCGCGTTGTCTTTGCCGTGAAAAACGCCCACCAGGACATCGCCGAAGGCAAGCGGGGCGACATACTCGGACTCAGGGTCAAATTCGGCGATATTAAAGACGGTGACCTCGGTATCATTAAGCTGGACAAATTTGACCGCGCCTTCGGTATCGGACCAGGCCGCCGCATCTATGACCAATTCATGGCAGATGTAAAGACCATCCCCCTCAGCGGTAGTTACCACCCCGAACAGCTTCGTGTTGCCGGAAGTGGGATAGCGGACCGCCCTGCCGGGCTGGATTATTTCGGGACCGACAAGGCGCTCGTTGCGGGCACGCTCGTTGAAAAACTCCTGCTTCCGGCCTATGTCCTTACTGCCCATTTATCTCTCCACAACAAGACGGGTCGGTAAGTTTGGTATAACATCCAGACGACCCTTAAAAAAGGATATTCTCCCGTGCGCACAGACCCGCTCGATACGGTCCCCGTTTCGACGGTTCTTCTTTATGAATCGCTCGATTAGTCCTTCAAGGTCCACTTGCCGTAGAAGAAGTCGCGTTACTTTGGCCGCCAGGTCGGTTTTGACGCTCTGTACGATTTTAAGACAGGCGCTCCGCTCGTGGTTTATGATTTTCTGTAATTCCGATATTTGTTTTACGGCCTGCTCGACCTGTTCCCACGTCCCCAGGGACGGACCGGCGGCTACGGCGAACTGCCTGGATGACCGTAATGCGTAATCCGCAGCACTTAACAACCGCCTGCATTGTATGCAATAACTTCGCAGCCCGTCGAGGTGTTTCGGGTCCCGGTGAAATTCCTCTCGCGGCTTTACTATGCCGCATTTGCGACACCGTTTTTCTGTCGGCGCGTTAACTGCCTGGTGAGCCGCCCAATGACGGTGACTTAATGACGCACACTCTTTGCATTGACTGCGCAATCCGTCTCGCGTACTCGCGTCTTTTGAAAAGCGCTCGCGGCCCTTCACTTCCCTGCATTTACCGCACCGCTTTTCTTTGACATGTACCTTCTGTCTGGCCTTTTGGTGTTGTCGATATACACGCCTACAGAGTTTGCAGTAGATTTCGCGGCCATGTGATTGTGTTGCGTTCTTAGAAAACTCCTCGAGCGGCTTGGCCTGGTGACATTTGCCGCAGACCTTCGTCTCGACCTTCGGTACTACGCCATGTGATTGTAATATCTCGTTAAAACCCATTTAACCACTCTATAAACAGCAGGCATAAGCCTGATTATTTTCACGCGTTCGGGACTCGCGGACCCGAACACGTGTGCTATCACCAACCCGCTGACTGAGTTAGCGTCCGGTTTTTTTCGGCGTATTAGACGTCGGCTCTCGCGCAACATCAGTCTTGGGGGAAGTCTCTTTGCCGCCCATTACCCGCACTTGCCCTTCGTCCTGAGGCGGAAGTATTTCTTTATAACAGGATGTCGGAAGGCGCCGGACCACCTTCTTTGGAAAATCGTATGTCTCGCCCGGCTTGAATGTCCCCAGCGGGCCTCTGTAATCGTTCGTTATCTCTATCTGCATATTGACTCCTTTGTTCTTATACCTGCTCAAACCTTGGTCCCCTGTCGTCCTCATGGACGGAAGGGAAAAATTGTAGGTTGTTGTTATAGTTATGTGTAACGTGCACAACGTGCGTCGGCGCCTCCAGGACGGGAATTTCGGCTACCTGTCTGGCCAGAGCGGGCGCCGTCTCAGTCGGCAGCTCCGGTTCCGGAATCTCGGCGGCTACCCGCCTGGCCGGAGCGGGCGCTGTCTCAGTCGGCAGCTCCGGAATCTCGGCGGCTACCCGCCTGGCCGGAGCGGGCGCTGTCTCAGTCGGCAGCTCCGGAATCTCGGCGGCTACCCGCCTGGCCGGAGTGGGCGCTGTCTCGGTCGGCAGTTCCGGACCCGCTAATTCTCCGGCTGGCGGCTGCTCTTTTGTAATCCGCTTAGGGCCTCGTGTTTCGGCGGCTGCTGTTGGCGGTGAAGGCTCTTCTTCGGCGGTCTGGTCAAGGACAGGCTCTTTTTTTTGCTTTTGCCGCTGCTCGCGTCGCTGCCGTTCTTTCTCCACTTCCCGGTCATAAATCTTGTTAATAGCCTTTTTCAGTTCTTCTGTTTTTTCTTCAAGCGGGATGTCCTGCCATTCTATCTTCTCCGGCGGCTCTACGCGGGTTTGCCTGTATTCCAAGCTGGCAAGCTCTTTTCGCGTACGCGCTGGCGGCGGACGGCTCAGCTCAAACAATACTTTGGCGGCCTCCTCTTTTTGCAGCTCCACGTTGTCCCCGGCACGCGCTTTAATAAGCTCGTATTGTATCCGGTCGCGTCTGCGCAGATATTCAAGATAAACCCTGCCGTATTCCCGTATCGCGTCTCGCTGTTTTTCTTCTTCGGCCAAGAGCAGTTCCAATTTTTTGGCCCCGCCTTCGGTTATTTCCCGCCCGGCTTCGGCTGTTTGTTTGACGGCCTCGACCCGTTGGCGCTCCTGCTCGGCGGCATCCGGTGTGCGGGCGTACTCAAGCGCGCGCCGCGTCTTTTCGGGATATTCAGCCAGAAGCCACCCGGTGACATACGGCGCAGCCGTTTCGCCGAACGCCTGGCGTGCGAACTTGCGGCGCGCCTCCGGCTCCATCTTGAGCATTGTCTGGCGCGCCCAGGCCAGCCGCTCTTTCTCTGAAGCAGCTATCTCCGCCGCCGCTTTCATCTCGAGCGCCTTTTCTTCGGTGAAGGCCCTTATCCCGTCCACCAGCGAGCTCATCGCCCGGCGCGCCTCCAGCGGCGATTTGCCCGCCAGGGCCTTGCCGATATTCATTATCGTTTCTTCCGGCGTCCAGCCCAGGCCGCGCAGCTCCGTCGAGTATCGCGTCAGCGCGCTTATAATCTCCGCGTCCCTGAGGCCGGTCTCGCTGGCAACCGCCGAGACCATGCGTGTTATCTGTCCCTGTCTTTGCGGCGTGGTGACTCGCTCGGCGCCCATCCATCGCACCAGGTCGAGCGTCGCTTCCTGGCCGTGCAACTGCCAGTACCCCGCGAGCTGCTCGACCGCCGCCTCATTCAATTTGCCGAAGGTCCGCTTGTACGCCTCTAACAGCTTTTGTGAAGCCTCAATCGGCAGTCCCGTCTTTGCCTGAAACTGCCGGGCCTGCAAAAGCGCCGCCTGCCTCTGTTCGGGCGAATATGCCTCGAATGCCTCGAAGTAATCGGCGGACGCCTTCTGCAGCGCAGCCAGCGAGCTGACGGCCTCTGAGGAAGCCTGTTTCATGTCGTTAATCGCCGCGCGTATTTTGCGGACGATGTTAATGACGGCGGCGGCAAGCGCCGCCAGACCTAAAGGACCGACGATAGCGCTAAATGCGCTCTTGACCCACTCGGCGCCTTTGACCGCCTGTCTGCCCGCCTGCTGTGTGGACTCGCCGATTTTCTCAGCAGAACGCGCCGTCTGGTCGAGCTGTTCTTTGGTCTGCTCGGCCCCGGTGGTCTTTAGATGTATGTTAATGTCTTTTGCCATGTCACTTTACGCGCTGTGTCACGCCGTCACCAATTCGGCTAATCCCTGGCCCGCCGCGTTCTTCGGCCCGATTTCGCCCTTGCTGAGAATCACGAGGATAGCCAGATTTGCGCCTGTTGAATCGCCCGCCGTCGGCGCATTTACCCGGCCATACCGCTTATGCGTCTTGCGCAGGTCGATGTCGATAGCAAACAGCTTGTTATCGTCGAGCGCCCCGATTACCGCCGAAAGCGCAGCGTCTGTGACGGCGGTATAACCGCCGCCGACCGTATCGCACTCCTCGACAAACGGCGGAGTACTCGTGTCAGTCGAACCGACAATAACATCGGTATCGCCCACGACGAACAATACCCGCTCGTGGTTCCAGTTTGAACGGTCCCAGTATGCGTTATTGGCGAAGGCCCCGGCGTTCTTTAGCTGCGGCCTGAGGGCGATAATCATTTTCATCTCTTGTATCTCAATCATTTTTTATACTCCTAACTTTGGTAAACACGGGGAACGCGGGCGGTCAAAGCGATGCTTGCCGCCCGCGCTCCCGCTCTTGTCTCATTATGCAGCGGCAGTTATCAGCCCGACAATCGGCCCCGGCTCGCTCGTATCTCCGACGCCGAAGGCGTTAATGTCGATTCGCTCGACGCCCCTGATTGCCTTTTGGTTCGTCAAGAACTTGACCTCGCTGCTCTGCTCGATAGTCAGCATCTTGCGGTCCGCGATATAACAGCCCATCTGTAAATCGCCGAGCAGCGCGCATATCTGTGAAGCAGCTCCCGTGTACGGCATACAGTGGACGAACTCGACCGGGTAGCCCAAAAGGAATCGTCCCTTGCGGTCTGTTAAAATCTCAAAGATGTTTGCGACGCCCGCCGTCTCCGCCAGCGGGTACACGACAGAATAATAAAATCGCTTGTGCATGTACCACTTGGCGGTGTCGTCACAATCCTCCGGCAGGATTCCCACGACCTTGCGAAAATCGCCGAGCGTCAACTCTGCATACGTATCCCCGGCGCCAACTACCAGGCCTTTAATGCTCGCAATTGTGGCATCCACGTTAAGCAGGGCCTGGCAGATTCCGGTCATGCCGAAAAAAGTCGCTGTCCCGTCCCCGACAAAGCCGATTTCATCCTCTTTTTTTGCCATGCTCCGAGCCATCGACATGCCGATAATCTCGCCCAAGCCGACAATCGAATCGTCGTCAAGCTCGTTCGATATGGCTGCCAGCGCGACAAATGTTTTCGGAATCATCTTGACCACGTTAAAACCCATGTCGCTTTCGCTTATCGTCCCCCCTTCGCCGGGACAATATACCGTCAAGTCAGACTGTACCCTCGGAAAATGCTGCGCGGCCGAGCCTATGGGGACAACCGTGCAGTTGCCGCGCAGCTTGCCGTATTTGCCGAGTCTTTGAATCACTTGGGCGCTCAGCGTCGCATCGACAAGCGCGCCGCCGCCGATGTTCGTACCTTCGGCCATAGCCTTGCGGCCAATCGCCGTGAGCACCAGCTCACCGAACTGCCTTGCGTCCTCTTCGGTCCGCCAGAACCGGTTGCTTTCCTGGTCGAACGGTGGATTGCCCGCGCTAAGCGCCCTGCCATACTCACGCAGCATCTTCGTAAGTATATTTACGCTCTCTTGAAGCTCCTTTTGATTCTGCTCAAACGTATTCATTCTTTCGCCTGCGGCCTCGAAGCCTGCGGCGATTCTTTCTTCAATAAGTGGCATTGTCATACCTCATAAACACGGATTGCCAGCTCCCAGCACAACAGGGGGACGTCGCTGGTTGCGCGTCCCCCTCTTTTGGAGATTGAGCCATGACCCGCAGCGGACCCGCCAGCAAAATAATCGCAGCATGCGGAGCGCCGGCAATTATCTGTTCCTAAGCGAATCCTCATAGCCTTACGACACCTCGAACCAAGCCAACAAAATCATATTCGTCATCACCGCCCGCCCCCTTCGAATCATCGACGCCCCAGTCATCGTCCGACATCAGCATTACGTCCCCGAACTCGTCACGCAGCTTATCCAGGTCCAGGCCCTCTTTTCGCAGCTCCGCCAGGAACTGCTCATCTTCCCGCTCGCTCCGCTTGGCAGTTATGAAGTCGAGCTTCTTTTGTGTGGACCTCGACAGCGCTTCCGGGCACGACGGCACGGGCACGCACGATATCTCGACAAGCTCCGCCTTTGTGTGACACCACACGCGCGAGTCTTTTATGTTTTTGTATTCCCCCTCTTTCGGTATGAAGCCCACAGAGAACGCCCGCTGAATCTTCTTCGAGTACAGTCCCCAGTACTCGCGGGCAAGCTCGGTTTCATCGTGATATTCTACCTCGACCTCCAGGCCCCCCGGCGTCGTCTTTGCTGCGGTGACATTAGCTATAACCGGGGAATGCCCGTCGGATAATTTGTGCTGGTGAGAGGCCAGGACAACCGGGTTTTTCATAAAACCGGCCAGCGATTCGGCGAACGCCGAAGCCTCTATAATTTCGTTGTCCCTGTCCAAAACGGGCGCCGAGACCACTGCGGTGATCCGTTTTCGGGTATTGTCTATGGATTTGACAAGGGCCTGGCACGTCCGTGTGTCAGGCCCCGTCTTTGCGAGAAGTGATTGCTGCCCCTTAGCCAGCCCTGCAAAATCGACATCCGTGTCCATCGACTATCTCCTTATAAGGTGATTCCCGCCGCTTCCTGAAGCTGCTCGGCGATTCCCTCTGCCGTGCCCAGTATGCGCTCGAGCGATTCATCGTCCGGTGACGCTTCCGCTTTCTCGGCCCGTTCAACATCGTTCAGTAAATATCGCTGCGCATCTCGCAGCCCGTCAATGGCATCCGAGGTCAATATGTCCTCAAGCTCGATAAGGACCGTGATACAGCCAAGCGCCAGCCGTTTGTTGTCACTGCACTCCACGTGCAGCCGTTCTGCGAGCGAGCCGAGCTGCGCGGTCACGCCCCGCACCTGTTCACGCCTGCCCTGCCCGTTGCATCCTTCTGTTTGTCCATCTTTGTGTTTCATGTTAGTCCCCTTTCAATTTTCTGCCTGCGCAGAAAAAGACTGAACGAGCCTGGGGACTCATGCGGCCACAAAGCAGCCGTTCGGGCGTTGCCACTCCGAAAATCCCCAGGCTCGTTCAGCACAGTATTTTGAGTCAACGGATTTTGTGCTTTGTGTTCCATGATTGCCGTATTGTACCCCGCCAGGCCCGGCCTGTCAATATTTTTCCCGCAAAAAATTTTCGCATCGTTGGTCATAGCCTTGTGTGATATATGATATTGTCGTCGTGGTACCGGGCAGCGCCCGTCCCATTGCATCATCGGCTATCCTATCACTTCCGCCTGAATCTGCAAACTTCGTTTGCAGATTGGTCTTTTTGACGGCTCAGGGGGCTTGCGGCCCGCCGAAAAAAAATTTTTGCATTTTCAAAGATTTTTTTGGCCGCCCGCCAGCGTTTGTTAATTTGGGTAACTTTTTGCCTTGTCAAGAAAACCGACACATCCTTCCACAATCGTTTTCACCCGCACACCCAAAAACCGCCGTATCGCCTCAAAACCGCCAGTTTTGTTCACTATTCATCTAATTAGCCTAATTGTTAGGCGCACTTCTAAGAGCAAGCGCGCAGGCCCACGTGCGCGCGTTTTGTCAAGAAAACCAGCCGGGCATTTTCTTATAACTGGTATTTGGCGCTGTTTTAAACGGGTTTAAACGCGCCTCGCTTAAAAGTTCAGTCTCCGCCAACTCGCTGTGAATTTTTGGCTGTTTTGCCACTTATGCCATCATTAAAAAATTTAATAATCTAACCACGCGTCCCCCAAAAATCCGCGTTTGCTGCGCGCCGTCCCGCTTTTTGCCGTCTATGTTCAGGTATTCCCGCACGTGCGCGCCCACCGCCATCTTTAGTGTGAGATTACATGTAGTTTCGCGCGGATGTTGGCGGAAATTCCCACGAGATGGCGGTAACAGGATAGGGGGGTTGGGTAATTACACGAAAAAGGGGCGAATCCTGCCTATCTTAACAGAATCGGTGAAGCGCATAAAAACATCGCAGCCAAAACGCCCAATTTTCTCTCGGCGTTATGTGCGATACCTGCCTTTTGCTTATGTTTTAACTACAGTTGCAACACCTGTTAAACCCGCGTTAACCGGCCACTTGCCTTCAGGACAAGGCTTTGTTGCCCAGCGTTTTGCAAGAGAAACCCAACAGCCACATTTTCGGCAGCGCGGGCCTAATCTCGAATCCGGCACATAGTGGGGACATGCCTCGCATATCACCCGGCATTGTTCCTGCTCGGCAGGCGTTCTGTTTGCGAAACCCGATGCGATATGTTTGCCTGCCGCTATCATAAAGTTCGCCGCCATTCGGGGCATCGAAGGATAAGCGATTTTCTCCGGTGGTGTTATAATTTTGCCTTGTTCCTGAATCCATACTCCGAAATGGCCGCACCAACGGACCTTTGCGCTTGCCATTTTGCAGTGCAAGCATTCCTTAGTCTGTTCGGCAGTAAATTTGGGCGGAATAATTTGATTGCAAGACATCAACCACCTTCAACAATCGTAGCAGTCCCACTTATTAAGTAGCCACCAATTACCGGAATATCACAACCTGTTTGATTGGGCAAATCGACAGCGCCGACACATCCTGTAATCTCGGCTTCTAAACAACCACCTTCGCTGGTTGAATAGAAATATACAACTTGTCCAACGGAAGGACCCCAGCAAAAGTCGAAGCCGGTTCCCACCCTGGCCACGATATGCAAACCGTCTCCCTCCTCGCCTACGCAGCGCCTAACACCTATATCCAAGAAAGTTAATGGCACTTCGTCGTCGAAAGTCTGACATTCAGTAAAATAATAACATTTCCAAGTACCAAAATTACCGGTGAATTTCTTTTTCCACAGACACGGTAAATCCGGGCGGGCAGGCAATACATACGAATTGCCGTTAATCGCGGCTGCTGTACCAACAAATTTAGCAGAACCATACATCTCAACCAGACATTCGCACTCGGTTAACCCGGTAAATGTGATAGTTACCTGGCTTGGCGTATCCACGCAATATTCACAGGGAGGATATTCACAGCAATTATCCGGCACAACAACTTGAAACTTGCCCGTTGCCCAGTTCACGCAGCCATAATAAGTATCGTCGCAATTCGGCATATCAATAGTAACTGCGACTTGCCCGGCATGCACGCCCTCCCATATTATACAACCGTAGTAATAACAAGCGTCCTGTGCAAACTTGATTTTGCCCGTCGCCCAGTCAACACAGCCGTAAATCGTTTCGTTCGCCATAGATTAAGAACAGGGTGAAATTTTTGTTTCAAGCTCACCGCCGTCGAAGCGCAGCTCAGTCTCGTTAATATGTACTTGCAGTTTTTTGGTACCATCATCAAATTCAAGACCCTTCGTCGCGTCGATATTGACTACGAGCTTGCCGGACTCGATTACGAGGCCCTTTTCCTTATCGAAGGTCTGAAATACTGTGTCAGTGTACCAGTTGCCGTCCGCGAGCTTGTAAACCGCAAGCGGCGTGCCATCAGCCAGGCACGGGATAGCCTCACTGAGTTTCGAGCCGCCGATGATATCGCAGTTAACGGTAATCTCCGTGCCCGTCTCGTCTTTATCGAGATAACAATCAATCGTGGCCGCGTCACCCGCTGCCGCCTTGCAGAAGGCCCGGCGAACCTGCGCTCCATGCTGCCGGCGAAACGGCACACCGGCCCAGCGGATATTGTTCTCATCATCTTTTCCGCGAAATACGCCGACAAGCACGTCACCGAACGCCAGGTGAGCGACGTACTCAGGTTCCGGGTCAAATTCAGCGATATTAAGGACGGTAATCTCGGTATCGTTAAGCTCGACAAGTTTTTTATCGCCGCCAGTGTCGGACCAGGCTGTTGCGTCTATAACGAGTTCGTGACATGTGTAAAGAGCATCGCCGTCGGCAGCCGACATTACCCCGAATAATTTTGCATTGCCGGAAACAGGGTGGCGGACGACGTGGCCGGGCTGGACAATCTGCGGCGGCGCAAGGCGCTCGTTACGTGCCCGCTGGTCGAAAAACTGCTGCTTCCGGCTTATATCCTCTGTGCTCATTTTATCCCACGACATAAAGAAGATGTGGAAGGTTTGGGACGATTTCCAAACGGCCTCGATAAAAACTTATTCTGCCACAGGGAAATATTCGCTCGATGCGTTCCCCGTTCCGGCGAGTCCCTCTGATGAATCGCTCGATTAACTTTTCGAGATGAGACTGTTGAATTAACAGCTTGGTTATCTTGGCCGCCAGGTCGGTTTTGATGCCCTGTACGATTTTAAGACAGGCGCTCCGCTCGTGGTTTATGATTTTCTGTAATCCCGCTATTTCTTCTACGGCCTGCCCGACCTGTTCCCACGTCGCCAGGGACGGCCCGCCAGTCGTGCCAGATTTGCGGAATGACCCTAGCGCATAGTCTGCGGCGCCGCGTATGCGATTGCATTCTGTGCAATAACTTCTCAGGCCATCGGCGTGCCTCATGTCGCGGCGAAATTGCTCTCGCGGCTTTACTATACCGCACCTGCGACACTGTTTTTCTGTCGGAGCATTATCTGCCTGGCGAACCGCCCAACGACGATGGCTTAGTGACGCACACGCCTTGCATTGCCTACGCAATCCGTCCCGGTTGAGCATATCCTTTGAAAAGTGTTCGCGGCCCTTCAGTTCTTTACATGTATTGCAGCGCCTCGCCTCAACATATACCTTTTTCCTCATCCGCTCATGCTGCCGGTATGCGCGCATACAAAGTTTGCACCACGGCGCCCGTCCATCGGCATTCCTGCGCCACCTATAAAACTCCGCATGCGGCTTAGAGCCTATCCGAATAACCCGGAACAACGAAACGTAATTATGGCACAAACAAGATGAAGCAGAGCCAAATAATTTTCAGGCTTCTTTTCCCACCGCATCAA
>Ga0307376_10001524_pt1 | contig 24654 bp, 14 predicted proteins | sample TR2MG_FD_202536 | JGI IMG/M metagenome (GOLD analysis project Ga0307376, IMG submission 202536) | Soil microbial communities from Risofladan, Vaasa, Finland - TR-2 | ecosystem: Environmental > Terrestrial > Soil > Coastal area > Acid sulfate soil | place: Finland: Risofladan, Vaasa | collected...
TAATAGGGGACACCCTTATCCAATCTTGATCATGAAATTGCACATAATATTTAACTATATCATAAGGATGTACATTAACTATAGTTGGAATTGTTTCTCCTACACTCATTGAGAATGTATATATAGAGCTATCCATATTATAGTATTGAGAGACATAGCTTCCTTTTTTTGAATATTGGGTATTAACTGTAACTATATCCTCTATACCAATCATTAATCTTTTCTTAGTTATAACATCGTTCTTTATAGGTATTTCACCTATTTTTTTTACATTAATAGATTCGAATAGATCTAATTGTCCCTCATTAAAGTCATCAGAGGATGTTTTTATATCTTTAGTATTAAACAGTATACGAGGAGATTGAGTTCCTTCCTGATCTATATTTATTAATGATATATCATACTCATGGGCTGAGTTCATAGCACCACTTAGGTATGGAAGAGATAAGAACATACCTGATGGCACTGAATCAGAGAAATAGTTACTTCCATTATATTCACTACCTATTATATCTCCACTTGGATTATAGTATACTTGTTGCTGTATTCCACTAATAATAACAAGGTAAGGGTCCGGTGCAGACAGATCATAGTTATTAAGTTCAGAAGTTCTGTATATTCTTAACCATAGGTCTGAAGAACTTACTTCTTCCGAGTATAGATTAGATATTACATTAATATTATCTGTTAAAGGTTTATTAGCTTTTGTAAGTACTAAATCTGATAAAGATGAAGCCACAGGTTCGTAGACTTGTTGTTCTCCATAGTCATCGGCAAAGTATAATATATACCCCATTGTATAATGTTGGTTAGCATGAGACTTATTTATATTATGTTCTCTATTATAGACAACTCCAGAACCATCAAATACAAAACTTGAACCATAGTAATATCCTGAGTTAGTTATGTAATTATTCAGTCTGTATATATTACCATCTGATAATAAGTCTATAAGATCATCTCCGCTCCACATGTCCCCGGATGGATACATAAGTGTCTTTAACATCATACCATCGGGAACATTTCCAGAAGAATGTACCTTAATTAAAGGAAGTCCAGTTTCATCCCAGATTGATTCAGTATAAAGATTAACATCAGTAATACCACTGGTGTATACATCTATAAAAAGATCATTAATGAAAGGCATGTGTTCTCCTAGTATTTAAATGAGCTCAAATGAGGAGTCTCATAATTGTTTACATTACTAATACAATAACCTGTAAAATTTCTATACCCATCTGGACCCATGTCACTTATTATAATAAATGGTGCCCAGGAACCTTGAGATACAGTAACATCTATAGTATAGGTATCTTCACTGAATGTTCCATCTTCAGGAATCTCTGGATTGCCTGGTGTAAGTTTATTCCATATGATACCTTCTGTAGTTGCTGTATGTGGTGATCCAGTACATAGTTCAGACATACTTTTAGCTGCAGAAGAAGATATCTTAGGGAACTTTGATAGTTCGGTAGGAGTGTTCCTATTAGCTATTATAACATCTTCTTTTATTTTAAGGAATGTACTATTTAATGTAGCATTAACTAATCCTTCAATAGGTACAGCAACCAACCACATATCTCTAGGATATGGGTTTATAAGTCTACTCACATCATTAAAGTCTATTGAATTACTTTTTACTGTAAAATTTGCTATTATCTTTACTTCTCCTACTGACCTAAATTTCTTATGTAACTTGTTACTATATACTATTCCGTCTGTCTCTGTTAGAAAGTTACTAGTATACTCAGTATTACCTAATGATGGGTCTGTTCTAACTCCACTCATCGTAAGTGTTATATCTTCTATATCAAAGTAACAATTATGTATAGGAACCACACTGGAAGAAGCATTATAAAAGTCATCGGCTATGGTATTATAGTAAGACCTAATCTGACAGCTTTTACCTAGAAGGTAGGTATGCGATATATCAAAGTTAACGTGTTGTAGATTTTTAACGTCTATTATTTGCTCATTAGAATTATTATCGTTATAATGTAACTGCATTTTATTTAAAGCGGCGTTATCAGGAGTCTTTATGTACATACTTGGTATAGAGTAGTACCCACTTAACATTGTATCTGCGTCTGAATAATAAAAGTATCCAGTTACTGTAGGATGGGTAAAAGTAGCATCTGCAGCTAATGATAGAATATTATATGGAAGCCCTGTATATTTAGATACTAACATGGTATGCATGTGTGCATCTAATGTCCAGTTTTCAGATATGGATGCTCCAGTTATGTCAGAGTATTTCTGGTCATTCCAAGGAAATGAAACGTCGTATGTAGCAGGATAGTAAGTGTACGCCATATCTTTCTTAGTGGTTATTAAATGACTAACACCATCATCATATAATTCTGCTTCTACTCTAGCGATACCAAGGGAGTTTAAAGTGTTTAGATTATTAGTAGAGGTAGTAGTCAATGTAATTGTCTTCTCTTGTACATCATCTACAACAGATATAGTACCATTATGACCCATGTCTATGTCATGGTTATCATATACGCAGAGATCTGCTGTATCTATATCGTGATAATTAGCATTTAGAATAGAATATAAGTACCCACTACCTATTGGTAGACATTGGTGATTAACAGCTAATGATATTCTTCCCCATGCTTCATTATTAATGTCGTTATAGAATATAGATTGTTTAGGTCCAACTGTGTACTCATCTGTTCCTCGTTCTTGATACCATTGATAAGTATTTATTATAATTGATCCAAATGCTTCGTTCAGGTATATATTAAATGTAGCATTATCAACTGGAGCTCCACCAGTATATTCATTATCTATATATTCTCTATCATTAAAAGTATGGGCAAATTTAAGATACCTCTTAGCTTTGGTATTTACTCCATAGCGGTCAGTAGAGTTGTTAGGGTTATAGTTTGTCCTCTTAACAACAGTTTCTTTTAATATATCATGAGAGATACCAGTATCAGGTGCTCTAGTAGGGGCTGAGTTCGCAGCTAGGTTAGCTTCTGTAAACATATCTAGATAGACCGTAATGTCGGTCTCTATATATGAGAAGAAAACTCCGCTGTTAGCTATGGTTGCTGTTGATGGTATAGCTGGCATTATGGGGCCTCCCATAACGTTGGTTCTTCTTTACCTGTGTACCCAAGTACTTCTCCGAATCCACTATTTGTAGACACGGTAAGAGTCTCAATAGCAGATGAAGATAGCGTAGCATCTGAAGCTACCTTGAGTAGCAGAGTATTCATTTTTACAACGTTATTAGTTATAGTATCAGTAGAAACTGCTATTATATAGTGTCTATCGTACTTCGTAATACTGACTTTGTGCACATTATCTATTGGAATCGGTGTTATATCGCTTAGGGATCGATTAACTGGTCCAGAATCAGGGACAAACGTTAAGGAAGATGATGTGTCAAAGTAACTAACGTATAACTTAAAGGTATCCGGTTCTGTACTTGGATCGTTTGCTGAATTATTAGCAGTCTCATATGCATATACAACAACTAATCGATTATTATCTTCATCATATAATGAATCCATAAAGCACCTATTCCTACTAGGAATTAAGAAATTAGTACCATCAGAAGCTGGAACGTTCTGATAAGGCATAACTTTAGTATTCCATGAATAGCTACCACTCTTAGAACTATCAATCTTATTAGTGTAATCTGCAAAAGGGTATCCTGCACCATCTATAACAAAAGTATTACCATCGTAAGTATAATGTGCTATCACAGGGGTTTCCCAAGCTAGCTCTATCTGAGCGTTATATGCACTATTTATAGTTATAATAGGAGCTTCTTTATACGTCCTGTGGTGAAAGTTAACACTACTTGATGTTCCAAAGTCTCTAGTTATTCTCTCGTTCTCACATTGAGCAATTAGCTTAGTTTTATTATTGTACACCACGTACAATTCGCCATCTGTTACACTATAAAGTTGTGCTGTAGTAGGATATGATACAAGTTTTATAGGATTACCTTCATAGTAAGCGACGTCTCTAGGAGTATCTGTGACGTTCTTTGAATATAACGCTGGATATATATGTCCCCATTTAACATCCATAAATAACTTATCAAATCCTGGTCTATCAATAGTTAATTCATTATAATGACCAAGAGAAGGAGTGTCATCAGTACCTATATTCAATCCAAAGTCACTATTACATGCAGATATAGCACCCGGGAAGTAATAAGATCCCAGAGTAGGGTGAGCAAAGAGAGCACTATAAACAACCATCATAGGGTACCTGAATGGTAGGTATACATTGTTGTGCTTAAGGGCGTCTTTCCTATATAATCCTTTATTAAGAGTAAATTCTTTTTCTGCTACATATATACTGAACGGGTTATTACCAAGTGAATGATGTCCAGGACCTATCTTTGATATATCGATGTTGCCAAAGTAGAAATAAGTAGAATCACTTGTAGAGCCTTTGCTATTTATAGTTTCACCTATGAACATTATTTATCTACTCCAGTCAATCTCATTACTAAATTAGCCTTCTGTTCTTCTTTACTACTATCACTTATAGAATCAACAAAAACCCAAGCTACTTTAGTTAAGATTGTAGTTATTGAACTTCCATCATTAGTAGTAAGTTCAAATGTCTTCTTCTTCTCAAATATATATCCTGACATATAGTACTCTTTTAGGTCTGCCCAAGTAGTATTAGCATAGGATATTATTATATCTGCTCTTGAAGGAATAGAGGGCACCTTAAGATCTAATTGATATCTACCAGTCTTATTGTATTCAAATAACTTTTTATCGTCTACTGAATTAAACTTTACTATGTTACCATTGACTCCTTGTATAAAGGAATTATCTAGATCTACTGTAGGAATTACATTAGAATCATTAGCTTCGAAGTCTATTACTATTGATGTTGTTAGAGGAGTATTACGTGTAAAAGGTATAGATAGTTTTATCCTAGGCTGCACAGTAGCGTAAGATATGTCGTCTTCTATATTCTCCAAGCTAATAAAATTACCATTAAGTGCGTTGGCTCTATCCACCATAATAAAATTAGGATGAATTTGAAAGTAGTTACTTATTTCATTTTCTATATCAACTCTAATAGAATTAGACTTGTCATAAGTATACACGGCTTCGAATTGAGTTGAGCTTACATTAGAACCATTAGGATCATCTACCATTAGTCCTTTATAGTACTTTATGTCATTTTTATTAGAGAAATGAGGATCACTTTTACTACGTTTCCAGTAGGACCCAACACTTAGTATCCTATTATTAGGATACATATTAAATTTTTTATTAGGAGTTTCTATAAATATACCTTCTACATAATCTATATCAATGCTGTCTCTGTTCATATTCTTAGCTATAGTAGATAGAGTTAGACATTCTTTTGTAAGATTAATCTCGATTCCTTTTGAATCATTAGTTAAATGATCATCTTTAAAGTCTTCACGTATGGTAGTTGTTCCTGTGATGCCTTTCTTTGATTTTATATATGCAGAGTAAACTTGCCGTTGAGCTCTAGTTAAATTATTAATCTGTTTTTCTCTTGCTATACTATTGAAATTAACCAAGTTTTGGACATCGCTTTCAATAATACCTTGAGCAGTATAAATTTTTTCTATATCTATATCTATGGCATCAAGCAAAGAGTTATGTTTTTTAGTATCAGGAAAATCATTACGGGTTGATATAGATTTCTTTGAAGTTGCTCTTCCTGAAATTATTCTGAATAATCTATTTAGTTCATCCAGTATAACTTTCATATACATGCTCTCGCTACCTCTTACAAGAGTTCTAAGACCAGAAATTACCCTGTTCTTAAATTCTTTAATATATTTATCGTTTATCTTTTTTATATATGTGCTCATTAGAGGTTTTGCCCTGTTAAAGATACTATGTAGTAATCGACTATAGGGGTATAGTTATTCATACTAGTAGTATTTGTATTCATTCTAAATTTAACATTTATTCTATCAATGTTTGTCTTATATGTAAGAGATATATTCTCAATGTCGTACTCATTAAGGTCTTGATTAGTATATATAGTACTATTACGATCATAGTAAAATTCTTTATTCTGTTCCGGATTAACATGGTTTATCTTAGGAGTCACATTAGTAATACCAGTATAATTACTTATATCCGTGAGACCTATATCGTTTATTTTTAAAGATATAGGGGAGTATTCATAAAATGAGAACTCGGATTCGTTAAAGTAAGCAGTACCCAGCCCTTCTTGAGAATAGTACCTCGGAGTATCTAAATTCCATTTACTACTGTATATATAGTCTTGTTCAATGACATATTCTCCAGGAATATACTTACGCCAGAGGCCTCCAAACTCGTCCACATAGTACCATTTTCTTCTTAGAAAATCATATTTTGATAAGTCTATAAAAGGTACAGTATTAAGCGTTATTATAGAAGTTAGACCTCCAGTACCTGTAGCAAAAGTAAAATCTTTATCATATATAAGTGTGCCATTTTCTGTACTAACATTATTAGGCATAAAGTAATCAGGTATGTATATCGAATTTATTAGTGAAGAATTGGCGTACATTATATAGTCCTCTCTATAGCTGTAGGAACTGCTGGTACGTTAGCAGACCCATAAATATTATTAGTAACATATCCAACAGAGAAAGAGGTATAGTTAACAGATCGAAAGTTATCAACAACGTTCTTTTTAAAATTATCAGATATAGGCATGTAAGTGGTATTAATACTACTGGACATACATATATTGGAGTTATTAGGAAAATACATATCATACTCAATTCTAGTACATAATGCTTTCTTAACATTGTAGGTATTATCCATAGCATTCTGATTTATAAAGTACTTTAAAAGGGATCGTCTAGGAGAAACTACTAAGTACTCTGATGGAGAAGAAGAAGTATATCTAGTTGTTTTATCCATAACGTATACACTTACTGATGTGTATAACGCTGGCATATATTCTACGACGTAGTTCTTCTTATATGGATCATCAATATTTTCTATATACAAAAGAGTACTATTAAGTATATAATAGGTAAAGTTAGATAGATAAATTAATTGACCATCTACATATATCCGGAAGTAATCCATAGTTGATAAATTCATAGGAAAATCAAGTTGCACTAAATAACCTGCTGTCCATCCAAGATCTTCATAGTACTCTGGTCGTATAATATGTGCAGGTTCCTTCCGTACTATATTATTATTCTCTATAATAGGTACATTGATTTCATAATCTGGATGAGAGATATACCAATTACATGTATTATGTCTGATATCTTCTTGTTTTGTATTAAGTGATACATTAATTAAAGATTTATCTGGTATAGTATAATCTCCTGAATCAAATTTTCCAATTCCTTGATATCTCTTAACTGTTGGTTCTATGGACCACATACCTATTTCATACTTAAGGGTCTTATTAAAATCTATCTCATTTACTTTAATTGGAGGTTCTAGAATATCTAGTATATCCTTAAGTGTTCCTTCGATACTTCTACTACTCTCTATGATTTCTACTATTTTTGAATACAAAGAATCTGTGCTAGAGCCGGTATATTTCAGAGGTTCATCATTTTTATTACTATCTAAGGATACTATATTATACCTACGTTCTGAGAAATCTTCGTTAATCTTATCTTCCATAGATATGTTCGTAAGCTCGCTGGAATCTAAAAGTTCATAATTCTCTTGTGATATTGCTATTCTTACATAGGTTGCTCTTGTTAGTTCCATATTTGATACAGAGAGAATGTCAAATTCAGATAAAGATTTAAAATCGTCTATTTCTTCAAACTGATTAGAAGAATTAAGAAATGTAGTAATCTTTTTAACAGGTATCCAATTCTCTGCTAAAGAATTTTTAGTAAATATACCTAAAAGAGTTACTGGATATTCTCCAAATATATCAAATTCTATATTGTTCATCTCTATAGGATAGTTATATTGTATGTCAATTATGGATATAATACCATTTACATTTTTATACATAGGACTATTAGAATTTTCGATTATATCGTATTTAATCTCTGGGATTTCGTTGCAGAATAATTGGGCTTTCCATAATCCATCCTCTAGCATATCACGAGTACCATTCTTATAATTTTCTTCATATGTGTTCAAAGTATTAGTGGTATGTATAACTCCACCATCTTTATTATGTACTGGAAAAGTTTTAGAAGTTACACTCTTAATTAGGTATCTCTTATTCTGTACAATGTGTACTTTTGGACTAAGTTTTATGTACCCGGTTTTCTTGTCTACTAATAAATTTGAATATTTGTGTCTAGAAGATATGTTCGAAAACGATTCAAAGTAAGATTCATGAAACACAGAATTATCACTTATATTCATTCTTGTTATATCCAACTTATTCCATAATTCTCGCATTCGTTTTTTAAGTACAGAAAAGAATTTTTTATTTCGTTCCAGATTCATATTAAGGATATTTTCAATTAATGCAAGGTCTTCATATAGAGCTTTAAGGTCTATGAATAGACTTTGGAATAGATCGTTAAACTGATTAGTAGTTATTAAAGACTTAGGTTCTACATAATGCTTACTAATATTAGTAAGTTTATCACCAGTAGCATTGAACTTATCACTATAGGATTTTAGGACATCTCTTATAGCTTCCTCAGATTTGAGCAACTGTATATTAGAGTCATCTCTTATAGATTCATTTATAAGTAAGTTTTGAATAGGTTTAATATTGTTCTTTATACTAAATTGCTTATACATTTAAATCCAATCCTATCTCATTAAATTTTTCATCTAATAATATGTACTGTGTTCCTGCAGATATATATTTTTTAATTAACTGATCTATATAGTGACTAGCCTGTTTCTTAGCCCAATTATTTCTCATAGAAACAAATGGGTCTTTAACTTGGTCTCCAGTTGTAGGAGATACACCATTTACAAGTTTATTATAGTATTCCGCATATTCTCCACTATTAACGGCACCAAATGCTTTAAGTTCTTCAACAGTAACATCTGTATACATATCGACATTAAATAAATCTGAACCTTCCCACTTATCTACAAGAGAAGTGTAGGTTCCACTTGGAATATGTATAACTAAGAGACTTGAATGAGGTAGAGGTTCGCCATCATAGTATCCTATCTCTGAGTAAGAATTTAATTGTTTATTATCTAGTTTGTACATATCTCCTACATGTGTGCCTCCGCCTATTACTCTAGCATCATTAATTGTAAGAATATCAGGAGTTAGTTTATTAACAGATAAGTGATACAGAGGAGTAAACTCTCCACTAACATTACTATAAGAAGTGTAAGGATTATTAGTAAGATATCCATTAACATTTAGACCAGATAAGTTAGGAACATATGATCCTCTATAGAATATTCCGGAACCTTCACTATTAATTTCGTCAAAGTCAAAGAAGTAAGGAAATTTGTAAGCTCTAAGAGCTTCTGTTTCATTAGGAACTCCATCAGCAGGGGACTTCCTAATAGCTATACCTATATTACTAAAGGATGTAACACAGCCTGGATTAAAACCATAATCTCCAGATATCCTAGGATTAAGTTCTAAATTGCGTATATAAAACTCATCAGATATATCTGTGTACAAATGTAATCTTATGTCATCTGTAGAAGAGATAGCATTATTAAGAAGAAGATATCCCTTATTCCTATCTATTGAAGATATACCTATATTAGTTGTATTAACTCCATCTATATCAATACTTATATAACCAGATGGAATTTCCATATCATCTGTAGTTTTTGCATAAATATTTATTGTATAGTTTGGATAAGTGTAGTCGTTTTCTTCTATGTATACAGGTTTTTCTTCAATCTTAAGTATATTTTTACCTATAATCTTAGGTTTAATATTCTTCATATACTGATATTGATCATAATCGGTCATCAACCCAGATATATCAGGTGGGATATAATCTATACAAAAATAGTCATTATCGGCACCTATATATGAAGCATTAGTTATAAATTCTCCATCTGACATCTTCATATTCCAGTTGGTATTCACTTCTTTTTGATATGTTTCTCCTTGAATACTATGGATTCCAGTAGAAGTTATTCTTTTTGCAGGGTCTTTAATTATATAAAGATTATTAATTGCTCCAACTGGTATCTTAGAATTAGCAGTAGGTATTATATACTGTCCGCTACTTATAAAGTCAGTATCTTGAGTATAAAGGTTATTAAATTCTATGAGCTCTATATGATTAGAATAATTTATACCATATAAATGTTTATTGTATCGTATAGTATAGAATTCGTCTTTATTCTGTACATCTATTGGTAGTAATACCCGAACTCTATGAATATCATAAGAAGAATTAAAGGATGTCCAAATTATACCACTGCCATATCGGTCCATGTCTGAATCTTTAGTTCCATAATAATTATTACCTAAGGTTGATGTGCTATATTCAACTTTGTAATTATTCTTGGATACCTGTGTCTCATTATTTTTATATATCTGTACTGTGGAGTCGTTAGTTATACCATAAACATCATACTTTAGTTCATATGCATAGTACAACGGTTTAGTGTTTAAGTTTACTTTGTCTGTAACAAGATAATTTATGTAATAGTTATCATTAACTTGGTAATAAGTAATCATATACCCAGATATAGATCCGACCATGTGTCCAGATATGGATTCGTCATCTATATAAGTAGGAGATAATTTAGTAGACTTCAAGTAATATTCACTGTTTTCATGAATATCATTATCGTAACTTATAGTATTAATTATCTTATTAGGAGTGAATCCCGTAACTTGTACGGTAGCTATAGGACAATCACCTTGACTATAAGTATAAGATTGTTTATTAAAGTTAGCATTATAAGGCATTATTACTCCAGTGTAACTGTAGCAGTATTTGCTACAAATTGTATATTTATTGTACTATGATTAACAAGGACATCGACCGCAATAGCATGTGTGCCACTTTGAAAATTAAGACTAACCGCTGAGTGAGTAATAGTGGGAGCTTGTATAGCTACAGAATTACGTAGTACCATGAAGTACTTGTCATAAGCTATGTTATTATCGTTAAGTGGATTCATATCTGCGTTAGAATCAGTACATATCCAACCACTGGGAATATCTGAGTTATCCCAGAATAACATGGCGTTGTTTATCCCGCTGGAATATATGACGTAGTTACTAAAGTCTATCATGTATTCTTTGTCTGCCAAGGTAATTTCATATCCCATATCACTGGAAATATAAGGTCTCTTTCTGTATACATAATCAGATATAACATATCCACTTATATCTAACGAATAATTAGTCTTATATGGTATATTATAATTATGTAAAGGTATAATATTCTTTTCCATATAATTTCCAGAGTAAGTGGATTCAATAAGAGATATCCTGTGCCATCGTTCTACTCCTGAAGGTAATGTTCCAGATCCAGTAGAGAAAATTACTGATTCATAAGCAGGATTTTCCATTAGTAAATAAGGTATACCACTACAGTATAACTTACCACATGTAAGAACTGGATACCAATATTCATAATTTCCTGATACCTGTACATGTACATTTTGGATATATAATGCTGGGTCTTGGTATTCAACTCCTCCAGTTAGATTTATATTTCCGCTGCTGTTAATAGTTAAATGTGTATCATAGAAACTAGGGATAGTACCCTTACTATATTCTTTATGTACATCCCATATTGTACTCTTGTTCCTGATGTCTTTCCATCTGTGTCTATAATTTCTATCTATGATACCTCGAATTTTATAGAGATTACTGGTAGCTTCACCACCTTCTTCATGGTAAAATCCTGATAGACCAGTAGGGATATTATCTATATTGTAGGCTACAATTTTATCAGGTAAATCTCCAGAAGTTAGGGCGTAGGGTAATTTGTATACTAGATCATCATCAAGAGTATTAGCCATATCTGTATATAGATTGTACTTTTGATTATTCTCTATATCAAAACTTTGTACATAATAGATAAGTCTTAGCTTGCTATTATCAGGTATATCATCAAATACTGTGAGAAGATTACTATAGTTGTGACTCTTTAAACTGGTTCCAAGATCATCTCTAAAGAAAGAATTTTCCCATACAATAAATCCACTAGTAGGAGTTGTAATACAACCAGATGCCCATAACTGAGGATATACATCATACCACCCAGTTTCTCCTGGTGTCTGGTAAGATAACCATATATCCTGCTCACTTAAGTATCCTGATGGCCAAGGGTTTCTACTAAGAACAAAAGAGGAATTAGATATAACATTATATGGATCAAGTAAGAGTTCATTAGATAAACCATTTACAAGATCTTGTAGAGAGGTACCTGTTACAGGATTCTCTCTATTTCTATTAATCTTGTCTCGGAGTTCTATATTTGTTTCATTAGGTAATCTAACATACTTAAGATTAAGGTAATTTTTATCCCAAGTAGATATACCGTTAAGTAATCCAAACGCATCAATGTTAGTCCATCTTTGTTTCTTAACTGGCTTCATTTATACCTCGTAAATAAGAGTACCTTCAACTCCACAAAAGGCAGCAGTAGTAAAATTGTTGTCATACTCATACGCCGCATTTGTTGGTGAGAATCTAACATGTCTTTCACCTGGCTGTATACTCCATGAAGCGTTTGTAGAACCTTGGTTATCCATACCTCTACAAGAGCCACCATAGTACAACTGTCCAGAACCAAGACCAATGCTACTTTCGGGTAATTGAAATCCTATATTACCCATGTCGTCTGTAGTACCTCGAAGACTAAAGTATACAGTTATCTGTCGGCCAACTCTTCGAGCATGTAATTCTCTTATTAAGTATGAATCGAATCCGCTAATATCTGCGTCATCGCTCCAATTAATAATACCTGAATTAAAAGTAGTTCCGTTCCCTGCGTATGTCCATAAATCTGAATCAGGAGTAACATATGTGCTAGCTCCTATTATTACTCCGCCGTAGTCAGCTGAGTTAAGGTGTACTACAGCATTTGTGCTATCATTACACTCAATATATAACTCAGAAGATTCGGTAGTGGCACATTTAATTTGGCTATATGTACCATTAGATCCAGTGAATACAATGCCTTCATGACTACCATTTTTTATTCTTAGATCGCCGTATACATCTAGTTCATATTCAGGGTCGTGTTTATTTATTCCAACATAATTACCAGATAAAGTAAATCCTGCAATACTAGATTCAGGAGCCATAATTCTGAATATACCAGAACAAAGAATGGTATTATAAGTATCAGTACCATCAAAATTTATACCAGATGTATAAAGAGTGTTAACCCATCCTTCACTTATTCTATAAGCACTTCTACCCAAGTATTGTTGGTTAACAAAGTTTTGAACCAAAGACACTTGATATCCAACAGAGTTCTTCATTCCAATATTACTAACGGGTGTATAATCATCTATTATTCCACCACATACAATTGCAGGACTAAAGTCTGAAGTATACAAGGTAGAAGCGAAATTGTCTGATGCAGATCCTTGGGGATATGCCATAATATCTCCTTACTATTTAGATATGTCAGAATATTGTTCTCTTAGATACAATCTGACATAATTCTTATCGTAGTTATCTCTTAAGGCGTAATCGTACCTTAATTTATACTTGTGTATATGTATCCCACTTTCAGTAGGCGTATTATCTCCAACAAATAATGTGCCATCTTCATATATGGTAAGGTCTCGCGGACTTTTGTTAGAGTCGCTTAAGTATAATCTAAACGGATCAGGATTTATATAATCCTTATAGTATCCTTTACTTGGATACACCAATATCATTGGTTGAGTAGTCGTGCCAGTAGTATAGTTAGCTGTGATATATAAGTTATCCTTATATGATAGGATACCGTGTACATTATATCGATCATTCTTATCAGTTGGCCACCATTCAAAGTTACCATACTCATCTATACCTTCTATAACTGTATTTATATCATTCTCTAACATGAATTTATATCCAGTAGCAGTACTACCATAAGGTATAAGTCCTGAAGGTTTTATGAATAGGTTGGCACCACTGGGATTAACTGGAGGAAGTAATGTATAAGAGTCTATGTCTTCACCTGTGTATATGTCTCGCATATACAGTATCTGATCATTATCTATAGTCCATACAACCATATTTCCAGCCATAGAATTATTATAGTCATAGGTAATTCCTCTTCGATCAAGATTCTTATAAGCAGTGATAGATATATTATTAAGATTAAACGCATCTTGAAGTCCGACGTCTGTAAGAGCTTCAGTTATATCTATTACAGACTTTGGTACTATATAGCTAATATTTTTAATTTGAGGCGTTCTTATAGTTTCATAGTCCCAATCATATGGCCAAGTATCACTATTAGGGTTTATAGGAAATGCTGACTTAGTATATACATCGTGTAGTGTTACTTTTTGTTTATATACATAACTATAATCAGTTACGTTCTTATTATATACAAGCTTTGCAAAGGCAACCTCTTTTTTATAATCAGAGAATACCACATTGTTATTCTTCTGGTATAAAAAATTCATGTAATCTTTAGATAATGTAGGATCAGAGAATGTATAACCTTGCCTTTCAGCAGTAACTTCAACATCGTTAGATACTCTTCTGTAACCTAAGTCTATAGATGGACAATAATTACTATTCTCGGCCGTACCAACCAGAGGATTAAATTCTCCTATAGTGTTATCTGCGAACACTGGTATATCTGCGGAACATCCTGATGGAGTAATTATTTGCTCTATGTAATCATAGTCAGGATAGAGCACAGAGGTGTCTACTAAGTGAGAAGCTGCTATACCTGATATAGAATTTAAGGAACATTCAAATATACATTGACCCACAGATAAGGAACTACCAGCGACTATACCCGTAGTTCCATGTATAGTCGTATCGTATATATTAATTGAGGTATTTCCATTAGCATATATACCAGTTCCTACATCATATATAAGTGTATTTTTAACTATCATTAGTGTGGTTCTCCCGCTTCGAACATATGAACCAATCCCCTATTACAGTGGTGTATTACAGATGTATTTATCTCATCATTAATAAAATAAAATCCAAGGCAATCGTCATACTTTGAAAATACTGAATTACTTATATTACCTATATATCCACCATTAAAAAAAGCACCAGATCCATTTCCTATCGCTCTTAATTCATCAGCGTAAAGTACTCCACTAGTAGTTAAAGATTTGATGCCATTAGTTGCAAAAATTTCACAGTTATCAAATGTCAGATTAGTGACACTATAGAACAAATATCCTGAGTCATATGACATATATTCTATACCATCAAAAAAGAAATTACCACTATTGAGATGATTTTCGTTACTAACTATTCTAGTAATAAATCTTGGATAGTTCGTGTACATATTACCAGAAGTTACAGTGCTTGGAACTATGTATCCCCCGCCCATATAAAAATTAGCTTGAGATCTATTAATGTCTGCGTAGTAATTACCCGCAGCCAAGAATATATTTACTCCAGAGTCTTCAGGTATAGTATCTATGATGTTTAGGGCTCCGGATATATCAGTAAATCCGTTGTACCAGTCTACACCATTAGCGTCTCCTGTAGCGTTTTCATTTACAAAGTAATTATACACTGGTGAACTCCCTTGGTTCCTCGTATACTTGGATAAGTTTAACGTCTACATTTGAGTTAATAAACGCTCTTGTGTAGTCCCCGCTTGGTATCTCATTAGACACATATCCTCTAAAGTAATCCATTTGTCTGTAAGGCATGTTTTCTCCTTTATAGAATATATTGTATTCGAGATCTTGTTCATCACTATTGTATAACATGTTACGTTCTAAAATTACACTCTTAGGTAATGAATTAGTAGGCACCTTATCATGAGTCTTAAGAGACGTATCTTGATCGTTGAGCTTTATATATCCATCGGTGTCTATATAAAGTTCCCAGAATAATCCACTTTCATTAGTGGCTTTGGCTATAACAATATTCGAAGAGGGGATATTGTTGTATTTAAATTCAGCTTTTACATACCTATTACTATCTGCGGAAGAAGTTTCTAAGTCTATGAATCCACTATAATTATAGTATAAATTACCTGAAGTATATACCATTCGTGTACCAAAGTAATGATCATAATTACAAAGGTATGCTTCACTATACTCATTAACTAGACTAAAGTCATTACTATTATCATCAAAGTTACTATTTATGTAGTACACTCTATGATCTATCTTATTAGGTAGTAAGGTCTGAGTATATCCAGCTGTATTCTTTTCTAAATGTAGAGTATTATTAGAATCCTTAAATTCTTTATTAAGTAAACTTACATCCTCTTCTATCTCTAACCTGTTAATAACTGACCCGGGTCTTATTTCTCTACCTTTAAAAGTTATAGCTTTTTTATCAGATCTAGTACCCTTAGATAGTTCTGCTTCTACTATCACTTCATTATCTTCATTACCAAGCGTTGTGAATAGATAATTGTTATTATCGTTCTTAATGTGCTTAGTTGCACTAGTTGTACTTATATACTTATTGCGTTTATGTGTAGTATAATTATAGGTAACTAAGTACCGACTTATAGGATTAACTATCTTTATCTTATTAGTTAGTCTGTTAGTGGGATATTCTACCCAATCAAACTTATCATTGAGCTCTCCAGATTCTCTACAATAGTCCCATGTAGTAACTTTGTAATCTTCAGCAGGAACCCAACCAGTTTGCTCATACGGCATATACTCATGAGGTACACCAGATTCATATCCTATATAGGTGGCAGAAACTTTACCTTCATATACACCACTGTGGTAATAAGACTGCAATCCGCTACAAGGAACAAGTGTAGGAGCATTATTAATAGTTAGAATATCTATATCGTATACTTGAAGTGTTCCACTTATAGGTGTGTGTGCTAACGGTATATACGTGGTGTCGTATACTCCAGTGCCATAAGGGTTATTAAATGCAGTTCTATAGTATATCTTTTGACTATTTATATTGTAGTAAAAGTCGCTATCGTATCCAATAGCCTTATAGCAATTATCTGTACTATCCCAATAATATCCATTATTTGGGGTGTAGTGATCGATATAGTAAACTTCATTACCAACGTTTGTATCTCCTTCTCTAGGAGCTTTAATCATTCTTGTCCAAGGATACTCGTTACTAAGTGTGGTATAATCTTCAGGAATTAGTATCTCGTCTATGCCTACTTCACTATAAGACTGAAATCTAACTGGTAGATTTAGTCCTGATGGATTAGCAGAATCAAAATTTCCTAGAGTATCAGAAGTAACTTTGTATGTTTGATATGTATTATTCTCAAAAGCAGTAGATGCGTCTACATCTAAATTTAATATAATAATTCCAGATCCTTGAGGAGCAGTTCTTAGATATTCGAGACCTACTATACCGTATGAGATACCGGATATTGTTAAATTTCCTGCATACTCTATCCTAGTAGGATCTCCTTTATAGAATTCGTATCCATTTGTTATCTTTACAGTGTGTCCATCTCCATTAACCTCATTATTAATTATGTTGTCTCTTATTATTACTTCGTATATATCATGGTCTGTGCTATAATCAAATAAAGCTAAGTTATTAGAATGCTTAGCTTCATCTAAGTAATCGTATAGGATGTCAATCTCTACCCCGTGAAGTAAATTCACAAATTTGTATCCGTTGGAGTCTTCATTCACTAACTTGAATTTATCAGGCATAACAGAATGAATCATTCTATTAGTATATTTAGAAAAATAAGGTTTTTTAGGGTTCATTATTAACTTTCTTTAAGCTTGTACACAACATATGCTAACGAGCCCAGAATCCGTGTAAAAGTCTTCATTATAATAAGCTCTTTGATTAACTGGTCTTAGCACTACCTGCTTTTTATTTATCTTATTAAATACATCATACTCACCCATCTTAAAGTAATTAAGTATGAAGTCTTCAACTCCTTGACGTTCCATTATAATATCCACTAACTTATTCCATATAAGTGTTCCACCAATAGGTATGTTATTTATATGCTCTATGAGGTCTGTTCTAACTGACTCTTTGAGACTATTCAAGTCAGAGGTAAGGGATGTTATAATGTCAAGCTTTAATTCTATTCCTAGGTACTCAGGTCTATGTACAAACACTGTCTCGCTAGAAGGAGAAAGAGTAGATAGTCGCTCCCTTATAATAGCTAAGAGGCCTTCAGATACTATAGGGCTAATTCCTTCAATTATAAGATTGTAAGTACCATTACCAAATCTAGCTCTCTCAAACTTTACATCTCTAACTCCAGGTATACTTAATGCTGTTTGTCGGATAGCTACTTCATTGGACCCATAATTAATTCGGCCAAGAGTAAGATTATACCTATACTCATCATCACTTTGTCCATCATTACCATTAGTGATAGGATACCTGTTAGAACAAAGTATATACTTAGACAGGTCTTTTAGTGTAGATATTTGGTTAAGATTATGCTTAACTAGTACATTTGATTGGATATTTTGTGCACTGCCTTCGATAGATGCAACAACAGGTGTATACGCCTGATTATTTTCATTCTGTATATACACATTATTTACTGTGCTGTATATAATTGTAGAGTCAACATTAGATATGACAGTTCCAGCTGGAATTAGCATCTTTGTTGGTGTATCAGTACTATCTGTATACCCATCATCGAATAACTTCTTTCTTATATTATAGTGCGTGGCAATAGGATATAATCTATCTATAAGATCACCAATAGATACATTAGTCCTTGGATCTAAGTAGAAGTAGAAATTTGTATAGGATCCATCTATAGCTGTAACAGAACTTTTTCTACTTGTACCAAACATAAATCCTATATTATCCAACTCTCGACCAAAGTTCCTAGTAGGATCATAAATAGAGTATACATACTCTACTTCATCGTATACTTTCTCAGCTTCAGTAGAGAAGATATGATTAAGATTATTAACAGTACTCACTGGAGAGAAGTTAGTGATAGGAGTATTGTTCTCTAATCGGATCCTTGCGTCGGTCTCTATATCTATAAAGTTTCTTCTTTTAGGCATTACTGTTTCCTCATTCTATCCCATATAGGATTTGGATGCTTAACTCCATCAATAGTATTATATCTATGATTACGAGATGAATCTATAGTATCTACTTCCTCATCTATTTGAGGGTATGCTATACCATTAATGTAATCTAATGTAAATGGTATACTAAGTATGTCCATTCCAGCAATATTTATATCTATATATACTTTAACAGATTCTCTACTAATGGGTACAACTTTAACTATTGCAGAAGCAGGTATAATGTGGGGAGATATTCGATCTACTATGTAACTCTCAAGGAGCTTTGCGTTTTCTCTTGTATTAGGTTCCCCAGTAAATACATTGGGACTACCACCCTCTTGAGGGTATAGTTTCCAATCGCCGGGTTCAGTATACAGTATCTTAAATATGTCCCGTTTAAGACAATCTATACCACGACAGAGTTTAATATCACCATTACTAAACTCTATATCACCCTCATATGATAATAATATATCTACCATAGGAGCAAAAGGTTCTGACATAATTATTTACCTACAAATTTCTTCACATTGGTAACTGTTCTATTTATAGATTTCATACCTTTAGTAAGTATTCTGCACGCAGTACCAATTGATAGTATATAATTAAAGTTGGGGATATACTCTATACCCAACGGTATTGTCATTATAGTGGAAGGGAACCATCCAGAGAAAGGATTATCCATCATCATACCTCTTCCTCCTTTAGTTTTACTTTCGAATTTATCACCGAGTAGAGCTATACCTTCTGGTCCTAGTACTATAGAAGATGAGTGCGACTTAAGTATAACGCTGTTATCTGTAATAAATATGCCTATATTGTCATTATTAAAGTCTGATTCTTTATGTGTTCTAGTAGTAGTATAGTCTCTGGCTAATGGAGGAGAAATAGAATACTTAACATTCTGAGGATCAACAGGAGCTTTTGCGTCTTTGTTAAATATACCCGCAGTTCCATCATTGTAATTAGTAGTATTAGACTTAACACGCTTACCTATTAACCAAACAAATCCTAAAGGAAGTTCAGTAACTAAACTATTCTCATCTTTATACCCGGGAGGTAACTCATACCGAGGCATATCTTTAGTAATAGCATGAGACAGCCCCTCTAATACATCTTCAGTGGTTACTAATAAGCCATAGTGATCCTTATAATTAGGATTTTCTAACTTACTAAGTAGATAAAAATCATAATACTTCTCTATACCAGAACTGTTATACTTAATTCTTACAAGGTTTTGATCATTATTGAACGTATTAGTTTCAGATAGCTCAACTATAAAGTACTTCATCTGGCCTTTATTCTGTTCAGGTATAATCATTATAAATTGTCCTCGAATCCAAGATCTAATAAGAAATCTGTTAAGAAGTTACCACCAGGTAAGAATATATTAGCCATTTTCTCCTTATTAGTCAGATTACCTAAATCTCCATGCTTAGATATCCATAGTCTTTGAGGATCATTAGCGGCTGCTAATCTTGTTATAGGAGGTAATCCTTTAATCTGATGATTAATCATAGTATTTATACTAGTGTAATCTATTCCATCGAACCCACACATATAAGGGGATCCATGGTACAGTAATGTAGAAAAGTTTATACAATCTCTTCCGAATACATTACACATAGAATCGTATACAAATTTTGTATACTTCTTTTCAGCTGCAATTGTGCCTCCCCAAACAGATGAGAGAAATTCAAATGCACTGAAAGCCATACCTGCTCCTCCAAATATCTTACTTCCTATAGAAGCTTTTCCAGATTTTCCAAGGAAGTTACCTTTACTGAACTTATTATAACTTAATCCAAATCCTATAATACTACCAGCCCCTTTAAGAAGTGCTAATACTCTTTCTTGAGATCTCTTTAGATCAGCTGTGTTAATTATATTTCTTACTACAGACACATCATACATAGCTCTAGGGTCTCTGTCGTATGCAATCATAGATGGAGTTATAGTAGTAATAAATCCTTCACTTGGACTGAATGAATGTACGACTTCCTCTACTTCTACAGTACCATGCATATCATTCAAGTAATCTTCTATATGTAGGATATCCATGGGTTCTATAGAAGGATTACCAACTATTTGTATAGTTCCACGATACATCTTTTCTATCTCTCTTTGGAGCATGCTTACACCTACCACCACAAATGCTGGTAATTCTTTCCATGTAGGCTCATTATATTTAAGTTGAGGATCGTATTTTTTTAGATACGAGTTAAGCATACTTTGGGACTTATCTCTTATATCCCACCAGTTAGTATCTACATTTTTCTGGTATGTCTCTAAAAGTCTTATATCTTTATCTCGAATATCTCCGAATGCTTTTATAGTAAAAGATTGTAGATTTGATATATCTTTCTTACTTATACCGGATAGTCCATCATAGAATTTTGGTTCCCATAGGTAATAGATGCTTATAGCATTATTAAAGTCTTGAGATAACACAATATTGTTTGATAATATATCGCTTTGATCTGTTATTAAGTGGTGATTCTGTATCTTATGATATCGGGGATCATTGGCAAATTTATCCTTGGTGTTATCAGTTTCAAATGGTTCTACGTGCAGAAAATCTTCTGTCTTAAGATTGTACAGACTACTATTAGAAGAGGATATAGTTTCATCTAGTAAGGATTTAAATGTATAGAGTAATTTAACTATAGGTTTTATACTCTTTTGATCCCAACTATATACAGTATCAGGACCCCTAGATGCTTCTTTAACACTCACCACATAGTCTTCCGCGGCTCTATCAGTTATTTCACCCATTGAAGCTATAGACATCAAGTGCTTTATCAATTTTTCATATTTAGTAACTGTGCCAGGTAGACCTTTAAATTTATTTTGTATATACTCTAAAGATAGATTACCAATACTCATAGGAACTGCATATTCCATGCTTTCTAATAGCTTGTATAATATAACTGTTGCGTTCCTTTTATTACTAAAGAATACCATGATCTTCTTTAGATCCTTGTCTTGTGGATAGTAATATTTATGGTACTCCGTTACTTCTTTCATATACGGAATTAATCCGTTTAGACTATAAGATCCAGTAAGTGGATTACGTGTTATATTTGATCCAGTTACTACTTTAACAAGTGCTTCTCTTATTCCTCCTGGAGCATTCCAGTTATCAACCGTTTCCTGAATTCCTTTTATGTCCATAGTAGATAAACTGAATGAATCAGTATACCTATAGTATCCAGATTTGTTACCCATAACAATAGTTTCTCTAATGTCCTGCATACTGGATAAGAAATCACTATTATACATTTTAACTATAGGGTATGTATTTCTATGATACAATGATATCTCATTAAGAGCTTGCCAAACTGTTTGATTGTATACAATCCAGTCAAATGTAGGTCTATGTGTTATATCTGCAATCATGTTATAAGGAAGGTATATATTATCATCTCTAGGATTATCTTGAGCAAACATTCCAGCATTTACTCTGGATGTTACATTGGATAAAAGGAATTTTTCAAATAGATGTTTATCTATTCCTTTTATATTCTTACCTGAGAATTTAGAAGCATTTAATCCTAGTAGAGCAGGTTTACCTAATCCTTCTAAAGATGGCACCGCATCCATAATAGCAGTAGCTATATCACCATGTTCTTTACTGGTTGATAGTATGCCAAAGTGCATCTTAACTATCTCATGGTTAAGTTGAGCTCCATAACTTTGACATACCATCCTAACGGTAGGCCCCGGAGTCATTTCTATTATTCTTCCAACAAAGTGGGTTTTTAGGAATCTGTCATTAGCGGCATACCCAACTTTTATAATTATCTTAGTCCCAGGTTTTATATCTAGATTTCCAAGGAATATATCATCGGATGGATCTATTAATTTTTCCCAAAGACTACTTTTTTCTCTCATAAGACTAAACTTATTAGTTAGATTACCCATACTATTAGAGAGTGTTATAGTAGCGACTTTTCCAGCACTATACTTATTTGATACGATATCTATAGATTGTATAGCATCATAGGAGTAATAATCATCAAAGCTTCTAAGTAGTCTACTATCTTCCTCAACAAAAAATATCTTAAATGTAGGATACATCTTAGAATTAAATCCTCTGGTTTTGGAATTGTCTTCATCTATAAAATCTTTTTGTAGACCTATCTGATGTAATTGATCTTCTGTGTTTCTCCAATTCCACCAACTAAGCATAGCTAATTCTGGTATAGTATCCAGATCTTGGAACTCTGTGGCCCCTTCAAAGTAATCTTGAATAGCGTGGGAAAGGATTATGATTTGATTAAGTAGTGTTTGTGATACTTCTTCAAATCTTCTTATATTAGGTTGAGATAGATATTGTTTATGAAATTTGTCATTAGGAAGAGAAACTTTTCTATGAGCACTTACCTCTTTTTCTATAGCTTCAGTAGTATGAAAATGATTACCAAAAAACATATCTATGCTTTCTTTTATCCTCTTCAGAGAATCAAAGGAAGCATCATATATAGTTCCATTTGTGAACTTGTCTTTATTACCTTGACCAAAACTTGGTAAAGTAATAGATACTGATGCAGTACTATTAGTCTCTACATCTTTGGATCCGCCTAGTGCTACATCTATTGCTACCTGCATATTCTTTAATTCAACAATTCTCTTTGCTCTAGCTGATTGAATTAAATTTATCTTAAGAACATCAGGACTAAGTTCTTTTAGCCTTGTCTTGTTCCCTAATACCATATGAGTATATACTTTCTCTATCTCTATAACCCTATCCTTAATAAAATCTTCATGAGAAGGGTCTCCTACATATTCTTTACTATTCCCTTGACCTGCATTTGATAATAGTCTAAATTCCTTGAGAATATTCTCTTTCTCATTATCAGGAGTTCTATTAAATAAAATATCTTGTTCTTTTTCAAGATCCTTGAGAGTTCTGTGATTCTCTTGTAAACTTAATAGAGAAGCTATCCTGCCTATAGTAATCATTCTTTTTATAGTACTCTCTGAGTAGGATAATTTCTCAATCTTAGATATATCTTTATTATATAAATAAAAGTCTGGAGAGAATCTTATATCAGTAGAACCATACTGGTTATTATTTGTAGTGAACACTGGAGGTATATCAAAATCTTTATAACAGTTAGAGTGACTACTCATGAGAGACTTAGATATAGCTTCCTCGTATATATCTCCGAATAGCTTCTTTCTTATAGTTGGATCTCGTATAATTTGCTGTGCCATTTGTCCAACGAATGAGTACTTCATACCATTTATTATAGTGTTTGCTGAAGCAGCGATTTGATCGAATCTTTTAGCAATCTCTTTATCAATCTTACCGCCAAATATAGTGTATGCACTAACTGATACTCCAGAAGATATCAACATTCCATTAGCCATTGTGATCAGCATTGCTCCTAATGCTTGAGTTATCCCAGATGGTATAAATTCTATACCTATTCCTATCGCACCTATTGTACCCGCAGATAGAATAGTTAACATGTTATCAGCAGACAATGAGCTACCTAACCACCTCTCAAACATACTCTTATGCTTCTTAAACATGTTTATATACAAATCTGCTTGAGTTCTTTTTAGCTGAGATTGTCTTTGTATAAGATTTAATATTATTAATCGAGTATTCTGATTTTTA
>Ga0307376_10001525_pt1 | contig 24649 bp, 27 predicted proteins | sample TR2MG_FD_202536 | JGI IMG/M metagenome (GOLD analysis project Ga0307376, IMG submission 202536) | Soil microbial communities from Risofladan, Vaasa, Finland - TR-2 | ecosystem: Environmental > Terrestrial > Soil > Coastal area > Acid sulfate soil | place: Finland: Risofladan, Vaasa | collected...
GGCAGCCTTTGTCATTGAGGGCCTTCGATATTTGCCACTCATCCCGACCTTTTTTGTCCATTTCAAGAATCAAATCATGAATCGGTTTTTGTTCAAGTTCTCTTTCCTGTTGTTTTTCCACAGGCACTTCGAGTGATATATCCTTCAATCCAAGGATGGCATGATTAACGATGGACACCAAAGATTCACCGGTACATTTTTGTTCCTGTTCCAATATTTCACTGGCCGCAGGCGAAAGCATGACCTGTATGAGCCGTCCGCCTTCCGTCTGCTTTTTTCCCCTGTAGCGACTTGATCTTTTCCGGTCGGATTTACGCCTTTCCTGTAATGTTGCCAAAAGGTTGTCCCTTTAATTGTAATGTTACATGTAACATTACAATTAACAGACTTTTTTGGTGCTGTCAAGTTATTATAAGGTTACGCAAAAAGACCTTGTTTTTTATTGAAAGTGGCTGGATGAATTGAAAGGCCATAATGTGGCTGGGTTTCAGTCATTTTGCCAATCCTTCATACCGGCCATGTTCATCATAGAGTCTAAGAATTGTCTTGGAACATCAGACACCGGTGGGAGAACACAAGCCATCGCCAATACAGCCACAAAGGGGAATACCTATTTTTATAGCCTTTCAATATAGCCCGTGGCATTATTCAAGATTACGGTTTGGCAGGGTATACATAATGATATTTTGGCGTTTTGTAAGATTAAAATGTTACGCGAAGATATCCGATTATACCGTGAGAATTATAATTTTTCCGAAGTTCAGTATTGTAATTTAATGAAATACTAAAATCACGCTTGTTAATAAATGTGAGGCCAATGCCAATATTGGCACTATGGTCTTCAAGATCTTGACCCTCAATTGTAAAAGCGTTACCTGGAGAACCAACGAAAGAAGTCGTAATATTTCGATCGTCAATATCAAAATCGTATTGCCAGGCCAGACTTGCTTCAGGCACCAACCTGCCACTCTCAAATTCAAAAACACGCGCAAAGCGAAAGCCTAAATTGGATACCAATGATTCAGTCTTACGACCATCAACACTCAAGCTTATACTGCCGGCGCCAGATGTGCCAAGACAATTGTGGTTGCGGATGTATTGGATCAAAACCCAAAGGTCAAAAAGATAAAAATACATCCACAAAGCCTAAAAAGTGCAGGGTAAAACTTGGCCGGCAAAAGAGGCGGCGGCGCTTTTTCTCTGGCCGGCCGGATTTAATCATTATGTGACGTCCGATTCCAGTTTTCAAGGGTCGGGATTCCGGTGCGTCCCCCGAGTTTGAGGCTGACCATGGCACCGGCCCATGCTGCAAAATCGAAGCATTTGTCAACATTCCACTTTTCGATCAATCCATAGATAAACCCTGCGTGAAATACATCGCCACAGCCCGTGGTGTCCACCGCCGCCACCGGATATGCCGGCCGCCGGATCATCCGGCCCCTGTCCAGGAATACATACCCTTTTGGTCCTAAGGTTACACCCACGACACGGGGACCGAGTTCCGCCAGCTTGATACAGGCATTCATGGGTTTGTCCTCGCCCACAAGGGCTTCTGCAAATGTTGCAGAGGCCAGAAAATAGTCGCTCAACCGGGCAAGCTCAAGCATACCTTCTCTGAGAGAACCTGCATCCACCACAACCTGGACACCGGCTTCCTTGGCAGCTTTGCATGCCGCAAGGGATGCCTCGGTGAAGATCCCATCGGTATGGAACACCCTGGCGTTGCGTATCATACGGTAATCTATCTCGTCAGGGCTCAGCGCGGGTCCTGTGGGCCTTCGCCAAAAAATCGTTCGGTTTCCGACACCGGGTTCAGCCGCAATAAAGGCAAATTGAGAGTCAAAGCCCTTCCGTACAAGGATACCGCCGGTATCTATCCCTTCGTCATCCAGTGATAACTTTATCATGGCGCCAAACTGATCATCGCCCAGTACACCGGCAAAGGCACAGGAAACACCCCATCTTGAGAGGGCGACCAGGGCTGTGGCCACCGGACCACCCCCTTGAATGACCATGTCAGAAAATTCACACTTTGTATCGGGTGGCGGATAGGACGCTATTTTTCCGATATAGTCCAGGCAGCACTGTCCCAGGCCCGACACTTTAAAATTGCGTTTTTCCATTATGATGTCTAAAACAGTTTCAACTGGTCCGAGTTTTTTTCCCGGTTTGAACAAAATATTTGCCCTGTTATCCGGTCAAGGTCTTTGCGTTTCAATTCCTTTGGCCAATCTTTACAGAACTCTTTTTGAGGTTCTTCACGGTATGTTACCTGGAACGTATCGTCTCCCAAGTCTTTTAGGTCCATAAGCTCATTTAAAATCAGTTCTCTTTCTTGAGACGTCATTACTGGAAATCCGTAATAATTGTTTTTGTACTTTAAAGGCCCATTTTCTCTAATCCGCTGAATCACGAATTGAATATGCCGCAACAATCTGTTTTGGATATATGTGTTTGAAAACGGCACGATTTCATTCTTGAATTCACCAATGGTGTCTCGGAATGCAGCATCCATTTCGTATCCGATACTGTTTCTCCCGGATGCCATGGCGGCATAGGTGGTGGTTCCCGTACCCAAGAAGGGGTCGAGAACCACATCTCCTTTAGCGGAGTACATGTTTATCAGTCGATAGGCCATTTCAAAAGGGTAGGCCGCACTCCTTGAACGTGCATCCGTCTTGGTGAGCGCTTGTTTAGCCCCTTTGATGTCAAACCATATATCTGAATAAAAAACATTTCTTTCTTCCCAGAAGATGGCGCTTTCTCGTCGGTTCTTTTTGTCTTTTTCTTCTTTGAACGGACGCTTCGGCCCTTTTCTGACGATCAGAATATATTCATGCTCCAACGTCACATAGGCGCCTGCCGGTAGCATTCCGGAACCCATGAATTTATTGGGGGCGTTGGTCTGTTTCCGCCATAAAATGTCAGGCAGGGCAGTGAATCCAAGTTCCAGAAGCTGCTTGAGTATTCTCATGTGATTTGGATACAGTACGAAGTTGCCCCGGATGGTTCTTGTTGCATCCCCGATGTTGATACAGGCAAATCCGCCAAATTTTAAAACACGATAAATCTCAGCCCAAATAGGGTCTAAAATTGAATGCATCGATTCAAAGGCATCTGGCCCATTTTCTTTTTCCAGAGCCTTCCTGACATGAGCGTTTTGTCGGGCGAACAATTCATCCCACATTTGAATCATCGGGTAGGGCGGGGACGTGACCATGAGGTCTACGCTTTCTGAGGGAACGGCGTCCATTCTTTTGGAATCAGAATATATAACGCTATGATTTGTTATCATAGTATATTTCCTTTTCGACCATCAAAAGGGACCTATTCATCGGTTCCCTTTGTTCTCTATACAGTGAAAACTTCCTGACAGCAAAGAAAACTTATGGTATAGTCGCTGCCATGGATACATCTGCAAGATGCGACATAGCATTTGACGACACCGGCCGGGGAAAACTCAAGGACCGTCGGCAAGTTCTTGCCGAAGTCAATTACTTCCTATATTATGATAAAGTCCTTGAGAGCGATCCTGTTGCGGCGCAAGAGTTTGAGGGCATCCCTGATGTTTATGGCCAATTTGAAACCGTCGATGGCATCCCCACCATCATACAACAAGGCCACTACACCCTTTGCCTGCAGAGCAGACTCGAGCTTGAAATTGAGGTTGACTTTGTATTCCCGCCCGGCATAAACACCGTGTCTTGTGATTTTACCGTTGTGGGCGACAGTGTGAAAAAATTCTATAATTTATTGTCGTGAACGTCTTTATTGTCTTCCGGCGCCTTTGGTCACAAACCTCATGGCGCATTCTCAAAATAAAATTCCTCCGGATGGTATGCAAAAATATTTTTTTGTTGCGGCGTGGGGGTTGAAAAGGGGCTATCTCGACCGCTCAAAAAAAGCATTATTTGTACATTTCAGTAAATTTGCAATTCTAAAATGTCAAGAATATAAAATAAATTACATTTTGACCCGGATTATTTATTGACAAACAGCATTCATGCTGGCAATTGGATTAAATAAAAACCATTACAACCCATCATTCAGATAAGGAACATCCCCATGACACTGACAAAAGCCCAGATTGTCGAAGAAATCCGGCAGCGAAACGGATTTTCAAGAAAAAAATCCATCGAAACCGTCGAAGCAATGCTTGAAATTATGAAAGAATCACTTGCATCCGGTGAAAATGTTCTAATCAGCGGGTTTGGCAAGTTCTGTATTAAAGAGAAGCGGGAACGCAAGGGAAGAAATCCTGCTTCGGGTGATGCGATGATGCTGGCACCCAGAAAAGTCGTTACATTCAATTGTTCAGGGAAATTGAGAAAAAGGATTAATGGGTAATTTAAGTACCCTGATCCATACTCGATTCGGCAAAATCAGAACCATCACAACGCGTTCTCGACCACGTCTTTGATTTCCTCAGGCTGGATCCACAGATCGCCCAGCGTCCGGCGCTGGGCGATCTGTGGTGTAAGCATTCCATAAGCCGCAGAAAGTCAACCTCAACCGTCACACCCGCACGTCTGTTCTGTGGCATACCCGATAAAATTCCCAACTTTTCCGAAATAACGGCATAAAATTCCATGCTCGCGTTCGCAGGAAAATTCCTGAGTCCTGACGGAGAGAGATATATTCCGCAGGTCGAAAAATTTTCAATTTTATGGAATTTTGTAAATCTTACGTGTTGAACATCCGGTCTGTTTTTGATATCTGAATGGTAATATTTACCGGTTGCCGTGGGGATTCATATTTTGCGGCTGGGTTGAAAATAGCACACCATTCAATCTTCTCTATCCATCAAATTTTTAGCATTCGTTTTATTTGGTATTGCCAAAACAAAAGGATGCAAGTCTTGTGTCGATGATATCTTGGACGCGTATTTATGGGGAATGATTTGAAGCGCTACAAAATTCCGGAAAGCAAATATTGCGGGCTCATTTTAAACGGGAATTACAGTGATGAACTCAAAAGCCGTGTGGCAGACTGTATTCACCGATTTCATGCCTTTGATCAAAGCGGGAGTCCGGCGATTCCGTATATTTCGGCATGGCATGAAAATGAAAAAATCGTCTGGTATGAGTTCGCCAGTAAACGCTTTGCAGCGCTGTTGGGATGTGATGTTTCAGAATTGCCCGAATCTTTCCGAAAGAGCATCATCGACCGACGCGAATACAAGGATTTTGATCAGGGCATCCGGCAAGAAGTCATCAGCAAAAAGGAATTAGGAGACCTTAGAACAGATTTGAGAGATGAGATTAAAAAAAAGGGCGTGGTGGAGGCAGTATACAAAATTGTCTCTGAAAAAGAAAAAACGTTTTGGCTGAAAGATCAAGCAACGATCGAATCCTACGAAGGGGATGGCATCAATATCTCTCTGGGATGCCTTACCATTGTTACGAAGGAGATGGAGGTTGAGGAGCATCTCAAACGAACCGAGGAAGCCTTAAAAAAAAGCGAGGAAAAGTTTCGGAGGCAGGCCATACACGACAATTTAACCGGCCTATACAATACCCGATACCTTTACAAGGCGCTATCAGAATTGATATCGGAATGCTCTGACACGGGTCTGCCTTTTTCACTGATTTTCATGGATATCGATGACTTTAAGAACGTTGTCGACACGTATGGGCACTTGAGCGCCAGCCAAGCCCTTCAGGAGTTGGCTGCGACAATCCGGTCAACCCTTCATGAACCGGCCTACGGCGTGGCCTACGGCGGTGATGAGTTCGTGGTGGTACTTCCGGGTTTTAGTAAACTCCAGGCCTTTGATATGGCAGAGCGCATCCGATCACGGATGAAGGAAACCGTCTACTTGTCAAAGATTGGCGCACATGTAAAACTTCAAGCAAGCTTTGGTGTTTCTAGTTTTCCAGACGACGCGACCAGCCTGTCAGAACTGCTATCATTGGCAGACGAAGCCATGTTCAGTGTCAAGGAAAGAGGCAAGGACTCTGTGAGTTCCATCGACAGGGATCCCACCGATAGTCTCGCTTGAGCGGACAACATGTGCATTTACCCTGTGAAATTTCCAAATGCGTTTGCCCGGGCTTTGTGACAATTTTTATCAGCGACATTTCCCATTAACACAAAAACCACCCTCGCCACACTCTGAATCATCCACACAGTTTTTTTTCTCTATGGTTTTTTCTTTATCCGGCGTTTCGACCGAGAGCATTGCTTCCATTCCATTCTGAATTTGTTTGGCCTTTCTGTTGTTTACCTTAACCACAGAATAGGACACTGTTGTTTGCTGAATGCTTCCACACGTAATTTCTTCACCTGTAAACGAGTAGATGCATACGGTCGCCCCCATTACGAATCCGGCATCTTTGCCACCATCAATATAAACGTGCCCTTTATTTTTATTGATTCTGGTAACCTGTTCTGCCAAAGCAATGCATTTTAACGACGGTACGGATATCATTATAATTGCCAGTACACCGAGAAATACTATGATTTTTTTCATGAAGTCCCCCCTCTTGGTCAGAAGCCGTTTCAAACAAGATAAAAATACGAATAGCCTTCCTGCTGCAACCGGGCAAGAGAAGGCTATTTCTTTTGAGGGCATCGCTATTCAGCCTTTTGGGTTTGAGGCAGCTATCTTGGGGTGTGTATGTATTTCAGTGACGTTTGGATCCGTTTTTTACACAGGGACGACCATCACGGGACAGGGTGCATGGCCGATGACTTTTTGAGCCACACTGCCCATTAAAACCCGCTTAAGCCCCGTCATTCCACGCGTTCCCATTACGATGAGATCGACATTCCTTTCCTTTGCCTCTTGAACAATAGGTTCATGGGGCTGTGCATCGACACGAACAACGGTCTCGCATTTGATGTTTTCTTTTTCAATCCTACGCTTTACTTTTTCAAGAATTTTCCTTGTGTTTTTAGACAGTTCTTCCTCTAACTGAGCTGCAAATGATACATACTCCGGAAAAAACGGAATAACACTGATCGCAACGATAACACTGTTGCATATCCTTCCCATACTGATTGCCTGATCCACAATGATATCCGTATACTCTGATCCATCAACAGCGACAAGTATCTTCTCACCTTTTGTTATGGGGCATGCGAAGTCCTCTTGTTCCATTACAGCTTCCTCCTTTTCAGATTCTCAAACAATTCGCCGAATAATAATCGTGTCATCCGTTGATTGTCAAACACTTTCTAAGGCACACTGAATATCCTGCCCTTTGGTGGTATGGGTTGACAAACTGCCCGGATCTAAATACCATAGCCACCGAACATACACCGATTTGGGAGCGTGTGACATGCCGAAAAAAAAGAAAATAAAACTGATTTCTTGGAATGTGAACGGCATTCGAGCGGCCATTAAAAAGGATTTTTTTAAATCATACCAACAGATGGATGCCGATATATTTGCTATCCAGGAAACAAAGCTTCAGGCGCCGCAAATTACGGATGAGATGAAGGATATTGAAGGGTATAATGCATTCTGGTCTCATGCCACGGTAAAAAAAGGATACAGTGGGGTCTGCACCTATACCCGGATCAAGCCCAAAACAATTAATTACGGTATGGGTGAGCCGAAATTCGACAACGAGGGACGCATCATCGAGATGGATTTTGACGATTTCGTATTTTTTAACGTTTATTTTCCCAACGGCCAAATGAGCGAAGAACGGCTTCGGTACAAACTCGATTTTTATGAAGAATTTTTTAAATATGCCGATGCGTATAAAAACCAGGGGCGAAGCCTTATCATTGCGGGAGATTACAATACCGCTCATAATGAAATCGATTTGAAGAATCCGAAAGCCAATGAAAAAAAATCCGGATTTTTGAGAATCGAGCGCGATTGGCTCGATGGGATTATTGAAAACGGCTACATCGACACCTACAGATATTTTAATCCGGATACTGTAAAATATTCATGGTGGACCTACCGATTCAAAGCAAGGGCGCGGGACATCGGGTGGCGTATCGATTATTTTTTTGTCACAAAAGATATTATCGATAAAGGTTGGGTTAAAAAGGCTTTTATCGACAATGATATTTTTGGATCAGACCATTGTCCCGTCGGTCTGGTTATCGAAATCTGAGCCTGTTTTCGTTTGGATACTGGGAATGGCATAAAGGAGCAAAATGGAACCTCCGAAAATTGTAGCGATTTACGGTAGCCCGCGTCGGAATGGAAATACGGCAACACTTTTGAGACACGCCGTCCAGGGGGCACGGGATTCCGATGCTCAAGTCGAAGAAATCGTCCTGAGGGATTTAAAAATATCGCCGTGTCTTGAAATATACGCGTGCAAAAAAGACGGTCGGTGCGCCATTAAAGATGATTTCCATCACGTTGTGGACCACATCCTATCCGCCAAAGGATTAATGCTTGCAAGTCCCATCTTTTTTTATACGGTCAGTGCTCACACGAAAATTTTAATGGATCGCTGTCAGTCGCTGTGGGTGAAAAAATATTGGATTGACAAGGTCCCTTTCGGTCAATGGGAGCCCAAACGAAAAGGCCTTTTTATTTCAGCCGGTGCCACCAAGGGTAAAAAGCTTTTTGATGGAACCCTTTTGACGGTCAAATATTTTTTCGATGTGTTGGATATGGAGCTTTTCCGTTCGGTTTTGTATCGCGGACTCGATTTTGAAGGTGATGTCCTAAAGCACCCGGAATATCTTGAGGAAGCCTATCTGGCAGGGAAAACCTTTGCTCAAGCGCTTTAAATAAAACCCCGTGAAGCGCGCCAAAATATAGAAGTCGTTACGTGTATTACGCTGCTGTTAAAAGTAAGTCTTCGCGCCTGCGTACTTTTTTTTAAAATATCGGTTGTCAAGAGACGTCCTTTTTACGTCCTTTCCCTTTCCGGGCGCATGAATAAATTTTCCGTTTCCATCATAGATCCCTACGTGGGAAATTTTCCCGATGCCGGCGGTATGGAAGAATACAAGATCTCCTTTTGTCAGTCGGCTTCGCCTTACGGACACGCCTGCATTCCACTGCCCTTGAGACGATCTGGGAAGTTCCAATCCGTTCAGCCGGTATACCGTCCGGGTGAGCCCGCTGCAGTCAAACCCTTTCTCGGCGGAGGCTCCGCCCCACCGGTAGGGGATTCCGATGAAACTGTGGGCGGTTCGTACGATTTTATTTCTCAAATCAGCCGTTGAATAATTCTCGAAAGCGACCACATAGAAATCGTTGATAATCCTTTGGGAAAGAAGTTTTTTTGCCCGGTTATTTGCATCGGTTCTGGATGCGAAATTCCCGAAGCGAACCTTATAAAGACCCGAAGGATCGATAAAATGATACGCATCTAATCCTTGGCGCCGCAATTTATCGGTAAACCGTAGTGCGTTTTCCATATCTGAAAATGCACCTGCCTGAATTGTGTAATGGATCGATGCCAAAGGGGTCTGGAAAGCAGGTTCCAAAGATGATTTCATGGGAGTACGGGCACATCCTGCAAGAAAAAAAAGCGTCAAGACAAGAACGAACGAAACCAATAGTTTCTCGAAATCGACGCTTTTGTTTTCGGATGAACCAGAATAATCCATATAACCCACTGGAAAATTTTATAATAATTTTATGCCAGGGTCTGCACTTTACCCGCTATGGTTTATCGTCATTCCTGAACATCAGTTTCCGTTTTAATTTCAGGCGGATAAATGACCAACCGGTCGCCGGGGTGGATATATTCCTTCTGCTCCAGCCGATTCCATATCACCAAAACCGGCAGGGGGACCTTAAAGCGTTCGGCAATGGTTGTCAGATTATCGCCCTCCTTAACCACATATATCCGTTCTTTTCTTTCAGCCAGCCATTGGTCGACCAGCGCTTTAAAGCGGGCATGAAAACCCTGTGCCGAACCCTCGGGAATCAGAATGGTGTGCGTTCCGACGGCCAGAAAATGACCTCTGATTTCCGGGTTTAAATCTTTTATTCTTTTGAAATGGGAATCTGCGGCCTGAGCGACAATGAGAATGGGGATTTCTTGAAAACATTCGATGGTTATTCGTTCGAAACTTAAGGGCGGATAAAGATCTTCTTGTTTAAACTGAAAACCGTATTTTTCCGGATTTGCCAGGATGATTTTGGCTGAAATGACCCGGAAAACATATCGTTGCGTTTCCAAAGGGAGATAAAGGCGATAGTAATTGTTTGTTTTTTGCGCAAGCATTTCTGCCTGCAAGCCTTCTTCACCCATATTGTAAGCGGCGGCTGCAAGTGTCCAAGATCCGAACAGGTCATAAAGATCTTTAAAATACATAATGGCCGCTTGGGTGGATTTGAAAATATTTCGGCGCTCATCTTTTTCCGAGTCGATCTTCAAACCATATTTGCGGCCGGTTGCCGCCATAAACTGCCAGAACCCGATGGCCTTTTTGGGTGAGCCGACATGCGGTCGCAAGGCGCTTTCGGCAATCGCGATATATTTGAGATCATCCGGCATGTGTTGTTCTTTGAGCAGTGCTTCAATCAGCGGCATATAGCGGGCAGACCGCTTGATCCAGAGAATCACCTGGGGACGATCCCACAACGTAAGCAGCAGCTCTTTTTCCAGACGCTCCCGGATTTCCTGTTCTTCCAGGACAACGGGTTCTCCGCAGAAATCCAATGAACCGTTGGTTCGGATGCTGGTCATTAGGGAAGGGAATTGGGAAGGTTCTATCTCGTGATCCGGCTGGCTCCAAGCGTCTGCTGCCGTCAAAACCATGATAATTAGGCATGTAAGTACAATGTTTCGAATGATCGATCCTACCATAGCACAAAGTCTCATATGGGGTTCAAAGTCAATAGATCGTCAATGGGTTCGATATGTTTGTTTTTATAGGCTGGATTATTACTTTTGCCTGAAACTACACTCGAAAACCAAATTAATTAATAACAGGTTTCGACACAAAATCAAAGGCCAAAAAGAGATTGATTAACAAAGGAAACCTGGTATAAATTTAGACAATCATTTGAGATGCCAATAAAAAAACCATTGGAGATTATAAGGAGACAGCATGAAAAGCGCATTTATTTTATTACTGACGGCGACGCTACTCCTCACGGCGCATTCTTCCCTTGCCCAATGCCCGTCGGGTTCGGATCGAAATTTAATCCTTACCGAAGGTATGGCCGAGGTGACGGGTCAAAACGATTCGGCCAGGATTTCTTTAGCCGTTGTGACCGAAGGACGAAATTTGGAACAGGTTAGCTCAGAAAATGCCGGCAAAACCAACGCTGTTCTAACGGGCGTAAAGGGCTTGAATATTAAAAATCTTAAACTTAAGACCGCCAATTATCGCGTTGCGCCCCAAAAGGATTATAAAGCCCGACCGCCCAAAATTAACGGTTATGAAGTGTCCAATACCATTGAAGTGACCCTGGAAGGATTTGAGCCTGAGCCTTTATCCAAGAATGTTTCCAAAATTATCGGAAAAGCTCTGGAAAGCGGATCCAACGATATCAATCACATTCAATTTTACATCAATAACAAACAACCGTTAGAAAAGGACGCCTTGAAACACGCGACACGAGAAGCCATGGATCGGGCGAAAACTTTAGCCGAGGCAGCGGGGGTGAAGCTGAAACGCGTCGTTTCACTGAGCACGCAGCCGATTCACATACCGCCCCGGCCGCAGATGTTACGCGCAGCAGAAATGAAGACCGAAGCCGCCGCCGCACCGCCCATGGAGATCGGGGAAAGCCAAATTCGTGTTACGGTGAGCATCGCATATGAAATAGAACCCTAAATTCGCTCGATCCGGATAAAATAGCGGGGCGTTTCACTGACCAGGATCCCCACACCTGCTGTTGGTGTTCTTTATGAAAAATAGGGATAAAAAGGAGACGTGTATTTATGTCACATGGCGCTGATTCTGTAAAAAGTATCATTTTTGCTTTATGCGCCAATCTGGCGATATTCCTTTCAAAGCTCATCGCCGCTGTGATTACAGGCTCCAGTGCGATGATGGCCGAATCTGTCCATTCATTGGCAGACAGCGGCAACCAGCTGCTTTTGTTGCTGGGGATCAAGCATGCAAAACGTCCCCCTTCGCCGGATTATCCGCTGGGTTTTGGCAAGGCCGTCTATTTCTGGTCGTTTATTGTCGCTTTGATATTGTTCAGTATGGGGGGGGGTGTATTCAATTTACGAAGGCATTCACAAATTGAATCACGCTGAACCGCTGAGTTATCCGTATGTGGCGGTTGGCGTATTGCTGTTTTCCATAATTGCAGAAAGTGTTTCCATGTGGGGGTGTTTGCGGGAAGTGAACAAGGAACTGCGGGGAAGAAGTTTAAGACAGTGGTTTCGAGAAACCCGTCAAAGCGATCTGCTGGTTGTTTTTGGTGAGGATCTGGCCGCCCTGTTGGGCTTAAGCTTGGCATTGATTGCTGTTATCCTGACCATTATCACCGGCAATCCCGTATATGATGCCGCCGGCAGTATATGTATCGGGGTTTTACTCGTGGTGATTGCTTTTGTAATCGGGATCGAAGTCCAGGCCCTACTGATCGGCCAGAGTGTCGAACCGGATCAGAGGGTTCAGATGCTCGAATTTTTACAACAACGTGATGAAATCGACGCAGTTTTTAATTTGCTGACATTACAGCTGGGCAATGACGTGATGGTAGCGGTTAAAGCTAAAATGATCAAAATGGACTCTGCCGAGGCTCTGATTAAAGCTGTCAATCGTTGTGAAGTGGGGCTAAAGCAGGCATTCCCTCAGGTGCTGTGGTCGTTTTTCGAACCGGATTTGGAAGATTAGAACCTGTTTCAAAACCTCCCATTCGTTTACAGCCCCTGTGTCTGCTCCAATTCCAATGAAGACTTCGGAATGTAAACATACGACAAGAATACCTGAAGGATAAAGCCGATGAGGGTCATGACTGCCGCGGCCACGAAGGCCATTTGGTAGGAAAATACTTCCGATGCACCGTAAACCATAAGTATATCTGTAATGGGCCCTACGATGAAGGTTCCGGCAATTCCCCGGCTGAGAAAATATGTGGCATTGAATATACCGAAAAGTTTGGCCCGTCTTTCCGGAGGGATCAGCACGGATGCATATGCATACGAAGACGCAAGAACGATGACTTCGGAACATCCTCTCAAAAAGTTGCTGATGTAGATGAGCATCAAGTTGCCGGTGACGGCGAGCAGAATCAGCGACACCATCGCCATGGCCGTTCCGAACAGCAGGGAGTTTCCATTTCATGTTTAATGCCGCCCTCGGGCACCCAGAGCATAGGAACAATGGAGATAAACATGGCGGCGGCGGCAACGAAAAACAAATCGCCTTCGTAAAAGCCCCATCCCTCGTATTTAAGGCTTAATCCATCATACAGCAGACCGCCGATCCCATACACCGGCAATGCGTCCGATTCCACCGACACTTGCCAGGCGTCCTTGGATCGTATTTCGATCCTTCTGAGCATAGATATCCGATATCAAAGCGCTCCAGCCGACATTGGACATGGACCAGAAAATCTCCACTATCGATAGGCCCATGATAATCACATATCCTGCCAGGATGAGATTTGCAGTCAAGGTGTGGGCATACCATACCAGGACCGTGCCGAATCCCGCCAGTATTTCACCGCATATGATCAGGGTTCGCCTCAATTGATGTTTATCCGAGAACGCTCCCCATACAAACGTCTGAAAAACGATATTCATGACCATAGGTAACGTCGCGAACAACGTCGTCTCGGTGACGCTTAATCCCAAGAAATGTCTCAAATAGATGGAGAGATAGCTGTAAAACAATCCACGCCGGAACATGGCGAGCATTTGAAACGAGGATATTCCGAAAAAAACTTTAGATGATTGGATGCGGTTGGACATCATTGGAAATACTATTTGGTCATCAGGTGATTGACCGCTCCCTCCAGACCATCCAACGATAGTTCAAACATGGGGAAAATCTGACGAATGGTGTTAATGGTCGGGGTATGGTCCCATGTTTGTGAAGATACGGGATTCATCCATGCGCAATGGGGAAAGATTTGAGCCAAAAACTTGAGCTGCTCAATGCTCGGCTTTCCGCTTCTTTTCTCCACATGTATGGATCCGTCTGCGGCCATCAGTTCATACGGCGCCATGCTGGCGTCTCCCACCAAGATCAGGCGGGTTTCCGGGTCAAAGGAGATAAAATCTTCAACTCTCAAGGGTTTTTTTCTCCGAGAGGGATCTTCCCAGAGGAAATCATAGACCGTGTTGTGAAAAAAGCAGGTTTTAAGATCCTTGAACTGATCCCGGGAATAGTCAAAAAGCGTCTGAACAACCGGTATGTAGGTATCCATCGACCATCCGCCGTTATCAATGGCAAGGATGACCTTAAGGCGGTCTTTTAGGCGCCGTGAAAAGACGATTTCTATTTCGCCCCCGTTTTTCATGGTCTGATAAATGGTTTCATCGATGTTGACGTTATCTTTGGGGCCAACCGGTATCATATTGCGAAGCCTTTTCAACGCTTCACCCATCATATCCTGGGTCAGCAGGCCGCGGCGTGAATAGTCCTTATATCTTCTCTCCATGGCGACTTTGACAGCAGACTTGTTTCGGGATACACCGCCCACACGCATTCCCTTCGGATGGTGTCCAGAATGACCGACAGGGGAAGTCCCGCCGGTCCCGATCCACGTTCTTCCCCCCTCATGTCTCCCTTTTTGATCTTCAAGCCGTTTTTTGAAATATTCGATAAGTTCTTCAGGGGTCAGATCGATCAGGTCCGATTCATCCATCTCGAGTGCGGCGGCAAGGGACGCAGGATCTTCCAGCCATCCCTCCAGCAACGTCCGGGTGACCTCATCGAGCACAAGCGCTTCGAGTTCGGGCATCTCAGCGTCCTGAAACCGGTGGGCGAACACCTGATCATATACATCGAAGTATCGCTCACTTTTAATCAGAATCGCCCGGGCGGACGTGTAGAACGTATCTATGGAGTTGATCAACCCCATATTCAGTGCTTTCTGAAGTGTCAGAAACGACGTCGGACTGACCGGAATTCCGGCATTTTTTAATTGATAGAAGAAATCGATAAACATATGCGTTGTTAAAACAGGCTGCGGCGGTTTGTAAAATCGACAGCTTTTTTATAATCCTGGCTTTTTTTAAACAGAACGCCCAGAAATGGGATATCTCTTTTAGCCAGTATTTTGGGATTAAAATCAGGATCGGTTTTTAGCGCCCTTATCCAATTGATCAGCTCCCTTGTGGCCGGCTTTTTTTCAATGGCATCAATTTTACGCAGCTTATAGAATGTTGACCCGGCACTTTCCATGAGATTCGAGTCGATATCCGGAAAATGAACCTTAACAATCTTTTGCATCATCTCCGGATCCGGAAACGCAATATGATGAAAATTGCATCTTCCCAGAAACGGATCCGACAGATCCTTCTTGGCGTTGGAGGTGATAACGATTACAGGGCGGTATTTGGTCTTGATGGTTCTGTCGATTTCAATGATATCGAATTCCATCTGATCCAGTACGTCGAGCATGTCATCCTGAAAATCGGTGTCCGCCTTGTCGATTTCATCGATCAAGAGGACGGTCCTTATCTCGGAGGTAAAGGACTGCCCGATCTTGCCCATCTTGATATAATCTTCGATTTTGCTGACATCCCGATTTGAATCACCGAAACGGCTGTCGTTAAGACGTGTAAGCGTGTCGTATTGGTAAAGGGCGTCCACAAGTTTCATGCTCGATTTGACATTCAGTACAATAAGGGGCATTTTCAAGCTTTCCGCAATGGCATGGGCCAGCATGGTTTTTCCGGTGCCGGGCTCCCCTTTAAGCAGAAGCGGCATCTCAAGGGCAATGGATATGTTAACGATACTGGCCAGTTCATCATCCAGTACGTATTGGCTGGCTCCCGAAAATTTACTGTTTGACGTCGTACTTTCCATCGAATAACCTCTTAAAAAGTTGATCTCGAATTGGTTTTTTGTTTCGCGCCTTCCTTATTTCGCCGGTCTCGTAGGCAGAACCTGTCATATTGGGGTGTTTTTGTGATTATCAAAACAATTTTGCCATAAAAAGCATTTAATTTATTGACACCCCAAATGAGCGTTAAAATAATAATATCGCTATTAGAGGATTTTTTCAAGCTTGTTATATTAAGTATTATGGACAAACACCTCAAACAATAGGATTTATCCCAATCATCGCGGCGTTATATTCTAAAGTATTTAGGAGATGATGTCGCCAATAGTATTCGATACGGATCTTCAAAGATCTTGTAAGCGGTCCTCAATATTAAGTTTTGTATTTGCAAAAACTGATACCTGTGGTATTAAATATAATTCAATGGGATAGGAACTTCCTTTTTTGGGGCGGCGGAGTCGCCCGCCCGCCTTCCAACCAAAAGCTTTGCGGACAGGCATTATATGGAAACGTGAAGCGATACTACAATGTTCAGATTTCGGATAGGGGATGGAAATAAACAGGGATTGTATTGAAGAAATCTTGAATCAACCAATTAACCCACGAAGGAGGGACTCAGCATGAAATTTTATAAAGTATGCGTAGCAGTTGCATTGGCGTTTCTTATGGTTACCACCGGCATGGCCTTTGCAGGAACACTTCAGGATGTCGAAACCAAGGGGTTTGTTCAGGTCGGTGTCAACGGCGGCGTATTTGGATTCAGCATGCCGGATGAGAAAGGTGTATGGAAAGGGCTGGATGTGGATACGGGCCGAGCCATTGCCGCTGCAGTTTTCGGTGATGCAAACAAGGTGAAATATATTCCCCTTACAGCCGTACAGCGTCTTCCCGCCCTTCAGTCCAAAGAGATTGACGTTCTTTGCCGCAATACCACCCAGACCCTGACCCGCGAAACCACCAACGGGTTGAATTTTATTCACGTCAACTATTACGACGGTCAGGGATTTCTGGTACCCAAAAAATTGGGTCTCAAGAGCGCAAAAGAACTGGAAGGCGCCACGTTATGTGTTTTGCCGGGAACCACCACCGAAATGAATGCTGCGGACTTTTTCCGCAGAAATGCGATGAAGTGGAAACCGGTGGTAATAGAGAGTACCACTGAACTTGCCAAGGCCTTTTTTGCCGGCCGTTGTGATTGCCTGACCTCTGACGCCTCTCAGCTGGCTGCCCACCGATCCGTTGCTCCCAATCCCGAGGACTATGTCTTGCTGCCGGAAATCATTTCCAAGGAACCTCTGGCACCGGTTGTTCGCCATGGTGACGACCAGTGGTATGATATTGTCAACTGGACGGTCATGGCCCTGATTCAGGCCGAAGAATTCGGGATCAATTCTAAAAACGTGGATGAAATGCTCAAGAGCACGGATCCTCAAATCCAACGTTTTCTCGGCGTAACCCCAGGCATGGGCAAAGCGCTGGGGCTGGACGATAAGTGGACCTACAACATCATAAAACAAGTGGGAAACTATGGAGAGATCTTTGAGGCTAACGTGGGAGTTAACACCAAACTCGGCCTCATGCGAGGTCTGAATGCCCTGTGGTTGGAAGGTGGTTTGATGTATGCAGCACCTTTTAGATAACCGGTAAAAAGGTGCCCTACATGATAGGGCACCTTTTTTATTTCCGGGAATTACCAGCCCTGCTTGCCTGCCGATAAAACTAATTCTTTCAATTTTACATGGGAGTCAATGGTTTCATTGCCTTCAGAAAATATTATGGGAAATAATATATCTGAAAAAATACCATTCTGGCTGGACCCAAAGAAGAGATCGATCTTTTTTCAGATCTTAACGCTCTGCATGGTCGGTTTGCTGGGATACTATCTGGTCTCCAACACCCTGCAAAATCTTGAAAGACAATCCATTGCAACGGGATTCGGTTTTCTCCAAAAGGAATCTTCTTTTGAGATCGGTGAATCCCTTGTCGATTATTCTGCGGCCAATTCTTATGGCCGCGCCCTGATCGTCGGGGCTTTGAATACCTTATACGTCTCTTTTTTCGGGATTATCATCACAGTTATATTCGGCACATTTATCGGTGTGTCCCGGCTGTCCAGCAACTGGCTGGTATCCAAACTGGCGTCGATCTATATCGAAGTCATGCAGGACATACCGGTGCTTCTCCAATTGTTTTTCTGGTACGCCATTTTTTACGAGACATTTCCATCTCCCAGACAGGCCCTCAACCCTGTTCCCGGTCTGTTTGTGTGTAACCGCGGGGTCGCCTTTGCGATCCCCGAGGCGCATTCGGCGCACGCCTATATGGCATTGGCCTTTTTCACCGCCGGTATTATCGTATATCTGTTGCGCCGATGGTCAAGAAAACGTCAGGAACGAACAGGACAACTTTTCCCGGTATTTCGGGTTTCCGTGGGGCTACTGTTAGGGCTTCCATTGTTAACCTGGTGGATGGCGGGCGCCCCGACCGGGTTGAATATGCCGAAGCTTGTGGGGTTTAATTTTATCGGCGGTCTGACCCTGTCTCCAGAATTTATTGCGCTTTTGCTGGGTTTAGTACTGTATACCGCCGCATTTGTCGCCGAAGTTGTCCGTGCCGGTATTCAGTCGGTCAGTAAAGGTCAGACAGAGGCTGCCATGTCGCTGGGTCTTAGACCTGCCAAGGTATTAAACCTGGTCATTCTACCCCAGGCCCTGAGGGTGATCATTCCGCCGCTGACCAGCCAGATGCTGAATCTGACCAAGAACAGCTCTTTGGCTGTGGCCATCGGGTTCCCCGATTTTGTATCCGTTGCCAACACAACCATCAATCAGACCGGACAGGCCATTGAAGGCGTTGCGCTGATCATGCTGGTGTATCTAATTTTCAGCCTGCTGACGTCGGCGTTTATGAACTGGTACAATAAAAGAGCAGCGCTGGTGGAAAGATAGACAAATCCATGGAAGAGACGATTCAGAAAACACAGACAGAGAAGATAAAGCCGCCGGTGGTCAGTATCGGTATTATCGGATGGGTAAAGGCCAACCTTTTTAACGGCTGGTTTAATTCCGCCTTGACGATTGTTACCTTATATCTTCTCTGGAAAACCATTCCACCATTATTTCGATGGGCTTTCATTGACAGTGTTTGGCGCACCACAGGAGCGGCATGCCGGGATACGGGGGGTGCCTGCTGGTCTATTGTTACAGAAAACCTGAGGTTTATTCTGTTCGGCTTCTTTCCTTACGAACTGCAGTGGAGGCCCCTGCTGGCCATGTTTATTCTGTTTGCGCTCCTTTTTTTCAGCAGAGGCCGAAAATATTGGAAGAAACTGTTGGGCTATGCATGGATCGCAGGTCTTTTTATCATGGGCCTGCTCATGAAAGGGGGTCTTTTTGGGTTGATCCCGGTGGAAAGCACGCAGTGGGGTGGCCTGCCGCTGACACTTCTGCTCTCTGTTTTCGGACTGACGGCGGCATACCCACTCGGCGTTTTTCTGGCACTGGGGCGCCAGTCTAATATGCGTGCCATAAAATTGATCTGCATTGTGTATATTGAATTGATCAGGGGGGTTCCCCTAATCAGCCTCCTTTTTATGGCGTCGATTATTTTTCCGTTGTTCCTGCCTGAAGGGCTTACCATCAATAAGATCCTCCGGGCCCAGGTGGCCATCATTCTGTTTACGGCAGCCTACATCGCAGAGGTGGTTCGGGGGGGACTGCAGGGGATGTCCCTCGGGCAGTATGAGGCTGCTGAATCCTTGGGATTGAATTATTACCTGACCATGCGTCTGGTTATATTGCCCCAGGCTTTAAAAATCGTAATCCCGCCCACCGTCAGCATCCTCATTTCCGCCTTCAAAGACACGTCGCTGGTGGTCATCATCGCCCTGTACGATTTGCTCAAGACCACGCAGACGGTCCTCTCCAATCCGGAATGGATGGGGTTCAGTAAAGAGGTCTATCTGTTTGTTGCCATTCTTTACTTTTTAGGGTGTTTTTCCATGTCGAATTTCAGCCGCAAGCTGGAAAAAGAATTGTCACGAGGAGATTAACCGTTATTATGAACAGAACATCATCAGCAAACTCTGAGAGTCAATCGTCTGATAAAGCCATGATAGAAATCATAGATGTGCACAAATGGTTTGGTGATTTCCATGTGCTTCAGGGAATAAACCTAACGGTGCATAAAGGGGAACGTTTTGTTATCTGCGGCCCTTCGGGATCCGGAAAGTCGACCCTTATACGTTGTATCAATCGCTTGGAGGAACATCAACGGGGCCGCATTATTGTGGATGGAATCGAACTGATCAACAACATCAAAAATATCGAGAAAGTCCGTATGGAAGTCGGCATGGTTTTCCAGCACTTTAACCTTTTTCCCCATCTGACCATCATCGAAAATCTGACGTTAGGGCCCATATGGGTGAGAAAAGTCCCCAAGGCTGAAGCCGAAGAAAACGCCATGTATATTCTGGAAAAGGTGCACATTGCGGAGCAGGCCCAAAAATATCCCGGGCAGCTGTCCGGCGGCCAGCAACAGCGTGTGGCCATTGCCCGGAGTCTCTGCATGAACCCGAAAGTCATGCTCTTTGATGAACCCACTTCCGCCCTTGATCCTGAAATGATCAAGGAAGTATTGGACGTCATGATTGAACTGGCTCAAGAAGGGATGACCATGATCGTGGTTTCTCACGAAATGGGGTTTGCTAAAAGCGTGGCCCACCGTGTACTTTTTATGGATTACGGCAAAATTGTCGAGGGCAACACCCCCGAGGAATTTTTCGAAAATCCGCAACATGAACGCACCAAACTGTTCCTGAGTCAGATTCTACATTAATTTAATGGAAAAGTCATTCATCTCCGCGTCCTCTGCCTTTCATACAAAACGGGTCGGTAATCATTATATATAAAAAACCTATACTCTTATAATATTTCTCCCAGTTTGTTTACGATCAATTCGGGTTAAATGGTGCATGCTTTGATATCCGTCTAAAATTATAATGATTTCAATAGCCGTTCATGGATATTGTCAAAGCCGCCGTTTGTTTTGTTGCGTAATTATTACAGGTAGTTATGAAATTATCAAGGGTTTGCATGTAATGAATCGTAACAAATCATAATAAATCAGCAAGAGCAAATGCACCTGTTGCACCCTATGTGCACCCAAAAATTAAGGGTTATGATATTCATCATAGCCCTATTAGTATTCCTGGCAGGCGTCGAACCTACTAACTAGTTTCCATCCATAAATGGCCCTTTTTGCCCGGATCTGCGTTCTCCGAGGGTTTCCGGCTGCGGCATACAGGGAGTATGCCTTACCGAAAACCCTTGTGCGGCCTTGATCCGAACAAAAATTGCTCATTTATGAATAGGAAACCCACCGTGCCCATTTTACAATTATGGATGGACACTACGGGATAAGGCCGACATCGGGGCAACTATGGATAAATGGAGGTGTTGGCCATAGCCTCAGAGGGATGGACGTTCATTATTTGGCGCCGAGTGAAGATTCTTTGAAAGGGGCGATGGAGAAATATACGCGGTGGTTGGATGAACAAATCGACAATATTTCGGGAGCTTTCGATCAAAACTTGGCTCAATCTCAATAAATTTTATTCACCTAAAACCAATAGATACATGCAATAGCATTAAAAGGCCAAACTACAAACTATGGACATGAAAAACAGGGTCATTGCTAACCCTGCTTTCAAGTATAAAGTTAAAACTCAAATTCTTTGGGTTAGATGCCCTTGCTGGAAGGCCACGCGACGGTATCACCCACGAACTTGATTTTAATCTGCTTGTCGGATGACCCCCACATGCAACTTTTCGTTTTCAGTACAGGTTCTTCGCATGTGTCCGGTTTTCCCAGAACCCCAACGACCTCCTCGTAGCTCATTCCAATTTTGATCTTATCATAATTTTCTTTGTTGACCTTACTGCATCCGGCGAGCGCCAGTATCGAAAATACGCATATCGCCAGCACCAACAGCTTTATCATAGGTATAATTCGTTTCATTTGTCTCTTTTAACCTCCTGTATTTTTTTAGCCAATATCACATCTTTGCTAATTCTTCAAAATTCGGTTTTTCAGTCACATGCCTCTGCATATATCGTAAAATTCACAAAAAATCAAAAAGGCAAACCTAATAATAGTATCTAATCAAGCATTGCAACCTATTCAATGAAATTTGAAATCTTTTTTGAATCATTTTCCTATTCGTACTACATGTTTTTCTTCTGTTATGAACTTTGCAATGAAAGGAGATTGACATGAAAAAGAATATTCCTAAGAGATGGGTCAAAAAAAGAAAATACAATTGCTCCATAAGCTCATCAAATGGTTGGCGTACATTGCCTCGATCAATTGAACCTGATGATGTGAAAAGGTTACTCCGAAAGAGATTCACACCAAGGGATAAGTGTATGATCCTTATGTTGTTAAGAACCGGCATGCGTATATGTGAACTACTCGCTTTAAATCTACAGGACATCAACCTCAAAGAACGTACAGTAATAATAAATGAAAATGCAAAAACCGGAAAAGGAAGAGTCGTTTACATAAGCGATGATGCGTACAAAGAACTTCGGAAATGGATTAAATTTCAAGATCCCAAACGGAAATATTTATTCTATTCCCGATGCAGGGAAAGCATGAGTTACGAAACTTCTCGATCCAGTTTTATTAAATGTCTAAGAAAAGCTGGACTCATAAGAAAGGGTTATATACTTCATTGTTTGAGGCATACATTTGCAAGTGAGTTGTTATCCGCTGGGATGCCTCTACCGGGGTAGCGATCCAAGACCATCGGGTTCACATCTTGTTTGGTGATTAATATTATCGGCAAATCACTTGAGCTGCCAACATAACCCATTAACCCATATCATATAAAAAAGTAGAAACTTATATTTTGTGTGTATTTTAGGGGTGTCATTTCGGTCCGACCCCAGAAGAGACTGCCCCGGGAGGGGGACTTGTCCGGAAAAAATTTTGACTTTAACAATTTAATCTTTGGTTATTCTTGCCAATAGTTCTCCTCTTACAATAACACCGCCTACCCATAGGCTCAATATATGTCCTTTAGTGGGAGTACGGATTTTTTTTTCAGAGAAATCAGGAAAACCGATTAAATTTCCCAAATAATCTGTTTTTTCCCCAAGCTGTTGGATATTAGGAATAAATAATCCACTACTCTCTGCTTTAACTAGTCTCATTTTATCATAATCTATAGGTATTGATTCGAATGTCTGGGGTTTTGAAAGATTTCCTGTATGTCTTAGAAAGCTTTCTATTATTTTTATCCCTTTGTTTATATAGTTATAAGTGATTCTTTTTCCTTCACCCAATTCAACAGTTATTGCTTTTATGTTTCTGTCTAGAAGACAACCGACCAGTGTGTTCTCAAGAGGTTCTTTTCTTAGTAAAATAAATGGAACATCGAGATGGTCAACCAAATCCTGGACATCAGCGTATCTCGGTTCATATAATCTGGCTTGAGGCGTGTCTATAATGTTATCACTGCCGTTGTGAAGATCTAAAACACAACCACATCTATTGAGTATTTTGAATATGCCGTGACACATTTTTTCGGTGATTACGCCGTCTTCCTTTCCGGGCCAGCAACGATTCATATCTTTTCTATCTATCCTGCTGGTTCTTTCTTTTACATTGTATGCTAAGGGGTTTGCTAGCGGGAAGATGATTATTTTTCCTTTGAGAGGGTATTTTATTTTCAAGAATTCTTTGAGAACAACAATCGAGAAGAACTCATTTCCATGCTGAGTTGCGACGATCCCTGTAGTCGGTCCTTTCTTGTTTGAATCTACGATAAAATACGGTATTCGGACTGGAGACCCATCCGGCAATTCTTTAACAACCAATATTTTATTTTCAATTTTCACATCAAAAACCTCTTTGTAAATCTTTAGATTTTTTTTTAAAAGACAAACTCTGGTTTAGTTTTGCTTTGTAACTTCTTAAATTCTCTAACAATTAATCCAAGATGCTGTCAATTCTTTTGTTGAATTCAAATTTTTTCTTTCAAACCAAACGTTTTAAGTGCGGTGAAAAGTTCGATGATATTGAATTATGGGAACCACATGTTGAACTCATAGAGGAAAAAGACTCTTTAAAGCTTTAAACCTAAAGAACGTTATATATTCCCCGGGAGTATCTATTCGAACTTTTCGTGTCATGATAGGACCATATCGTATATCAGATAAAAAAAAAGAAACTTATATTTTTGGTTCTTCTCCAACCATAGAACAAATTCCCAAAAAAAATCAGGGCGAAGCTTTTAAAATAAAAAAGAGGCTATCAATGAATGTCCAGACGCTTTTAGATAATCGATTCTTTTTATTGACATTCAAACAATACTACGAATAGTTTAACTATAGAAAGAGGGGTTAAACATGCTTATCGTCGGAGAAAATATCAACACCAGTCGAAGGCGCATTGCCGAAGCGGTTGAAAAACAAGATGCTGAATTTATCGTTCAAGCAGCAAAAAACCAGGCAGATGCCGGTGCTGATTTCATTGATGTAAACGCCGGAACGTTTGTAGATCGGGAAACCGAATATCTATGCTGGCTGGTAAAGACGGTTCAAGATGCCGTTGATCTGCCCCTGTGTCTGGACAGCCCCAGCCCCGAGGCGCTGTCTGAAGCAATCAAACACCACCGGGGCGAGCCGATGATCAATTCGATTTCGCTGGAAGAAGATCGTTTCCAAGGCCTTTTGCCGGTGATTACCTCACAGCCGTGTAAAGTTGTGGCCTTGTGTATGGCTCAGACCT
>Ga0307376_10001526_pt1 | contig 24638 bp, 41 predicted proteins | sample TR2MG_FD_202536 | JGI IMG/M metagenome (GOLD analysis project Ga0307376, IMG submission 202536) | Soil microbial communities from Risofladan, Vaasa, Finland - TR-2 | ecosystem: Environmental > Terrestrial > Soil > Coastal area > Acid sulfate soil | place: Finland: Risofladan, Vaasa | collected...
ATTTGATGCTAATAAATATTGGAGAGAATGCCTTATCAAGGAATTAAAAGCAATGCGTGACAATAAAATAAAGAAACTATGACAAAACTTGAATTAAAACAGAAAGAGTACATCGCTTATCTTAAATCAAAGATTTGTTTCAAAAGAAAATGGATGAAGATATATGAAGCTGAGATTGCAGCGATAGAAAACGAACCAGTTGAGGGGTTTTGTGAGTGTACCGGGGAGCTTGATGTAAATTATGTAGGCAATCAGATATGGTGCAAAGATTGTGGGAAAAGAGTTATTTGAATACGATTATAAATCCTTAAAAATTAAAATTATGAATGAAAAAAGTGAATCAGAATTAAAAAACGTCTTAGAACTTTTGAATGATGAGAAGAATAAGATTAAAGAACTTAACAACATCATTAACGACAAAGTTAATGAATTTCATGCAACGGTTATACCGAAACAAGGATTAACTGAACAGCCGTCTCAGCCTGGAATTATGGGAAGGTTTCATGATTTGTTAAAGGAATTAGTTAATCAGCGGCAATTAATGGAGCAAACAGTCAAAGAATTAACATCTATTGTTGGATAGTAAATTAAATTTTATTATGACAAAACTTGAAAATTAATAGTTTTTGAGCTTAAATGCCATAGAGGTGAAAGTCCTAGCATACGGGGATCTCGAAAGGGGTCCCTTTAATATTTATATATCTACATATGTATTTGTATAGATTTATTAATATTCTTTACATTTATTGGAGTATTTGTATCATATATGATACATTTATGGGAGTATCTGTAAAATATAGTTTACATTACAGACTAATGTATCTTATATGATACTATCATGGCCGGTGATATCGTGCAAATGTAATGATAGTGAGCTGATGCTGAGGTATAAATGTCACGTAACTGCCGGTATTTACGTGACAAATTACTCAATACTATACGCGATGGGATATAAATTACCCCTTTATAGCCCATATTATACGCGATCTCGTATAATATGCATTCCTAATTTATAGGTTAATAAACCGATAATCCTAATTTATCGTATTTTCAGTGCATATTCTACAATTATGAGCCTATTGAGCCAACTATGAGCCTATGATACTATCACGCTAAAAGGTGATATTTCCACTTATCACGTATTTCTATGCGTTATAAGGACCCGAGAGTCCCAGGTAACCCCTACGTCATTCTAAATTGGTTTAAGGGCTTATACAGGCTTATTATTGGTTCTGGAGTATATTTTAGTTGTTTTATATTGTATTACCCTTAGATAAATTATCTCTCCACCATAAAGGCTGCATATTTGTATAATGAAAACATATTTTTTGTTGTTCTGTATCTATAAGGTCAAAGGAGGATATAGGTTTTATATGATCTATATGCCACCCATACTGACTCCAGTTGTCCCAAGTCATACCAGGAAGGAATAATGCCTCTAAATGCTGTTTAAATGATTCTATAGAGCATCCAAGGAGTTCTAGGGTGTGTTGACTACGTTCATTGCGTGTTATAGCATCGTATAGAGCTTTACGTAAATTTCGTTTTAGTTTATAATTAGGGTCTTCTTGATACCTTTTTCTGTCCCTAGCATTTATTTGAGCTCTAGTTAAGGGGGGTATAGTTTCTTTTACCGTATAATGGGCTTTTTTATACCACTTAGAATATTTATGTCTACAGGATCTACACCAAGCATCATATCCCATATTTCCTGACTGGTGCTTTCTAACATTAAATAAACTAATCGAAAGTATTTGTTTACAGGCGGCACAAATTTTAGTCTGCATGCTATCTTAGGTTACATTTAATAATTCTAATACCTTCAATACTGATATCAGAGGCCCGATGTAAGGCTCTGTATACCCTAAAGTAGGATAAGAAGGTACATTTAATCAGTTTTGTTAGGTTGGAATAGCAGGATACTCCAGACTCTTCTACCATAATATACACATTTCTCTTCATAATGCAAAATCTACGGGATTATTTTGCAAGGTACGGGTTTTATATGGTAAAAACAAATAATTTCTTATTTTTCTGTCTAAAATATACCAGGTACTTGTATTTAACCCCTGCCCGATCTATATAGTATACCCTAATATAGTAGAGGTTATAGTAGAATAGGGTCCCCTTTTCATTAAATATATTCTAATATTAGTACTATGACTACCTATAATGCACTATATTTAATGCATTATGGAAATAAATGATAATTCTGTCGCTGGTATACTATCTATCCATTTCACCCGCTACCCTTCTCTCAGGGAAAACTCGAATTGAAAACTCATCCGCAAACCAAGCATGCTTAAATAGGTCAACACACTGGTAAACAGTGCATTAGCTTTCTATTTGACATAATATTGATTATAGGAAAAATTGAGTCAACTAGCTGATTTTTTGTGAGTTAGCTGTGTGCATGCATGCTGCTCTAGGGTGCACTCATATATTCATAAAAATATTAATTCATTATATTATCCTGCATGCTGCATACTTTGTAATTTTTACAGATATACTAACATATCAGTATACATATTTACTCAAATTGTAACAATTGTTACAAAATGTACTCAATGATATGAACTATAGATCATTAGTATTTAGTGACTATATAGATAGTCGTTGCTCTACAAATATAGAACAATAAAATAATTAAAAATAATTGCCCTGTGTATCAGTCACTTACATATTTATTTTTATCAGACATTATTTTAAATCGTTTTAATATCACTATAAAACGCATTCAATTGTGAATCAATACATTACAGAGGCTAAAAATTGACTACATTTATAGTCACTATCTTGTAACTAACTGATACTCAATAAAACTTTTATTATATCAGCTATTGACAAACAGGTCTGCATCATAGTATATTTGTACCAGTTCACTGAAATAATCAAAGGTAAACAGCCTAAATCGTTGATAATCAGCAAGTTAAATTGCTCGGCACGATTCAATCACTTGGCATTCAATCGTTTACAGATTAGTGAAATTGTTCTTTGACATATTGGTAACATCTGCAATAAATAGATAACAAGCTATTGTAAATTACTAATTTACAGCTAATTAGATTATATACAAGTCCGATGTGAATCGCACCCAATGGGTTAAAGCCTTATAATCACATAGTTGGAGAAAAAATGAAACGTTGTGAAACACTTCAGTATATTAGTTGCACCCAGCGATTAAAAAAGATTTACACATATTGCAGCAAAAAGGTCTGATTGTCAGGTATTTATACAGTGACTACATTCAATTGTAATCAGACCACAAATTAATTCTAACATTCACTAAATCAATAAGTTATGAAAACAATTAAAGATTACAAAAGTTTATTAAGAACGCAATCACTTAAGGATGAGAAAAATAGCGTTCTTGGAATGCATCTTAATTCATTATTCAGCTTGGATATTAACAAAGATGCTAGAATTCACAATCTAGAGGAAAAAATTGAAGTTATTGTATTGATTAACAATCTGTATGATGTTAATTTATTTACTGATGAGTTTAAACTTGGAACAATCAGCAAAGGTTATTATCAGTGGAAATTAAATCAATACAGTGATTTTTAATCCTTTAATTACCGGATATCTGTAATATGATGATATACTTTCGATAGTAATCCGGTAACAAATTTAAGTACTAATTTAATAATCAATCAGTTATGAAAACTTCAAAACTTTATCAAATGGTAACAAACCAAAGGTCTAAAGGTCTGGATACCAGACAAATAGAAGAAAAATTTGAGCGCAAAGTATATCCACCAAAAGAGGGTGATTTGAAAACATTCTTTGGAAAAATGTTTATTTATTGCTCAGGTACATGGGTGCTAGATCAATTATGCAATGATGTGATAACACCAAAAAACTCAGGTAGTGACAAATTGTATTATCCTCATCCTGTAAAGATGTAACATTCAATGAATATGAGATAACTGAAATATGGTTATATGAATCGAATTCACTCATATTCACTAATTTAATATTCACTAAATCAAATAGTTATGAGAAAAATTACAGACAATGCTATTTATGCATTTTTAAACGACAGAAAATTTAATGGTAGTAATACTTTAGTTTCAATCAATTCTTCAGGAACCATATTAAAATTGCATGGTAATTTAATTGCAATTAAAAAAGATGGTAAGCTATGGATTACTAATGCCGGATGGTTCAGTAATACCACCAAAGAACGGCTTAATGGATTACCAAATGTACATATTAAGCAAATTAAAGGTTTGTGGTATCTTAATGGTAATTTTTGGGATGGTAAATTGATTGCCATTGAGTAACAATTTAGGCCGGAACAATTTAGTTGTAATCTTTCAATAGATATCCGGCCACAAACTAAATCAATTAATTATGAAGCATGTAGAAGCTAGATTAAAAAACATAGATTTACAGGTAAAAAACATACTGAAAATCTATAACCAATCCACTGATAATGAGATTGTTAGCGGAAAGGTATGGTATAAACAGGCAAATGAGTTATCTAGACTCATGGCAGTAAAGTATAATTTGACTCATATTCAAACGGCCGGAATAATAGCTGCATTAAGCCCGGGTACCAATTGGAATCAAAATATTATTGATTCCAATAACCTTTGTAGCTTGTTAACGGCCGGAAAAGATATTCATTCAATAGTTTGTACCACTTATAATCAAAATAAGCTTAAAGCTCACCAAATATGGCTTAATTTTGATTTAAGCAAAAATGATACATTTGTTATCCTACTAGGTGCATCAAAGAAAGTGAATAAAACATCATCATTTTTCCTGAATATTATTAATCCTGAATTATCTGATAATGTGACTATTGATCGTCATTCCTTTCGTGTTAATTTAGGTCTGATTGAATTGCCTCAAATTGCCTTAACTGAATGCAGATATAAACTAATGGAGCAAGCATACAAGAAAGCTTCTAATCAATTGGATATCAGCGCAATAGAATTACAGGCCGTTACATGGCTGACATTCAGACGTTTAAACAATATAATCAGAGACAAACAATTCGAAACTGTTCCTTTTTAATCACTTAATACACAAATAGTTATGCAAATAAAAGAAATTTTAAGGTATTCATTATGGGCAATATTAGCAATATTATTCTTTTATGGTATGTTTATATTACATAATGACATGCTAATATGCTTTTTAGGTATATTAGCTTGGTTTTTTGCTATTATTTTCATTATAGATTTAAATGAAAATTATTAACATTTAGGCCGTTATGGTAGCTTCTGAAATAATAGGAAGTGAAAGTTCGATTCTTTTAACGGCCGCAAATTTCTAGTATTAATTTAATAATCAAAGCAATGAAATTATTTAATTTTGATGATCAGTATTCAGTAATTTGTGAGTTTAAAAGCACTCGTCATGGATTTAAGCATGAAGCTATCTTACTTCGCAATGGATCAGAACTTGAAAAAACAAAGGTCTGTTATTCTAATCGTACATGGGAAAGTTATACGTATGCCACCACAATTCACAAACTTTTACAAAAGTCTAAATTTCTCAGTGATGGACAAAAAGAGACTTTTAAAATACAAATTGATAAAGCATGGGCTTATCAATAACAACCTTATCCTGAGTCAGTTAAGCTGTGATCTTCGATGATGCTCAGGGTACAAATTTTTAGTATTCACTTAATAATCAACATTATGCATTTAATTTTAGTAGTTTTTGTTATTGTCATGATAATCATGATATTACATCCACGCATTAAACCATTATCAAAATGAGAAAAGGATTGTACAAAATCAGTGAATCCGTTGTCCGGCAAACGATTGAAAATAAGGGCTGTACAATAGGATTAAAAGGAAATTTTCCGGAAAAACGGTATATGGTTTCCTTAAAAGGTAAAGAACAAAAGATCAACATCTTAGACTTTGCAGAGTGGCAGGTTAATGTATTCATCCTTAGAAATTCTGAGCATCTTTGCAAACCAAATCACTTTATCGGAACGTGGGTAAGTGAGGACATTGTTTATCTTGATCTATCTGTGAACCTGAGTAATAGAGATATTGCTTTGGCTTGTGGTAAAGCTAATGGCCAGATTTGTATCTGGGATAATGAAAAGAAAGTTGAAATTTATCAATTGGAGGAAATTATATGAAAATATGTAAATCATGTAACGGAAGTGGGACATGGGATGACTCAGGTAATGTATCTGAGCCTTGTCCAGACTGTAATTCTTCCGGTTATTATATACCGGAAATAGGAAATAAATATCTTATGACTTATTTTTGTCATGATTGTGATGAAACATGGACAATGGAGTGGTCTTGCGCTTGCAATGATAAATGTCCAGTATGCAATAAAGAAATTGAACCTACAAATGTGGAGGACTTATTATGAGAGATTTAAATGAAACAGAAGGTATAAAGTTAATGATCATTGAAAATTATATTGATCATTATACCAGTGACGACAAGGAACGGGAACAAATGAAAGCAAATGCATGGCTGTATGTAATTGAAGATCATGTAGATGAGATAAAACAAGCATGGCCTGATTTGAAGTAACACCCACACCCTGAGCAGTTTAGCTGTGAGCATTCAATTGCTGTCAGGGTGCTAGTATTCACCAAATCAAATAGTTATGAAAAAGATTAATTTTAAAGAAGTTACACTTCGGGAAAAAATATCTTCCAGAGGTGGTGGTATTGAAATAGACCTCAGTACTTTAGGTTTTAAAGGTGCAAAGATGACAGCCTACCAGAATTATCTGGGTGGTGGCATGCTTGGCAGGGTAGTAAATGATTGTACAATAAGTGACTGGGAGAGTAATTCTAAGCTTGAAAAAATTGCTGAGCAGTTAAGAAAGTATTTCTTTACTCTTACTAATCCCGAAGAAGGATCATGGGAGCATGTGTCATTTGAACAAAATCAGAATATGTCAGTATCAGCTTATTAACCGGACTCGGAGCATGGTGCAGGATCGTTTCCTGCATCCGGTTCAAATGTTTTTAGTATTAATTTAAATCAACTAATTATGAAACAACAATTATTAGAACAGGAAATTGCTAAGCTTAAGGAAGAAAATGATTTACTTCGGAAGTATAAAACTGAGCATGATCTGAAATTTCCGAATGGCTTTGTATCATGGTATGAGACACATCATGAGGTAGTTGAAGCTATTACTCTGGCTTTGACTAAAGAGGACTCCAAAGTGGTGATGGACATATATGCAGGGCAAGGTCATTGTGCTATGTATACTCTTGCAGTTACTTTAACTGATGAATTTGAACTGCTTAACAAAGGCCGGAAATGGGATGGAGAATTTTTTGACGAAGTTGACTTATTTCTCCAGAAAAAACTTTATTAATACATTGATCCGGTATGCTTTAGGCATATGCTTCGATGCGAACCGGATCACTAATTATTCACTAATACAAATAGTTATGGAGAAATTAATTATTAAATCCGGTAATATGGTAGAAATACCTATGAATCAGGATGGTAGATTAAGCTATGAACAAAAAAAGAAAATAGCTAATACATACCTGATGAAAAAATGTAATCTGGGATGGGAAGATCTTCCTGATGTAAATAGTTTACATGATGCTGAGACAATTGAGGATATTAAATCCTTATGTGATGATCGCTTATTTGATGATGGATTCCCAATGGACTTAATAGACTAATCATGATCAGATACCGCATCCGGGTTGAGACACCTGTCAGCCTAATATACCTGAGGAAGGAATATTATAGCTTTCCTCAGGCTGTAAAGGCCAGAAAAATGATTAACTTTGCCAAATATAGCAATTGTGTAATCAAAATTTACCGCTTTGAAGATGAAAAGCGGGGTGAGTTATTGGAGTTAACAACATGTCAAAGAGCTAATTAAAGGTACAAAAATTAATTGAATTATTTATTAAAAAAGTAGAAAATTATGAGTAATAAATGGGATAAACTTGCAATAGCTGAATTTCTGTACATAATAGGACAGGAAAGTATGGTCATTCACAACGACTTAACCGGAAAGTGTGATGGAACTTATGGTCTAGTAAAATTCTTTACTATGTCTAATGATAAAGAATTACGCTTAGTATTTGAAACTGAGGCAGATGCATTGATTGCTTTTGATCACCTACCTCAGTCAGTTGGCAATCCTTATGAATTTTATAGTGATTTTGTTGTCATGAATGATGTTATAATGGTTGGATTTTCAGAGTAATAACATTTCCCGGATCAGTATAGCTGTGACCTTCGATGCGTATCCGGGAAACGATTTCTAGTATTAATTTAAATTTAAGAGTATGAACACAAAAGTGCTTATTTATGTTGAGGGTGGTAATGTTCAAATGGTTGCTGCCTCAGAATCTATTGATCTTGTGATTGTTGACAGAGACAATCAAGATTGTGGGGATGATCCTGTTTTTCGATGTGAAGTAGATAATATACAGGAGGATGGCTCATTCCATGAATTATTTGATTTCAATGATAATTCTGACATTGAGATCAGGGATGAATTGAAAAGGATTAAATTTTAGCCGGGCTTGGAGCATGGATGAGATTCGACTTCTCATCCCGGTTCAAACGCAATATTGCGCTGTTTAAATTAAAAAATGTATGGCAGACTTTACAAAAACAGGTATTATACCTGAAACACCTATCACAAAAGCTTATAAAGAGCTTAAAGATGAACTTAACGCTGTGGAATCACGCACAGTTGACTCATGGAATGATTTGCGGCAGCTTGCCAAAGCAAAGTATGACAGCGAAGTAATTTGGATGCTCGATGCTTCTGGATTGATTAACGCTTGGTTAAATTATGAATCAATATGAAAAGAGAAGAAATTTTAGAGGGCAATGAATTGATCGCTAAATTCATGGGATATACTAAGAGTGTATATGATCATGGGATGTATGGTAAACTACCTATCTGGGTAAATGATAGTATAGAGGAGGGTCATTATTTAGCTCCTTGGGAATTTGATTATGACCATAATTGGAATAGTTTAATGCCAGTAGTTGAGAAAATTGAAACTGATTTAGGGTGGGAATTGATTATGTATTCCAATGACTGTTTCTGGAATAAATTTGGGGATCGCCCTGAAGGATTAGAGTACGAATTTAACGGCAACCGAAGATCAGCCGTTTATCTGGCTGTAGTTGAGTTTATTAAATGGTACAATAAAATAAAAGTATGATTAAATCAAACAGAACAAAGAAACAAAATCTCCGGCTGATCAAACAGATGGAGGATATTAATAAGGATATCTCCTATAAACTGGCTCTTTTGGAACTACAGCCTGTGGACGTAATCTTATCGGATGGAACAAGACTTTTCATGGAGAATGTCGTTGGTACAACTAAATTTCTGGGTCATTTACGTAAAAAATTATATGATGTGACCTTTGAAAGCTTGTATTACCACAACAAGAAGATTCCCAAGAATCATTTTGCCCTGAATAACATGATCCTAAAGATAGAAGCTGAGGCTGAAAGCAGCGATCCTGAGAAATTCCTTGCTATCCTTGATAAGAAAGTCAAAACAATCAGAGGATCAAAGATTTATCTGGATGATGTACTCTTTAAGGATAGTATTCCTTTCATGAAAACTGAGAAGATTCGAAATAAGCTGCTCCTGAGCAGGAATGATGGAAAAATTCAGTTCAAAGTATTGAAAGTAATTGATCCCTCAGGTAATACGACTGAATTCATACAACGATGAATTATTCCTATCTACCTGGGAGAGCAAGAAGGATTATTAAGAATTATGAATACTGTATTAGTGGTGTCACAAAGAATGGAATGGAAGTAGTTATTCATCTAAAAGTAGGATTCAAAAGCGCAGATGGCTCAACCAGTAAAGCTGTTGACTCTTCTGATGATGTTCTCTACTTCCTTAAGTCAGTGACTAAACCAGCAATTCGTAAATCTGCTGTAGCCCTGTTCGGATTCAATTGTCCGATATGTAAAAATTACATTTCCAAAGGTTCAAATTATGTTGATCTTAATGGCCTGAGGATTTGTAATATGTGTAATGTATCCTCTAATTAATTAGGGTATAACATTAATTTTAAGTAAAAACGTAGTAATATAACTAGAAACGTAGATAATTATGAGTATGAAATCAGGATTTTTAAGTATTATGTTAGGTGTGATTACTTCTTTATTTTATAGTAAATCATCCTACAGTAGATCAAAGTCACCCTTCCACCCCCCGGCTGTATTACCATTTGGGGAGGCCAAGGCTAGAAGCTATGGAAAAAGGAGAGTTTATCCTCCATCAACTAAGCGAGACTTTGTTAAAAGAGAGAAGCACAAAGCTATGGTTCAGGAATTGAATGAGGCCGGAGTAACTTGGGACAATAATAAGCTGTACTGGAAAACTCACCAGTTGGCTATTCAAAATTCGTAAGGATTAATTTAAAAGTAAAGGGGGATATCATTAATTTGGTATCCCCCTTTTTTGTTTGTACCTGTCAGATCAGTATTCGATGTAAAGATTAGTTGAGGGTCTGGTGCAGGATGTGTAAAATATACGATTTTTCTCGTACACTTTCCAATTAGTAAATATATCCCAAGCTAGAACATACGCATTATTATACGTGCTGCTTTGACTTTTGTGGGCAGAAATAGCATAACTATATTTAACTTGGTTCCAATGTTGCCTAAAATCATAGAGGTCTATCCAAGCCATTCTTGCCTGATAAGACCCTTTAGGAAACGAATTAGCCAGTTTAGTCTGTAGCTGACATAAACTATTAAAATAACCTTCGCTGTCCTCATGCACGATCCTAAGCATATACTGATCAAAAGTATCATCCCTATCAAGAACTTTGACCTTTGTTCGATAATATTTAATAAAAGCATTCTCCCCTATTTCTTCCTGAGCAATCTCGACTCCGAGAACAATCATTTCTTCATTAGTGCTGATATGGATCATTCGATCTTCAATTACAGGAACGTCAGCAATCAACTTATCACCAACAATTATTTTAGGGATGTTATTACCAAATAAATATCCCCGGATTACTTTATTAAAAGCATCAACAGTTTTATTTTTCCAGCCTATAATTTTGATTAAATCTATGTTCTCCTGATACTGATCAGATTTATAAAGAGGTAATATTATATCCTGAATTATCTGCTTTTCAGCTTTAGGATGGATAAATATGCCTCCAAACTCTGTCTGAAGTCGCTGAGGTTTCAATATTTGAGTGGGCTTGTGTATATCCGTCCTAATATCGTAGGCAAACTCGGCTATGGGCGATCCTTGTGCCTGTCTTATGATTTCACTGAGAATAGATACACCTATTTTATATTCTTCCTGAATCTCTTTAATAAACGGTTTAGCAAATTCATGATTTACGGGAGGTATCTGACAAGGGTCACCAACAAATAATATTTTCTTACCTCTGTTACATAATTCAACAAGCTCCTCAAAGATAGTATCATCAAGCATACTTGCCTCATCAATTATAATAATATCATATTTCTCAGCCGGGTACCCTGCTTTGGGATCAGACCTGAAATGCTGTATTCCCTGATCATCAATGTATTCTTTCATACCTAAAGCAGAGTGAATTGTAGAGAAATTTCCCTCTAATCTAATTAAGGCTTTTAAAACCTTAACTGCTTTATTAGTTGGGGCAGTAGCAACTACTTGAAGTCTGTTCATTTGAATGAAGTCTACAACATCTCTCAAAAGATAGGTCTTACCTGTCCCGGCATAACCCTGTAATAAGTGCATTTTACGATCAGATTTAATAAAATTTCTGATGGCCTCAAATGCCTGAGGCTGTTGCCCACGTAGTGTCCTCATTTCTTCTTTTCTTTAAAATAAGGATTTGCTTCTTTACTGAGCTTGTCTGCAATCTGCTGCCTGGGATTTGTCCTGGGTACCCATTTAAACTCAACAGGAATACTTAAAGACCAAACTAAACTATATATTCTATCATATAAATATTGTAAATCAGTATTATTAATTTGATACTTATCAGTTAATTGAGATATAACTAATTGTGAGTCACTATAAATAATTATTTTATTCCAAATAATTTCACTATTTAAAGTAATTATAGTTAAAGCATGTAATATAGCAAGATACTCAGCCTGATTACTAGTTCCTTTACCGGGAGCAGTTATTCCTTGTCCGTACGGAATATCCGACACATCAAACCACGCTATCCCCAGTCCCATCCTGCCATCTTTCCAGTAGCAGGAGCCATCGCAATGTATAGTTAACTCTCTCATTTCCTTTTTATTAAATTAGCTAACCAAACACATAGCTGACCCAGGCAAAAGAGTATAAATGCCGGGATCAACAAACAAACAATAACAAAACCTTTCCACGCATACCTGAACATCATATTATATAGTTTTAAGTAAATTTCTAAGCTTATTTCGTTCTCGTTTAGGCACATCTAATGATGCTACTATATTATTGATATAGTGTGATTTGCGTTGTTTCTTAGCAAAATAATAATACTCCATCTTTGCGTATCTTCCGCTATCCATAACTAAAGCTGGAGGAATCATCAATGAAAGTATTATTAAACTGACAAAAGCAACGGGAAGGGATAGTAGTACTGTAATCTGTTTAAGTACAGGCTTTTTAGATATCATACCATCAATATCTATGTTGTTATTAATTATATAGTTAGTATATTTCATATCACTCTATTTTTGTAGTATCAATGCCTTATTAATCCTATGTGCAATATTCTTTTGTATTTCTCGATTAACATTCTTGTTTTGATGCGCCTCTAATACCTCGGTAATAATATTTTTCGAATAGTTAAATACAATTAATCCTATCCCGGATGCAACAAATTGTCTTTTAAAATCTCTTGAAGTCATGCAATAATCAGGGATATAAGCAAACGAATAATTACAAAATGCCGCATTATCTTTAATTTGCCTCATCATTTCATCTAAATTATTGCATTTAGCTTCAATATTAATGAGTGTATGCCCCTTAACAATAAGAAAATCAGGTCGCCTACTTACTTCAGATACATAAAACTCATCAATAAAAGTTAATCCCTTTTCAATTAACCATTCTTTCATTATGTCTTGCATCCTAAATTCGCACGAAGTCCCATTTGTATGTTTTCCAAATCTCATATCACTCTATTTATAATTAGATCAATATCATTATAGTACTCTCTCCAGGTCTTACCATCGTATTGAACCCCGATACCAAACCATATCTGACAAGCTTTGGCCAGGTCGTAGTCTGGATTCTTAAAGTTCTGGACAATGTACCACATCTCAATACTCTTTTCAGGATTAAACCTGTCAGATAATTTATATTGAACAAGTGGAATTTCTCCTGAAGATAGGCTATGTTGATACCTACATATTTTATTCACTTCATCAATCATCGACTTCATAAACTGTAGAATACCTCCGGCTCCGCTGACTGGATTAACTGCTTCACTATTAAAATCACTCTCATAGAGACAGAAAGCACTTAGAACTGGGTCTGTAATATTGTATATATGTACAGGATCTGACTCTATGATAGTAAAAGACTCAAAAACCGGTGCTGTGCATCGGAATGAGTAAAGAAAAAATGCTAGTATTAATATTACTTTATTTAACATAAATCCATTTTAAGGTTTCGTAACTAGTTTGGCTGAAAAGATCCTTAGATCGGTAGCCATATAAACAAAAATCTTTACCGCTTGAAAAGTATATTTCTTTTATGTAATTACTTAATTTCATGTGCTGATCCATCAATAGATCAAGAAAGATATAGTAATCACCAATTTTCATACCGTTCTCCCGGATCATTAAAAAAGGAATCTTTCCGGAAGCTGTAGCATCTCTCTGACACTGTTCGAAATACGTATACACGATAGAGTTTATCCTAAGTACTTCCTTGGAGTGCAAACCTAACTTTTTTACGTGCTTGGTTTCAACACTGAAGATAAAATCAAAATTAGGGTCAGTATTTATAATATCTCCACAGATGTCCATTCTATTTCTCCATCTGAGGCTGCCTGACCCAGGAATCCTAACAAACTCATGTCCGGTCCACTCAGTAAGTATCTTAGTAACCTTCAATTCATTAACATTCCCCTTAAGCTTGGAGTTAATCTTTTGTTTCCTGTGGACAATGCCAAACAATTCAGTATCTATAGCTTCCATTATTTTAAGTCATTAAAATATTCCACTAATAATCCCCAATATTCTTTATTTAACTTAAAGGACACTATAAAATAGTGTAATCCATAACATTCTAATGGAAGATAACTGGGACCATCTTTAACCTCCTTGACTGGATTTTCTTTATCATACCAGCATTCTAATGAGATAACGTGATTAGAGTTGTAAAACAACTTAAAGATATCTCTATTTTCATTCCATTGATCAAGAGCCCTGGTAAGACAATTTTCTTTCATTTTAAACATTTTTCATGAGAATGTTCTGAATGTAATAGTTTTTCCAGAGATGTAACCGTTTTTCACGGTTTCCTTTAGCTTGAATCCAGTATAATAAAGCAGTCAGAGGTCTTGTTCTACCTACATGTGATCTCCTGTACCAGTGCTGGAAATCTTTGGCTTCGTTTTCTTTCTGTTTCATTTTGATAATCTCCTCTTCTTTTTTAAGGTAAATTTCAACTCCTTTTGCGAAAGCTTTGAAATTTAATGAATATGAATGCTTTCTAGCATTAAAGTGCCTACACTCATTAAACCATATATCTCTATACTTAACATAAAGAGAGTCAGCCTCTTCCCCATTAGGATCCTTTAAACTGGATCGTTCTGTGAAGAAATTCGTTACGAGATTATTCAGAATAGCCTGTTTCTTAGATGTTAATCTTCTATATGATCTTGGGGGCTTAGGCTCTTTCTCTTCTTTTTCTCTGTTTAATGCATCTGTGTCTTTCATAATTATTCTATTATTGTGTTACCGTTAACTGATTTAAATTCAATAGTATTAGCATATAAGCTATCCAAAACAGCTGAGTGAGTAATGATATAAACCGATTTACCCTCTTCTGCTTTCCCCCGGATAAGATCAAATACAGCAGTTTCTCCCTCTTCATCTAGGCCCTCGAAGACCTCATCCATGATCAGTAAGTTTATATCTGTATTCATGGAGATCAGATCGTACATGGCAAAAATGAGAATAATATCGAGTCTCTGTTTCTGTCCTCCGGAAAACTCCTTATAGTCTTTATTCAGCTTATCTCCAATTGAACAGGAAGTAGTGAAAGGTTTCGAAGCTTTAGTAAGATCGATTGAGAACACTAAGGAAGCTCCTAGTCTCTGGCCGTATTTCTTTACATTCTGATTTAGCTGAGAGAGCATAGCCTTAAAGATGAACGCCTTAATACCGCCTGAGCTGAATCCCTTAGCTGACCACCACTTGGCTATCTCTATTTTACCTTCAAGATCTAGTTTATCCTGCTGTGCGGTTTTTAGTTTATTTTGTTCCTGGAGGATCCTTAACTCGATGTTTTTGATATCTATCTCCGGGGGCTTCTCAGCTTTGATATCTTCAATCTCTTTTTGAACCCGGAGGATATCTTTATCATATTGAGCTTTGGCGGCTGTATTTTGATCGATGCTTTTTTGAAGTTTATTATAAGACTCGTATGTTTCATCCAAAAGAATAAGCTCAGTTTCAAATAGTTTTAGCCTTTCCTCTAATGGAGAAACCGATTCAATGGAAACTTCAGGCAAAACTTTTAATGCTGTTTCTGCTTTCTTAAGTGCTATCTTTATAAGAGATATATCACCCTTGACAAGATCTAACTCTTTTTTATGATTTAACTCCAGCTTATTTCCAGGCTTTAATTCCTGCTCACAATATGGACATTCTTCTTCAATATGTTTATCTTCAAGAATTTTTTTCTTATTTTCAGCACCACCTAATTCTCTTTCTAAGTTTTTTACATTATTTTCGTATTCCTTTCTTAAAGATCCAGCATTAACTTTATCTATTTCCTGCTGATGAATTTGTTTCTCAGTAGCCTTAAAGTCTATATCAAGCTGGATATGTCTCTCTGAATCATACTTTAAAGCTTTAAGTTTTTTATTTAAATCAGTAAAAGCCTTATCAAGTTCCTCAGAATGGACAATAGTTTCATTTAGTAGTCTGGTCTTAGAATCAATCCTACCTTTTCTACCTTCTTCAAACCCGGCCAGGACTTCCTTAGATGTTGATAACTTGTCAGTAAGGTGTTCAATTCCTGTTGATAAGCTGTTAATATCATAAGAAAGTTTAGTAAGATCACTATTCCACTGGGTAAGATCTTTATCACATTTTGCTTTAGCCTGATTAACCCACTCAGTTTCGAATAGAGTCTCGAACAGCTGTCTCTTGTCTGAATTATCCTGCTCTACAAGCTTTGCCATCCTCTGACCGAAGAGAATAGAATTCATAAAGGTCTTAGAATCAACACCTAAAATATTATTGATCTCTTCTTGAATTTTGGCTTTATTCCGGAAGTCTCCTAATAAGGAAACTTTTTCTCCTCGTTCATCATCTCCTTTAGCAAGCATGAGGTAATCTTCTCCTTTTACATCATAGGTTAATCCTTTATACCCCAGGTGTCTCGTTACGCAATATGTGTTACGCTCTTTGTGTAATGTAAGCGATACCCTAGTACCCTGCCATTGGGCTGTTCTTACTTCTGCCCAGCTTGGGATCTTGTCCTGATTTGTATCCTTAAGGTTAATGCCGAACAAGGCCCATACCAGGGCTTCAAACACAGTAGTCTTCCCGGCTCCGTTTGTACCTTTAATAAGATTAAGGCCAGGCTGGTTTAAATTAAAGTGGAAAGGCTTAACAACACTGCGAAACCCCTCTATGTCAATAAATTCAAATATTATTTTTTCCATGTTTGTTGTGTTTTATTTAAATATTGATCGATTGCTGATGGGGGTTCTGAATAAACATCTGAATCACAATAACCATTTTTGAGTAAAAAGTCAGTATATTCAGTAAGTAAGTCCTTTCCCCATTCAGTCATAGCCATTACAACAATATCTGACCTATCTTTAGTATCAAGATATTTATCACATAAATCAAAATAGAATTCCTTTGGTGGTTTCATGTCAATAGATTTAAACCATAAGACAATGTAATTCTTAAGTCATCTTCCTTTACAACTTCCTTACAGTAATTAGTTAAAATAATGGAAGGATCCAGGTTAGTACTGAATTTCTCAGATAGTTCAACCTCCGAGACATTCTCGGTAGTTGTATTAAGTACCCAAATTACGTATTGCTGAGACTCCCACTCAGTTAACTCTTCCCCAACTGTCTTATGGATGAACTGAGGGAATTTGTCTGTGATATCTTTGAAAGAGATTGTCTCTGTAGGATTATTCAGGTCAACTACCCAGAAGCCTTTCTGCTTACCAATATCTCCAGCATCACGATGTATTGGGCTACCTACGTTAATAAACTTTTCGGTAATCTGTTCACAGTTATGGATATGCCCATTAAATATCATGGAGAAATTCTTAAATAGGTAATCGTCCGGTTGGATATCATCCTCGATCGGGAGCCCGGAGGCTACAGTCTGATGCATTAAAAGGATATTAACCATGGTATTATCTATCTTATTTTGGGTCTTTTCCAGGGTTACTCTAAAATGCTCAGCATGCTCATAATAAGGGAGTCCATGTATCTTAATATTTCCAAAAGACATACACCCATTATCCAGTAGCATGAAATTACTGAAAATTTCATTCAGGTGTTCAAGAGCACTCTCAGCCGGTCTATCTAGTAAATTGACCTCAGAGTAATCATGATTTCCTGAGACAGCAACTAAGGTAATGTTTGGATAAAGCTCAAAATTAGCTTTTAAACACTTCACCACAGCATTCACAGCTTTCACAGAAACAATCTGCATAAGGTTATGAAGATCCCCGGGCATGAAAATATACTTGATATCGTTTGCATTAGCCATCTTGAATATGTAATCCAGGAAAGCTATTCCATTCTTTAGTCTCCGGCCATTCTCATTGAATTGTTTATATGCATGTACATGTAGATCGGAGAAAATTATTGCTAGGTTACTCATTTAATTTTCTTTTAGCTATGTGAATAATATATTTAAGTATATAGCCATTAGCATTAAAGTCAGATAATTGTTGCTGCCACTCACCAAGAGGTAATATTTGTGACTCAATTTCTCGTAGCATATTTCTTTTCATATTATTGAAATAAAAATCAACAGCCTCTGGGGGTATATCAACTAATTCTTTTCTGGTAATTAATCTCTGATTTTGTACTTTTATAAGCTCAAACTTACCTTCCGGAATTATCCAACTGGTTCCAGTAACCATATCTTTAGAAACATATCCTAGTTTCCATAATATTTTATCAATTAATCTTTTCATCTTATTCATCTTTCATATCTTTTAAGTAATCGGTAATATAATTATTAGTCTTCGGGATGGGAAGTTTTATCTCCAGGTCCATCTCAGCATAATGAAGTATGATCTTCTCAACTGCTTCGGAGAATTCGACTGTAGTCATTTCTGAAAACCTCTTACCCTTAATCACAAAAACATCTATACCGTGAACTGTTTCTACAATTACTTCCTGACCAACTACTGCGGTTCTTAGGAAAGCATAGATAGCTTCTTTGGATGGGCATTCTCCATCGTTTTCTTTCATCCAGGCCCGGATAGTGGGAATACAAACCCCCCACATCCATGCATTCTGTGCTACTGACCGCTTTTTGTGGAACTTTTTAATGTTAATCTCAAGCGGAGTATCAACATGAGGATATAATAGCCGGGCAAAGGAAGGAGTAAAGTCTATTAATATACTCCTGCAATCCTGGGCCAACTTACCGGTAAATGTAAAATCTAGATCAGCCATATTTATTTTTTAAAAAATACCCCAGTCTCCCGGGGTACTCAGTTAATGTTACTCAACGGCCTTCAAATCATCGGCAAGATTTCTTCCCGGTCTTCCACCTCTTGCGGGAGCAGGTGTTTCAGGTGCTCTGCGACTTCTTGCTGCAGGAGTTTCAGGTGTTTTAACTTCTGGTGCCGGAGTAAGCTCAGGTGCCCTGCCTCCCGGGCGAGGTCTGGCTTTGGTTTCTTCCTGGGGAACTGCATCTTCAGCAAACATTGCCTTATATTTAGCTCTAAGGTCAGGGAAAGCATAGTTATCCTCAGAATCTTCAGGAATCTCCACATCATTATACAGATACTTTCCAATTACTGCCTCCATATACTCTTTTGTGTACATATATGACTGAGCCAATTCAAATGGATCGATCCTTACACCCTCTTCATACAATTCCTGAGGCATGGGTAAGATATCTGTGGTGTTGGCAAAATACTTGGTTTGCTTACCCTCTCCGGTCTTTGACAATGCCGTATTGAACCCTTTGATTGGATCTGTCAGTAAATGACCTTGACGAGAAGTTGCAATTACGTTGATTGCTTTCAATGCTGTAATAGGAACAACCAGGATCTTCCATTTACCATCTTCAATATACTTTAAGATGAGGTTCGTATCCGGTTCATTCTTGTCATTATAAATTCCTTTTAATTCCCCTCTGGAACCGGTTTCCCAATTAAACTTAAGAACAGGAACCCAAAATTCCGTCTTGTATTGAATCTTTCCAAAACCTTTTTCAGTTTTGGCATTAAGTAATGCAAGAACATCCTTATCTTTGGCTCGTTTAGCCTCTTCGATAATGTCTTTAACTACATCTGGTTCCTGAACGCCAAAAAGTTTTGGGCTGATAATCTTTGTATTGTTTATCCACCAGATAGGTACCTCAGCAAAATAAATTCCGTTCATTGCCGGTAGTGGATCCTGAATACGAATGTCAATAACCTTTTCAATCTTTGATGCTTGTATCCAGTATTTTGAGCCGGATGAAGATCGCTGTTCGAGGTCCTTCGTTACTTCTGCTAATGCTTTTAAATCTAATCCCATAATTTTAATAATTTTTAATTTGTTAAGTGGCAAAATTGCCTATTGTAAAATGATCTACAAATTTAGGTATAATAAACGACATTTCCTAATTTATCCGACTAAATCTCCCCAGGATTTTTCACTTATTTCAAAGTCTACTTTAATGGGCACAGTATTAATAGTTTTACCGAAATATTCTAATAGTGGTAAATGCTCCATCGTGTCTTTTATAATAGGTAAAGTCTCTTCCAGGATATCATTAGGTACATAAAAATAATCCGCATCATGAATACTATTCACAATTAATATCCTTGGATCCAATCTATTTTCAAGCATAGGAAGAGAAAATATAGTCATTTCTCCCGCAGTACCCTGGATGGGACTATTAATTGCATTACGCTCTGCGTGGCCTTTTTTTCCTCCATTAATTGAATCTATCTCAGGTAAATGAACTCTTCGTCCAAAAAATGTTCTAACGTATTTAAATTTCCGTGCCTTATTGATGTATAATGAGTGATACTTAAGTAATTCCGGATACTTCTTAAAGTAAGCATTTCTACGATTCTCAGCTTCCCTGGATGAGATATTTATTCCGTAATCGGTCCGGGCATATTCTCTAAATCCTTCTACACTTATACCATAAACGAATCCAAAGTTCTCAGCCTTAGCCTCATAACGCATCTTTTTATACTCCTTTGGATCATTTTCTTTAAGTTTTTTAAACTCCTCAATAGTATAACCCCTAGAGTTTGCGGCTGTCATTTCGTGAATATCCTCATTATTCTGGAAAATTCTTAGCATATTTTTTTCATCAGCATAATGAGCTATAACTCTCAATTCTATCTGGGAATAATCAGCGGCAACTAGGGTATACCCTTTCGGAGGAGTAAAACTTTTCTTAACAAACTTTACGGCTTCTTCTACCTGAGAAAATTTAGTCCTGGTTATTATGTTCTGCAGATTAGGTTTATTCGAACTTAGTCTACCTGTTTTAGCTATATGCTGGTTAAAGGTGGTGTGAATATAATGATTCCTGTCCAGCTTATTGAGGATACTTGTTAAGTATGTTCCGGAAACCTTCTTCAATTGCCTGTATATCTGTAGCTGTTCCAGAAATCCTGTCTTATCTTTAATAAGATCCAGATTATCTGCTCCGGTAGAGTCTGTAGCCAGTTTCTGAAATTTCTGTTTAGGTAAGTCAAATCCGAATCCGTTCTTATCAAATAGAAGCTCTTTTAACTGAGTAGGACTGTTAAAGTTTACTTCCGGATAATCAATATCTATTGAACCGGTTTTTAAGTTTTTTATTTCTTCCTGATACTTTGCAATTCTTATCTCTTTATTTTCCTGAGCTGATTTACTTTTATATTCCTTAGTCTTCTCCTCTTCCAGCTTATCTTCTAATGAAACGATATAAGCATCCTTAGCTACATCTTTCGCCCAGGCATTATACCTTACTACCTCGGGGTGATTTTTCATCAGCGTTTCCTGCTCCTCAATCATCTTATCTACTTTTCGAATAGACTCCATTAAATATTCTTTATCTACATGCATACCAACCTCTTCCATATTAAATAAAGTTTTGGTAGCCGGGGCTGTAAGATTTCGATATTCAAGATAAATTGCCGGATCCTCCATTAACATATCTGTAAACAGCCAGTATAATCTTAATGTAAGATCTGAATCCAGAGCATTATACCTTGCAAGATCATTAAGTGGAATGCTGGCCCAGTCTTTTCCTATTGCCTTTTCGTAATTCGCGAATCGAGAAAAGTAACTGCGAACTAAATCCTTAAGCTTGTGAGACATATTCTCATCATAAAGTTGTGACAAAAGCATTGTACAATGATAAGGCCCTCGAAAACTCCTTATACCAAGCCAGGCTGCACAATGCATATCAAATTTTACATAGTGGCCTATTTTAGTAATCATTGGATCAGAAAATATCTCCTCAAGTAATTCTATAACTCCATGGATACTATCCCTAAAGGGGCTATCATCATGAAGAAGTGGTATTACATAACTACTTCCTTGCTGAAAAGAAATGGAAAGAGTAGTAACATAAAAGTCTGGATCAAAGGTACCCATATCGGTAAGCTTAGAACTTTCAAAATCAAACGCACAATAACCGGTTTGTTTACAATATTGAACAAGATTCTTTAAGGTGTCCAGATCTTCCACAATTTTGTACTGGTTTGTACTTTCAACTTTATCTAATCCGATAGAAATATGATAAGCAGTAAGTATATCCTCAGCAAACTTTGTCATATAGTCTGGATTATGCTCCAAATAGCCTGGATGAACAACTGGGACTGTGGGGTATCTCCACATTGTCTGGATTATACCAGCATACCTTAATATACCTTTTAATCCACAAAGTTCATTAAGACTCTTTTCCCCAATACAAAGAATCACATCATACTCATCATCTAGAGTAACAATATTCTTAGGGTCAATATGAATTACATCATACATAATCCTGGTCAATAATCCCCAGTCCTTGGGACTTAGATTATCATATGCTAAAGCTATTTTACCTGACATCTTCTATTTCTTTTGCTATTTTAAGCCCCAATCTACAGCCATCTAGAATTCTGTTAAGTATTTTTATACGTCTTTCTGTACGCTTAGTATAAGCTAAAAGTGCTTGTTTTGTTGTAGGGTAGGCAAATCTTTTTATAGACTTATTAGATACCCATTTTGGTACATCGTATACATCTATCCAATAACCTTGTGGTGTAAGTCTTATTATTGAGAATACACAAAGAATTAACTCTGATTTATCTACCCAGAATCTCATTTGATATCGATATAATTCATTTTTAGTTTCTAACATAACATACACCCTCCTTTAAATAAATGTTTGTAAGTGGAAGTTCTCTCTTAATAAACTGGATGACTGCTTCACTATCCTTGGTGTTAGCCTGACCCGCAATTAAATCCTGTAATTCTTTAAAAGTCATCGGTTCTCCTTCTCCCTCATACTTACGCACAAGCTTCTCAATTCTTACCATATCTACCCCTTGAAAATCAGTCTGATCCAGGAGAGGACCATTCTCAATTTCAAAAGTAAGTTTTTTATCCTTTACCTTTTCTTGGAATACAATTCCACAAAGATCGATATCTGCGCAAAGTGAGCATGTACTGTCCCGGGGAGAATATTCTACCCCAAAACAGTCAGTTTTTTCCTCCGGCTGTAAATCCCCAGGTACGACCGGTACCAGCAGGTCTACTTTAGTTGATTTTTCGTGGTTCTTTCTCATCCTTATTTAATTTATTAATAAAATCTCTTACATCTACATTAAGTATTTCAAGATTCCATCCCTCATTTTGATGGGGCTTATACCTTTCATTAAAGAATTCTCTAAACTTATAAAGAATATCCTCAGTGCTTTTATCCAGTATTTGTTCTTCTTTTTTCATCTTTCTCTTATTTTATTATTACTGATGTTAATCTTCTTGCATTTTTCATATCAAAATCCATTTCAAGTTCTAATTCTTCGGCCTTGTACAGTTTAATCCTGTGTAAGGAATGAGCCTGGACGTACTTTCCTATGTCGTAAAAATCGTGTAGCTCGGTTTCTGTCTTTCCTTCGCTTATCCTTTCACCCCGGCCGCACCATTGTTTTATATAAACTCTAGACTGCTCCCCTGCAGCCATAATGATCGTTTGAATAAGAGGTAGATTTACCCCTTCCCGTAAAACACCTGTAGAAATTAAAACATCTAAATCACCGGTCCGAAATGCATCTACTCTTCGAATAATGGCCGGATCCTTACTATGGGTAAGTTCAGCTCTTATTCCTCTTTGCTGAAGCTGTTCGTTGATAAATTTTCCATGCTCTGTTTTATCTACCGCTATTAAGATTGGACCAATAGGCATACGCTCTTTTACTATCTTATAGATAATGGTTGCTCTCTCAGAAGATTCGTGTATCAATTGTTTAATACAGTCCCGATAATCTAACGGAGCACTCCTTAAAATAGTATTACAGAGGTGTATTTTAACTTTTACCGGGGTACTGATACCTTTAGACATCATTTCCTTCTTTGTCACTGTAGCCAGTTTAGAGCCGCTTAGACCGACTATAATCATTTTTGACACTATATCATCAGATTCAAAGGCAGATCCGGATACAAATATCCTCATACCCGCGTGGCAGTGCACAAGCGTTTTAGTGTACATCGCACTCCCGGCCCTGTGACATTCATCGACTGCAAGTACAGTAAACTGGGAAAGATCCTTTTTAGTGTTAGGATCCTCTATCCTGCTATAGAGAGTCTGAATCATACATAAGGTCACCGGTCGAATGGTGTAATATTTATCATTGATCTGGCCTACCTCTCCAAACACTTGTTTAAAAAATTCCAGGAGCTCACGATAAATAGTTACCCTGTGAATAATCACAATCATTCTCTGATCACCCAAAAGATTTAAAAATGTACCAGCTATGACTGCTGTCTTCCCTGAATTGGTGGCTGCATCAATTACCCCTCGGGGGAAGTAGATAGACTGATCCCTAAATTTAATGTAATTATTGTATGCTTCAATAAGCATTTTCTGATGAATATATTCTTGGGTAATGGTAAGCGAACCTACCTTGTCTACAAATGTAGATCTGAACTGAGGAAGTTCTTCGCGACTATCTATTATCTCAACCTCTAGGTCTGGATACTCTTCCTCTATAAAACGTAAGAATATAGGAAGGAAGCCCGTAGCCATGGATCCCCCAGGGGTCAAAAAGTACTTCATTCCGTCCCAATGATAGCGTAACTTCTTAGC
>Ga0307376_10001528_pt1 | contig 24622 bp, 19 predicted proteins | sample TR2MG_FD_202536 | JGI IMG/M metagenome (GOLD analysis project Ga0307376, IMG submission 202536) | Soil microbial communities from Risofladan, Vaasa, Finland - TR-2 | ecosystem: Environmental > Terrestrial > Soil > Coastal area > Acid sulfate soil | place: Finland: Risofladan, Vaasa | collected...
GATACAGATGTTAGGGTTTTAGGGGCTGTGCGTGTCACAGCCAGTAATGAGTATACAGTAGTAACTTTATTGTGGAATAGAGACGGTGCAAGTGCAAGTGCCAGCCCAAGTGGTAGTCCGAGTGGTAGTCCGAGTGCTACCCCGAGTTCTAGCCCGAGTTCTAGCCCGAGTTCTAGCCCGAGCGCTTCCCCAAGTGAGGGAACGCCTAGTGCTAGCCCAAGTGGTGTCTAGTCCATAATAGTGCCTAATATAACAACTTTCCTTAGGAGGAAATAGAAAATGGCTAATCTTTGGGAACACCCTCAAATCATCGCTGCTGAAGCACTTCGTCACCTTGAAGATGCACTAGTAGTGACAAAAATGTGTGCGGTCGATAAGACCTCAGAATTTACTACCCGTTCCAACGGTTGGAAGAAAGGCGACGTAGTAAGTTTTCGTACTCACGGCGATTACATCGCTAAGGATTTCAGTACAACTATTGATATCCAAGAAATCAGAACCTCTAGCCGTCCGATGGAAATCGAGAAGCATATTGATGTATCTGTCGAAGTAACGGCCCGTGAAGAAGTACTTGACCTGGATTCTTTCAGTGATCAAGTAATCCAGCCTGCTGCATATCGCCTTGCAGAGTCTGTTGATCTTTATGTAGGTAGCAAAATCCTTCAGGGTGCTGGCCTCTACACATCTTCTTCTCTGTTCCAGTCTGCTGCTGATATCGCATTGGCACGTAAGGCTGCTACAATTCAACAGCTTGCCACCCAACGGTGGTGTCTAGTTGACCTTGATCTGGAAGCAACCCTTCTAGGTCAGACTTGGTTCAACCAAAGCCAGACTCGTGGTAGTGACGGTGAAACTACTCTCCGTACCGGTCAAATGGGTCGGGTAATGGGTATGGAATGGTATTCAGCCCTCACCTTCCCAGTTGCTTCGCATACTGCTGGTGATCTGACAGCGTCTACCAATAATGGTACCAATTCAATCCAGTACAACCAAATCGGTATGTCTACTCTTACTATGGACAACGTTACGGCTTCTGGTTCTGTAGAAATTGGTGATCGTATTCTGATTGCTGGTGTACGTCGTCCGCTGATTGCTAAGACTGCAATTGCTGATACTACTTCCTCAACTGAAGTAGAACTGGTTGACCCTATCACTGAAATAATCCCTGATAATGCTGCAATCACCACAAAAGCAGCCGGGGCTACTTATGATTATCACGGAGCAATCTTTGATGATCGTTCTCTCGCAGTGGCATTCCCAATGTTGGATATGCCTCAAGACAAAGTAACAGGCGTTGCTAGTAACAACGGTGTTAGTGTCCGTGTTGTAAAAGGATACGATATGAGCACCAAGACTACTACCCTGTCACTTGACTTGCTGTGTGGTGCCTTTGCGTTCGACCCACGTCGAATCACACTGGTCGCTGATACTCAGTAAGAGTTAGTTAAAAATGGGTGGGGGCTTCGGCCCCCACCCACCGTTAAGGAGGCAACAATGCCAACTACAATGTATAAAAGTGGTAAATCCTGTACTGTGGACCGTTTCCAAGTGCCTAAGATGAAAGAGGCGGGTTGGTCTTTAGTAGATAATTCTGAAGCGTTGGCTCAGCGAGCAGAAGCAGATGCTAAAGCAAAAGAAGCAGCCGTAGTCAGGGCGCAGGAAGAAGCTGAAAAAGCAGCTATCAAAAGAGCAGAGACACGGGCAAAGGCAGATGCAGATGCACAGCTAGCAGCAGAAGCCGCAGCAGAATCCGCAGCAGAAGCCGCAGCAGAAGCCAAAGATGAGGCTGATGCACAAGCAGAAGCCGCAGCAGAAGCCAAAGAAAAAGCAACTGCTGAAGTTGAAGTGGTAAAGGCAAAGACGACAACAAAAGACGTACCAAAGACATCAGTAAAGAAAGTAACAGAGGTAACAACAACACGCAGGCGTTCAACTAAGTAGGAGTACCTCATGGCCCTAATTGCAACCGTAGGTGGCGCTGACACAAATTCCTATGTAACACTTGATGAAGCTGAGTCCTATTTTGAAAATAGGGTTCATGCAGGGGATTGGGAAAATGTCGAAGATCAGGAAGCCGCATTAGTGACAGCTTCACTTACTATTGATTGGTACGTGAAGTGGAAGGGCACTAGGGTGGCTGAAACTCAGGCTATGCAATGGCCCCGTTCAGGCGTCTATGATGATAGGGGGGAATTGTACTCAGAGAGTGTAGTTCCACAAAAAGTAAAAACGGCGGTGTTTGAATTTGCATTATCTAGCATTGGTAGTGACCGTACAGCAGATGGTGATTTAGCAGGGTTGAATAAGATCAAAGCTGGGTCCCTTGAAATCGTCACTGATGATGGCGTTTATAACACATTGCCAGGAACCATACCTGACAAAATCTGGAAGATACTATCAGGGTTGACATTAAGAAGCGGTATTGGCGTTGTAAGGCTAATTAGGGCATAACTAAGGGTTAACTATGGCTATAAGTGCAAATGTGTTTCACAAAGGTGCTGAGACCATTTTTAATGTATTTGCTGACATTGCCTATAGTGCCACATATATTTCAGTCACTCAAAAAACAGATTTTGAAGGGGAAACTACAGTAGAATCTCCTACCACCATAAATTTGATCATGGATACCTTCTCTGAGCGAGATACCCAGTTCTTGTCATTTTCAAATCTACTTCAACCTACAGATATAAGGGGGCTTGTCAGGGGTAAACAACTTTCTGGGGTTACAATGGGCACAGAGGATAAGGTAGTGGTGGATGGTTCTACATATCACGTAGTAGCATACAGTACGGATCCTGCTGGGGCACTTTACACCCTAGCACTGAGGAGAGTATGAATACCCTACAGGAAGAAGCCCTATTTTGGAACACACTTTCCACACGTATCGTACCGGCTGTACGCTTATTCTTGAAGTTTGAGACTATTGCTGCACGTGACAAAATGGAATCTGCATCACCGGTAGGCAAAACAGGGAGGTTTGCGGCTGGATGGTGGTACCGTGAAAATAGCACGGCAGGAACAGTTATAGCTAGCACCACAATCAGTAACAAAGCTAAGCACGCCCCCCCGATTGAATTGGGTATTGATGTTGCTAGTGATCATGTGTGGGCTAAAAGCTATAGAATAAAGCAAGGCAGGGTTAAGAAAGGATCAGGCCTTAGTAAAAAAGATGGAAGAATATATTCAAAGAAAGCTGTAGGTGGTGTAGGTTGGATTTTAGTTGGCAAGCCCGGATACCAGAGAGATATGGCACGTAGGCTTGCAGATCAAGTAATGAAGGTGATATTTAAATGATACGTAGGGAAGCTGCACTAGATGAGATAGCTGCTCGTGTAACTGATGCAAAAAATGCATTAGGGCTGCTGGGTTTTAGAAGAACTCCGACACGCCCTATTGACGAAAAATATCTTCCTTGTATATTTATGATAGAGGGGGATGATGAAATAACTGACCCTTCTGCACGCACTGCTACTGGGTACGGTGCAAAACGTGTACTAGAACTCAATATTGAGATTGTAGCACACAAAAGTAGTACAGATATAAAGCAATTATACAGGGACGTGCGCTCTGTAGTTTTAAGACCCAACGAGCGTGGGGGTAATGTCATGGCCGATGGCAGTACCTTCATAGTTGAAAAACGCACAGAAGGACCGATAGGTTATGGGCTACCAGATATAATTGGTATGACCCTTGTGTTGGCAATGCCATATACCGATGACGGTAATTAATTAGGAGGAATACAATGGCAACAAGTCCCTCTACTGACAATTATACCCTAGGAAAGGGCGTGGTGTACTTCAACCAGCTTGTATCTGCGGGTGTATACGCAGGCGAAAGGGACCTAGGAAACGCCCCTGCCTTTGCTTTCAACATCTCCCTTGAGAAGTTGGAACATTACAGCTCACGTGGTGGGCTACGGGCAAAGGATAAGGAGATTATTTCTCAGATCTCCCCTGGAGTCTCTTTTACATTAGATGAAATCAACAAAGACAACGTTGCACTACTTTCACTTGGTGATACTGTGGATATTACACAGGCAGCAGGTGTGGCTAGTGCAGAGGTTGTCCCAGGAAATCTTGGCATGAGAACAGATCTTGCGTACCGTTCAATTGGTACACATAAGATTTCTCATGGAACAGTAACAAGCGGCCCTTTCACAGTCGCTGACGAAGTAACAAGTGATAACGTGGATGTAGGTACAGGTATTATAGCCGCAGTGGATACTGGTTTTATTATGGTTGCTATTCAAAGCGGTACGTTTGCAGACACAGACACCATCACTGATACTAGTGGTGCTTCTGCAGATATGAGTGCTGATCCTGTGTGGACTGCTGGAGTTATTATGATCCAGGATTCTGCTGATTCAGTCACGTATGTTGCTGGTACTGATTATGTCATCAGCACAACTTTAAGGGATGATTCAATTGGACGTTTCCAGGTACTTTCTACTGGGTCAATCACTGAAGGAGAAGTCCTGCATGTGACTTATGGTTACGCAGCTTCTAGTTATAGTGAGATTCGTGCGTTCAAGCAAACTCAGCTTGAAGGTAAGCTGCGCTTTGTCTCTGACAACCCTGCTGGTACGCAACAAGAACTACAGATTTGGCGTGTTTCATTAGCGCCAACTGGTGATACTGCTTTGATTGGTGATGATTGGTCAACTCTTGCCTTTACTGGTGAGGTCCTTAAGGATGAGAGTAATACAGACTCACCTTATATGACTATTATCATGGAATAGCAGTAAGTAGTAGCATTACCTCATATAGTGGGGGCTTCTTGCCCCCACTATTCATATTAAAGCCTAAAAGAAGGATAGACAAATGGCAAAAGAACCAAAAAGGCTTAACCTTGACATGGATTCTCTTTTCCCAGCAGATACTGTTGAAATAGCTGGACAGGAAATTGAAATACGACCGCTGGGTTTCCGAGATCTCACTTCAATACTGCGCAGAATGAACGCCTTGCGCAACCAGTTCGCAGAACATGGTATTACATGGGAGAACTATATGCAGCCTCATAATATAATGGCGCTGGGTACAGTAATCCTAGAAAATAGTCCTGATCTACTAGCAGAGGCATCTAATATCCATGTGGACGACATTCAAATGTTGCCCCTTGAGTCTGTAACTGATATCTTACTTAAAGTGATTGATGTCAACATGCGCTCCAAGGAGAAGCTAGAAAAAAACTTCAAGAGCTTGACCGAGAAATTGGGAATGACGGAAGAAACTCCCGTAAAGAAGAAGTAAGAGTAACAGAAGCAATACAAGTCCTGGTGAGTGCAGGACATGCTTGGTCAAGCATACAGACATACTCGTTAGCGGAAATTGGTACGTTTCTCAGGGTTATTGTTATAAAAAACAGGGAAGAACGGGCAGAAAACTTGTCTACCTTGTGGATGGCAAATAACTTAGATCACGAGAACCTTCAAAAGGTTCTTACTGAACTGAGATTGGGTACCAGACAGCCAAAGGTACTTGAGACTAAAGAAGAAATAGCAGATGAATGGAAGAGGCTAAGATCATTCATGGCAGGTAAAACATAATGGCAGACGCTAAACGACAAGTCAATATTCAGTTAGATGTAATTGGTAATGCCGTTACCAAGATAACCGGTATCGGCACTAAACTCACTGCACTTAAAAATATTCTTGACCCACTAACGGCTGGGGCTGATAAGACAGCTAAGAGTATGGATACTCTTGCTGCCAACCTGAGTAAACTTACTGACTTTCAACCACCTGACTTAAAGGGCTTTAATAGGAGCGTCACCGCTCTTGCCAAGGTTGATGCTAATGCACTTACTAGTGTGCTAGGTGCCCTTAAATCTTTTAAGCAACTCACCCCACCTAAGAGTTTTACAGAGTTTACTGAAGGGCTCCGCAAGATTAGCTCGGTAAAGTCCAATGAAAACTTAGTTACAATTCGTAAGCAGATTAGCAAGTTCGAAGGAATGGGCAACCTGCCATCAAGTAAGCTCAGGACCCTTGCTGCTGCACTTCTAGATTTTACTGCTGTTAAGGGACTACCAGGAAAAGGTTTAGATACTTTTGCTGATTCTCTCAGAAAAGTAAATACTATATCTGGCTACAAACCAGCCAGTTTATCTAAAACTGCCGCTGCTCTTAGAGAGTACATAGGCATCTCTCTGCCTAATAGGGGCCTTGCATCATTTGCCGCAGGTCTGACTGAATTAAACAAGGTTAACCTGAAGGACTCAACTAATCTAAGGGCTATTGGTACGGCCTTGGCTAGCTTCAGAGAACTAGGTGGAAAACTGCCTACCTTTGGAACATTTGCCGCAGGCCTTGAACGGCTAACTAAATTAGATCCTTCTAAGCTTACAACTTTTGCTACAGCACTAGAAAAGCTTGGCACTGCCATGCATACACTTCCTGGGGCTGAAGGGGTATCTTCTGCCTTCACCCAAGTTTCTAAGGGGGCTAAGAGTGCTGGAGAACAAGTTGAAGAGATGGGTAAGCGGGTTAAAACTACTACCGCAATCTATAAGGACTTCATCAGAAGGCTGCGTCAGTACACTGCTTACCGTATCATTGCTGATTCAATTATCAGGATAAAAGAAGCTTTCATTGCTGGATTGACAGAAATAGTTGCGTACGATCAAGCATTAAAAGATTTACAAGCCATTACCAATGCCACAGATATACAAGTCGAACAGATGGGTAAAACCATCTTAGATGTGGCCCGTAGTACTAAGTTCTCTGCTTCAGAAGTAGCTGCTGGTATGAGAACTTTAGGACAGGCTGGTTTCTCATCAAGTGAATCAATACAAGCTATGCAGGGTGTGGCCGACTTGGCTACTGGTACTCTTTCTGATATGAGTACCACAGTTGATTTGGTAACTACTGCATTACGTGTATTTGATATTCAGGCTAGCTCCACAGGACACGTTGTAGATGTGTTTGGTAACGCTGTCAACCGTTCTAAACTTACTATTGATAAGTTGCGTATAGCCATGAACTATGTTGGCCCTATTGCGCATGAAGCAGGTGTGACATTTGAAGAAATGGCTGCTGCTATGGCAACGTTGGCTAATAGTGGTTTACGGGCAAGTACAATTGGTACCGGTTTAAGGCGTGTGTTTGCTGAATTGCTTGACCCATCAAAAGGGTTTAGTGATGCAATTGATGAAGCTGGACTTACTCTGGAACAGCTTGATCCACGTATTAACTCATTGAGTGTCGTACTAGGCAAATTACGTGATGTAATCTCTGATTCCAGTGTTGCGTTCGAAGCGTTTGGTAAGCGTGGTGCTGCGGCTGCTCTGGCATTAGCTGATTCCGATCAAGGTTTCACTCAAATGCTGGATGTGCTTAACGAGTCCGGTGCTGCTGCTCGCATGGCTGCTACTCAGATGGAAGGTCTTGGAGTTCAGATCAAGAACTTACGGGATAGGTTAGGTGTACTAGCTATTGCCCTAGGAAAATCAGGAGTAGCTGGTATTCTACAGGCGCTAGTCACGGTAGCTAGGGGAGTTACTATAGCATTAGAATTTCTAGCAGATAATGTCATAACTGCATTTATAATTAAAGCAACCTCTTTATTTTTGCTTTTAGGCAGTTTAAATTTGGTGTTCAGATTGTTACCCCTATTAGTAGTAAAGACCGCTACTGGATTTGGTAAACTCAGGGTTGCCACTGATGCTGCTGCTGTTAGTGCTGCCAGAACTACTAAGGTACTCAACCTTTTAAGTCTAGCAATAGGCAGAATAGGAATTGTAATAGCTGTTATAATAGGGGTTTATTCAGCCTTTACCTACTGGACTGACAGGTTCAACCGTTCATTGCAAGCTGCTTCTGATGCTGCTGCTGAGTTTGGTAACAAACTAGCGACATTCCGAGACTATGAAGAATCAATAATTGGTTTAGCAGAAGGTTCACTAGAATTAGAGAAAGCTAATAAAGGCCTGCGTGATTCTTTGCTAGAAGTAGCTGGAAGTATTCCGGAGGTGGCTGATGCTGCTTATGCTGCTGCTCAGAGTATAAATGCTAGCACTGGGGAAATAATAGATAACGGGGAAGCACTTAAAGCATACAAAGCAGAGCTAGCTGAATTAGAATTAGCAAATATAGTAACAGCGTTCAAGGCTGCAAGTGATAATTTAATAGAACAGACTAGGTACACAAATCAAGGCCTTAATATATTTGTCCAGGGGGCTAAGGATGCATTTAATCAGTTTTCTGCGGACCTTGAAGGTGTACTACAAGAGGCCGCAGAGAAAGACTTTATAGGGTTTTATACTAAGTTAGTGCTGAGGAAAATAGGTCCATTCAAAGCTGCATGGAAAACATTAATTAATGCTATCAAAGATAAGAGTATTCCAGAAGCAATACAAGCAGGGACTGCATCATTCGAGGATCTTCAAAAATATGTAGATAACCTCGATCTTAAAAATATGACAGAACAGCAGAAGGACGTTAAAAAAGCTTTTGAATTATTAAGGGCTGAAGCTTCTAATACCTTAACGCACTTGCTAAAGACTGGACAAGTGGATATGGATACGCCTATTCACGACGTTCAACAGCTTGCCCTTGATCTAGGCCTTACCTCACAGCAAGCTAGCGCACTAGTTGGGCATTTTCAGGCAGTTGTAGAAAGAGTTGGTAAAATTCCAAACACAGGCATTAAAGGGCTGAGTGACGAATTTGCAGATGGTGTTGGTTACGTAGAAGAGTACTTGCTTGCACATGAAGAACTTCAAACTAGATTAGGGGCTGGTGCAGTTAAAGAAGTGCAGAATTTTGACGCACGCCGTAAAGCAATAGCTGATCAATATGATGCAGTGCGGGAGTTGTACGAAGCTGAAATTAAGAGTGGTGTTGACAAAGAGGTGGCCTACAAACGTTTTGCTGAAGCAGTAATGGGACTTGACAAGCAACGTCAGGACCTAGAGAAGGAAGGCTTCAAGATAGCATCATACTATACAGTCAAAAAGATTAAAGAAGCTGAAAGAGAGTACGATATTCAGGTTGAAATAAACAACAAAAGCATACTGGACTACAAGAAACGTATTGAAGCCAACCTAAAGGCAGAGCAGGAATTTCAAGCAAAGAAAGAAAGGTTGCTAACAAACCCGTATGACCCAGCTAAGCTCAAAAAAGAACTTGAGGATGAAAACAGAGTACGTGAAAAGGCGTTCAAGGATAGGATATATGCAATTAACCGCCTAGAAGCTGAGGACTTTGAAAATACGCAGAACTACAATGCTATGCGCCTTGATGAGGAAGCCGCATACTTAGATGAAAAGGTAGCCAAAACACAAGCATACTTCAACACTGTTAAAGAACTTACCCAGAATGACACGACTTCAGAGGAATTCATTGATGCCCAGCAAGATATGATGGATGCTGTTGAAGAACGTGCTGAGTTTCATAAACAAAAGATACTTGAAATCGAACAAGCTGAAAAGGGTCTGTACAATCAACTTGTCACGCTGAATGATAAATTAAAAGAGGCTGCTAAACAGGCTGGAGAAAAGATACTTGAGCTGCAGAGACAATTTGCAGAGAAGCGTAAGCAGATAGAGAATGATGCTGCTGAGAAGATTGGCAAAATCAATGAAAAGCTTGATAGGGACCTTGAAGCACTTGAACAGGAACGTTTACAAAGGGCCAAAAACCGTGCTCAAGGTGTGCGTGATCTTGAGGCTACATTAGCAGATGATCTAAGGGCAATCCGTCAGCGCAGTATGACGGAGAAGCAGAAGGAAGCTGATAATTTAAGGGCTATTGCAGAAAAGCGTGCAAAGGGGCTTGCCATTGCAGAGCAGGGCCTTAGGAAAAATGATAGACAGCGTTACGAAGAAGGCATGAAGCTCATAGAGCAGGCCTACTCAATGGCTAATGCTGTGGAAGACCAGAACCGTGCTTATCAGCTAGTTAACGGTATAATGCAGGAACGTATAGAGCTGCAAAAGAAATCAAAGAAATTTGATGAATACGAAGTTGGTGTTAAAGAAGAGACACTCAGGACAGACGCTAGTGATGACATTGATAAAGTTGGTGCTGATGCTGCTGCTGCTCAACAAGCAGCACAAGAAGCTTACCTTAAAGCAGTAGAAGAAGCAAGAAATTCCCTTAGAGAAACGGTGAGCACTACTAATGTAGCCGTAAAAGAACTTGAAGAAAAGATTAGGAGAAATAGGGAAGAACTTGATGCGCTAAAAAAAGAACGTCAACAGTATGAAGTTGAGAGACAGGCTGCTGATGACGCTAGGAAAGCATCTGATAGTGAACAACAAACAGAAGCAGCCAAGCCACAAAATGCGGCAGATACCGGTGGTGGGGCAGAAGGTGAAGTTACTCCTGCTACTGCTACCAGCCTTGAACCTTTTGTACAAGGGCAACAAGAAGCATTAAGTCAAATTGAAGCCCTTTCTCAAAAGTCTCTAGCGGCTGTAATACAGTCTGGAAAAGATGCACAGGCAGAGTTGACAAACACGTTTGAGTTAATGCAGCAGAACTTCGATCAGGAAGGTAACTACATAGTATACAAAGTTAAGCCAGAGATCAATGATGAAGAAATAGAACAAGAGGTCCTCAAGGTTAGACGTAGCTTTGCAGAAACGGTACCACTGAATATTGATCAAACATCAATAGATGCAACAACACAAAAGGTAACTCAGCTTGGTTTGCCTGTTAATACACCACTCACAGTTGACCAAACATCTGTGGATATGGCAGTTGCAAAAGTAGATAAGTTTGATGACCTTATTATCCTGCCTTTAAATGTTGACCAAACATCAGTAGATGAGACTATTGTAAAAGTTAATGCACTTGACGGTAGAATAACAAGGTCAACCCATATCATAACTACCATCATGGAAGGCGCTACAGAGGGCGCTCTGGCATTTAGTGGAGGCTTAATAGGTAGCCTCGTACAGCAATTTGCGGGAGGTGGGCAGGTCTTTAAGAAGCTCAGTAGCCGGTTTATAACTAAAGGGTCCGGCCTAAGGGATGATGTAGCTGCTTTACTATCAAAAAATGAGTTCGTACAACCTGCTTCTGCTGTAAATAAGTATGGTGTGCGTTTCATGGAAATGATTCGTAGGGGCTTGTTCCCAGTTGAGAACGCACTTAAATATGCAAGTGGTGGTGTGGTTTCCCCTACTTCTGACATGCTATCCTCACTTGGTTCAGTTCAGCTAGATTCCTCGAGGTTTTCTAAGGCTGTAGGTAATGTTGATGTTGGAAGTGGAACTGTATCAAATGTTTCTAATTGGAGTATGTATTTTGGTGATAAGGCATTTAGCGTTCCAGATGATGTACGTTCGCCTGCACTTAACCTTATGGATGCGGTACGTAGGAGGATCTAATGGCAATTAGTACATTAACAACTGCTGATAAGTTTCGCTTTGTAGATCTGAGTAGTAATGTTATAGCTACTTTTGATACTATCGAAGGTGACGAAATTCAAATAAATGAGGTAGATTCAAAAGCAGATATTGTGGTACCTGTATATGGTGCCCCATATGTGCGGTTTGCGGATCCAATAGGATCGCATTATACAAAGGGCACAATAAAAGTAGAAGGAGCTGCATCAGCTTTACAAGCATTAAGTGCTTTGGTGACTGCTGGCAGCATGAGAAAGGTTAGGCTGCTTGTTGGTGGCACGAACATCCCATTGAAGGAATATTTTCAATGTGTCATAACAGGCGTACAGATAAAAAGAGACCTGATAAAAGGAGATAACTTTGCATCAGGTCAAGTTTCGTTCATTAAAATATAGAGGAGAAAGACAAATGGCTATTCCTTCAAAAGTTGTTGGTGGTGGTAATAATTCTGTCGCATACAACGTGTTTAAAATTACTTTTTCAGAAGCTACAAGTGATGCGCCAAGGCTAGAAGCTTGGGATGATTACGCATTTAATACCGTAAATCATGAAGTATTCTCAGGTACTACAGGTAACAGTCTGAAGCCTATGATTGGTGCTGTTGCTACTACTGACAGCCCTTCAATATCTTCTGATTGGATGCCAGTATCTGCCACTGCTGGTGGTGCCACTATCAACCGTTTGAAAGGGGACACCAACTATGTGAACCTTGATAATGCTGCGGTAAGTGCTAGTGGTTCAGTTTTGTTTAACCTCAACTGGGAGATTCCGTACGATGCTAGCATACCATCTGATCTGGCTGCTGTATTGGTCATACGCTTTAGCTATTCTGGTACCGCACCAGTTTTAACATGGGCGTTTAATGATAATGATGGTGGTGGTACTGAAGGCACCCCGGTGTGGACAACCATTACTCCTGGTGTAGCTGGTAACAAAATTAAGCCTGCTGATGCTGGTTCGACCCCTAGTACCGTAGTACTTCACCGCCCTGTATCTAGTGTTCAAGACTGCGGAGAGGTTTGGGTAGTTACAAGCTAATTCTACCATAGGTGTACTATGACTATAGTACTGTTTCGCAGTGATGATCAACTAACCATACGTGATCCATCGAGTGCTGTACAGACTGCGCCGGTTTTCTTTGAAGCAGAATCGGCGCAGGGTGTTACCCTTGATCTTTCATTGTCTTGGTCTGGTTTCTATGTAGGCCCAGAATTAGACATTGAACTTAGTGATCGGTCTTCAGTAAACCTAGGTGGGGAAGTAGGTGAGTATTTTGAGGTGCCACAGCGTGGGGCTAGGCAGTCATCCATACTTATGCACAGGCACTTCTCTCACTATCAGTGCAAGTACAGTACTGTACAGCCAGGAACTGACAGTAACTATGGTGAGGCTCTAGGCAATAGGATTGCTGGAAGGCTTCCAAGTATCCCTGATGATAAGGGGTTTAAATCTAGGGATACCAGTATACCTAGCAACCCTTCTTGCATCACTGCTACTAAAAAAGATCAATCACAGGTAGTAGTCATAGACCCCCTTTCTAGCGTTGTTACGATGTTGGATCATAGGGGGGTTAAGCTCGATAAGTATTCAATGCCAAAAGGGGAGTTTGCTGATGTAATAGCTATGGATGGAGACAACGATTACTACTGGGTGATGCGTTGGGAATCAGCAGATTTTCATGGTGGAAATAAGTTTAATTTTAATGCTTATAGGTGGGAAGATAGTTCACTAGTTGAGTGGGAGTGGGAAAGTAGCGTAAGTACAGATATAGATATTGGTGAAGACCGCATTTTACTTACTGAGCAGGGTAACTTATATGAAAACCACTTTATAGAATCAGAAGTACTTTTAGATGGAGATTTTTTCATTGATAGTTACGTTTCATTTTTGCAAGATAGGGATTTACGGACAGATGTAGAACTAGAAGAATTAGTTGCTTATGCTTTAACAGATATAGAATTAGAACTTTTTGATCATATTGTTAGTACTGATGTAACAACTACTACCGTTTATGCTTTAGATACTGAAGTAGAAGTAGATGATTACCATGCTGAAGAAGGTATTAGTTCTGATATAATGCTGGATGGAGATACTGCGATAGTAGATGCTACACAAGAGGTGTGGTCATGGGTATGGAATGGGGTTAATATAGAACCAGATATACGTGAACGTAACGCTGTTTCTTTAGATGTCCCTGAAGAGTTTTTAGTTGGTAACGCAATAGATATTAGTATAACAGATGAGTATTTCGTAGAATCCTTTCCTCATGTATTCACCGAAGTAGATTTGTCAGAAATACGTGTAGAGATGCGTTTTTCTAATGTACGTCATGCATATTACACAGATTGGCAACCTGAACAGAACTACTTAAGGCAGATGTTTAATATGGAGTTTGATGTATGGCCCCTAGATTATTCATTTAATCCTGTTAGGACTAATGAGATGAGGCATGAGTACCCGTTTATGGAGGAAAAGAGGCACTATTACGGGCATTGGTCTGACTACGAATTTGCAAAGGAACAAGATTTAGAAATGGTTGATGGGTGGTTTGTTCCAGAAATTTGGAATACCCTACCATCTATATCTTACAACGCATACGGTAGTAAATATAACAATACAGGCCCACTACATACCCGTGGAATAACTGCACCAAACTTTGCTGTAACAGAAACAAAAATGATTTTTGGTGTAACTAGGCATAGGGGGATGTGGCCTTATAGGGATGAGCGTCATGCTATTACAGAAAAAAAGTATAGGTCATCCCAGACTTTATTGATGCAGCTAGATAAAGGTACAAAATGGCCTTCTACTAGGCCAGTTAATGTAAACATGTCTGGAACTGCTGCATTTCAAGCCAATGACAACCTAGGGTTGGTGATGGTTGACTCTTTTTGGGAGATGGGGAACGATGATTGGCTTAAAGGGTTTGGCAAGACTGCGGTCCAAGACGGTGGGGCTTACTACACAAAATTAAACGATATTGTGCGCTACAATTTTGATTTTGTGCAAGTAGCTGCCAAAGTAAAAATGCATGAGAGTTGGTTGTCAGAGTACACTACTTCAACACTAGCAACTTACACTTTAGGTGAAAACAAGGTCAATGAGAGGAATGCAGATCAATTAAGCGTGTACCAGGAGCCAGTTTTATCTACTAGTACGTATGGTACTGATTTGCATAGGAGGGTGACATACGAACCAATGTACAATGGGTGTATGAGGCTCAACGACACTAGTATAATATTTCGTGATTTGTTCCAGGGTTTCTTGTACGCTGCGGATAATGATTTAACTAACTATTATACAAAAGCATATGATGACTATTACGATCTAGGTAATGGTTGGAAATCATCGAACTTCTACGGTTATGATACTTTTAGCTCAGCAACCGCTACCATTGCCTTTCTACAAGAATTTAATGATGACCTAGAAACAGAGAACATATTCTTTACCAATGACCCGCTTGTTAATATACTTAGTTACTATAAAGAAGATGTTGTTTGGGCACTTTCTAGTTTTGTTGACTTAATGCCTCAAACTTCTTACCACTATATAGCGGCAGGCGCAGATGAGTTACATAAGTGGTTTTTAGATAGGAATCAGTGTGTTAGTATTGAGGGCACCTTAAGTAGATTTACTTCCCCAGAGTTGCAGTACCTTAATGCTAATTCTATAAAAGTGGATGCAGCACTTGATTCATCAACTGCTATAAGTTTAGATGTGCTTCTCTCAGATTTGGGGTACAGGGATATTACTGTTATAATATCTAATAGTTCACCTAATGAAGAGTTTTATGAAGAAGGCTACGCTATAGGAAGGGCGTATGGCGCTCCTGGCTATTGTGGGTACACAATACCTTCAGGCATACACGGTACTTATCCGCACGGCGCTAGGTTTTGGTCTCCTGGTGGGCAGGGGTACGACTATTATGAGCACACAACAGTGCCAACATGGAAAATAACAAATCTAAGGCCTAGGCACAATAGAAGCACGTCTTGGCAATCAGGTGGTATAAACTGGACTGCTCCTTATTGGACAGCCTTGTACAGCTCGTACCCATATCCTGTGCAGTACGTAGTAGATAATGTGAACAATGAACTTTTTGGCCTGCACAGGTTGATGGAAGGTCATGACTTCACAGATTTTACTGATTTGCCTTATGCAAGCCTGCCTCCAAGTGCTACTGAAGATTATGATAGTTTACAAGAGTATTTAGATGATGGTAATACCTATGCATATAATATTCGTATTGGTCCTGGTTATTCTGGTGATACGCAGAATACTGGTGCAGGGGCGTGGCTGCATAAATACGATGCGGCTAATCAGGAAGCAGTTGCTACAGTCTACATTCCTGGGTATTTTCATAAAGACACACAGGCAGATTACGACCCATTTGTACAAATAAGGTATTTTGGAAACTCCCCCACTAACAAGCGTTTGTACGTAATTAGGGCATATGGGCGTAGGGATTATTATCACAATATGCCATATAAGTACTATGGACAGTACCAGTCATATGTTACTGATATTAGTGCAGAAATACCAGTATATTGGGATAGCCCAGAGTATTACACCCCCTATGTTACTCAGCAATCTTACAATGATTACTTCTACAATAATGATAGGAGAACTTTATTTATAGAGGGGCAGACACTTGTTCCTAATAATGTGTTTAACTCAGGTGGAGTTAGGAAGGAATTGAACTATGCAACATTTAATGGGGCTGCTGGTACTGTGAATGAAAGCACTAAGTATATATCCATTACTTATGATTATGCTTATAATGATCCTGGACGTATTGGTCTTCGCGGATTTGGGCCACCGTCAGAGGATAATGTAGCTAACCTGACACCTATAAGAAACGATGGGGCGAGCAACTACTTCCCAGAAGGTGGCAGGACACAATATGTTTTTACTAGTGATCATTTAACTAATACGGTGAACTACCCATTTCACTATAGTACTATTGATCCTGGGAAAGTCCCATTGTACGAACAAAAGCCCAATGTATACGATAACAGGGACATACTAGTTTATGACTATGACCTTAATTTAGTGACTACAATTAGTTCAGTACTTGGACTATCAGATGAAGATGTAATACTTCATGTAATAGAGCGTAATAATGTATTCTATATACTTACTCATGTAAAAGCTGAAGAACAATTTTCTTGGGGGCAGCAAGCTGCTACTCATTCGTACGCCCCTCAACCTGCACCAATGGCTTATCAGGATGACAAATATGGATATTGTTATGATAGGACTAGGTTATACAAAATACCGCAGAGAATACAGGGAACAGCAGAGTTAATATACGAATTTGATTGGGCCGGACACTCAGTAGGGGATACGTTAATTCAAGAAGTTACAGATCATCATGTATGGTTGAATTGGAGTGGTGTTCACAAAGAGAGATCTGGTGCGTTTATGGGAGTTGGTGTGCGACTAGATGGCACAGGTTACGACGAGGTTCCTGGCCTTATTGCTATTATCTATGATTACTACGAGCCGGAAAAATGGCATTTAATGTGCTATACTAATATAAGTCAAACGAATTACCAGAGTGGATACCCTACAGCAGAAAAATTTGTACGTTGGGGTGATGGTGAGCGCACTAAACTATCTATCTATAGAGAGAGTGATATAAGCCTACTAAAGCATGATAAAGTGTACCACCCAATAAATGAATGGTTAGAAAATATGCCGGGGTGGTATTATCAATACGATGTCTATGGGGATCACATCTACCACGCTAGCTCAATATTGGGACGTAAAAGGGGTGGGCCTCAGCCCGGATATTCGCAAGTAATTAGAAGAAGGTACTATGATTGGGTGTATTCAGATGTTTCATTACGTGCAATAAGCTCCTCATTGAAACCACAAACGTGGATTTCTACTACTACTGGAGGTCCTAATACGGTATCGTTATGAGTGCAATATTTGATAAGTTAAATTTACAGATTACTCCAAATGAGGTGCCTACATGGTCTGGTACTATTCCTATGAATATGTACCCTACTGGCACACGGGTGATAAGTACTTATGTACCACTAACGCAAGTTAGTAGTACAGAATATGAATATATGGAACTGGAATTATGGGTTGACGAATCAAGTGTAAAAGACGAATCAACCATGACGTTAAAAGGTATTCCATATATTTGTAGGGGCATATCAAAGTTGGTGCTGCCTACAGTAATTGCACCGTCAAAGGAAATATTTGAAGGGGAGTTAGAAGAGGAGTATGAGGATGACTATGAGGATTACCTTGACGATTATACTGTAATAGAAGCAGAGATGATGGGTGATGCCCTGCATTCCATGTTTGAAAATACAGGCTGGGATGTGAGAATAGATGTACATAGTAATCTCTTACTAAATTTCCCTGTGGTTACAGAGGCTGCGCCAGTAGTGACTTTAAATGGGTCATTACTTGAACAGTTAGCTGACTTACTGCGCATGTTCTCACCTAATGATTTATGGGGGCAAAGCCTATCTTACTATGTAAATATATTTGAGGCTCAGATAATTATTGTAGCCCCAGAAGGTAATGATTCTGTTGTATCTTCACTAGCTATTAGTGACATAAGGCCAAAGGAAATAATTTGTAGGGAAGTTGGTATTGACCTACCTGCTTATATTTATGTGCAAGAATCAGAAGGGGCATTATTTAGGACAGCAGGCCATGTAGAAGATTATGGATCTACTACTGATAATTATGATTATACCACATCCACTACACTTACTGAGTTAGATGATGATGAGACTGAGATTTCAGCTACCGTGACAGGTGAACGTTTTAGGGTGGGTGGTTTAGTACTTACAGAAAATGACCGTGTTCAGATCACGCAGTCAACCACTTCTGTAGTACAATGGGGATTTGGTGGGGGGGCAAGCGACCCTTGGGGTGCGAGTTCTAATGCTGGTTTAGGTTTTGTTAATAGGACAGAGAGATATGAAACTGGCAAAACTTCTGATATAAGCACTAGTGTAGAATATGAATACTTACTAGGTCCACCTTACGATGAGCAGGCAGATTTTATTGGGAGCAACACAGTAAATTCATATTTTAGGGCTAGTCAACCTGGAACACGCCAGCAAATAGTCAGGGATCACGGCTCAGTGCGCATAGACAAAGAAAACTACCCCGATGAGTTGACGACTGTGGATGGTATTCAAGTGGTGCGTAAAAAAACCACAACTGTAGAACACACAACTGAGGAAACAAAGATATACATTAATGGTAGGCTAGTGACCTTCCCTGCTAACATTGATTCTGGTGATGGTGTTACTACATATCTAGATGAAGTTTTTTCTTATGATGAGGATGGGTACTTAATAGGTGACAGGTCTAGGAAGATAGTTATTGATGAAGATGGCAACCACACAATAACTGAATCGTTTAGGGTAATATCTGCTATTACTGAAGAACTTTCTTCCGAAATGACATACACACTACAATCAAGTTATCAAGGTGATTCTGAGGATGGCAACCTAATTAGTAGCTCCGTGACAGATGTTACTACACAAGTAGTTGCAGCAGAACAAACAGGACCGGCAGCTTCCTCAGTACTTGAAAGTTCAGAAGATACTGATGTGTTAGGTGAGAAGTTATTAATTGAACATTCTTCCCAAGAAGTAAAAAAAGTAAATGCAGATGGTAGTACTACCACTGTTACTGAATATCCTACTGGTTCTGTATATGTGACATTCCCAACACTAACTATGGAGGAGATGACTGCGGTATTAGGGGGTTGCTACAACCTCAGTCCAACTATGATGTATTATGCTACATTGTCCTCAGAATTTATTGATGTGCGTGGTATACTGGGTGGTTTTCTAAAATTAACAAATACTGGTGGCAGTGACCCTAATAGGTCCGAAATATTTAGTTTGACTAATGACGCTATAGAAGCTCAAGAGCTTACTGGGTTGTTAGGTGCAATGAACGACGCAGAATATGGTTTCAGGGTAACTGGTATATCAATGGATTGGGATGGGGAAGCGCCACCAACTTTATCAATAGCTATGTGTCAGTTAGTGACACTTACATAAAAGGTGTGCAATGAAGACTAGTAAAAAAATTGTATCTTTCAATAATAAGAATGGTGTCGGGGTTGTCCGTGATAGTAGGGGTAAGCTGACAGTATTGTGTAACAAACGTGGTGGAAAACCACTATCTAGTGGTTCGTCAATATTTGTGACTAGTCAGCAACGTAGGGATATTAAGCGGTGATAAGCAGTGGCAACTGAGGAACGAAAAACATCACATGTAGTTACTTCTTCTAAGGTTAATGGTGTATCAATAGTTAGGGAAGGCTCTAACATACATTTTGTGCCCTCACTTGCTAATAGCACATTAACTTACGATGTGATTAGTGACGATGGGGGTGCTGATTCAGGGCAGCAATCAAATTGTCCATACCAATCAAATATTTCTTGTGGTTCTTTAGCTGGTTCAGGTTCAGGCCGGAACCCTGTATCAGGTGGGGGCCTAAAATGGACATCTAGGCCACAAGTTAGCCTGACACCAACAACTACCCCAGATGAAGTAGAGGATGAAGAAGAAGAAAAGTGCCCCAAAATTGATTTGATACTAGCTGCTCCTACTGGTTATTACGGTATTAAGCTTGATCCATTAGAAGCTGAAGATAGTACAATTAGGTTTTTAGGTGCTAATCCTTTAAATTTTGGGGGAGTAAATCTTGATGAGTGCCTTGAGGAATCTGGTGAGCAGGGGTACATGGGCATCAGGAGGATAGAGCGTATAGCGATATACAATTTGTATTCTAATGGGCAACCTTCACGGTGGGCGTATACAGATGGGGTTAGGTACCATTGCATACATGAAGATGGTAAAGTAAACCTTAGTGCTGGTATGCCTATGATTGGCACGTATGGAACTGAGGCTTTTTACGAAACATCTGGCACAACAGATGAGGGTGGGTTACCGCACTATGGATACCAGATAGATGACAATCATAATGCCATTGATGCGGAATCATTTAGGGCTAAGGTTAGTGGTGTGGCAGTTCCACACGATGTTGCTTTTTTTACTAGGGATGCCTTAATATACGCTGTTACTGACTCAGACTATAATGTTTGGGATTCTTCTGGGTGGGACTACCCTGATTATTATGGGGGTGCTAACCAAAAAGGCCCTAGAATAATGGAAGGCATTGATGCCCCTAGGTCATGTGAGTTAACCCCAGAGTACACTAGTGAAGATGCACATGTTAGGATTGTGGAGAAAATAAACTATTTACGTTATTGTGTATGGGGTAAAGATACAATTGAACCTGATAGCAATGCTGGTGTAGCTGCACAAGTATACTCAGACAGAATGGCAGAGTTGCTATTTGTCCAGGAAGATGACCCACTAACTGGCAGTACCCCACTTGATAGATTAGTTGCTACAGGAGTTTCTGTTGACGACGTAGTTGTTCTGTATCAATTAGAAGCAGCTATTCCTGACCCTACATTACCAGATGAACTTCCAGAAGGGTACAATGATTTTGATGCACTGCGGTTTGATATGGCGTGCGATAATTTATTTGCGAAGTTCACTGAGAATCAAGAAAGTGAATCATATCTAAGCCTTATATCAAATAGCTATTTTAAGGTAGGTGCTGGAATAGCCCAAGAAGATGCTGAAGAAGATGAAGAAACTGGCCTAGGGGGTGATTGGTACGGTTGCATTGTACTGTGGGCACATGTTGAAGATGAACCTGATGTGCGTACTAGTGTTAGGTTGCAACTAAAGGATGCTCCAAATATAGAACATACTGATTACGAACTGTTGTATCCATACGTTTGGCACCGTGGCACTGGTTACAGGGCGTTTGCTCAAGCACCTAGGGAAGAAATAGGTATAAGTTGCATGTGCAGACAAACGTTCTCAGCAGAGATGGGTGGTATACTTGAAGGTAACTACGTAAGGATAAAAGACTACAAGGCGTATGAAATAGTACAGAATAGTTTAGCAAGGGATGGGGAAGGTAATATATTGCCTATAGATGCGGAGCCTAATGAAATTAATGATTCAACAGGGCACACACTATTCACCACAGGCGGTTGGTTACGCATTGCCGACGATGATGGTCGTGATGGTACTGTGTACAACGAGTTTCACCTGCAACGTGATGACCTGCAAGTGGAAACTACTGGTGAGCATACCTTAAAACAGACAACACAGAAAAAAGATATATATGTGCGATTGCATAATGTGTGGAATCAGCCGCAACCAACTACCAGTACAGATTCAGATGATAGTCACTTCTTCCGCAGTAGCCCACTACTTGATCCAGGAAGTGAGCCTGGAGAGTTACCTTACAGAGCACCAGAAGAAGAACCAACCCTGGAGGCTGCGTTAAACGATTATGGCAATACCAAATTGTATGTTGGTACTACGTTAGTTGATGAAGCACGTAGGTTCCCACAAGGTAGGACCCTGAATCCTTGGCAAAATATATTTGTAGGTTCCATATTCCACACTGTTTCTGGGTATACGGCAATTACGTATACTATGCCAAAGATGCTCAGGATGACACATAGGTACTGGGTGACAGGTCAGTGGCAGAAAGAGCTATATTGGTGGTTCAAGCAGTCTTATTGGGCAGCAGTGTTAGACCCAGATGGTACCATATTGCATAGGTGGCCTTTGACTGCCCCACCACATGATTTTTCAGATACAGAGGAAGATTATTTATCTACAGAAAAAAGCCAGTACGTAGCAGAATCTACTACTGACTTTAGTTTCCAATTTGATGGCCTTATAAGGGAAGGTTCTGTCAGTGTAAATTGTTATATTGGTGGCAACGCATTTACTTTGTTTGAGAAAGCTGATGAGGAAACTGAAAGGTTCGACGGTACTTTGTACGAGATGCCAGATCAACTTGCGAGTGACCAATATGATGAAGATGAAAACGGGGATCCACTGCCAGTATGTACAGCTTCAGATATAAGTTACAAAACGGGCCTAGTCACATTCAGTTTTGGTGGGACACCAAAGCCGAAGGTGTACAACACATTGTACATCACAGCAGAAATAGCAGATGTTGATTGGCACTCACCAATAGAGACTTGGACTGAAGTGGTTAGGTACGAAACAGATGATTACAATTGGAGACCCTACCAGATAAGTTTCGCTGGTTACCAGCCACTTACGCCAAACTTGACAATTACAGAAGATGGAAAGTATGCTGTATTTACGTGTAAGATAGCAGGAGCAACATGTGCCCATAAAGCAAGGTTACGTTACGGGCAAATCCAAACTTCCTACGATGAATTTGCTTCCGCTGGATATACCCTTGGGTCTGGAAAGATGCAGTGTCAAGTGTTTGACTTAGAGGAATATGACGATTTATTAGAAGGACCAAAAAGAGTGACTGAGCCATTGTTTTTGAATGAAACATATGGCGATACTGTTATACTTAATTGATATGGAAAATCCTAGAATAAAACTACCTGTTAAGAGAAAGGCAGTACAGCCTGAAGAAACACCACTGCTGACTATTAGTAACCCCAGAAGTCTCCCTCAAGAAGTGAAGGATTCGTTACTTCCTGCTAAAGGGGCAATCCAACAAATGATTGACCAATACATAGGAGACACGTTATTATACTTACGTAGTGGAGGACATGACAAACAGGTTTTAATCAGAAGGGGTGAATCGTTAAAGAGCTTGTTAAAGGGCCTAAATAGCCCCCCGGCGAAAATTAGCCCTGATATGTACAACTACCCCAACAAACGTAAAATTAAACGTTAGGAGTTAAAATGAACACTCACATGGTACGTTCTTATGTACAAGAAGTCCCACCTACTCATGCGTGGGTAGCTAAGTTAAAAAATGGCACTGTAGTGCAGGAAAGTGTAGATGGTGTGTGGTGGGATAAGATTAAAGATGATATAGAAGAAGTGTCTTTTCTAGGGTTGCAATTGCCCATTGCCACAAAATATGAATTTGGTAGGGAAGCGATTGCCTCTCCAGGTGCTTCTGGTGCACCCGTAGCTATATTTATGAAAGCACACACAGAGGATTCAATAATTTGTTTCAGGTTTGAGAGAAAGCCCGTATGACAACTAATTTATCGCTAGGTGGGGGTATTGTATACCTCAAAGAGCAGCATGACTCAGGGTCGTTTACAGATCTAGGATTCTGCACTGATTTTTCACTAAGCATCAGTATAGAAGAAGAGTATTCAGATCAGTACATGGCTGATTCTTCTAATAGGCTAATACGTGTCCCTAGTAGTAATGGATTCGTGACAAGCGTTGTTAGTGAAGGGTCTTTTACCTGTGAATCTATGACACGTTCACTCCTGCAAAAAATATGGTTCAGGGGTACTAATTCTAGTGATGGCACGGAATTACTTGAAGCTACTGACCTAGCACCAATGGTACGGGCTTTGAAGTTCCTGTCTGTACCAGCTAATGGCCCTACTTATTGTTTGATACTGCCTGCTGTTAAGCTTGAGGCAACTAGTGATGTTGTCTTACAACAATATGATTGGGTTTCTATTGCGTTTAGTTTTGAAGTTCTTATAGCATATGGCTTACCTACATTGAGGGTGAGAGAAGAAGGTGAAACACTTACTAACTTCTGTGTATAACTATGGCGTATACTGCAATATTCACATTTACTACGGAAACAGAACTTGCTGCATTTAATAGTAGGCACCCAGTCCGTGGAGTTCAAGATGGGGATATTGCTTTAGTGTGTGGTGGCGGTAGCGAAGATGACATCTTAGTTTATCAAGCTGTGTTGGTGCCACCAGTAGAAGGCACACCTAGTAATACTCCTAGCTCTAGTCCCAGTGAAGCTACACCATCAGATAGTCCTAGTTCTACGCCTAGTGAAGGAACTCCTAGCTCTAGCCCTAGTGAAGCAACACCAAGTGAGAGTCCTAGCTCTAGCCCATCAGAAGCAACACCTAGCTCTAGTCCTAGTTCTAGTCCTAGTGAAGGAACACCTAGCCATACTCCTAGTTCTAGCCCTAGTGAAGGAACTCAATCAGATAGCCCTAGCCACACGCCTAGCTCTAGTCCAAGTGAAGCAACACCAAGTTCTAGCCCTAGTAATACACCAAGTTCTAGTCCTAGTGAAGCCACACCATCAGATAGCCCTAGCCCTAGTCCTAGTGAAGCAACACCAAGTTCTAGCCCTAGTTCTAGCCCTAGTTCTAGTCCTAGTTCTAGTCCTAGTGAAGGAACACCTAGCCATACTCCTAGTTCTAGCCCTAGTTCTAGTCCTAGTGAAGGAACTCAATCAGATAGC
>Ga0307376_10001530_pt1 | contig 24606 bp, 24 predicted proteins | sample TR2MG_FD_202536 | JGI IMG/M metagenome (GOLD analysis project Ga0307376, IMG submission 202536) | Soil microbial communities from Risofladan, Vaasa, Finland - TR-2 | ecosystem: Environmental > Terrestrial > Soil > Coastal area > Acid sulfate soil | place: Finland: Risofladan, Vaasa | collected...
TTTTCTGAAGATTTAAAAACTTTTTTTAATTTCTTCTAAAATCTCAAAACACCGACCCGAATCGACGTCCCTGAATCCTCGAACCTCTTTATTCAATATCCATCGGTTTCTGATTCTTTCCATTCGTTTGGGATTTTGTGTTTTACTTCAACCGGGCCGCCTTTTTTCCCGCATCCAGCGCCGCCATATTGATCGGGATAAGTTTTTCTCTGGAAGCAAATTGTTCCTGGACGCATTTGCGCAGGACCTCAAAATCGACGATGTTGCTGCGAGCGACAAAAGCGCCCAGTGCGACAATATTGGCGACTTTCGTACTCCCAAGATCCTTTGCAATATCATTGGCCGGCACCCGGAGTTCATCAACATCATCTCGTCCTGCACCGATGGAGATCAATGAACTGTTGATGACCACAACACCCTTTGGCTTCACCATGGGTGCAAATTTTTCCAAAGAAGGACGATTCATGGCCACCAGGTGCATCGGGTTTCTGATAATCGGAGAACCGATGGGCCTGTCACTGATCGCCACGAGACAATAGGCAGTTCCGCCCCGCATCTCCGGACCATAAGAAGGAACCCACGCCACCTCGGAACCTTGTTCCATTGCAGCATGTGCAAGGATATTTCCGATCAACAGAATCCCCTGACCCCCAAAACCGGCAAACATTACTTCGCTTTGCATTCAGTCCTCCTCAACGTCATCGGGTGTTTTATATTCGCCCAGTTGGTAATAGGGAAGCATATTCTCTTCAGTCCACTTTATGGACTCTGCGGGTGTAAGCCCCCAGTTGGTCGGACATGTGCTGACCAGTTCCACCAGACTGAAACATCGGCCGTCCATTTGATACTGGAAGGCCTTTTTAATCGCTTTTTTGGCCCGGACAATATACTTTGGTTTTATCACCGTTTGTCTGGTTATATATGCAGGTGTTTCCAAGGCGGAGATCAGTTCGGCAATCTTGATGGGCATACCGACATCCTCGACATCACGTCCTGCAGGAGAGGTTGTGGTCCGCTGACCTTTTAACGTCGTCGGCGCCATCTGCCCCCCGGTCATCCCATAGACGGTGTTGTTCACAAATATAGTGGTAAATTTCTCTCCCCTGTTGGCGGCATGTATAATTTCTCCCATTCCGATACTTGCCAGATCGCCGTCACCTTGATAGGTAAAAACAATCAGGTCGGGCCGAACCCTTTTTATACCGGTGGCCATTGCCGGTGCTCGGCCGTGAGCCGCCTCCTGAAAGTCAAATGTAAAATAATTATAGGCCAAAACAGCACACCCAACCGGGGCAATGCCGACCGTTCGACCGCTGATACCCAGCTCGTCGATAACTTCAGCCAGGAGCCGGTGAATAACACCATGGGTACACCCCGGACAGTAATGGGTAACCTGGTCGGAAAGGGCCTCGGGTTTCTTATATGTTTTTGCCATTATATCTGCTCCTTATGTGATATGAGATGTTTTCTATCTCTATCCCTGTCGTGATTCCAGTTGTATATCACACGGTAATTTTTATTTATTGCTGTTCATCGTCATTTTGTTTGCGCGTGTTTATTTAATAAAAGATTTAACCACATCAACAACTTCTTCGGGTGTCGGTATTTCACCGCCGGCTTTTCCATGCCAGTGAACCGGACATTTCCCCTGAACGCTTCGCTCTACGTCTTCAACCATCTGCCCCATGCTTAACTCGATACTTATGGCAAACTGGCAACCGTCTTTTGCAGCCGCCGCCCGTATCGGCTTTATGGGAAAGGGAAAAAGGGTCTGGGGTCTTATCATGGCCACTTCAATACCTTCGGCCTTCATGTTGTCAATGGCCGTCTTGCAAACCCGGCTCATGGTGCCATAGCTGACAATAAGCGCCCGATAGTCCGTTTCAATGTTATAAGGTTCATATCGGACCTCTTCTTGCTTCATACGATCGTACTTGGCCTTTAAGACCAAATTATGGGCCTCCAGCTGTTCCGCATCTAAAAATAGCGATTTGACCAGGTTTCGTTCTTTTCTATTTCGGGTGTCCATGCCGTTGGTTGCCCAGTCATCCTTATTGCTCGGTTCAGATTTAAAACGATCGGAAAATTCAACGGGTTCCATCATCTGACCGATCAAGCCATCACCCAGAATCATCACCGGGTTTCGATATTTTTCCGCCAAGGGGAATGCCATCATAACCATATCCACGGCTTCCTGAACACCGGCCGGCGCCAGAACAAGCAATCTGTAATCGCCATGTCCTCCTCCCTTTGTGGCTTGAAAATAATCCGCCTGGGACGGCAGTATCCCTCCCAATCCAGGACCGCCGCGGACAATATTAACAAAAACCGCCGGAAGCTCGGCAGCTGAGATATAACTGAGGGCTTCGCTCATCAGGCTTATTCCGGGGCTCGACGATGTTGTAAAAACCCGAGCGCCACATCCTGCTGCACCGAACAGCATGTAGCCGACCGCAACCTCACTTTCACCTTGCAAAAATACACCTCCCACTTCCGGCATTCGGCGAGAAAGGTATTCAGCAACTTCAGATTGAGGGGTAATTGGATACGCAAAATAATTGAGGCATCCAGCCCTGATTGCAGCCTCTCCAATCGCTTCATTCCCCTTCATTAATATTTTGCCCATGTTTTTCCTCCGACTACTGTTCCGACGCTTCCGTTTCTTCAACGACTTTGATTATGGTTATCGCCACATCCGGACACATGATGCAGCATGTTGTACAAAAAATGCAGTCATCAGGACGCGCCTGATATGCTGGGAAATAGCCCATGGAATTGACTTCTTCAGACATTTCCAGAACATTCTTTGGGCATACCGTTACACACAGTCCGCACCCTTTGCATCGGTCATTTTCGATGATATGTCTATATGCCATATTTTCTAACTCCTTTTAACAGCTTATTTTTTCAGCCCGGCTGCCTTTATCCACGGTGGAACGAGCTGTCTTTCGATGGGCAAGACCGAACAGGAAAAACGCCCCGTATCTATCTGAGCCAATAATGTTGCCGGAGCAGTGATAAACTTGAGCGGCAACCGACTCTCGTCAGACAAGGCTTTAACAAAATTATACCCTTTGTATATATCCTCGATAGCGGTTTCATCGATCATGTTTGCATTGCCGATGATGCCGTTGATGGTCATTTTTGAGGTCTTTTCGATCTCATCACGCATTTTTAAACAGCCTTCAATGGTTTCAGTAAACGGCCGATAAGGATTTACCACCTGTAGCATATGAACACTTTTTTTGCGCAATGAATCGGCCAATGCTGCAAGAACGGTTGCACCCACATCATTGCCGCCTGCATCGATCAATGTCAGTTGGCTGGGACGGCGGATTAACCCCGCGATTACAGGACTCAGAATGGGCAGATCCGCTTTCAGGTATTTTTCCGCAGGCGCAACCACCTCAATGCCCAACTCGGCAAGCGTTTTCCTTGCTTCCCGGGTTCGAAAATAAGGATTAACAAGATCAAGATCTGCGATCCGAACATCGATACCTGCACGCTTGCGATTCACGGCAAGATTTATGGAAACTTCGGTTTTCCCGCTTCCGTAGTTTCCAACAACAACGACAATCCCTTTAAGCTGTTCCACTGTATTAAATCCGATCAAAATCGATAAACTCTTAGAAAAATTAGCTGCTTTGTATTTTTATTTTATAGCGGTGTCAAGCTCTTTTCAGGAACATGGCCTGGATTGAAGCTTCCTGCAACAAGCTTCGGGAAGCTTCGACGGTGAGGGAAATTCATAGGGTTTACTATTCCCCCGCCAACCCTGCAGCCCCAAGAAACAGGGTTTTGGTTTAAATCCGACCGATGGGGAAGATTTTCCTCGCAGCAGTTCTTCAAGAGAACATACTTTGAAAATATCTTATAGATGATGGAGGAACTTGCCAGGGTGTCTTGTTTATGACTTGCTCTCCTTGGAGGTTTTTTTCTTTTCCTGCAAACTGCGCCATCGTTCCAACAACCCTTTTATACGCTTTTCATGCCCCCTTTCTGTGGGGAGATAAAAACGCTGCCCCTCGAGTCTTTCCGGCAAATAGTTTTGAGGGACATATGCATCTTCATAATCGTGGGCATATTTGTAATCTTTCCCGTAACCAAGCTCGCTCATGAGCGCAGTCGGTGCATTCCGAATATGAAGCGGAACCGGCAGAGAACCATGTCGGTCGATGACCGCTTTGACTTTTCCGTGAGCGACATATATGCTGTTGCTCTTCGGCGCCGAAGCAAGGTAGATGGCAGCCTGGGAAAGTGCCAGTTCACCTTCCGGATGGCCGAGAAATCTGAACGCCTCCATGGCGTTCAATGCGATTCCCAGTGCATTCGGATCTGCATTTCCGATGTCTTCAGATGCAAATCGGACCATTCTTCGGGCGATATAAAAAGGGTCTTCGCCGGCCGACAACATTCGGACTAGCCAATAGACGGCAGCATCAGGATCATTTCCCCTTAAGCTCTTGTGAAAAGCGGATATCAGATTATAGTGCGCTTCGCCGGACTTGTCATACAAAAGGGCCTTTCGCTCCATGGCACTTTCTATGTTTTGAAGGGTTATGGTTGAAGACTTTCCGTCTGACGAATCGTTGCCACTTGATGCGATGAGCAATGCTGTTGTTTCGAGACCGTTAAGTGCAGTCCGGGCATCACCGTCCGATATGCGCACGAGATGAGCAAGGGCATCTTTATCGATAGCTATATTCAGTTGCCCAAGGCCCCTTTGTTTGTCTTTGAGAGCGTTTTCTATGATAATGGTGATGTCGCCGGGTGAAAGCGGATTTAGGGTGATTAAACGGCATCTGGACATCAAGGGTGGAATCACTTCGAACGAAGGGTTTTCGGTGGTGGCACCGATCAGGGTGATCAGGCCGCTTTCCACATGGTGAAGAAATGCATCTTGCTGGGCCTTGTTGAATCGGTGAATCTCATCCACAAACAGAATGGTTTTTTTTCGAAAAAGCGATTGCTGGTCTTTCGCATCTTTAATAACCGACCTAATCTCCTTAACGCCTGAAAGAACAGCGGAAAAATGGGCAAAATGACGGCGTGTTTGGCGGGCGAAAACTCTGGCAAGGGTCGTTTTTCCACATCCCGGCGGCCCCCATAAGATCATGGAAAAAATCCGGTCTTGTTCAATGGCATTCCGGATCAATGTTCCCTCTCCCACAGCATGGGTTTGCCCGATAAACTCATTCAGATTTATAGGGCGCATTCTGTCAGCAAGAGGCCTTGATGCATCGGCATTCTTTTGGGAACTGTATTCAAAAAGATCCATAATTCATCTTTTTTACCGGCAGCCCTTCCCCTCGGGCACTCGTTGGGGAATATTTATTCCATCCCGAATCATTTTTGGGTCTTGCCGGTCCGCTTGCGGAAGATTATCCGTATCGGTGTTTTGTCGAGTCCTGCCTTATCCCTGATCTGATTCATAAGGTAACGTCGGTAAGAAAAATGGACTGCATCGGGATAGTTTACAAAGCAGACAAAACTCGGCGGTCCGGTGGACACCTGAGTAACATAATAAAATTTAAGACGCCTTCCCCTGAAAAGTGACGGTTCGTTTTTCTGGATGGCCTGTTCAAATATTTTGTTGAGCGGTCCCGTTCCGATACGGTATGCGTACTGCCGGTAAACCTCTTCCACAATGCTGAATGTTTTCAAAACCCTGAGACCGGTTAACGCTGAAATGGTCAAGATCGGGGCAAAGCTTAAAAATTTTGCTTCCATTCTTAACCGGTCCTGGAATATTTTCACCGTTTTGGTGTCTTTTTCAACAAGATCCCATTTATTCAACAGGAAAATACATCCGCATTTGCGCTCAAAAGCATAGCCTGCGATATTAACATCCTGTTCTGTGACGCCCTGGTTCGCATCAATGACGATGAGCGCCACGTTACACCGGTCAAGGCTCCTTAATGCTTTAATAATTGAAAATTTTTCAAGCTTTTTTGAAACCCGTGCCTTTCGCCGTATACCTGCAGTATCAATAAGAAGGTACGATTTCCCGTTAACATCGCAAACAGAGTCGATGGAATCACGTGTTGTCCCCGGCGTATCACTGACCAGCAGACGGTTTTCCCCGAGGATCCGGTTGATCAACGATGATTTCCCAACATTGGGTTTCCCGACCACTGCCAGCCTGATGAGATCATCGGGTTCTTCGGAAAATGTTTTTGGCAGACTATCCGTCAAATCATCCAAGAAATCCGATATGCCGTAACGGTGTTCGGCGGAAATGGGATATAATTTCTCTATGCCGAGGCTATAAAAATCGTAAAGCTTGACCTCGTGTTCAGCACCGTCAATTTTATTGACCGCATAAAAGACCGGTTTTTTTTGGGTGCGAAGAATCTGGACAACATCTTCGTCAAACGGAGAAATTCCACTCTTTCCATCCAGCATAAGCATAATAACATCGGCATCGTCTATGGCTTGAAGGATCTGGAAACGGATTTTGTGGGCAAAGTCATCCGCATCATCCCCCGGAAATCCGCCGGTATCGACCAGCGTAAAATCGACGTCTCCCCAACGGGCATCACCGTAATGACGATCTCTGGTAACACCGGGGACGTCGTCAACCAGGGCGTTTCTTGTTCTGGTTACACGATTAAAAAAGGTCGATTTACCCACATTGGGTCGACCCACTATGGCAACAATCGGTTTCATGGCAGATTTATAGCAACGAATGAATTACCCCGTATTAGCGCTGCAAGCAGCGGGGAATTAAACCCTAAAAGAGATTAAACGTCTCGAAGCAGATATACATTAATCATCAACACCTTGTCAAACCACGAAACCCGGTCGTCACCGATCTCACCCAGCATTTTTGGCTTCAGCCCCTTGACATCCAATGGCATTCACACCATAAAATGATCATCCGGATGCAACAATTTTTCTCAAAAGATTATTTTGATGCGCCCAATTTCGATTCCATGTTTTGTTTGACATATAAGTTTTGTTTCTCTATGTTCACGGGTTCAAAAATAGAACCCATATCCATTTAAATATTATGAGATTTACAATTTTCAAACGGCTGACTTTCGGATATCTTGCGATCATGATGCTCGTGCTGTTTCTGGTCGTCTTTGTCACCTTTAAGCTGAACCAGTTAACCCGCCTGACGCGTGCTGCTTCATCGGTCGATGGTCAGACTGCCCGCCTGTCTGAACGCCTTTCAAACAATATGTTTTCAATGGTCAGCTTTGAAAAAAAATACCTTATCTCCAAAGACAATGACTTTTACGAACATTTTCTAGAAATTAGAGAGTACTTCAATAAAGACATGCAACAACTGGGTCTGGTGGTGGCCGATCTTGAAAAAAATAAAAAATATTCCAAAACCCGACAGCTGTGCAATGATTACTTTTCCATCTTCATCCGGGAAATTGAAAACATTAAAAAAGGCCAAAAATATCCTTATAAGGAATATCAGATTCAAAAAGAAAACATTGTTGAAGAAATCAATAATAATTTTAAGGATATTATGTGGTCGGCAAGATCCGATAGGGATGAAAAGATAAAAATTTCCAGCCAGATCAGTTCCAATGTTTTAAAAATCACATCCATTGCAGCGGGACTTTCCATTTTCTTCGGAATTTTAATTTCATTCTTCAACACCCGGAGTATCAACCGCTCCATCATGCTGTTACAAGAAAAAACAAAGGATATTGCAAAAGGTAAATTCGAAAAGATTTCCAGCATCGATTCGCCGCCTGAAATTAAGGATTTGGCAAATGATTTCAATATTATGTGTGACAGGCTGAAAGAGCTTGATGAACTAAAAGAAGATTTTATCAGCCATGTATCCCATGAACTTCGCACGCCCCTAACAGCCATAAGGGAAGCTTCAGGATTACTGATCGAGGGAGCCTTTGCCGACAACCTTGAAAGTCGAGAGGAACTGTTAACCATTGTCAAGGATGAATGCGAACGATTGATTGTATCGGTCAATAGGATCCTGGACCTTTCCCGCATGGAAGCTAAAATGATGGAGTACCATTTCAGGCGAACCAATCTGATCCATGTCTTGCGCAAGTGCATTCTGAAACTGGCCCCCATCGCTCTGCGAAAAAATATTGCACTAGAATTAACCCCGCCGCCAAACCTTCCGGATATTTGGTTGGATGCTGAAAGGATCGGCCAACTGCTTGAAAATTTAGTTGGAAATGCCTTAAAATATACGGATGAAGGGGGATCAGTTTCTGTGGATGTGTCATTGAAAGATCAAGACAGCAGGGCGATCACGGTAGCGGTTTCAGATACTGGTTGTGGAATTTACAAAAACGATCTCGAAAAGATTTTCACCAAATTCAAACGGATAGAGAGCGGGAAAGACATAGCCAGGGGTACCGGGCTGGGCCTTTCCATCGCGAAACATATCATTACGGCTCACGGAGGAAAGATATGGGCAGAAAGCACTCCCGGCAAAGGAAGCACTTTTTTCTTTACTTTGCCTGCTGGCTAAGTTTTTCGCTTGCCAGCGCCGGATGCGCCCCTTTTCATAAACCTTACGGAGGGGAACAGCTTCCGTTACAAAAACCCAGTGAAGAGAAACAGCTTCTATTGCGGGCAAAATCATCTTTTGCCCGTGGCGATTTTTTGACGGCCATAAAAGAAAACCAAGAAATATTAAACCGTTTTCCAGAAAAATATGGAGATCATGCCCTGTATGCCATGGGTCTGATATATGCCTATCCGGAATATCCGGATGCGAAGAATGAAACATCCATGACTTTTTTTAAAAAATTAATCAGAGAATATCCTGAATCTGTTTTCAAAAACCAAGCAAAGATCTGGATATCCATTTTGAACCAAGCCGCAGAAAATGAAAAAGAGATGGATAAAAAAAGGAAACAGATCGATTGGCTGGAAAATGCACTCAAAGCCGAAAAGAAACAGATAAAAAATTTACAAAATCAGATTAAAAGTCTAAAAGAAATTGACTTGGGTATTGAAGAAAAGAAAAGGGAGGCCCTTCCCGAAATTGGAAAGTAAAATTATGAGCGCCCCTAAAGGAAAAATACTGGTGGTCGATGATGACCGGAACATTCTTCACGTGATTAATTTGCGGCTCGTGTCCGGCGGATATCATGTCACCATGACCACCGGACCGGAAGAGGCCTTGAAACTGGCTGAAAATGAACCGTTTGATTTGGCCCTGATCGATCTGAAACTTAACGGTCAAGACGGTATCCAGTTGATGGAAAATATTTACCAGATCAACCCCAATATTCCTGTAATTATTCTAACTGCTTATGGAACCATCAAAAGCGCTGTCAATGCCATGAAGAAAGGTGCCTACGGCTACTTAACCAAACCGTTTGACGGACATGAACTGCTGATTCAAATAAACAACTGTCTGGAAAAAAGCAGGCTTTCAACAGAAGTCAAACGGCTCCGAAACCTGGTCAAAGAAATGTACGGGTTCGATAATATCATCGGCAAAAGCGAAAAGATGAAAAAAGTTTTCGAACAGGTCTCCCTGGCAGCCACAACCGATTCCAATGTATATATTGAGGGAAAAAGCGGCACCGGTAAGGAATTAATCGCAAAGACCCTGCATGTTGCAAGCGATAGAAAGGATCGTCCGTTCGTTGGCTTAAACTGTGCAGCTATACCGGAAAATCTTATGGAAAGTGAACTTTTCGGGTATGAAAAGGGTGCGTTTACCGGAGCGGACGCGAGTAAAAAAGGGCTTTTTTCCGAAGCCGGTTTTGGTACACTCTTTCTGGATGAAATATCCGAAATGCCTTTGTCCATGCAGGTCAAGATGTTAAGGGTTCTGGAGGAAAAGGAGTTTTATCCGGTGGGTGGAAGACAAACCGTAACATTGGACGCAAGAATTATTGCAGCATCCAATAAAAATCTTGAGCAAGAAATTGAAAACGGCAACTTTCGAGAGGATCTTTTTTACCGCATTCATGTCATCCCTATTAAATTGCCTCGGCTCAATGAAAGAAAAGAAGATATTCCGGCGCTGTCCAGACATTTTTTACAAAAATATTCCAAAGAAATGGGAAAAGAGGTCGAAGCGTTTTCAACAGCTGCCATGCAGAAACTGATCGCTTACCCCTGGCCGGGAAATATCAGGGAGCTTGAAAATACGATTGAGTGCGCCGTGGCCATGACGAAACGTAACATCATCACGGATGATCTGATCCTTCAAACCCAGCATGTCAATCCTGAAGGTTTAAAACCACTCAAGGATGCCAAGGAAAATTTTGAAAAAAATTACCTCATTAAGCTTTTTGAACTGACCCGGGGCAATGTCAGCCAGGCAGCCAAACTGGCCGGAAAATATCGTGCGGATGTTTATGAGCTGATGAAAAAATATAATCTTAAACTCACCGATTTTAGGAACAAATAGCATAGCCTCCCGGATTTTTTACCATATAGGGTCCCGAATCATCGGGATCAACCCGTCCTCGGAGACGCGTATTATACCTCAGGGACCGCCTCGGTTAAATCCCTGTGCTGCGCCAACGGGAGAGTATCTGGCGGACTGTTTTCGGTTCAAAGAAACCGGGGAAAAATTCCGCCGTCGTTTAATAAATGGTTCTTGTTGGTTGACGGCAGGTTATCTTTTGACGATTTCATAGTTTGAAATTGTAATCCATCGCTTCCCCTCGCGCTCGCCCACAGTTCCCTTTACCTGAACTTTCATGCCCACATGACTGACCAATTCTTTGCCTTCTTGGGTGTCGGCAATGCTGAAAATCCGCCCCCCTCTGTCGACGATCTGATGGGTATTATTGATCGTCCCGGTAATCATAATTTCCTGATCCTTATCTGCGGCTTTCTTTTCGGCAGATGGTGCAGAACCCGACATCATGGCAACCATAAACAGCGCACATACGACCCGCCCCATTGTTCTTTTCATGACATCCTCTTTTTCCCGACAATACCGGGCGTGTTTAAAATAACATCATCACGCAAAATAAAATTGTACGATTCTACTGGGTTCACTGAAAATATACTGCATTTCATTTGTGCCGCCATGATGAATCCGTCTGTTCGTATGCATCTGCAATTGATATGCCGAATTGGAAAATAAAGATAACATGTTGGTTTTTATATTAATTCAATCTATTTGTTTAAAAACAAGCAGCGCTTATGAAGGAATTTTCATACGGCAGGCAAAAGAGGTTTGACGGAAATAAAGCGTCAAGCGCGTGTAAATAAATGATTATCGTCTGAAGGAAATTTCATACAGTCGTTCCGGCTTGAATCGGAGACTCAAAAAGGTTGATGGGCTGTTTTTTACCAAGCCATATATTTTTACCGCCATTCAACCGCCCATGAATCTTGCCGTTTCCCGTCATAGGACCTGTCGGTCTGTTGAAGCTCATAGGTTATAGACATATCCATTTCCTGTGCCCCCTCCATCAGCAACCTTGGGCAAATCTGGAATTCTGTTCGGCGAACCGCCCAACCCTGTTTTAAAATCATACACTACCACAAAGTGGTTGCTACTAAGCCGGATTCAGCCAATCGATTTTTGTGCAAGCATACCGACACGTTGGCAAAAACCTCCCCTACAATTCCGGCGCGTCTCATATACAGACCCAAAAGACGGCCATTTTGTGAGTATTCGTTCTATTTCATTGATATCATGTGCATTTTAGATACTTTGCTTGAGTCCATGAAGATTATTTCTAACTGGCACACAACTTGCTCATTGATGCGCCTGTTATGGGGAATCTTTCTCGATCGTAACCCGCTGAAAAACCATCAGCTTAAAATTTAAGATTTCTGGAGATAATTCTTAAGGAGGCAAGGACCTTTCAGAGATAATGAGAAATATGAATAAACGTACATTTATCCTTTTAATTTTTTCGATATTCTTCTGTTTCGTATCGCCAGTCTATGCAGTGGATGTCACGATGGCGTGGAGCCCAAACACCGAATCCGATGTTGAAGGTTATAAACTCTACTATAAAACGGGGCTTAACGGCCCGCCATACAATGGCGTCGGAGCAACGGAAGGCGACGCTCCGATTATTATTTGGACGGATGAACTCTACAATCCAGAACAACCCGAGTTTACAATCCACGGTTTGAATGAAAATGAAACATACTATTTTGTCCTGACTGCATATGACATTGATGGGTATGAAAGTGCCTATTCGGATGAGGTGTCTTTCAACTCTGGAGATGATGGCGCCTATGATGGGGGTGGTGGCACCTATGACGGGGGTGGCGGCTGCTGCTGCTTTATCGCAACTGCGGCATACGGCTCGTTGATGGCACCGCACGTTAAGATATTGTGCGAATTCCGCGACCGCTTCCTGGTTACCAACAGGCTTGGAAAACGCTTTGTGGATTTCTATTACAAATACTCGCCACCTGCAGCAAATTTCATCGCTGAGCATGTTAACTTGAGGGCCATGGTTCGCGTGAGTTTGGTGCCTGTTGTGGGGATAAGCTGGATCGCTCTGAAGCTGGGCCCGGGTCCCACATTGTTACTAATGCTCCTTTTCGGTATCGGTTTGATCAATCTTGCAAGGTGGCGCGTACAAGGCGCTTCAAAATAATACATATTTTTAACGGACAACGTCTGAAACGAAAGGTGCTCGTAGCCAATGGTAGAAATATTGAAGAAAATATTCGAATCAAACTCTGAGAATTCGACGATCGTATTAAACGATAAATGTTCAGACTGCAGGCGCGAGGTAGTCATTGAAATAACCCCCACATCCGGAGGGTTTGGCTTACAAGGTGGCGCTTTATTTAAAAATACCTTTGGCAGTTATTCTGCCAAGTGTCCGGATTGTTATAAAGTTACCCCCCGGGACAGTCGACTATAAGCCATTTCAAAACCTTCCGGTGAGTGACTTTTGAGTCTTTTCATCCCAAATTACCCGAAAGCGTCGTCGAATCGGTGGCAATGTTTCTGAAAGACGCCCGGTGTTCAAATACATCGGCATCAACAAAAACTTGCTGATTTTTAAAATTCAAGCTCTCTGCAGACCCGCAAGGCGGGATTTCCGCTGCGCTCCAACAAACTGCAGGGACGGCGCTCACTGTTGCAGTTCAGACTTTGGTGGTTCTCCTTTCTCGTTCCAGCCGCGTGCCCTGTAATAATCGTTCATCAGCTGTTTCATCTGATCTTCGGTGATAATTTTCTGGGTTTCAGGTAACGGCTCACGGAAAAAACGCCTGGGGATACCATCCTCTTCAGGAGTAAGGCCTTCCCTTAAATTAAACCGTCGGGTATTATCGACAATCGATGCGGCAATGGATCGCATTTCTCCGATATCAAGTTCCATACCTGTTGTCGCTTTAATGATGGTTGACAGCTTATCCCACGGGTAGAGATCCCGATAGAACCGGCACAAAATAAATGTATCAAAAATGGTCAGGCGATCCTCCCACTCCGTGAATATCTCTGCCTTTCCGTCGATCCGCTCCGGATCGACAATCCCGCTGAGTTCAGCTTTATAGAAGGTGGCACGAAGGTGGCAGGCGCCCCGGGCGGACGATCCGTAAGCCAGACCCATTCCTTTCAAAACCCGCGGGTCATAACCGGCCGGCTCCAAACCTTTAACATGTATGGCCTGATCCTCCATTTGCCATTCTCTGGCTGTGAACTTAATGCCACGGGCCAATGTGTCGCCAATCCCGCGACGATGGGCAATATCTTCCAAAAGCTGCGCAATCGAATCGACCTGGCCGTAGTCAATCTGATAATCGATTTTTCCTTGTCGGGAGGCCTCGATGGTCAGAGCGGCAAGGTTGCCGCCACTGATGGTATCCATGCCAAGACGATCGCAGATATCGTTTAAGTATGCGATTTCCTCGATGCTGTCGATTTCACAGAGGCCGCCAAAGGCATAGATCGTTTCATACTCCGGTCCCTCTATTTTAAGTCCTTGGTGTCTCCCTTCCTTTATGGTGGATAGCCTGCCGCATGCCATAAAACACTTCAAACAGGCATGGGGTTTTACCTCACAGCGCTCGTGAAGCGCTCCGGCATTTATTTTTTCAAAATGTTCATATTTCCCCTTTGTCCAGTAACGGGTGGGAAATCCGCCGGCGTTGTTCATAATATCCACCAGCATCGGCGTGCCCATGCTTTTATACGCCTTTACGCCCGCGTCTTCTTTAGCGCCTTGAGCCAGGGATTTCGCAAAATCTTTCAACAGGTCGACGTCGGCAAACGCCTTTTTCCGGTTTCCCCAAAAGGCAATGGCCTTGATGTTTTTTGAGCCGGCCACTGCACCGGTTCCGGTCCGGCCGGCACTGCGCCAGTAATCGTTCTCCAAGACCGCAAAGCTGACCTTATTTTCACCGGCTGGTCCGATGCAGACCACACCGCACTTTTTCGTTTCAGGGCGATGTTGCTTGACCCATTCTTTAACACGGTCTTCTGTTTTAAACGTATCCCGACCCCAAAGATCTTCTGCAGAGTGAAAATGAACCGCCTCTTCACAGATTTCGAGCCAAACCGGTCTCTCGGCAGCACCGCTTATGACCATGGCATCGAATCCCGTAGCGCTCATATGTTCGGCCACCGTACCGCCTGAATAAGATTCCGAGAAATAACCGGTCTGGGGGGATTTGGTATAAACGCCATGACGACATGAGCCCCATACCGGACTTCCCGTAACCGGTCCTGAAGCGAAAATCAGGAGGTTCTCAGGACTCAGCGGATCGACCCCTGGCGGGTTATGGTCGAGCAAAAGACGCGTCGCAAGCCCTTTACCGCCCAGACAGGTTTTCAGGATTTCGTCGTCCACCGGTTCAATGCTAAAGGCTTCCTGGTTCAAATCTATTTTTAAAATTCTTCCATAAAATCCATACATTTTTTCACCCCTCTGTTAATAAGTATTTATACACGGATGAATTTACGGGGTCTGTTTAGGCGAAAGTTTATGTGGTTTACATTTTGTTGCCGGTGGACAGCTCGACATCATACTTAAACAGATTATAACCCGAGATAGGCGGTCTTGATGTGGGGATCGTTCAGCAGATCTGTGGCCGGACCTTCCATGGCAATTCGGCCATGCTCCAACACATACCCACGGTCACTCAACCTGAGTGAATGCATAACATCCTGCTCGACCAAAAGCACGGTCGTGCCCTGATCTGCAATCTTGCGTACTGTTTGGAAAATGTCTTTTATTAGGATCGGAGCAAGACCCAACGAAGGTTCATCGAGCATCAACAACTTTGGTTTGGCCATGAGGCCTCGACCAATGGCCACCATCTGCTGTTCACCCCCTGACAGGGTCATTGCCAACTGGGATTCTCTTTCTTGCAGCCGTGGAAGCAGGGTATAGACGTCTTCAATGGTGGTATTCATGTACGGATCGGCACGGCTGTTGTACGCCCCGACGATGAGGTTGTCTTTCACAGACATCAAGGTAAAAAGCCGCCGCCCCTCCGGCACCTGCACGATCCCGCATTCCACGATTTTTTCCGGAGGCGCGGTTTGGATGGCTGTCTCTTCGAAAAAAATTTCCCCTTTGGCCGGATGCATCAACCCGGAAATCGTTTTCAACAATGTCGACTTGCCTGCACCGTTACCGCCAATAATACTGACCACTTCTCCTTCGGCTATTTCCAGAGAAAGGTCGAAAATAACCTGTACGTCTCCATAATAAACATCGATATTTTTAACCTCAAGAAACGACATATTCATCTCCCAGGTATGCTTTGATCACGTTTTCATCGGAGGCGACCTCCTGGGGAGAACCCTCGGCAATTTTCTTGCCAAAATGGATCACCACGATCCGGTCGGAAAGCGCCATAATTGCACGCATAATGTGTTCAATGACAAAAATAGTAATGCCCTGATCGCGCAGGTTTTGGATAATCTGCACCATCTCATCCACCTCGGCAGGCCTTAAACCCGCCATAACTTCATCGAACAGCAGCAGTTTAGGTTCAGTGGCCAGGGCACGGGCAATCTCCAGGCGCTTGCGTTCGGCAATGGTCAGATTGCCGGCCCTCTCGTCTTTCTTATCTTCAAACTGAAGCAGTCTCAAAACGTTTAGCGCCTTTTCCTCGGCGACGGAAGTTTTATCCGTGGTGACAAAGCTTCCAACCATAACATTGTAAAGCACACTTTTGGAGGAGAAGGGCTTCACAATCTGGAAGGTTCGGGCCAAGCCCTTTTTGCAAAGATTCCAGGGCTTGCTCCGGTTAATTTTTTCACCAGCAAAATAGATTTCACCCCCGGTCGGCGGATATACACCGGCAATACAATTAAATGCCGTGGATTTGCCGGCGCCATTGGGGCCTATCAGACCCAGAATCTGCCCTTCTTCAATGCTGAGGCTCAATGTATCAACGGCCCTAAGACCGCCAAAATCCTTTACTAGATTTTTTATTTCAAGAATATTCATGCGTTATCTCTTTCTGCCCAGTCCCCCCGAATATTTTATCCAGTAGCCTGTTGTAGGCTCTGGTCAGGGGTTCTTGGAGACCGCGAGGTTGAAAAATCATGACAAGTATCAGGACCGTGCCGAATATAATCAGGTGGAGTCCCGGCAGTGTTGAACCAAAGTAAATCCGTGAAAAATCGCTGACCGGCCGGAGAAGCAGCGCTCCCAATACAGGCCCGGCAATGGATCCTCTTCCGCCGATAAGCGCAATAAAAGCGATTTCAAAAGAAAAATCCAGAGATATTACGCTCTTTGGATGTATATAAAGCGTAAATTGAGCATAAAAGGTCCCGGCCAAGGCGGTAAAAAAGGAACTCATTGCCATGGCAATCAGTTTAGCTCGGGCAACGTTGACCCCCAGTGCCATGGCGGCTTCGGGTTCTTCACCGCCGGCGTTCAAGTAGTAACCCAGTTTTGAGCGTGAAATAAAATAGGTGATTGCAATGATCCCAAAAAGCATCACCAGTATAATATAGTAATAAGGCTCCTTCCCGTTGAACATGTAGTTGACAAACCCGATATTGGTGGGGGGGATCTGCAGCCCTCTCGGTCCATTAATTTTTAATGGTCCGAGGTTATCGACGTTTTCCACCATGACTCGAATCCCCTCACCAAAAGCAATGGTCGCCAGGGCAAAATAGGCCCCTCGCATTTTAAATGTGGGGAAGCCGACTAGAATACCTACGATGGCAGCCAGAATGCCGCCCACTATCATGCCGATCCATGGACTGATTCCGTACTGAAGCGACAAAATTGTCGATGCATAAGCACCGATGCCGATAAAAGCGGAGTGCCCCAACGGGAGTACGCCGGCAAAACCGCCCACCAGATTCCAGCTCGAAGTCAGATAGGCATAAAAATAAAGTAGAATTAATATATGGAGATACGTAGGACTGCGGAGCACCAGTGGCAGACCGAAGACGACAACTCCCACCAGGATCAAGGCAAATCTGTTTATATTTTGACGTGTCATTATATTTCCTGAAAAAATTATACACTACCAGTCGTATTTAACTCCGAACAGCCCCGAAGGCTTGACGAAAAGGACCACCAGAAACAGACCGTAAACAATGGCTTCCGTCCATGTGGCGGTCATAAACTGGGGCGCGATGGATTCGATCAGACCGATGATAATCCCGCCCAGGATCGCTCCGCCGATGCTTCCCAACCCCCCCAGAACCACGATGATGAATCCTTTAATGTCGAAGAGCACCCCGACAGAGGGGAAAATATTATAAAACGGTACAAGGGTCACCGCCGCAATTCCGGCGGTGGCCGTTCCGATCCCGAAAGCAACGTTATATACCTTAAACTGATTGATGCCCATCAGACTGGCGGCTTCGCGATCGAGGCTGGTGGCCCGTATGGCCCGACCCATGCGGGTCTTTTGCAGGAACCAGTAGACCGCCGCCGCGGTGATAACCGCCGTTACAAATCCCCATAGCTTGGGAACGGATATAAACATCTCCCCAATTTCCAGCATTTTTCCTTTCAGGGGGTTGTCCTGAATACTGCGGTACGTCGGGCCGAATATGAGCAGCGTAAGGTTGTCCAGAATATACCAGACACCGGTGGTTACGATAATAACCGTAATCGGCTCACGAACATCCTTTTCAGCTTTGAAAATGGGTTTGATGACGATGTCCTGGAGATAATATCCGAAGAGATACATTACAGGAGCGACGATAATCAGCGCAACATATGGATGCACCCCGGTCAGTATGATGGCCCAGTATGCTGCGTACATGCCGACCATCAGAAGCGACCCGTGAGCAAAGTTAATGACCTTCAGGACACCGAAAATCAGGGTCAGCCCTAAGGCCGTCAGGCCGTAAATCGACCCCATGAGAACACCGTTGATCGCATCTTCCAGAATATAGATCATCTCATAAACTCAACAAGAAAAAAGGAATGTTATGGGGGAGCGTCGTCTTGTGAGCGACGCTCCCGGTTTAAAAGACACGTTGTCGGTTACTTATTCGGCATGGGGAATGTCGGCGTATAGCCGGCGCGACGGGCGTTTTTTGGCCATACGGTGATTCGTTCCAAACCCTTGCCCAGATCGTTGATCTGAACCATCACCAATGCAGCGTGCTTGTTCTGGCCGGTCTTGTCGAATTCAACGGCATCGTAGCCGACGATCATGCCGGGTCCGCCCGTCAAATTTGTGGTCGCCAGTGCCTGGCGAATTTTAGCCGGATCTAAGGACCCCGCCCGCTCCAGGGCGTCTTTGAGTACATACATGGCCAGGTAAGCATCTACAGCTTCGCCGGTAAGGTTGGATCCATACTTGGCATTATACTTGGCATTGGCCTCCTTGGCACCGGGTTTGTTGACGTCGGTCTCCCACTCAACGATATCAAAGATATACTGTGCGTTCTTCCCTGCTGCCTTCAAAAAAGACGGGTCAGCATGTCCACCCCCGCTGCCGATGATGGCTTTTAATTTCACTTTATACTCGGCCAGGGTGTTGGTCAGCAAAATTGCGTCCGCTGCATTGGAGACCAGCATCAATACATCGGGGCGGGCGCGTTTAATCTTTTGAGCCACCGGACTCAGGTCAGTGGCTGTAGACGGATAGGGTTCATCCAGAACGACTTTATAACCCCCTTTTTCAGCCAGCGCCTTCCATTGTCCGGCAAAACCTTTACCCCAGTCACCGTTTTCATATACAAAGGCCAGTTTTTCCACCTTCGTATTAAATTCTTTTTCCATGTCCTTGAGAAAGGCAAACTGGTCACGCGTCCACCAACTGTCTTTGGCTGCAATTCTGAATACATTCTTGAAACCCTGTTCGGTGATTTTGTCGGAGACAGACACCGGAACGATGAACGGAATTCCGTAACGCTCGGCCACTGCAGACGTCGGGTAACTCACTGCGGAGTTCCAACAGCCGGTTAACACATTAACCTTTTCGGTATTAATAAAACGTTCGGCCTCGGCAACACCCTTTTCCGGTTTGGATTCAGAGTCGGCATAAATCATTTCCAGCTTGGCCCCCCCCAAAGACTTAATACCACCGGCGGCATTGATCTCTTCGACTGCCATTTCACGGGCGTTTTTACCCTGCTGGCCCACCGATGCCGAAGGTCCGGACAGCGGTATTATATTGCCCACTTTAACCACATTGTCCGTCGCCCATACTGAAGGTGTTTTCGGTAGGACGGCAAGAAAAGTGATGATTGCAAAAATGGCGATCAGCTTTCCCCAGAATTTAAAGTTGGTTTTCATTTTTTACTTCCTCCTTTGGTTTTGAAAGTTAAGGTTTTTTCAATTTTAAACATTCAAACCTCAATGCGACTGCCAAAGGAATAAAAGGTAATATCCTTTGGTATGCCCATATTAAGAAATTCCTCCAAAATTTTATCTGTCCGGCCAGGATCGACTTTCACCACCAGTATGGCCACGCCTTTGGTCTTGTCGTAATGAATCTTCCATTCAAAAATTCCCAGTTTCAAACGTGAGATGACATCAAAAACTTCTTGAAACTCATCTTCATCGGTCGATCCGCTGGACTTTTCAAAAATCACGTAACTGTAGGCAGGATCGAGTGTCCGTTTGATCTTCTCGAATACAGGTGAATTGAGTTTGCGCCGTACTTTCATATCATTTCGAAAGGGACGTGAGCCCTTCTTCTATTATAGTCAGACCTTTATCCAGCAACTCGTCGGTTATAACCAGGGGCATCAACGTTCGAATAACGTTTCCATAGTTGCCGCAGGTCAATAAAATCAGTCCGTTGTCATAACAGAATTTCACTAACGCTTTGGCTTCATCGGTCGCAGGTTCCTTGGTTTCCCGGTCTTTAACCAGCTCCAATGCCAGCATGGGACCCATTCCACGAACATCCCCAACGAGCTCATATTCCTTTTGAAAAGCATCAAAACGGGTCCTTAACTTCTTCCCCAGAACTTCAGCAGTTTGAACCAGATTTTCCTCTTCAAAGATTTCCATTACGGCAAGACCTGCGCGGCAGGCAACCGGATTCCCGCCATAGGTGCCACCCAAACCAAAGGGGTGCACCGAGTCCATTATTTCTTTTCTCCCCACCACCGCACTCAGGGGCATCCCTGCGGCGAGGCTTTTGGCAACGGTCACCAGATCCGGCGCCACGTTCCAGTGCTCCATGGCGAACATCCTGCCGGTACGCCCCATACCGGTTTGAATTTCGTCACTGATAAACAGAATCCCGTTGTCACGGCATATTTTGATCAGTTTGGGGAAATATTCCGGCGGTGGCGTTATAAAACCACCTTCACCCGTAATGGGTTCTGCAATAACTGCGGCAGTTTTTTCGGCAGCCACATGGCTGATGAAGAATTCTTTCAGATGATCCGCACAGGCGACATCGCAACCCGGGTACTCGAGACCGAAGGGACAGCGATAACAGTAAGCAAACGGCATCCGATAGACTTCAGGCGCAAAAGGACCGAAGCCGAACTTGTAAGGCTTGACTTTGCTGGTGAGGCTCATGGTCAAGAGCGTGCGACCGTGATAACCGTTTTCAAAAGCGATGACCGCGGGTCTTTGGGTATAGTACCGGGCAATCTTGACTGCATTTTCAACGGCCTCGGCCCCGCTGTTTATGAAAAGGGCTGTTTTCGGAAAATCACCCGGCGTTGCAGCACAAAGCTTCTCAGCCAGAGCCACAACCGGCTCATACGGCATAACCATGAAGCACGTGTGCGTGAACTTCTCTGCCTGATCTTTGATGGCCGCGACCACTTTGGGATGGGAATGCCCGACATTCATCACGCCGATTCCGCTGGTGAAGTCGATGAACTCCCGGCCCTCCACATCCCGGACCAGTGCGCCTTTGGCTGATGCCACATAACTGGAAGTCAGGCTTCCATGCCCGGGGGGTATGTATTTGTCTCGCAATTCTTTAAGTGTATTATTTGTTGTGTGGTTCATCGGAAACTCCTTGCGTAGAGGTGAAAGGGGTTACGTCTCAATACGATTTCATCATTATTTTAGCAACAATCGTGCCAAATTCGTTTTAATGGATAAAATAGCTGTTATTACGGAGAGTTATGCATTTTGTTGGGAAGCATGGATTTGAGCCGGTTGATTCATATGTGAATCAAAAGAAAGGTGAAAAAGCCCCAAAAGCAGCGCTTAACGGTCGATTCAATTATGCATCGCAAGGAAAATCGTAATATTTAAAATAATATTAATTGGTTAAAAATATTGCGATTCACTATTGCATCTATTCTCGATAAAGTCGATGCTTTTTCAGTTTACGTACAACGGTCGGCTGACTGATCTTTAAGTAACGCGCCAATTCTCGGGTCGACCTGCAGCATGTCATGGCATTTTGTAAAATTTCCTTCTCTAAATCAAAGATCCGGTTTGTCAGACCCCTTCCCTGATGTGGTTGAACAGATGAGGCAATGTATTGGCCGGCATCGGCCGACAGGCTTTGATGGATTATCTCATCAACGGATTCGTGTTCACTCATGACCACAGCCTTTTTAAGGATGTTTTTCAATTCACGCACATTGCCGGGAAAGGGGAACGCCTGCAGCATTTTCAAGGCATCGGGAGAAATTCGGCGGTTTAACCCATATTCTTTCCCGTATTTTTTCATGTAGAAGTGGACAAGCTCGAAAATATCATCCGGTCTTTCCCGAAGTGGCGGAATCCTTATGGTAAAGACATTTAGCCGGTAGAACAGATCCCGTCGAAACCGTTTCTGTTGTACCCGAGTCTCCAGATCTCGATTCGTTGCGGCAATAATCGTACAGTCGATTTTTTTGGGTTTGAGTCCTCCCAGGCGCATGACCTCATGATCATCCAGGTATTTCAGTAGTTTTGCCTGGAGGGAATGTGGCAGGTCACCGATCTCATCCAAAAACAGCGTTCCGTCTTGGGCCAGTTCGAAAAGACCGGCCTTACCCTCTTGCCGGGCCCCGGTAAAAGCACCTTTCTCGTAACCAAAGAGTTCGGCTTCCAGAAGATTTTCCGGCAAAGCCGCACAGTTGATCTGAATAAAGGGCTTCTTGCTGCGGTTGCTGTTTTTATGAATGAATTTGGCCAAAAGCCCCTTGCCGGTTCCGGATTCTCCAAGAATCAAAATATCGGAGGCTCCTATATGGGCAAGTTTGAGGGTAAGGTGAAGTACCTGTCGCATATTCTCATTCTCAGCGATGATCTCCTGATCTTTCAATTCCAACACGCTAAGTTCGGCCAATTCGTCCTTGATTTTTTCCGTGACCATACGGGACTGTTCCAGCTGACCTTGGATGACATTCAATTGAGTCATATCCCGCTCATTGACCACTACTAAAAAAATATCCCCCTTTTCATCAAAAGCAGGCGTACCGGTGGCCAATATAATTTTATGGGTCCGTTTCATATGCTGGAGCACACTGACCTGGCGTTTGGTTTCCAAGACCTCCAGAGTGACCGAACGATCAAAGAGGCCGCCGTTTACAAGATCGGATATGTTCTTGCCAATGATCTGCTTTGCCTGAATTCCATTTAGCTTCTCCGAAGCCTCATTGATATCCATAACTTTGCCTTTACCATTGCAGACCCAAATCCCGTCGGAAGACGCCTTAAAAATGGTTTCTAACTGACGATTCAGACACCGGTAAGATTCCAGTTTTTTAGCCGAACTTTCAAATTGCTTCAATTCCTGAAAATTGCACACCGCACCCTTGATTTGCTTACGCGAACGAATCAAGGTAATATTGAGCACCAGATCGACTTTCTTTCCGATGATGTGATGGCCCAACTTAGACCTACCGGTTCTCAGACACTCCATTACCTGCGGACCGGTCAACGGCAGAAGCTTTGAAATATAAATTCCGGCGTGCTTTTTAGCGCGTAGGTCGAGAATTTTTTCAGCACGCTGATTGATATAGACGATATTACCGGATGCATCGGTGATGACGACACCGTTGCTGGTTGCGTGAAAAATCTGTTCATATGTAATGTTTTTGTCCATGGTAAAAATCGGATGTTTTGTTCTACGCTATCTTGTGTTTCCACACACCATAATATTTTCTCAAACACGGGTCAAGGACGGGCTTGACCCTTTGCTGGATATATGAGTATAAATCATTCGAGGTGAATCAAGAGATGCAAAAACAGAAAAACTCACGCGGGTGTTTTCTCTGCGGACTCGAAAATGATGTTTCATTAAAGATGAGATGGTACGAAGATCACCAGTCTCAGGAAATACGTTCGACAGTGACGGTTCCCGATCATTTCAACGGTTATCCGGGCGTTGTGCACGGGGGAATCGTTTCAGCAATATTGGACGAGACATCCGGCCGTGCGGTCATGTTGAAATCAGGCAAAGATGCTTTGATGGTTGCCCTCAAACTGGAGGTCACGTTTCGCCGTCCCACCCCAACCAACACGCCATTAACGGCGGTCGGATGGGTGATTAAGCAGAGTTCGAGCCGGGCACAGGTTGCCGGAGAAATCCGCCTTCCAGACGGAACAATAACCGCCGAATGCAAAGCCATCGTTGTTCGCCCTCCCCAGGATATTCTTGACAAATGGGAAGCAGAGAAACCGTACTGGAAAGTATATGACGACGAGAAGCCGTTTCAAACCTCCCCGAAGTTGGATTGAGCCTGAACAGAACGTTTCATTCAGGCACCCAGCAGGGGATAAGGCTTGGGTGATGATCGAAAAGTTTTCTTTTGGAAATATCGTTGTAAATGGAATCACCTACAACGATGATATTAAAATCATTCAAGGCAAAGTGGTTTCCACCTGGTGGAGAAATCGGGGTCATAAGGTGGAACTTAATGATATCAAAGATATTATTGAGGCCAAACCCAGTGTTTTGGTGATGGGTAAAGGCCAGCCCGGTATGATGAAATCGACCCGATCGTTAAGGGAATTTCTTCAAAAAAATAATATTGATTTGATCGAGGAGAAGACATCCAAAGCGGTAAAGACCTTCAACCGGCTCTTTAAAGAAGGTAAAAATGTTTGTGCAGGATTCCATTTGTCCTGCTAATGCAAGTCAATTAAGGAGGTTTTAAATGCAGATTCTGGTTCTCTATTTTTCAAAAGGCGGTAATACAAAAAAACTGGCGGAGGCTATTGTAAAAGGCGTTGAGAGTGTCCAGGGCGTTAGGGGTGTTTTGAAACATACCGATGACGTAACCCAGGAGGATTTTGTTGCCTCGGGCGGCGTCATCGCCGGATCTCCCGTCTATTTCGGAATAATGGCTGCCCAGCTCAAAAGGAT
>Ga0307376_10001534_pt1 | contig 24582 bp, 23 predicted proteins | sample TR2MG_FD_202536 | JGI IMG/M metagenome (GOLD analysis project Ga0307376, IMG submission 202536) | Soil microbial communities from Risofladan, Vaasa, Finland - TR-2 | ecosystem: Environmental > Terrestrial > Soil > Coastal area > Acid sulfate soil | place: Finland: Risofladan, Vaasa | collected...
TCTGCTGAGCGTTCTGTTGTAACCACTTACTTAGATTGGTTAGTAGAAATGCCTTGGGAAAAGTATACTAAAGATAAATTAAATGTCAAACAAGCCTCCAAGATATTGGATGGCGATCATTACGGCCTTGAAAAACCGAAGAAGCGAGTGTTAGAATATTTAGCTGTGAGGAAGCTAAAACCAGATTCACAGGGACCTGTTTTATGCTTTGTAGGTCCTCCTGGAACGGGTAAAACATCTTTGGGTAGATCTATCGCCAGTGCATTAGGGCGAGAGTTTATCAGAATTTCATTAGGTGGCGTAAGAGATGAAGCGGAGATTCGAGGACACCGCAGAACTTATGTCGGAGCCCTTCCTGGAAGGATTGTACAAGGTATAAAAAGAGCCGGAACAAGTAATCCTGTGTTTATGTTAGACGAGGTAGATAAGCTTGGGAAGGATTTTAGAGGAGACCCTTCGTCAGCTTTATTAGAAGTGCTTGATCCAGAACAAAACTTTTCTTTTTCAGATCATTATCTTGATGTTCCTTTTGATTTGTCAAAAGTTATGTTTATAACCACAGCTAATGTTCTTGATACTATTCCTCCAGCATTGAGGGATAGGATGGAGGTTATAAAATTTTCTGGATACACGGAGTTTGAGAAATTAAATATTGCTAAACAGTTTTTGATATCTAAACAACGTAATGCACATGGTTTGAAAAGTACACAAATCTCTTTCACAGAACCTGCTTTAAAGAAAATAATTAATGACTACACTTATGAGGCTGGAGTAAGAAATTTAGAAAGAGAAATTGCAAACGTGTGTCGCGGGGTTGCTACAGAAATAGTTTCCGAGAAGATAAAAGTTTCAAGAGTTGGCCCGAGAAATTTAAAAAGATATCTTGGCAAGGAAAAGGCATCTCCAGAAAATAAAGTTAGAGATTTGCTTGTAGGAATGGCACCTATGCTTTACGTCAGTGCGCATGGTGGTGGGTTGAGTTTTATTGAATCAGCCCTCTTCAAAGGCACAACTGATGATGAAATATTTTTAACAGGACAGTTAGGGGAAGTTATGCAGGAGTCTGCTGTTATAGCACTTAATTATATACGGACTCTTAAGAACACAGAAATAAAGATACCAGATTTCAGCGAAGAAGTTATTCATTTACATATACCAGAAGGAGCTCAACCTAAAGATGGTCCTTCAGCAGGTATTGCTTTATTCAGCACCTTCTATTCTTTACTTACTGGAAAGAGAATGAAAAAAGGAGTTGCGATGAGCGGTGAGATAACATTGAAGGGCGAGGTATTACCTGTAGGTGGAGTCAAAGAGAAGGTTTTAGCTGCTCACAGGTCTGGTATGACTACTATTATACTACCTAAATGGAATAAAAACGATTTAGATGATGTACCCGATGAGATTAAAAAGAAAATCGAATTCCATTTTATTGGTAAAGCATTGGAGGTTTTAAAAATATGTTTTAATTAGGAGGTCCCCGAATGATAGAATTTTCTACAGTATTACCACTTGTTATAGTTGCGGCCATTGTGGCCGGAGCCTTTTTCTTTTTAAAGAAAAAGAAAAATGATGATAGTTCTGCAGGAGATATCTCAGATTTTACACCCGATCCATCTCCTGTTGATGGCAATCCAGTCGTAGGGGAGGTAAACATGAGTAAATTTGCTTTAATAGTGGGGATTAATAAGTATTCCACTCCAGGTATGGATTTAGCAGGTTGTGTAAATGATGCTAACAACGTAAGGGATTTTTTGATAGATTGTGCTGGTTTTAGTCCAAGTAATATAAACATGTTGACAGATGCTAATGCTACTCAGAAAAATATATTAGCTGGATTAAGGTGGTTAATCTCAAAAGGTGCGGAAGGTACTGAGCTTTTTTATTACCATTCTGGACATGGAACTCAAGTATTTGATGCTTCAGGCGACGAGTCTGACCAGCTTGATGAAGTTCTTGTCCCACACGACCATGATTGGAATAATCCTTTGTTAGATGATTACTTAGCTCAGATTTTCGCTAGCCTACCATCAGGAGCGTTTCTATCTATGATTTGTGACACATGTCATAGCGGTAGTATGACGAAGGATGTTGTTAGAAATATCACTATGCCTAAAGAAATGGCTAAAAAGATGGAAGGTAAAGCTTGTACAATAAATAAATTCGGTATGAGAAATGATGGGGCGGGACGACATATTCTTTTATCAGGATGTAGAGATGATCAAACTTCATCAGAAGCAGTTATTAGTGGTGTAAGACAAGGCGCGCTTACATGTAATTTTCTCAAAGTCGCTAAAGGTCCAGCAAAAAGCTGGAGAGAAACACATGCTGATGTTATAACAGCTTTGAAGAACGCTGGCTGGAGCCAAGTACCGGTACTGTCTGGAGCTGAAAATTTAAAAGACAGAGTAGTTCTAGGACAACCAGCCGGAAAAACTTGTTAGAAACCACCGGTCCTTAAGGACCGTTTAGCAGATTGGAGTTCTATTCCGTTGAGATACGGGGAGGAGCCTGACCGAATGGTTGGGCTTTTCTTTTTGCAACACTACTATTACAATCCGCAACACTTCATAACTTATTAATACTATTATACATATTACTTACACTAAATCCCCCCCATTACAATTCACAACGTTTTTATATAACCCACTTCTAATCATATCAATAACTTATCATCCTTGGCACGTTGTTTGCATACATAATAGTTAGGGTGTAAAACCCTAATAAAACTATAAAAGGGGAAAAACTATTATGAAACTCTTTAAAAAATTCAAAAAATTTTTTGAGAAAAATCAAACAGCAATCACATTTGCAGAAGCCGGAGAACTTGATTATGCCATCGAAGTTGTAGAAGAACGTGAAAGAAAAAGTAGAACCACCCTCCTAGTTGTTGGTAGAAAGGGTAATTTTTCTGAAGAGATTGTTAATTATGCGTTGGACATGTCAAAAAGAATGTCATATAATATTTTAGCTCTAAATACAGCGGCTTTATCCTGTGAAACATTTCAGCTCCTTCCACAACGTAAACATGCTTGTGAGGAGTTTAAACAGATAGCTGAAACTAATGCTAATTCATTCGAGATGGCTGCATCTGAAAAAGGGATATCCTTTACCCATGTCGTGATGTTTGATGCGCCTGAGGAGGCTATTATGACTCTCTGTGGTGAAAATAAAGAGATTGCCTTTGTAGTTTCTGAAACAATTGAAGATAGGGATGTTGAAAGAATGGAGCAAGGTGAGAGACTTAGTAAAAAGTTATTTGTTTACTCTATGGTCTAATTTTCAGGGGTTAAAAGGGGTGCCGGTTCATTAAGCAGCGCGCGCGTTAAAATTTTTATCTAACCTCATAAGATATAGGGGAAACCCTTACTATTTTAATTGGAGGTTAGACATGAAAATAGGAGAAAAAGGATTAGATGTTATAAAACATTTTGAACAGCTTTATTTAGAGGCTTATCTTTGTCCGGCAAATGTTTGGACTATTGGATGGGGTAGCACAAAAAATGTTCATGCTGGAATGAAAATAACTGAAGAGGAGGCTGTGGCACGTCTTAAAGAGGATCTCAAAGACGCTGAAGGTGCTGTTAACCGTTATGTAAAAGTTAACATCAATCAAAATCAATACGATTCTATTGTCTCTTGGACATTCAATCTTGGGTCAGGGAATTTAAATTCATCCACAATGTTAAAAAGAATTAATGGAAATGAGTGGGATGATGTTCCAAATCAAATTAAACGTTGGAACAAAGCTGGTGGTAAGGTTCTCAAAGGATTAGTTCGGAGAAGAAATGCTGAAGCGTTACTTTGGCAGAGTAAAGACTGGACATTTTTCGATGACTATGATAATGCTCCGTCCTATAAGGAGACTGAAGATGATGTATTCAATTACGATGATATTGATCCTCCTTTCTAAAAAGTCTAGGGGGTTATTTCGAAGGCTAGTTCATTAAGCAGCTGCTGCTGTAAAATTTTTTAAAATATATAAGAAATACAGAACAACTACTTTACTATACAATAATATAATACTATACTACTACTAGGAATATAAAAAGAAACAGCTTGGAGGGTTTATAAACCTTTTGGGGGAGAAAAGAAAGGAGCCATCGACCTTGAAGTCGATGGCTTTGTTTTAAGGAGTGTCTTTTTTCTTCACATCTTTCATAAAGTTCGGAGATCTTGGACAAGCATCTGAATGTTGACCTTCCCCATAAAGAGTAAGAGTTCTTTCAAATCTGAAACATAATGGACATGCACCTGTGTTTGCAGGAATTAACTTCTCAATAGGGTTTGCATTCTTCAACGCTTTGTCATGTTCATCTATGTATTTTTTAATTTCAATATGTCTTTCAGCAATTTTTATAGGTGCGCCCTTCAACAATAAACTTGTTACAGTGAAAAATCTTTTTCTGGGATAGATTTCAAAACCTTTTTTCTTCATAGGAGGTAAATCTTTTTTAATTACATTGTTAGGACTCTTAACTATTATATGTATACCCTCCCTTGAAGGACTCAACTCAGTATAGCTGTCAAGAACATCCACTATCTTGCGTATACGTGGGAACATTACACCGTCCAGTCTGAAACAATCGTCTAAATCAATACCTATGAATGGGTCTCCTTCTGAAAATACAAAGCCGATACCATCCACTTTATTCCTGATGAAAACTTCCAAAGCTGTCTCGAATTTTCCCCAAGTATTAATATTATTTACTTTAGCAAACGACAGGCTGTGTGGATTTATAGGAACTTTCGATAACCCATTAGTTGTTTGTATTTCTCTCCAACATACCCATTGTTCAGCCTGTCTGAGCTCTTCCGGTATGTTATCAACTCGTATAGGCATTATTAAATCTCCATCTTTTTCCAACTTGTGATTTTATTCTGGCAATATATGATCTCTGGGAATATTATGTGGATTTTCACGTTTGAATGCGTACTTCAAATGTCTTTTGATAATTGGATGTGCTTTAATATCAACACCGTTGAGATAGTCAATTAAAATTCTATCAACCTCTTGATAACTATTAACGTCGAGCTGATCGTAGTCGCTAGTAGAAACACCCAGCCCATCAGTTGGTACTGCTTTTATTGCACGCATCAAAGCATCTGCTTTATTACCACCATAACGTTGACAAAGAAACATACTCATACCATAAACTTCAGTCTTCCATAACTGTTGTATGAGTCCAAAATCGCCGACGTCGCCATGTAATGTCCAAAAGCCAAGGTTAAACTCGGATAAATTATCTGTTGACAGTACAATCCCATTGTTTCTGTGGGCTTTATCATAGAGATAGATCATGCGAAGTCTGGCTTTAATATTACCGTACCTTACTTTTTCAGCATGTTTCTTTGAGTGATATTTAGAAGTATAAAGAAATTCGACGGCTAACTTAAACAATCTAAACAACCTATCTATAAATTTTACCTCCATAAACTCATGACAAAAAGCTTTGCCAACACATATAGCGTTGTCAATTTCGACCTTCTTGTTTGATTCAATAGGTATACTAACTCCAATTAACTTCATCCCAGGATTTTGGTCGCAGATTTCTCTAGCTATGGCAGCCGTAAGTGCACTGTCTATTCCTCCAGACAAACCAACAACCATAGATTTTATATTTGGATATAAATGAAGATAGAATGTGCCAAACAACATAATGTTTTCAAACATTTTATCATAATCTTTACAAAGTTTCATTTTCGAGCTCCTCTGCTATTACCTTGCCAAAATAGACATCGAATTCTGGGTCTTCACACATTCCTTTACCCTTGCTGTCGCTTCTCTTAGAGACTGGTCCACCATTACACTCGACCATTTTAATAACTATCTGGGGAGCTACATAGCCAAAATCATTGGTAAGATTAGTACCAATACCAAATGAAGTGTTGATTCTAGACTGGAATTCCATATGTAAATCGATGGCTTTAAAAAAGTCAAGTCCGTCGCTGAAGACAGCAGTCTTAGTCTTTGGATTAATCCCTAGCTTTTTATAATGATCTATTAATTTATTACACCAAACATAGGGGTTACCAGAATCATGTCTACAACCATCAAACAGTTTAGCATAAAACAAATCAAAATCTTTAAGGAACCAATCAAAACCACCTATATCTGATAAAGCAATACCAAGATCACCTCGATATTCCTTTTGCCAAGCGTCTAAAGCTGCCTGTTGGCTTAGCCCAAGCCGATATTTCATCCTTTGGTATGTCATAAACCATAGATGAGCCATTGTACCAATAGATTTAATGTCGAATTTCTTAGCGAAATAAACGTTAGAAGTTCCAACGAAATTTGGACATCTGTCTACGAGAGTCTTGATAGCTTTTGAATGCCATTCATAAGAGCGCCGACGCCTTGTACCAAAATCTACAAATGTAAAAGGCTCGATGTTTTTGGGACCAAGAGGACCACTGTCTTTTGTATAATTAATTTTATTACTTAGCAGCCTCATACCTTCATTGTCATCACCAAGATTTTCACAGAGAAGCTCACTAACGATAGCAAGTATCGGAACCTCGAACCATACGATCAAGAATAATGGACCTTCAATCTCGATCTGTAGCTGTCCGTCTTCAATGTATGTCATTATATGTGCTCTGTTAAGCTGTAACAGACGCAACATGTCGATGAAATCTTTTTTGAAGTACCTTATACCAGATAAATATATAAGCTCGTCTTCAGCGAATCTGAGCGTGCAGAGATGATTTATTTCTGCGTCCAATCTATCCAGAAATGGAGTAATCATTCCTTTACTATCTCTAACCACACCGGCGCCGTTTCTACATTTGAATTTGAACTTGGCCGTAGCACCAGAACATTGATGTAATATAGCTTGAGCCATGGTGAATATGTACTGATCTGTATCCAACAAGCTATTGATTATGGCCATAATCCGCCCTCAATTATTTTGGCGCCGTAGAGAGATTTCATTCTTACAATAGAGAATGTGTGAGCTTCATCACTGAAATCAGCGACGCAGTTTTCGTGGATATAAACATTATAGTCTCGGTTGGCCAGTCCACCCACGGTATCCATTACACAAATTGACGTACAAACACCCACTACCTCGACCTTTTTAGGTGCTGTAACAGCCAGATGAGCTTCAAGGGGGGTGCCGTAGAAGCCGCTATAACGTGTCTTAGGAAGAATGGTATCACCCTTTTTTGGTTCAAGCTCATCGATAATATCAGCTCCCCAAGTATTTTTGATGGCATGTGCTGGGAATTTTAAGAATTCCAAATCATCTTCAGCATGGGCATCACAGAGATATATAATTTGACTACCATCAGCCCTGTGTAAAGCAAGTCGCCGTTTAACAGCAGGAACTATCGCTCTTGCTTGGCGAAACGATAGAATTCCCTCTTCCTCATCCACAAAATCATTTAACATGTCCACTACAATTAATACATTATTCATGATACCATCTCCTTGTTCTTCTAACCTTGTGCCGTAGTCCGATGCCCTAGGCATGGTACGGCATGCCCGCCCCAACCCATTCAACCTTGATTCAGCTTGTGAATCACAATCTCTTATTCTACCTCTTATGAGTGAGTCTAAGCGACTTTCTCGATCTTTATTTTATATGTAGGTACCACCCTTCATATTTATTTTAGATCTTACAGTGGCTGTGTGACTATGACAAGTTTCGAATAAGTGACTGTTCCTTAGATTCAGTCTTTCCTACACTCGTATATAACTATATTATATATGACATAGTTACATACGTAGTGTAGGATAGATTAAAACCCAAGACCACATTTTTAGGTTTGACCGTAAACGGTAAGGCGAGAATGTAGAAACTCGCCGAGTCTATCTTCTTACTGGAAATTTCAGAAAGCGCAGTTCTAATTTATCTGTGACATTCGAATCTTCCATTTCAATATCGTTTGTCTCCTCAGGGCTTTTCGCTTTTAAACTAAGGGACAATCGTCTCTCTATTATATTTATTTTATATTCTTCTGGATACATGACGCTGTCCTTTATTTAGCATACTTACGCAGCTCTTTCCTAGGCAACGACTTCAGTTTTTTAAATGCGTCAATGTATATCTGATCACTTAACCCGGAAACACCCGGCGCTGAATTTACTTCTAAGAATGATAGTTTGTAGTCCTTAGTTACTATGAAATCAACAGCACCAAATGCCATACCTAACATCTTGAGCACTTTATTTGATGCTTCCATAGCTTCCTGGAATACTGTGTATCTTTTAGGATTGTGTATGGTTATGAAGTGTCCTCCGTTGTGAAAATTCCAGGCAATTTCATCTGCTCTACCCATACGTTTCTGGACACGGTATTCATCCATCCATAGGAAAGCGTGGATTCTTAACTCATACAACCTGTCATCGACAAAACGCTGGTAATATTTACCAAGCATTTTATTCTTGCCTTTGGCTTTCCTTATACCTTTACCACCAATAGAGTTGAATTTCTTTTCTATCCAATCAGATTTTTTGTCAGAGCCAGCCAGTGTGAGCTTACTATCAGGAACCTCAATACCTTCCTGCTTAGCTCTATTTATAACATTGAGTTTGGAATAGCCAACGTGTTTGTTGATGGTGGGTATGTTTTTTGCGGATGGAAATCTTTTGAGGAATGCGTCCCGCTTGTTTCCAGCAAGACCGAAGTTGATTAGGAAATCTGCTTGGTTGGATTTGCCGGTATACCTAGGTATACCAGCCTCCTTCACAATGAGACCACATGTTTTACTACCTTTCTTTCCAATTATTCGTATTCTACCCTGCGTAGAGGTCGTATTCTTTGCCATAACTATTGTCTCCACCTATAGGATCACTTACATCCTTTCGTCCCGCGCAGACGTCCTTTATCCACTGTTCAAAGGGGCATTTCACCTTACCTGTTAGAGAACTTATGCTACTAATAGACCTTGACCTAGCAGCTCTTATAGATATGGGCTCTTTAACATTCGCAAATGGATCTTTAATTTCTTCTTCTGCTTTTAAGTTTTCATATTGTTCAGCTTCTTCTAAACCTATTTCCTCACCAAGACCTAAGGCAAAGGCTAAATCATATGTGTTGAAGGCTTCCGCTTCTGTCATTTCGCAATGGTTTTCAGCATCTTCTATACCTTCAGCATCACCAAAATCATTCATATTTTCAAATTTCCTTATTTAAAATTGGGAGGGGAGTTCTTTAACGGATACAGCTCGATCCGCCCTCATATATGGCGAGGGAACCGCCCGTTTTTTGATTTTAAAAAACTGTAAACCCCCCTATAGTACCAGGGAAGGGCCTCGAACCCTTACGAGCTTGCGCTCATGGGATTTTAAGTCCCAAGCGTCTGCCAATTCCGCCACCCTGGTGGCATATCAAATTTTATTTTTTTCTTGTACTGACCATGTCGACCATGATCAGCTACGGGGAATTAATTAAAAATCGTTTGCTGGTTGTAATTGCCCCGACAACAACCACAACCAGCTAAACACATAAAGGAGGTGTTCCACTATGGGATTTGTGGCCGTAGGAAATGTCCGATAACCCACGGCCTTTAACCGATAACAACAAGCGAGGAGGTACTAACAAGCGACGAGGAGGCGCTTGGGGGAGGAGGGAGATTTGAACTCCCAGGTTTTAGAACCACCTACACCAGAAGGTGCAGGTTGCCATCCTTATGACTTTCCTCCCTATGGATGGCGTGGACTCCGACATTCGGTGAAAGGTTGCGTGTTCTACTAGAGATTCGAACTCTAATTTTTCTTCCTTCAAAAATCCGCTACTTTCATGTACACTTTACCATGGCTCTTCAAGGGTCATAACGAAAGTATAACAAATTGACCACCACAGTCAGGCTTGTTAGTTTTATTTAACGTGGCCGAGCCTTCTTAACGACCACAATGAACAGCTACCTAGGACATAAAAAACCTATTATGTTCTAACTTTTGAATGATGATCAGGTACTCGGTCTTCTACGCTGACTTTTATATTTTGTCAGCGCGCCTTTTGCTGATCTTTAATCGCAAGCTGGAATAAGTTTCGACTCCATTGTTAGTAGGTTCATTTGCTAGAAGAAAGACGTATTAACGCCGTGCCTTATACTATAGAACCCTTTCGGTGAACTATTATCCGTAAATACGACTCACGGATAATTACATCATATATGTTATCCTGTTGCTTCAAGGCCGGGAGGCCCTGGCTTTTCGTAGGCGCTTTTCGAGGTCTGAGTAAAAGCAATCTTGTTTCCGTGACTACTTTCCTCCTCAACCGATGAGGTTGAGCAAGCCAGTACTTTAAGTTTACTTTCACCTACATACCCTACTTGGACTGCCCGCTAGATACGATATGATGGGAGGCACCATCCAATATATTTACCTTGCTTCTGTCCAAATCTTGTTGTCCCACTTGGTTACACCGAAATGGACATGGATCTACTCACGGAACCTAACTCAATAGAAAGTTGAGTAAGCCCCACTTTCGCATCACATAGCAAAGAGGTATCCACCTTTTAATTTTTCTTGTTTTCGTTTCCTTCTTTCTGTTTGTTGATATAAATGGCTGCCAGCTTTATCAGATCAATTCGGTTATTCAACTTCTGATCTGATAGTACTTTTTCCAGTAAATGTTTCTTTATCCTCCCTATAAGGTTAGATTGTTTTAGTTTAAAGACTTCCATTACATCATCACCTTTAAGCGCTAAATCATTAACACCAAAAGCAGTAGTCTCACCATATATCTTAATGATTCTTTTTTCAAAGTCCTTTTGTTTTGGAGTTATAGGTATCTTTTTGAATCCATTACCAAGTCTCTCCGCAGCTCTTAGTTTAAAGAGCGGAAAGCTTTCCAAATTATCAAGGTCTTCCTTTTTGATTTCAGCTTTTGTTATAAATCTTCTTATCGCAGTGTCACCATACTCTCGTGTGTAGTGGTACATATGCAAACGTATCCACCTAGACACTTCCTTTTTCACGTAGTTGCTGTAGCCTAACTTTGTAAGTATTTTCCTTGCAATTCTAGCACCAACAACTTCATGCTTATGGAATGTTATTCCTTTACCTTTAACGATTTTTCTCGTTGCGGGCTTGCCTATGTCATGTAATAAACCACTTAACCTTAATACTAAATCAGACTCAACATTATCACATGTATATATACAATGGTGAAATACGTCCCACTTATGGTGTTTTCTTTCCTGTTTAACATCTATGCACTCAGCCAATTCTGGCAACACGGTTGTCAATAAACCTAAAATGTGCATTAATTTGAAGCACGCAGATGGTTTATCGGATAGTAGTATATAGTTTAACTCTTTCCTTATAGCATCAGCATGAACGTTCTTTAATAGATGTGAACAGTGTTTGATTGCGAACAGGACATCTTCATCAATTGTAAAATCGGTTCGGGCTGCCAATGAAATGGCTCTCATCATCCTTACAGGATGCTCTTCCATTCTTTCAACCGCATCACCTACTGCCCTGATACATTTGTTATTTATGTCCTTCTTCCCGTCGTGGAAATCTATTATCTCAGAGAATTCCTTCGCATTAATGGGAAAGTACATAGCGTTTATAGTAAAATCTCTATGAGACGCGTCCTGTCTAAGTGTGTTGTGGGATTCTTGGACCTGCTTTTTTCCTCTAGCAGGCAGCTTTATCTGAGCGACCATTTCGTCGCCATGAGCCTCGAATAGGACAATCCTTACTCCAAAACTGTCCTTTACTTTTGACAATTCAATTGTCTTAACCTTTCCGTATTGTGATAGGAAAGATTTTAATCTTTTGATGGTTGTACCTCTCACCACCACGTCCAGATCAAAGCTTTTGCTTCCAAGAAGAAAGTCTCTTACGAACCCACCCACAAGGTACACGCTGACAGACGGCTCTTTATCAAGCCGTTGCAGTACCTGTATTGTGTTCAATTTTTTCCTCCTACTTCTGTAATTTCATCCTTATTTTATCTAGTTGTTGATTAACCCATGGAGCTGTGCGTCCGAATTCAGCAGCTATTTCTTCATAACTCTTGTCTTGCATAATGCCTTCACAGACACGGACTTGGATAGGTGTTAACAGCTTCTTTATATCTTCGATAGCAAACTTCCTATCTATATCATCAAGCATCTCTACGCAGGTAGCATACTCATCATATGGGACATCCGTAGGGACATGCTCTGCTCTTGCTGCTAACTCTTTAACACTTATACCGGCTCTCTCTGCCGCCTTTATCAGGTTATTAAACAATGAGAAGAGCTTCTGTTTTAACGGTCCGGCTTTTGCCCATGATAAATCCAAAGTACCTTGTTCGAATGCATTGTACAAATCTTTCAGTTCTAAATTATGCATTTCAAAGGTGTCTTTTAGGACATGGATATGTCTGTTTGCATTTCGTACATAAGCTGGCATTACAACTGACCTCGAATTCTTTCTGACACACTCATTCAAAGCCCACTTTATTTTATATAAAGCAAAAGCCTTGAAGTTGTCACTCCTTGTTGGGTCGAAATCTCTTTTAGCTCTAGCTAAGCCAATCAAAGCTTCACCAAAGAGATCACTTTTGTCAATGTTTGTTGATATGGAATAGGTATATGATAGGTTGTTAAGAAGGGTATAATAATCTTTATAAAGCTTCTCGGCATCTTTCGGCGTATCAGCCAGAAAACACCTTGGCAATTCTTCGTATGCTCCTATGGAGCTGCCTTTTACAACATCGTATTTGAATTTACCTTTTCCCATTAACCTATTAACTTAAAATATATGTCCTCCTTATTATATTATGGTTACATTATTAATTTAATACGGGTTGTTTAATACATAGTTCATCCAATATTTCAAAAATTTGCGAATGGGACCAGGGACTCTATAGTTAGGTATATCCCTAATAGTATGACCATCTTTAACATGGACGGTATTTGTTTCCTCATTTATCTCAAGCGCTTCGCAATTGTCATAATCTTCCTTAGTTCTGAAGATAACATAACCATCATAATAAGGACCTATACCACAAGTGTATACTCCTGGAAAGTGTTGCAAAACGTGATACCAATCCCCTTCGTGGTGGTGTAGGACGTGTTGTGCTCCTATTTTCCATCTCTCGTTTAACATTTTGCCTATATTTTTGCTCATGGTTATCTCCTGACATAATCTGCAGATATTTCGACTTTATGTTTATCGCTGTTAATATATCCTGATTTTGCTAAATAACTTCTGCCTGATTGAGTTATTATCCTACCTTTTCCAGTCCTCAATACAAACCCTTTCCTAACAAGATGTGGTTCGGCAGAAGATTGTATAGCTTTTTGTGATTCGTTTACTATGACAGATAAATTGTCAAGACCCACAGGCATTTTTGCATCATACAAAGCTTTTAATATTTTCAATTCAACTTCAGTGAAGCCTGCAGCGTCGATGCCAAGTTCTGAGAACGTCTCTTCAACCATCTGGGTTGTTATTATCTTAGCACTCAAGCTGACAGCTCTGTCCCTGGCACGTCTTAGATAACCTTTGGTTATTCTGGGAACCCCTCTTCCCCTTTTGACTAACGCCCTAATGGCCTTTTGGCTGGCTGTTATATGCATTGCAGGCAGACTAAGTTCGATTATCTGTTTTATTTCACCGTCAGAATATGTGTTAAACACAAACCTTAGTCCAAATCTCTCTCTAAAGGGCTTAGATAGACTTCCGTCATCTGTAGTTGCACCTACTAAGGTGAAATACGGCACCCAACATACCAAACCTTCTTTTTCCAAGGGGATTTTAAAATCCTCCATAGCAACACCAAGCGGCTCTTCACCCTGGATTGGCATACGATGAATTTCATCTACGAACAAGATGGTTGGTTTTATTTTACCTATTCGGTTTCCTTTAGCATCATACCCTTTAATACTGAGCCGCTCTAGGATATCGACCACACTTTTGTAGTCCTTAAAATCAGTCGGGGGTACCTGTAAGAAATCAGAATCGCTATGATAAGCTAAATATCTAGCCATACTAGTTTTACCACAACCAGCAACGCCAGCAAATAGGATATGATCCATCGCTATATTAAGCTTTCTAGCTGATTCAGCAGCGATCTTCAGCTGTTTTTTTGTATTCTCATGTCCAACTAAGTCTTCTACTTTTTTCATAGTTACCCCTGAAAATATGCGGCATGGTAATCGTCATCATCTTCCACAGCATCGTTAACACCTGGCGGATCAAGAGCTATTTTGGGAAGCTTTGGTTCGAACTTACCGTCTCGTATATCTTTTAATTTTTCTTCCATCAGCTCTAGCATTGCCTTCGTTGGCATTTTACTCTTTCTTTTGAATAGGGTAGGCTTCTTCGGTTTATTGTAAGAAGTGCTCCGAGCCGGCGTGTGTGATCTCGTCGGAGAATATATCGATGAGCTCTTACCCGTACCCGATCCAACCCCTGTAGTTTTACTATCAGAAGATTCGCCAGATTTAAACGTCGATGGAACGCTCGAATATTTTTCCGTGTCGATCAATTCTTTATTCGATTTTAAAGTGTTGCCAGCTTTTTTGAAATCTTCAGTCAGTTTCAGAATTTTTGCGATAGCTGATTCTTGTTCTTCATCACCGGCTCTGAAATACGTCATCGTTTTGTAGAGATCGTTGAACTTTTCTATGGACAATATATTGTGAAAGTTCAAGTTCATACTCAACAGAGCATCATTCTTACTCTTTAATAATAGAAACGGCTCCTCTTTGTCCGGAGTGCTAACAACTCTATACTGTATCCCTTTTAACAGGCCAATTTTACTTGTCTTGACCAACTCAGAGATCGGTTTGTCCTTGTCATTCAAGACAGTCTCAACCAGAATGTATTTAATATCGTTTTTGGCCGTCATTTTTTGACTTCCTCCTTTAGGCTTTTACTTTCTTCGCCATTGTTACCACCCAATGGTCTTTGTTCCAGTCCTCTCTAATTTGCTGCCAACCGAGCTTCTTGACAAGACTTATACTTGCTTTATTATCTTGTCTTATTGTTCCATAGATGTATCGGGTTTCACAGTTGTCCATCGCTGTCTTTAATAGTTTCGAAGCTAATCCTTTTCTCTGATACCCAGGCAGGACGGACGTGTGATAGCTCTTACTCAACGTTGGGTGCTCTTTGACTAACGCAGAACACCCAACGATTTTATCCCCTTCCACCTCAACAAAATACGTTGACTTACTGTTCATAATAGTCAAAACATTATGAACTTTATACAACTTATTCTGCAGATTTAACAATATAGCTATTTGCTCAGCTATATCCTGAGTTGGAAGTGTAATGTAAAATTCTGCCATTTTTCTGACCTTTATCCGCCGAGCATTTTCTGAAACACACTGTTGATGGTTGCAGCTTCAGCATCGTCAGCATGTTCTAACATATCGGCCATGGTACGCAATGTACTAGGATCAACCCTTTTATTGCTTCCAGTTTTAGCCTTAGCAGGCGTACTGGCACCAACAGACGTGGCCTTAGCTATAATTTTCTTAGGAGCTGGTTTAAGATACTCTCGGAAAGCACTAATGTATGCATCAAAAGATGTTCCCTGTAATCCAGGACCGGTGTTTACTTCGATGACCGCAACACTTCCATCTTCCAGCTCACAACAATCAACGGCACCAAAATCAAGGCCGATAGCTTTAACAGCGGCGATGGCGACGTCTTCCAAAGGTTTTCCAACATTTTTAACCTGAGAAAATTTCCAGCCTCTGGTGTTCGATTTAATAATCTGATCTGGATTTTCCTGTCTCTTTCCAAGGTCTCCGAGAACGTGCTCCATAGTGGCTTTGTCAAGTTTAACACCCTTTTTCTCAGCATTGTGTGCAATTCTATCAAGATGTTGTTCTTGAAAAGCTTGGGCCATGTTGTCCCGGGGCGTCTTTTTCTGATGGTTTATAACCTGACCTCTGAAAACATGAAGCCGGTATTCGGTGACGATGGCCATGTAGTTCTGAAAATATTGCGCACCTTGATCTATCGCTGTTTTAACCTGGCCTTGCGTCATACACATCCAGAAACCTTTTCCACCTTGGTGATAGTTTGTTCGGCCGACTAATGGCAACACTACGTCTGACTTACTGTTACCCAAGGCTTTCATAACACCAGCAGCCTCGATGTAATCACCAACGTTGATTTTGCTTGCTTTGAGCAATCCTAAAGTCTTGAGTTTATTTCGGTTATCCCTAATTTTATTTGGGTGGTTAAGGACATCCATTTTACCGGTGTTCACCGAGTCTTTGGTTTTACATCCCCAGCAAATACATATATCGGTTTTTGTATTGGACGGAAGTTTTGTTCCATGACCAGCTTTCAATGCGTCAGCAATTGCTTTTCCGGTCTTGTCCGTCGGGCCACTGTAATAAATATAAACACTCTTTGGCATTTTGTCAAGTCCTCCCTTAAAAATTTTTTTAATTAACTTTATTAACCATCTCATAAATCTACCATGAATTTCTTGTTTTCCAGCCAATTCTTCTGCAACTCTCTATCATAGTTTTGCAACTCACCGGCCGAAATCTTCAGAATTTCATGCAACCCAAGTATGTATTTGCTATTATTATTATAAGTAGAAAATCCTTTCATCGTAGACAACCACTTCTTTAAATAAGCAGCATTTATAATGCTAGGGTCGGACTCATTTAATATTTTTATCATCTCGTCAGAGGATCTTAGGCATTGTGTATCTTTTGTTAGCCCCAAATTTCCCCATTCTTTAAAACCTTTTTGCCACATCTTACCGATTTTAGTAGTGTCATCACCATTTCTGAATAGACACATGTAATTTTTATCGAAGTTTTTATCTGCTACTAATTTAAAAACCTCATCTACAATAGCTTTAGCAGTGCCAAATACAGCTTTAGCAATTGATGGGTGAGTTAACCACATACCACTTAAGGTTCTATGTTCAAGGCGTCCGTTTGGCACTCTCATTTCACCGAAGAACCCATAACCTCCGTTACCTGTAGTACACATAGCACATTTGGTACGTCTTTGATTTCCTTCAGATTTTCCATCAAGTTTTATAAGTGGTATAGCTAACAGTTCGTCTATCACTTTGTTTAAGACACGGAAGAAAGCCTCTTTAGTTTTCCCATCAAGACGTGCTATTTTAATTGGGGTTCCTATATGAATATGACCTCCAACTGGATAGTCTCTATTAGCATCCTTATGATAACAAGCAGCAGCCCATTTATATTTATCAATATGTTTTACGGCCGCATCATCGCTTAATATCTTCTTCATGTTGATTATTAACGCTTCAGTCGTAGTAGCAGGTTTTGGTCTTATCTCTGCCATTGCACCGTCGCTACCTAACGCACCAGTTTTACTCAAAATACTGTTGGCTCTAATGATATTATTGTTTTCTTTGTTGAATAATAGAAACTCAGGGTCAGCACCAAGCACTGTGTTTTCAATACTATCAGCCACCCATATGTTTTTGTTATGTTTTTTTCCCAATGCTCCGTTGATGTTGTTTAACGTTTTTGACGTGACAAAGCCGACACGTTTCAACTCTGCTTTGGTTAAGTCCCCTTTTTCCACCATGGCTTTAGCTTGATTTAAATCAGCTCGAAATGCTTTGAATATAGAAAGCATCTTTGCTCTTGCGATTTGATTTTCAGCTGTAGCTCCAGCAGGACACACTTCAACAGAGTCTTCACTGAATCCCATGTTCTTTCTGGTCACAGAGGACATTCTAATTAATGTGTCTTCATCTCTGTCAGGCTTTTTGTTATCATCCATGCTTTCGGAAGCAATCAGGATCAACTTTTGTCGGGCCATAGATCTTAATCCTTATTTTTTCTGGTCATGACTGCCAGTTTTAACAATCGCAAACTTTTATTCTTCTTGAAATCTCCAGACGAAAATGCATCTGTCAGTAGATCTTCTGAAATATTATTTGCTTCTCCCTTATTTAACTTGTTGATTAAAGCTCGTTCTATCAATTCTTTCCTTATTACATAAGTGTTCTTACTAGTAGCAAGAGCTTCGGAGAGAATTATAACGGATTCTTTCAAGGCCATCACGAGTCTTTCTTTCTTATTCATCTTCTTAGATGCTCGCAATTCCTCATTTTTCCTATATGTGTATCCCAAAGCAAACGTTTCAATGAACATTGTTTTTATAATTCTGTTTGCTAAGGCATAAAGTGGGGCTTTCTTTAAAGCTTGTGGATTAGCCCCTAGAGCAGCTATGACTTCGTCGTCGTTCTCAAATTTTGCCAATTCCTCAGCTACTTTATTAGCAGCTTTCATACCGGCAGGATCAACCTTTTTAATGTCAACTTCGTTTACTTCCGTACCTGTGTCTTGTGATTTATCTTCAGGAAATGGTACGCTAACAATCTTCGCTGGATTTCCGACTAAAGTATTTATTTCTTTACCATCCACCACTTCTAATGATAGCAATGTGTTATTTTTTTTAACCTCTTCTTTATCTTCTCCCATTAGTGCCTCAACGTCTTCTCCAGCAAGCGATTGAATATTGTGGTCTTCACTACTGATGTTAACTTCAACTGCGCCAATTTTTTTTGTCGCTTCGATTCCTTTCTTCTTCTCAAATTTACTTAAACCTTTATTCCATATCCGTGGCCCGCTCGGAGTGTTCTTGTCATCATCATCACAGTCTGTTTCCGATCCAGTTTTTGCTTCGCCAGTCGCTGGCTTTGCATCTACTTCCGTTTTTTTCTTCGTTTTATCGTCATCAGCATTGGCACCTGTATTATGTGTCTTCGACCAGCTGGAATTCTGATTTGGATAACGGTTATTGTAATTAGTGGATGCTGCAGTGCTTTTTGCCCACAACTTACCAGCTCTTACAATCTTTCCTGATGTACACAGTTCAGGAAGCTCCGTTTTTGGCCCAATTTCCAAGCTCAAGTCCCATAAGTAGGCTGTCTCATTGGTCAGAATTCGAATGTCAATGTCTTCCTTCTTTACCGGCGGAAGTTTTACGACGGTTGGATAAAGACGAGCCATCTTTTGATATCTAAACAACGCTGTTTTGAGGAAGGCCGATTCTGAAGCTAACAATACTATCTTTAATGGTCTGATAATCATAGCTTCGGCCGGACGGTCGTCTCTGAATGTTGCAACCTGATTTGGGCTGTTAGCATTTAGTGTCACACAGCTATAACTTCCATGTAGCCTTTTACAGGTCTCTAATAAGACATCTATACTAAGAGGCTCTTTGCCCCCCTTTGTAAGATAATGAATGAGTCTTACGATAGCTTCACTATCAACATCACCATCTCTCTTGCACTTCAGCATCTTGAATATCTGATCGTGGTTTGTTAATGTACCATTATGAATACCTATGATATCTCCCACGATTATTGGATGATTGTTTACATTATCACTTGCATTGAGTCCAATAGAGGCTTTCCTACAATGACCGATAAAAGTCTTAACAATCTTTTTGCGTTTTGTGAAATTATCTCTCCAGACTTTCAGAAAACCATCATAATCTGTATCTTTTCCGCCGAATCTTGCGATGAAATCTGGCGATGGAATACCCATTTTCAAACCATAAAAATTTCCATCAGAGAATAAATTGGCAACACCGGTTGCATCCTCTCCACGACTTCGCGTTATTTGAAGCAACTCTGTCGCTAGATAAATCATTGCCTCTTGGCGGATTTTCTCAGCTCTATTATCAGCAGTCTTTCCAAAAGCTAATGCTCCTACGATTCCACACATGGTCTAACCTCCATTATCCATAATTTGTTGTTGAAGCTGAAGTCGAGAACCAAGTACTAGTGGTAGCATAATACATTATGTTCTTTTCCTCATCACTGCGTTTTTTTTTCTCAGGTTTCGAAACTTCGTTTATTTTCTTGACTTCGGGCTTGAAGATGGAGTTTGCTTTCACAAATTTTATGAAATGCTCCATACCTTTTTTACTCATCGGGGCAAGGCTGGTAAGGTGTATACCATCCACCACAAATTTGTTTTCTAAGTTATTTGTCAGTAAGATGGCTACCTGACCTGTTACATGCATGTACCCTTTTTTCTCAGTCTCTTTCTCATTTACAACGTTTATGATTAACCCCATACCATCCATCTTTTTATGATTAAACATTGGTATGCAGTTTTGCAAACTAACAAAAGTCAAATAATATGACAAGTTGTTTGGTACTTTCTCACGGTAGTCCTGGTTTAAGTGCATGTACTCACACGATGTATATTTGTATCCGTTGGTTAACTCTTCATATATATTACTGAAGAAGCGTATAACAGATTCCCCAGTTAAAGCTGCGGTACTGATTGGGTTATATCCGTATGCTGATGGGGCTCTCTTCCAAAATTGAAAAGTGATAGCATCATTCAATTCGACGAAACTTTGCAACCTAGGAATCTGATTAAAGTCAAATCTTTCAATCAATTTTTTCCTATTCCTATAGGCAAAAGCTGGCTTGTTAACCGCTTTCACATTTTCCCTGCGGTATACATTAGGCTCATTTACATTAGCACCTTTACATCTTGGAAACGTAAATACAACTTCGACTTCCGTCCTTCCTTCATCCCAAGATGTCTTTCTAAGTAAACAGGGAGTGTTAGTGACGCAGCTAGGATCAAGTGTCTTGAAGAACATCTTTCCTGACATGTATTCACTCTTACTGCTTAAACCGAATAATATATTATTATCCATTTCCCACCTGCAATTTTTGAGATCCTTCACCGATTTTGAATATGACCTGTCTGTTTTGCAACATATTCATACCCAAACCTTCATCATTTTGTATATCCATCTTAGCAACGCTGCCTAGATCAAAACCATCAACAGCTTTCTCCAAGAACTTTTCTGACGAAGCAAAAAGTATCAACCCTCGTGCTGGGTATCTATGAACCTCTATTGGACCGCTATGCCTAAATAGCCATAGTACCCAAGGTGTAGCTAGTCTAACTGCAGCACAAGCATAACCACCTAATAAGACTTTGCTTGTTTCTCTGATAGCATCTTCCATCTCAAGTCCGTCTGCTAAGTGGTGTTCTATTAATCTGAATATCACTTCACTATCAACTTTTGCTTTACGTTTCAGTGTATACATATCGAACAAAGCTTCATCATTAGATATCACACCGTTGTGGACACCCACCACTTTATCCGTAAGTATTGGGTGGTTGTTATGTGTGTTCGTTGGTGTACCTTTTGTTTTGAACCGAGTATGCCCCAGAATAATTGTAGGCTCTACTGCAGGGCTTTCCATCAGAATTCTTTTGTCGACGGCATTTTTATAATAATCAGTATCAACGAACCTTTTAGAAGGTATGTTATGTTTTATGACCATAGCTGTTGATAGATCTACGAACGCACAACCTGTTGCGTGGCTACCTCTGGCTTCAGATTCCACAAGCAGTCTTTTCAGTATTTCTTTGACTTCATCACCGTCATTCATTGAGTGACCTTTTTGAAAGGCCATTCCAAGTATTCCACACATATTTACCTCATTATAATTTTATTATAGATCCAAGAGATTCAGACCAAATCATTTCACCATCATTACGTCTTCTGGTTATGTATTCTTCAACCCGTTTAGTAATCTCTTTACCGTCTGTTATATCCAGCTCGGTGTTCTCACCAAGTATTATCGCCGTCTGAATTATCCACTCGTCCAAACTTTTACATTCAGACACATATCTTAAATCAATACACTCATCAACTGCAATATGGAGCTTGTCATCTTCATTGGTGACTACGCTCAAAGTGTTCTCAATCTCTTCCCAAGTAGCGCCGTCGATTCTTCTTAAAGAACAGGGTCTTTCTGCCAATTTTTCCAATACGTCATAGGCAGGACCCATTCTCAACAGTATGTGCTTCACCTGACTTACCAAATCCAATGCTTCTGTTGATAGTATGTCATAGTATCTGGCTAAGTTTTTGGTATCGCTGAATCTTTCTCCATCATAACTGCCAATACCGTTCATCAATGCGTTCTTTATGGTGTTTGCTTGTTCCATCCACACATTATCCCCGACCTCAATGATTCCGTATCTGCTTATCTCAACAGCTTTAATCATCATTGCGTGGAACAGACAAGCAATGGCAGCCACCGCACTTGGTGATAACAACATATCTGCAACCCTCATCTCTAAATGAAGGCGGTTTACATTACCTTTCTGGTCGAAAGCGGTGAAATTATAATTTACCCAGCCATATTTATTGCCTCCAGCATTGGTGGAGACCAAATCTTTTACAGAACTCATTGTGTTAAGAATTGCAGAGATATCTAGGACAGACACTCTAAACTTCTCCCATCGAGTCAACCTTTGGGGTTCGTCTAAAGCTGTTGTCATCCAGGTTATAGCATTTTGATATCTTCGACACAATTGGTGAAAGTTTGCCAATATTATTTCAGGCAAAGGTTTTTCCAATTCATTTATCTGACTTGGAATACCAGCTGCCTCGTCATTTTGGAATATCTTGCTGTAATAACTACCCAGCAGATGCATATGGATACTACATCTTTCATTGGTCCACGCGCCCTTCTCTACGGACTTATCAATGATAGCTTGAGCCATTTTGAAGAATTCCCAATAATCAACTCTTCTCCCGACTGTTATGATTTCTGCACCTTTCTGACCTAATAAGCTACCATCTGTCGTTATACTATGAACGCCGAAGTCCCTGATTTCACCATAACTGTTGCTTGGTTTCAATTCTTGATGCATTCTAGCTCTGATTTCCTCAGGATTTCTTGCTGGATCATACTTGCTTGTACATGTTTTACAATCTATATCGAAATCTCCACATGCAAAACAAGCAGAGACAAAGCCGATGCAAAATAATCCTGGACATTTTGCCTTTGCATTTTCTTGATAATCCTTACAGACCATACAATCTTCAGGTTTGCATTTCTTTGTTGCTTTCTTACACATGCCAGGATTGCGTAGATAAGAACATTTACCTTTACTAAGGCATTCTTTCCAACAATCGTCAGAAGACATTTTGACACACGGGCAGGCATTACTATCGCCTTTACACGTGCCTTTTTGATCTGGCAGATTGAATTCGAATTCCAAACCAACCTTCAGTATTTTCTTCAGCGTTTCTCTCCAATAATTCATCTCCGCTGTAGATATCTTTGGTTTGGCGTCATCATGGCTAATACAGGTCCACTGATCTCTGCTGTCCCGCATAGTACTCCCTCCAATTGCATTCAACGTCGTTACTAAACTTCGTTTTAATATGTTTGAAATAAGCCTCGATTGACTGAGACCTGGCTTCATAACCTACCATTTTTCTTACATCATTTATTATTACGTCGAGTTTTGCCTCAGCATTTCTGATGTTCGGTGATACAATAGCTTGATATATCTCTGGTGGTGTCGGAATGCTCGGATAAATTATCTTCAAACTCTTATCTGGCAACATTGTTTCAATAAAAGAATAATTTTCCGTCGCTTCCCTCACCCTGCTCACAACATCTTCAATTACTGCAGCACCTAAACCTAATATTCCTTGTGCTAATATTGGATGTTTCATCAACGTACCACCAGGAAGTCTATATTCAAGTGTCCTGTTATCAAGTATGAAATTTCCTGGTTTTCCATAAGCACTGCCGACAAACGTCCTTCTAAAGAAGTCTTCACTTCCTTCAGGAATTATCGCTGGGATACCGACATAGAAATCCAGAGCTTTCACCATTTGTCCAGCTAAAAGCTTGAGCATATATTTATGTCCACCCAATAACTGTCTTGGTAGGCCGAAGTGTAGATGGAACCCTGCTGCTACGCTTTTATACGCTGACGCAGCTACTATTCTCAATTCATCAGTCTTTGGAATAGGAATGTTATTTATGAGATTTACATTTTTGAACGTGTTTAAATGAGCTCTAGCTTGATTCAATAATGACATAAGGTTAGCAGATACACCTTCTTCTTTGGTGCTCGGCATAGGTCTTAACTCAAGCATTGGTCCATCATAACCAACATTTGCAAATCTCCTAAAGAAGCGGTTGGCGTGCACCATATTTCCTTGTGCATCTACCAAAAATAATTCGGGATCGCAACCAAGCGTTATCCCCTGAACTAACTCAACATTCTGTATTCTAGTTTTTGAATCTTTGGTAGGAATTATTCTAGAAGCAATAAATGCATCGCTTGTAATGTATGCTGACATACCATCAGCTTCTGCGTCTTCCTTGTATGCTGGTAGAATACGTAAAGCTATAACCTTTCCGTCTGCAGATCGAAGCGAAACAAAATCATTTAGATCGAACATAAAGTCATCCCTGAAGTCCTTGGGCATTCTTATTACCCTATGTTCATTTATGTCTAGCTTACCACGCTCATCCATTGTCTCCGAAACTGTTAAAGGTATTTCCATAAATGCCTCATTATAATTTAGTACGGTTCTATGTTTACACCGAGTCTTTCGTAAGTAGAATACCGGCACACACCTGATCTGCTATAAAACTGATTTTGTATAACACCAATATTCACATCAACATAATCATACACTAAAGCATCCTTTTTTCCAGGGGCCGGTCTCTGTATCCTACCTATTATCTGCTCACACTTAGTTTCAGATCGGAACGGCGCTCCTAAGAATGCTCTGTTTAATGGGGCATAGTCAAATCCTTCACCAAGAAGTTGATCTGTACAAACCAATACGGTGGTTTCACCGTATTG
>Ga0307376_10001535_pt1 | contig 24575 bp, 36 predicted proteins | sample TR2MG_FD_202536 | JGI IMG/M metagenome (GOLD analysis project Ga0307376, IMG submission 202536) | Soil microbial communities from Risofladan, Vaasa, Finland - TR-2 | ecosystem: Environmental > Terrestrial > Soil > Coastal area > Acid sulfate soil | place: Finland: Risofladan, Vaasa | collected...
CTGCTTTCAGGTCCATATATTTCAACAAAAATCCCTCTTGGAAGTCCTCCACCGTGAATACGTCCAGCTGAAATAGCCAAATCTAATAAAGTTGAGCCAGTACTAATAACAGTTCCAAAGTCTCCGTCATATTCTTTCTTTTTTGTTCTTATTCTGGAAAATGCTTTATGACGTATTTGGTCATTTAAAGATTTTTTCGGTCTTGCTCTTGATCGTGCTCTTTCCATTATTCTATCATCTTATTTAGAATTAACCTTATATGTTTTAATTTGATTCCTTTTGTTTGTAATTCTTCTTTTACTTTTTTCTTATAATCTGAAAAATTATCAAAATCATTTTTTAGAACTTTCCATTTTGAATTAAGCCGATCACTCACCATTAATAGCAAGTGATCGGTTTGATTTTCTGGAACTTGACATTTACCTGATATCCATTCTTCAAGTGATTGTTTTAGTATTTGAGATTTGGATATTCCTTTCGCTAAAATAAAAAGATCAACATATTCATGGATTGATAAAGGCATAAATCCTCCCATGTATCTTTTATTGTCCGTTGTTGATCTTTTTATTCCTAATATTTTAGTGTTTGCCATAATTTTTATTTAAAATGCATCCTCATCTTCTAATCTCTTTTTTTCTTTTGAACAAGCTTTCCAAATGTCACAGTCTTCACAGTCATCATCAGTATCATTATCTTCTCCAAATACTAGACCATGTGGACATTTTCTAGCTGATTTTTTCTTTTCTTTATGTACTAATTTTTTCTTTCTTCTTGGAGGCTCCTCATCCTCATCATCGTCCTCATCCTCATCATCGTCCTCATCCTCATCATCGTCCTCATCCTCATCATCGGTTTGTCTTTTTGACTTTCCTTTTCTTCTTGGAGGCTCGTCATCATCATCGTCCTCATCATCGTCCTCATCAAGAGTAGGAACATCATCTTCATCCTCATCATCATCGTCTTTCTTTTTACTTTTCTTTTTCTTTCTTGGTGAAGTATCATCCTCATCATCATCGTCTTCATCCTCATCATCACCTTCTTCAAAGAATTTTGCTTCTAATTCCTTATAAGATAAAATCATAAGAATTTCATCAAGATTAGGGCATTCTTCCAATATTTCCTCATCATAAGGTCTTTTTCTTTTAATAAAATCAATACGATCTGCTTCAGCAAAAGGTTTTCCAGTTCCAATTACTGATCCTTCAAATCGAACCTCCATAGTTAACCCATCCTCAAGATCAGGAAATATTTCATTCTCAGGTGATTCTTTCAATTCTTTAGTAAGTAATTCCTGAAATAAATATTCTGATATATCAAAAATATGAGGTTTCTTTTCGTGTTTTGGAGAATTTAAAGGGATAACTATATACAAGTTTCTTGCAGAAGCACGTAAATCTTTCAATTCATCTTTATCCGCACCTTCTTTCATTCTCTTGGCTCTATGTTCACAAATAGGACATTTTTTACCAATAGATGTTAAGCATACTGCTTTTGTACTATCAGAAGACACTCCTACATTTTTATGAATTTTGAAAGGTCGTCTGTACCAAAGTGAACCTGGTAATGCAATTTCTTCTTTAACATCACGATCAGGGTGTCTTTTATCTGATACTAGATAGGGCATAAAGTCTAATTTAACTTTGCTATCTGGTTCAGGATTAAATACACTGAGACCTCTTGGTAAACTTAAATAACTATAAGTTGACCCACTTTTAGCAGTCCTTTGAGCATTGCTACTCACTTTTCCTGCAAAACTACTTTTTTTCTTCTTTTTCATCTTTTTTATTTTTAATTTGATTTAATATATAATATTCAATTTCTTGAATCCATGCTTTCATTAATATTCTTCCCAATAGATATGTTCCAGAAAGAATAAGAATCAATTTTAATATAGCTAGAATCAATGGCATTATATCTTTTATCATGATCTCCTTCTCCTTCCTTTTAATTTTTTAGCAATTCCAATATTAACTTTCTTTTGTCGTTCTTGAAATGCTTGTCGTTCTGCTATTAAATCTCTTGGCATAGATGGTCCGGCAAAATATTGAGAAATGTATAATTGAACTAATCCTTCCAATGCAGCTTTTCGGGTAAAGCTAATTTCATTCTTGATTATAGCAGCATCACTTTCTTTTTGCAAAGCCTCCATCCATTGTTCTTTAGCATCTATATGCCGTGGATGTGTTCTATAAAATGCTTCAATATCAGGGGCAGTCGGTTTATCCTTTTTACAATACCTTGCTGGATTAGAATTGGCTTTAATAATTAATTCAGCCTTAATTACTTTAATCCTTTCCTCAGCCCTGACAACAGCTGTATGGCATTCAGAATAATATTGCCCATATTTTATAGCAAGTTCAGCTTGGTTCAACCACTCTACATCTAAAGCGGTTTCATCTATTCTTACATCGTTTTCGTAGTTCATATCATATATGTTTAAATTCAACAATTATTGATTCTTCAGGATTTGGAATCCTGTATTTTAATGCATAAACATTCCCTTTCCAATTTGTCCATAAATAATGAGTGGCATTATATCTATGCCTTTTAATAATTTTACGAACAAGTCTTTCTGCACTCTTTTCAGAGAGTTTTAATTCACAACTAAATGTTGAAGAATTAACTATAAGTAGAATTTTATTAGTCATAATTTATCTATTTTTAATTATTGAATAACACGCATATACTAATTGAGGGAATCCACTATTGTAAAAAGGTTCCATAAATTCTTCCATTATTAAGCCACATAAAGGGTTATCTGTTTTTAACAGAATAGATTGACAATACCCCAACACCATTCTTCTTACATTTTCAGGTTCTTGATCCTTTAATCCGGTTAATATTGTCCTAATTTCTTTCCAACCACTTCCGTTCTTTAATAATACCCTACATAATTCTATTGATTGCGCAGCTTTTAGTGACGTTTGCTGAGCTATCTCCAATCTCATGTCTCTAGGTACAGCTAAAATCTGTTCGAGTATTTGAAGTGCGTTTCTGGGCTTTCCATCAGATAGTTTTATTATCTGTTCATAAACCTCATTATCCATTCCTTTCTTCTCAGACCTGGTGACTTTCTTCAATAGCTTTTTCATTTCTACAGAAGTCAATGGTAACAACTGAAATTGAGAGCATCTACCTTTAATTGTTGATATTAATTTTTGAGGTTCTGTAGTACATAATATGAAATAAACATGTTTAGGAGTGTCTTCAAGTATTTTAAGAAAAGCATTTTGAGCATCATTTGTCATCTTATGGCATTCATCAATCACCCATACTTTTCGTGGACTTTGTAAAGGCAAGTACATTGATTGTTTTCGTATCTCACGAATGATATCTATTCCACGTAGATCAGCTGAATCAATTTCTGAATAATCGGGAGAAGTTATTTCACATCCTAAATTTTTAGAAATGATCCTGGCTAAAGTAGTTTTCCCACATCCTGTATCACCATGTAGTAAAAAAGAATGGGGGCATTTACGAATGGAAGATGTATATGAAGATATAATAGCAAGAGTGGTTGCATTCCCTTCCATTTCATCTAAAGTAGATGGGCGGTATTTAATGTGGTAACTCATATTTTAATTAGTTTTATATAGTCTATTATACAAATTTATTTTTTAACCTTATCGCACCAGGATGCGTCTATTGGGCAATATTCCACATCTACTTCCAAAGGAACAATTATCCATGGCCATGCTTTGGGTAATTCTACAGTTGCAATTCTTTTAGCCACTTTTATTACATGCTCACGTTCATCTGGATGTACATCTAATATCACAGAATCATGAACTTGACTAATTAATCTACTATCCCATTTCTCTTTTACCATTCTTTTATCTAATTCAATGAATGTCCAAAGTAAGCAATGAAAAGCAGAACCCTGACCAGGATAATTGCAAACCTCTTTCATGTTCATTAAACCACTACAACGGAATCCAGTTAACAAATCAATATATCCTCTCCTTTTGTATTGACTCCACCATCGTTTTTTCCATTCAGCATATTCTGGAAACCGATTTTCCCAAAAATCTTTTTCAATTATTCTTAAATGATTTTCAAATGCTCTAAATGAATTTAAACCTACTTTAATAAAATGATCACTCAAAGTTCCTTCTGGCATAGGAATACCTTCATTTGGTTTAAATTTACCTCTTGAGATATTACACCATTCATTCAATAATGAAATAGCATTGTTTTTATAGTAATCTCCATAAAATTGAGGAAATACAAATCCATTTTTTGTCGCTTGCCTTAAAACATAATGTTCCGGTATTTTTTTATCAAATCCATCTACAACAAAAATCTCTTTTGCCATATCTGCATGCATATCCAATTTAAGATTAGACACATATTTTATCAAGTTTGGATCTTTATTATAACAAGCATTTATAGCTACTTCAATTCCTTTAAAATCTATTTCTACTAATTGATGTCCTGGTCGTGGATATAATGCTTTTCTACATATTTTCATTGACTCTTCATCTCTTGCCGGAACATTCTGAAGGTTAGGGCGATCCATACTTGAACGATATGTAACTGGTAAATGAAGATTGAAAAATGGATGTAAATGGTTGTTTATTTGTTCTTTAGAATACCCATCTAAATTAACATCCCTCAATCTTTTTAATTTAGATCGTTGTATCAATAAATTTAATTCAGGTAAGTTTAATTTTTTCAATGTATCTTCATCTGTTGATCCTTTACCTGAAGTGGTTAATTTTGATGGTTTTAATTTCTTTATGTTGTAAAGAAAAACACGCAATTGAGTATCAGAATCTATGTTAACTTTACTTGAAAAAGAATGAACCCAATGTTTATAAAAATTAGTTTCTTTGAATCGTTTTTCTACACGGTTTATTTTTCTAGTTAACTCAACTTTCTTTTTCTCAACATAATCCATGTCTACACGAAATCCTTGTTGTTCTGCTCTTGAAAATGCAATAATACCTTCATGAAATAGTTTATATGCCTTTTGGAAATTTGGGTTTTTTGATATTATTGAACGTTGAATTTTAGCTAATCTTGTTTCATGTATACTATCCAATGCATCATACTCTAACAATTTTTTTCTTTTTATTGGATCATTAGCCAATTTCATAATTTGATTGATAGCATTACCTCCATCTTTTTTATCATTACCACGTAAATAAGGAGAAATTTCACTATCGTAATCTACAATACCAAATTGAACATAGGATTGAAATTTTAAGCTAGTAATACCAGTGCGATTATCTAATATATGAGCAGCAATCATTGAATCAAATTTCCAATTAGCTACTGGTTGATTTAATTTAATAGAACTCCATGCCTCTTCAAATTTTAGATTATGAGCTGTTTTAGGTATGTTTGGGTTTTTCAATAAGTTTATAAATGGTTTTGCATTTTTTCTCTTTTGTGGCATCATAAACGCATAAGCATTATTTTCGTTTATGGCAATAGAAGCACAAACAATACGTTGCCCCTCAGCATGAGGTTTTAATCCAGTAGTCTCATAATCAAACCCAAACTCATCATCTATTTCATCTAATATAGACAAATCTTTAATGTATTTAATTTTGGGTTTTTTGTATTCTAAAAATGGTTTTTCTATTGTTTTTAATGCTTGTCTTAAATCTTGCTCCCAAATAGTTTTTTCAATTGAAGTGCTATTATAAGACGATTTAGATGATATTATAAAATCAGGATGATATACAGGACAAACCCATGCTTTAAAATCTTGATCTGGAATAGCCCATCCTCTCCATTTAGCAATTGTACCTAAATTCTTTTGCCATCTACTTCCAATAAAAGAATAGATTGCAGGGAACCCAAATAATATAATTGTTTTGGGTTTATATTTTTCAATAAATTTAAAGATACTGCTTCTGCATGCTTCTATTGAATAGTTGGAAGGTGGTTTATCTTCCCCCATATAGCAACGCACTGAATTGATATTCAAGCAATCTTCAAATAAATCAATACCTAATTCTTTATATGTTTTTTCTAATAATCTTCCAGAGGCACTTTGCCATGGCTTTCCAAGGTGATCTTCTAATTTAGAATAAGTACTGCCAATATTAAGAATACCCTTTTTAAAGTTACCAAACGGCTCCATTCTTGGTGTTTCTGAATCTTTATATAACCCACATACTGAACAAGAATATTTTTTGCCGTTTGGACGAGATAATGATTGTGTTTCCTTTTTTGTAAAAAATCCTACTTGCTCCATATTACTGTATAAAAGTGGTTACATATTTCCAATTTTCACCTGTAAAGATTAAAGTATTTTTAGTGTGTTGACCATGTCGAGTTTCAGTCAGTATATTCTTTAATAGTTGAGGAGTTATGGAAAATGAAAAAGTACCTTCATACGGTATGTTTGATCTTTCTTGAAACCAACCTATTTCAGTTTTGGCTTTTAAAGTAAGTATTTTATTCTTTATAGAAAGTTCAATGGATTCTGAATTAAATACTTCTCCCCTATTTATCATATCCAATATTTTTCTTGGAAAGATCAATTTTATACCATTAGTGCCAGTAAAGAACATAGTTGTATCTGGAAATTTACCTTCAAATACTCTGCTGGAAAATACAGTTCCTTGATCATTTTTAAAATGAACCCATCCTTTTCCTTCAGAAATTGAAGTGGGATTGTTTGATATTAACAATCGTGCAGATTCCCTTGGTAATAGAAAAGTATTGATAGGCATTTGTTCCGGTAATTCACAACGCATAAGACAATGGTTATTAGATGATTCAATTACCCCTTCTTTATTTACATGAATACAAGTTAGGATAGGATCACTCATTTTAGTGGCTGACAACGGAATACAAACACTTAATAGTTTTAAAAATAGTTCAGGTAATGGATTCCAATCACCTCTGTCCATTATTTCTTCTTCCAAAGGTAATTTAACCTCACTGTGTAATGATAATCCTGCTCTGATTTTACCAGCTTTAATAATCAAAAGGTTGTCTTCCACTTCAAAATCAATTTCTTCTTGTTTAATCTTAGCAAGCAATTGATAAAGTTTATCTGTTTCAACTGCTCCTTTTAGTCTAATTCCCTTTACAGGATGAGAGATACAAAAATCTTCATTAAACGCAATTACTCTATTTTTAAGAAAAGCGAATGAAGTTGATTGTTCCAGTACTTCTTTTTTTGCTAATCCTGGTTTTACAATTCCCAGTGCTTCTTGTAGATTTGATTTGTTTACTATCATTTTATTTAATTTTTATGGTTCGTATGAGTACATTTTTCTTTTTTTAACTGGATTGAGTTTATCTTTGAATCGCTCAAGCCCTTCATTACCTAATGATCCACCATCATTAACCAGTTTTCCTTTAGATTGAATTTCACGATCTGTATAAAAACAATATCGGGCAAATTCGTCAACGTGAGGTTGATCTGCTACAGTTAATACATATCTGTAATTAATGTAATACCAATTCTCATCCCAAATATTTATAGCAGCTAATTTACCATAACCATCATATAAGAATTTTCTATGGATTCCTTCGATTTCATCACCGTATGCTCCGTATGTTGCTATCATTCCTGCTTCTTCAATTGTTGACTTTCTGCGTTCAAACCAATCCGCTAATAAAGTAGATACTTCTTTCCACTGAAATGATTCCCGATAACTCCAACTTGTATTGGATATAAGCCATTTTCTTATGTTCTTCCTGTATACCTCCCACTTACCTCCTGACAGGTCGTTAAAGTGTTTAGGATTGTATATGTATTCGTAATCTAAAAACTTAAATTTACATGGGATTGGTACTTTTGAGTTTTCAAAATCCGACCAAACTTTCATATGTTTAGCATTAATTGCTAAACCAAGTATAACTGGCAATGGTGGAAATAAAGCCATATCACTTTGTCTTTCTTGAATCCATATCCAGTTAACATCTTCATAACATTCTGCTAATGTTAATTTCAAATATGGTTCACTTATGAAGAAATTAGGTATCATCCCCCTTCTCTTCATCAAATCTAAATAAAGGTTGAGTTTTCTTATCCTTTTCATCTTTTGGTAAATTTACACATTTTTTAATTTCTGAGTATTTTCCGCTTTTTAATGCATCAATTAGTTTTTTACTGACGCCTCCTGACTTTCTGCTCTTTCCTCCCATTTCCAATAATTTTTAATTTAATTATTTCATCGTATAAACAACAAGCTATAATTCCATGAACTTTACGGATTCCAGTGCTTCCTCCAGTTACCAGAATATAATCTTCATTCCCTTCATTAGATGGAAATGAAAATTTAAGAACATCATTAAAAACAAACAATGCCCTAAGATCATTTGTTTTTATAGCAATTGGACCGAAATCATGTTTTAATGTTTCGGGAAACATCCCTTTAGCAATTTTTTCAATTTTGATTATTCCTCCAGAATAAATATTTCTTTGTAGCATTCGTATTGTTTTCCCTGCTTTACCGGAAAATTCTACATGACTTAAATCAAAATCTAATAAAGTTAAAACATCTTTAGATAATGAAACAGCATCACCTTTTGGTGATTCGTATGTGTAAAATAATTCCCTTACTTCTTTTGGTGTTAGATCAGTAGTTCCACATATTTTTTGCTTTTCATAATCACCTAATTTAGTGTAGAAAATTATTTTAGAATCTTTTGCTTCAAAGGTATCGCTATCATAATCGTTTGCTTTGAAGGAGATAGGAGTTTCAAATGGATCATCTGATTTTAATAAATCAAATTTTAACAAAATAGTATGATCATAATTGAGAATAAATATCTCACGATCAATACCATAAATGGTATTTCGCAATCCTCCGTTCTGATCTAGAAGGACAGCCTGAGCAAAAATTTCTTTAGCAATGTTTTCAATTTTCATATTTATGTATTTATTAAGTTTTAACCTTTAATTACTGCCAACGGTTTTAATTCAACTAAAATCTTAACGAGATCACTTTGATTTTCCATAACAATATCAATATCTTTATAAGCACCAGAAGCCTCATCTAAATCATGAATTGTTTTTATTTCATGTATAATACCTTGTTTATTCATTAATTCAATTTCTTGTTTAAGATTCAACCCAATTTTAGCTTGATTCCTTCCCATCTTCCTTCCTGCTCCATGAGAACAAGACATAAAAGATTCTCTATTGCCAAGTCCTTCCACTATATATGATTTTGTTCCTTGTGATCCTGGGATTATTCCAATTTCTCCTTCTCTTGCTGAAGTAGCACCTTTTCTATGAACAATAACATTCTGTCCAAAATGATTCTCCCATTTAGCATAATTATGAGCAATGTTTATTGTATTGTCAAATAATATAAAACTTTCAGATACTGTGTTTACAATTATATCAATAATCCTATTCATCATAAGTTTTCTATTGGCAAGAGCAAATTCTACACAATATTTCATTTCAAGCATATAGTTTTTAGCTTCTGATGTATCTATTGGTAAAAATGCTAATTCTTTGTCTTTAGTAATTTCAGAATACCATTTAGTATTTTCTTTTATAGCAACAGTATTATAATGTTGTGCTACTTTATATCCAAGATTTCTACTTCCTGAATGAATCATAATCCAAATATACTCATCACTTCCTTTTTGTATTTCAATAAAATGATTACCACCTCCAAGAGTTCCTAATTGATATAATGCTGAATCATATTGCTGATTAAATACTGGCATAAAAGCATAATCAGTACCATCTGGAACAGGCATTAAATTTTCATCTTGGGGTTTTGAATGATGTGCAAATCCTATAGGAATTATTTTCTTTATTTTTTCTACAATATTAATCAAGCTTTCTTTTGTAATAGATGTTAAAGAAGTCTCCACAGCACACATTCCACACCCAATATCTACTCCAACAGCATTTGGAATAATAACACCTTTTGCAGCCATAACTCCTCCAATAAGCATCCCATAACCTTGATGAGCGTCTGGCATAATAGCTACATGTTTAAAAATAAATGGAAGGTTGGCTATGTTTATAGCTTGATCTAAAGCACCTGGTTCAATATCGTCCAACCATAACTTGATTGGGTGCTTTTCTGTGTTAATTACTCTTTTCATAATGTTTCATTTATTAAAGTTTCACGATAATCTGATTCATCTAATCTCCATATAATTCCATTCTCATCCCTACCAACAGCAATCATTCCTGCTGACCATCTATGCGAATAAGCAACATTCCCTTCAAGGTTCCAAAGATGTTTGACTTCCATTTTTAATTCTTCAGTCAAAAATCCCCCATGTTTATCTACATATTTTTCAAACATTCCCCATGTGGTATTTTTCCCTTTCCTTTTAGAAATAAATCTTGCTGCCATCACGGTACTTCCATAGTTCCACCCTCCTTTGAAATGATGGCCAACTTCACAACATATAGATTGATCATTACTTGGAACATTACCCATATCAAATGTTGAACATGAAAATCCTCTTTCCCTAAACAATTCCATAAATTTAGAAAGTAGAATACTTCCAAAGGGTTGGCTATCACATCCTGCTTCAAACATTCGATCATAATCATATCCTTCATTTATAAAATTTTGCCTTAATCCTGAATTATTGGCTGTATATGAATAAGTATCAAATGTTATATTTCTTGCTCCTGCTTCCCAAATATCTTCCATATACTTTTCAACATAATCACGTTCATCCGTAATTAAATACAAAAATGGTTCAATTCTTGGAATAGCTAATACTCCAGCATCATTTAGTATTTTTAACGCACTTAATCGCTTAGCATATGGAGGTGCACCTGGTTCTAATTCTTTACAAATCTTTTCATTATTTGTTATCATGGTTATATGAACCGCAGAACCTGCTTTATTGTCTGCTAATGCCTTTACATAAGGATCAGTTGCAACTAAATCGGATTTGGTATTTATCATTACTGGGTATTCTACATCTTTTAAATATTCTAACATCCTGAGACTCACTCCATGTCTTCCTTCATTCCTTAAAAAATCCTCAAATCGAATACCCATCCTGACAGGAATTTCTAAAGCAAATGCTTTATTAATACCAGACAATAAACGCTTATCCTCCATATTCATAGCACGATATTTGCTCATTTTGTCCAATTCCTTAATATAATAATCAGGGTTACAATGTCGCAATCCCATTGTTTTAGAATTATCGAAAAAGGCTGTGTATAGTGAGGCTCTAAAGGAGTTTGCAAAACAATAGATACAATTGTAGGGGCAAATTAAACCGTCCCAAATATCCAAGTTAAACGGCATAGGACATGCTGCTGCTCTTACCGATATTTCAAGAAATGAATTTATTTCTTCTGTATTCAATAATCGTTCTTGCTTTCGCCATTCTTTATGCCGTAGGTTGTATTGACTGTAGTTTTTCTTCCTTCCTTTTTCACGCACTATTTCTGATTTACGGCTGGAAGACAATAATTGAGTCATCCTGGGGATGGCTTTGCTAACTGCTTTTCTTAATTCCCAATAGTTCATATTCCTGCATCTTTAAATGTATAATAATCTTTTGACGGTTTTCCTAAAACAATTTTAGTGGCTTGTTTTATATCTTCATCAGAGCCAATCCCTTCCCATGTTAAAAATAATATATTAGTGCCAAATCGTTTCTTTTTTTGTAATTGTAAACCTCTCCAAATATGTGTATTGAATGTTAATGCATTAGAAACATTTATTCCACAGCAAGTATTTGTAATTGACATCCAATTAATAGGAACATTTACAAAATCAGGACATCCTAAAGTAACCCCTACATCATCTGCAATTCTACATAATTTCTTTTGAGTTTCACTCCAATGCTTATCTTGATTGAGTGTCCATATCTTTTCAATATCCAAACCAATATTATGTAATCTTTTTATTGTGTATTCGTTGATATGAAGATTATAAGTATTATATGATTTTAATCCATAACTTTTTAATCTTTTTAACATATCTCTAAATTGATGTAGAGTATGATATCCAGGGATATACGGCTCCCCTCTGACACCCACTTTAATTCCTATTTTCTGCCAATGACTAGTTATTTCTAATCTTCTTTTAACAGGTGTAGTTCTTTTTCTTTCAAACAATTCCCAATCTGCTTCTGCTCCAGGAGTTATTTCAGTAAGTAAATGAAGATATTTTCCTCCAGACCAAAATAAATCTGTATCACGTTCCATGTTTGCTTGATATCGGGAACAAACTACAATTGGATATTTTAATTCTATCAATATTTTAAGTAATTGTTGAGTAACTTTCTTTTCATTTTCTATTGGTTGATATGGGTCAGCTTTTCGACCTAAGAAAAATGCCTTTTTTTGATGTAAAGCTTGAGCAATAATTGATTTTGGATTTTCATTCTTCAAGGCATTTAAAAGAGTTTTCTTGACAGCTTCTGGATCAGTTATTCTTTGTTCCTCACCCCAAACTTTATTTAATCTCCTTCCCATGCAATGAAAGCAATCTGCTTCACATGCCCAATATGATTCTAAAGCTAATGCTAAAGGACACGTCAAATGATCCTTCCTCATTGCTATTGGATTTTTATATATTCTTTCCATTGTTTTTTATTTAAAAATATTAATATCTGCTAAACCTCTCCATGCAGTCTGTAGTTTACAAATATCTTGAATTGTTACCTCATTTCCTTTGTCCTCAAGTAACTCAACAAGATCAATAATCTTATCAAGTATTATTTCATTGATTTCAATACTACACATCCTTAATGCAATGTCTAAGTTTGTGGTTGTTACTTTGTTAATTGGTTTCTCTGTTTTCATTATAATAATTTGTTAATTCTAAAACATCGTTTTGATCAAGATGCAAATCATTACTCAATATATTCTCTTTAAAGTGATTTACATTGTTTGTATTTGGAATAGGAATAACACCATTAAAAGATAATATCCAAGCCAGGGCAACTTGAGCCTGAGAACTATTATATTTTTTGGCTATTTTTGACAATAGTGGTGATTTTAATTTATCAAATTTCTGCCCAAGTGGACTATATGCAAGTACAACAATACCTCTTTTCTGACAATATGGAAGGAATGTTTTACTAATACGATTATTTAACATGTTAAAAGCCATTTGCACTGTACTAATTACATCCCCACTATATTCAGATAGGAATATCTGGGAATATTCAATCATGTCAATAGAACAATTGCTTAGCCCAATGCTTTTAATAAAATTGAATTGTCGTAATGTAACTAAATCTTTTACAGCATCTGGGTATTTGTTATTTGGAAAATGAAGTTGCACATGAGGTACAGTATTTAATTTTACGTTACTTCTAACAACAGCTGCACGAATAGCTAATGGGCTCATATGATCCCTTCTGACTTTTGTCATAATTTCAACTGGTGCTGAGTCTTTCAATATTTTTCCTAATTCTGTTTCAACTTTCCCATACCCATATCCTTCTGCTGTATCTATTATGGATGCTTTTTTAATAGCTAATTTAATAATCTTTTTATCATATTTCCAACCATAAGTGCCATATCCTACACGACATCTTGGTATCTGTCTTTCTTTAAAAGTAAAGTTAGGATGTCCTATCAATTTGTCAATTCGTTGTAAGCTATATGATATCATTGCTTTTCTATTCTCCATTAAAGCATCACTCAATGTCATATAACGATAATTCAAACCCCACATAGAACCATACAAAGTATCTATGGTGAGATCACTTAACTCAGTTAATTTGCTTTTACCTCCGTAAAAAGCAAGTAATTCATCTTGCACTAATTGCCACATCATTTAAAAAGTAATGGTGTTTTTTGATTACCTCCATATAACTTATCACCTTTGTATAAAGAAAGATTGGTTGGAGGCAGAAATATAATATCATTAATTCTACGAGTATTTTCAAACAAAAGCATTGCAGCATTATTAAATTTACTCACAACTGTTAATCTTTTTGTCATGAAAGGTTTCATATCATCCCTTAGCAAATAATAATATTCCTTTTCATCTTTAATTCCATAATGCTTCATATTCCCAAACTTAAAACCAAAACAAGCACCATCACCTATTATTACATACTTGTTAGTTCTATCATCCCAGGCTGTAATCATTTCTTCCATTTTATCAGAATGAAATTTCTTTAAAGTGAAATAATCAAAATCCAATATAGAAAGATCACATTCCTCTGGCACTCGTTTACGAATATCAAAGCTGGTAATTTTATCATTAGGGAAATTTCTTTTTAAGGTTGGCAAACATTCTTTATGAGATTCATTTAAATGAAGAATACAATTTTCCCATTTGTTACGAAATACAGCAGACCAAAAACCGGAACGAGCAATGGCATCAACTATCTTTAGTTGTGTTTTATCTTTGAGAGATATATAATCACATATAGCATCTACGTTCCTTGCTGTTTCTGCTACATCACGCCAACCAACTATTTGATTGGGTGTTCCTTTGGCTTCTTTAGTTTCTGCTAAATTTATTATAATTGATTGATTTCCTATTGAATATTTCATATTATATTTTGATTAGGCATATATAAAAAATGAAAATAGAGGGGGAATTATGCCCCCTCCATTTACCGATGTGATTTACCCCAATTATTAGTTGGAAAGTTTACCACCTTTGTCAACCACAATCCCCCATTCTTCTGCAGCAGGCAAAAGAACTTTAATTATATTCTTAGCTTGCTTAATGTTTGATTCACCACCAGCTTTCACAAAACTCTTATCAGCTATTTCTGCAATGGCTTCAACAGTTTGTGATTTTTTGATTTTTTGCATTGCTTTGGCAACTTCAATCATTCTGCTTGTGCCGAGTTTTTCTTTTGCACTTACAAATGGAGTTTTCTTTTTGGCATCAGCATTTCCTTTTTTGCCTTTTCCTTTTTTACCGGCAGGGGCTTCATCTTCATCTTCATCTTCTTCATCTTCATCTTCATCTTCCTCTTTGACTTTGGATGTTTTGGTTTTCTTACTCCCTACATTCTTCTTATGAAGTTTTGCCGGAACGTCCTCATCGTCCTCATCGTCCTCATCGTCCTCATCGTCCTCATCGTCCTCATCGTCCTCATCGTCCTCATCGTCATCATCATCATCATCATCATCGTCATCGTCCTCATCATCATCGACAGGCTCAGGCTCAGGCTTCTTTTTTCCTTTACCTTTTTTGGGAGCAGGTGCTTCTTCCTCATCATTAAAAGAATCAATAAGTGCCTGGGTAGCTTTTGAAAACTTATCTCCATCTTCAATAGATTCCACGCCATCTTTAAATTCTTCCAAAAGTGCTTCTTTGTCTCCGGTAGAGTCAAGAGCAGGATCAAGATTTAATACTTTTTGAAGTTCTTTCACGGCTGTCCGCAATTCTTTTTCTGTTGCTTTAATTTTACTCATTTTGTTTTGGTTTTAAATTGATAAATAAAAAATAATTGATTGTTTTTCGTTTCTGTTATATTATACAAATAATTTTTTAATGTTAGCACTCCCAGGCAGGGTTGTTGTTTCCTTATGTTTCATAATTTTCAGTAACTTCCCAAGTTGTTGTTTTTTGATCGTCACCCTGAATATATTTTAACGAAAATGGATTGAAACTAAATCCAGCAGAACGCTGTTTGTCTTTTAATAAAGTGAACCAAGCTTGACCTTCATCAATATCTTTAGAAGGGTGGTTTATTATCCGAAATACATTTTGAGCCATAGCACCCATAGAGGATGCCCCTCTCAATCCTTTTTTATTATCTTTACCAGCATGATGTAATAATATACACGAAACACCTAATGCCCTCAAATCTCTTAAAAGTGGATTCACTTTATTATTCCATTCACTGTTACTATTTTCTTCTTGTAATCCAAATAATGTACTTGCACTATCTAATATCACCAACCGATAAGTTGGATGATCTTTGAGCCATTTAATAATTTTAAATTGGTTGTCCCTATCTGATAAATAGAAAACATCTTCAGTTTCTAATTGATATTCAGGAATGGATAATATGCGTAATCTATGTTTGGGTGGTTGTTCCCCTAACCATTCAAATTGACCCACTCGTTCTTCCATTTCTAATGCTCCTAATTCCCCATCAATATATAAAGTACCTGTTGGGTTTTTTACTTGCCATTTTCCTATCTCACATTCTTTACTATAATAATTTTCCACCCCTAAAACATAAGCAATAGATAACACAAGCAAAGATTTACCCACACCATAACTCCCATAAATTATTGAAATTTGACCTTCTCTTAACCATGGGCTCATTAATATTGTAGGTTGTGGTTTATTTAATCTTTTGATCTGATGCACTGATAATACATGCCTATCTAATTTATCAGAAATTAAATCCAAAGGTTTAAATTCATTAACTGCTTTTTGAGCTTCAGTTAATTGATCTGAATTAATAAGTGATTGTATTGTTTCGGTGTAGAGCAGTAAATTTCTTTCAGAAAAATACTTTTTAGTTTCATCAACTAAATATTTTAAATCAAATTTCTTTCTGGTGTATTCCTCAGATAAATTAGGCAAGATGTTGCTTTCAATATCTTCACCAACATCCTTTGGGAGTGTTTTAAGTTTTTTATAAAAAATATCTTCAATATCTTTGCCAGGTGCTTTCCGATATTTATCATAATATTCCCAACACCATCCAGCAATTTGTTTAGCTGTACTAGATTCAATTAATTGAGGATTCCAAATACTATGAATTTCTTTTAAGTAATTGGTAGATGTAATTAAACCAATAATGATTTTTCTTTCCATAAATTAATTATTGTGTTGACGAATACAACGGTATGTATATTTTTCTTGTTTTCTTCTTCTGATGAACTTTTCTAAATCAGGCTTGATAATTTGACATTCAAGAATAACTTTATCATGACGGTGTTCAATCACATCTATTATGAATCCATCTACATCTGTAGTAGTGAGTGTAATCTTTTGGTTTCTTTTTTCAAAAATTCCTATTGTTTGTTCCATAAATAATTAATTGTTAAGGGTAATACACTTTTCCTGTTTTAGTTTTATAAATGCCATCATCTCCACGAGTATATGCGATTCCATCATCTATGATAACTTTTTTATCTTTTGTATTCCAATCATCATGCTTTATCATTAATTTTGGATCATTTAACCATCGGTTTTGATTTAACCAAGTTGAAGCATTTGCTATATATTTAGGATTGCTCCATAGATTAGATTTTATTTGGGCTAATATAGCTTTTTTAATTACATCCCATGAAGGTGTGTTTTGTTTCTTACACAATGCCCCCCAAGCAGTCAAGGCTTGTCCCTTACTTGATTTATTTGGGTATAACTCCCAAAACATGTTGAACATATTTGGCTTGATAAGACTTTGATTTGGAAACAAATTATTTTTTTCCCTTTTACTAAGAGTTTTTAAAGCATTTCCCTCTGGGTTTTCCAGGGGCTGGTTTTTCCGTAGGGTGGTGGAAGTACATTGTTGATAGTGTGATTTACCCCAGCAAAAGTTTATCTTAATGTAATGCCCGATTATTTTTTCACCCACACCTTTTCTAATCATATCTTTTATCAAACCTAATTCTTTCAATTGGTTCTTTCTTTTCCTCACTCTTTCAATACTCCAATCTAATCCTTTGGCAGTGTAGGTTGTTGTTGACTTAGGTTGATCCGTGGATTGCCATTTAGCAGTATAATAATAAAAATAATACAACGCCATTAAATCACCAGCGTTTGGTTGACTTAGCATTATATCTGATACTGCTTTAGATAATACAATTGGTTCTGATTGTTTTGAGTATGTTATTTGAGGTTGGATATTGGTGACAGCTGCTCGTTTTCTTCTCATAACACATAGATAATTAAATAGTTAAAAAGGGAGGTAAATATATATAATATTTTTTTAATATCCTAATTTATTTACTAAGTAACTAATTTAGTGGGACTTAACTTCACTTCCTTTAATCTATTTTTTACTAGATCAAGGTAAGGTAGAGTGCATGATTGTTCTGCCCCATCTGGACCCCCACACCAAATACGAGCCATTTTTTCTAAATCCATTTTAGGATTATAATATGTTTGATATATCCAAAACATTTCTTCAGATTTTCTACTATTCAGTCTATCATCTAAAGTATATTTTTCATATCCTACAATACGATTAACATCATATACCACTATTGGCCATATTTGTAATTTTCCTACAGCTGGCTCATTAGGATTATGGATGTATACACCATCAGTAGATTCAACCCAAACAATAGCATGTAACCAATCATGTGGGGTTGCTATTTTCATTATCTTTTTAGGATAAAAAATAACAACACAATCACTCACTGACGGTGATGTAGTAGATAAAAATACAATTAAAATTGCTAAAATTAAAATGATCTTTTTCATAATTTCTATTTTCTGATTCGTTTTACTTTTTTAATTCTAATGCGTTTTATTTTTCTGATTCTGATTCGTTTTTCTTTTTTAAAGTTGATTTTACTTCTTTTAACATGATCCTTTTCTATTGGCTTTTTCCTGCGTTTTAAAGGATAGTAAATAAATTCCTCTAGTAATATCTTCCAAGGTTTTTCATCCACTAAAATCCACACCCCTGCCTCTCCATTAATGTATTTTCTTTTAGGAGGTTTAACAATAGTGTGGATTGAATATGTAGGGATGTTTTCATGTCTTTTGATCCTACAGCTGACTTGAATTTGTTTGTCAACATATTGATCTATGAATTCATCCCTTTTACATTTTTCAATTCTTTCTTTTGAAAAGGTGTCTGAAACATATACATAATCATTACGATCTATTTTCCTACCAATTAATTTACAATGAGCACATATCATTGCGTCATAACATTCTTTCCTATCTTCTTGAGTGAAGTCATATCTTTTCTTAAAATTATGAACTCCGTATAAATTAATTTTTATCATATGGTTTTATCTTAATGAATGGATTGCCATTTTGAATCGTATTCTGAAGTTGTTATCAACCACATCTAACTTTTCTTGATTAATGTTACGATCTCGTTTATATGTATCAATTTGAAACATTATTCTAATTTTGTTTCTTTCAGTTATTTTACAATTCATACAGAAGATGCTCAATTGATGTAATTTATCATCTGAGTCATCTAGTCTACCATTTTGATATACTTTTATCATATAAAGGGATAAAAGTATAATTACAATAAGAAAAATAATAATTAATGTTTTCATGATTTCTAAGTTTTAAGTTTATTTATAAAATTCACCGTTGTTCCAATCGGTTCCAATTTCATTGAGATCAATTTTATCTTTCTTGATAGGTTGTTTAATCTTAAATTGTCCAATTGCTGGCCATTCAATTAAAACATTATCCTGATCAATTTTATCACAATGCATAATCCTTTTACACTTTGGCATTTCATAATACCAAATTTTAAATTTAGTTTTGTACATTATCCGTTTGAACGAGTCATCCCAATATCGGATAACATTACAATGTTCACACTTATGGATTCTAAATCCATTTTGACGAATCCATTTATGTTTGAATAATTTAGTCATCTTTGAGTAAATCTTGTTTTGTATAAAAACTAGCAGATTCAGCATACTTGAGCATTGCCTTTTCAAGATCATTTATTAATGGTTTTATTTTTTGTGCATAAGAATGATAAAATGATCCTTTCTCATACAACAATATAACTGTAGCTAATAGATGAGTTGTTTTAGACACTCTCATTAATTTGTAATAATATGGATGTTGTTTTTTCATTTTATCAATTGTTTAAAGTGTTTCTATTTTCCCCATTCTATTTGTTTTACCAAGATGAAGTTCAATATAATGGCCTACATCTGAAATAGTATCACATACGTCTTCATGGTAATCAGCAGCAATTAAATTACTTGCAAGTTCAAGGGCTTCTAATTCAGACTCAAATGTTATATGAATCGTAAATGGTACAAATGGTGTTTTTAAATTTGTAATTTCTTTTTTTCATTTCATTAATTGTTTTACTAAATAATCAGCGTCATCTTGTTTCATACTTCCTGGGTCGCCTTTAATCTTAACACGAAAGGCATCTACACCACGGAATTTTAGTTCAGCCACAATTTTATTAGCTTGAATACTGGCTTGCGGATCGTCATCAAAACAGACATGGACTCTAGTAAAAATCCTTGCGATATTTTTGACTTGAGATGGAGTGTATTTAATTCCTGAAACGGCAAAACTTTGAGTTCCAAATCTCCATACATCAGTTGGACCTTCAACACATATACCGGTGGATTCCCACTTTTCTTGTTTTCCATACAATATATTTTTATGTGGTATTATTTCTCTTTCTTTAGGACAAGCCATATACTTTGAACCATGCTTATCAGTGATGTCTCTGCTATCAAAAGACACTTGTTGATTATCCCAAATGAAAGGAATGATTATGCGAAATTTATAATCAATATTATCTAGTTTGCTATATGTATTTGTGCCAACCAGATTCCATTCTTTTTCTAGATAATCAGCATCAAATCCTCTGTTCCTTAAATAATGTTTATGCTTAACTAATAAAGGCATTGTATTGCTGGGCAATAGGTGCGGTTTAACATTGTATTTTACAGCGGTTGTAACTTTAGTTATTGAAAAAGATAGCTTGTATTTTTTAACAATCTCAGCTGTTTGACTAAATGATAAATTTATTAGTTTTGATATTGTTTGTATTGGAGGATGCCAACCACAACGCCAACAAGTATAAAAATTATCATCAATGTTAAATCCTAAATGCCAACCTGGATTACCTGTACAATAAGGACAAGGAGTGTTCACCCATCCAGGACGACAATGGGAGTGACCCTCTTCCAAGAAGGCCACTCCATAATCCTGGTATAATTGAATAATGTTCATTATGGCCTTTTGAGAGCAATTCGAGAATCCAACCAAGCTTTTCTTGGTTCCCATTCATGTTCATACCAATACCAAGGTGCGGTTAACTCCCTTCCTTTTTCTCTGTGAATTCCTTTGCGTGGACGATGGGTATGAATATATTTTTCTAATTTTACTGCTTCTTCTTTAGTGATTACATAATCAAACTCCAAATCACAAATTAAAGCACATAATCCACCACAATTATCATCTTTAAATAATTCTTTACTTTCACTTAGGATAATAAGTAATTCTCTGATTGATCTACATTTTTCTTTCATAATTGTTTTTTATTAATACGTGCAAGAAATAAATATCCAAAAAGGTAACATCCACCACAGGACATTACCGTTAACAATACAGCCCATACAAAATGTTCTGTTAAGGCAGGAACAGAAAGCAATAACAACCCAAAAAGATAAATGAGTATGCTTATGATGAATAAGAGTAAATAAAATAATGTTTTCATATTATTAATATTAAATATTTATCTTTGTTCAAACTGATACCATTTTTTTTTTCTGGATTCAGCTAATGCTTCTTGAGCTTTGGTAAGTTCATTTTGAATGTAGATTTCTACATTGCGATAGTCCTCAAGAATTGAGGAGTGAACTTCTTTAGTAGTTTGTAATGCTTTTTTCAAGCGTTTGATTTCTTGATTTTTCCCTTTGAGGGCTGCTTTTAATTCATAATAATTTTTTCTTGTCATAACTTTTATGTATTAAGGATTTTGGATTTTGATTTTTTATCACAAGCATCTTCCTGAGCAGCTTTATATTCAGCCTCAGCCATGTCAGCAGCCAGTTGTGCCTCTTTATATCTCTTTTCACTTTGATCCGCAGTATCTTGCAAATCTTTGTATTTTTCCCAAGCTTTTTGGGCATCATTCCATTTTTCGTTTTTCATAATTATTTATTTTTAGTTAAACCATTTCCAAAATTGCCACCATCTCTTTCTAGTCAAATGCATAATTTTCCAGTTTGCTGTTGCAAGGGCATTTTCTAACACATTAATCTTATTAGAAAGTTCAGTGTTCTTTCCTGCAAGTTCTTGATTGTGAAGGATTACTTTGTGATATACAGCATTACGATCTTCAGCAAGCTGTTGCTTTGTCTTTTTCCTATTCTTCATACTACCTTATTTTGAAGAATGATAAATTGCTCTTTTTCTTCCATCTCCAGTATTTATGTATTGGACAAATCTTCCCCTTTTCACTTTCCGATTATTGTGACCAGGTGTCTGAGGATTAGAAGTTGCAAATAATGTTTTTCCCTTATAAGGATTAGTCAAAGCCATTTCTTTGAGTATTTTCTTTTCTTCCTTTTTCTTAAACAAAGAAAGAAACCAACTGTAAACGGTGATTAAGAATGCAATAATTTTTTTCATAATTTCTATTTATTAAAAAAGTTAAGTAATATATTATACAATTAAATTTATTAACTACAAGTACAAGCTGTCTTTAGGTCGTTCAAACCCATTAAAATTCTTTCCTCTTCCCATTTTTTAGAAAACATTTGTATCACTGTAATTCCTATTTCATCAGGAGGCAAGCAAATGAATTTTTCAGATTCTCTGATTATTGATTCTGCAATTTCTTTAGCATCATCAGTTAATTGATCAAAGAATTCATCAGGTGATTTAGGAAGATCAGTTGGGATGTCTTCAACATAATCCAAATGGCCATTTACTCTTTCTTCTCTTGATAGATGAGACTTCAGATTGTTGGTTATTGTTGTCCACATGTATGTAGACAACTTACCTTTGTCTGGGTTGTAAGATTTTAATGCTTCTAAATAAGCTAATGATGCTTGCTGGAATAAATCATCCCAATCTATGGATTGAGTTTTATGATTGTAAAAGTTCCAAGCAATTTTTCTAATTAGATTGATGTTTTTCATATATGATTATTTAATGGAGTGAGAACGCATCCATTGTTTAACACAATCTTCAGGGGAATGTCCTTCACAATTAAAATTGGTAGTTTTATACCAAAAACAGTAATCAACAAAATCTTGTTGTGTAAAAGTATTTTTAACTTTTTCAGCAACAATTTTTTCTTTTGGTTTTTTCTTTTTCATAATTTTTATTTTAAGTATTCATTTATTAAATCAGTTAATAATGATATGTTGTCAACTCTTCCACCATCCAATACTTTGGATAATATCTTTTGTTTGGTATCAATAAGATGCGCAGTGCGTTCCATTATAGTATTTACAGCAAATAAGTAATATACATTTACAACTTCTGTTTGAGTTATGCGGTGTAACCGATCAATTGCTTGCCATAATTCACCAGGTGTCCAAGGTAATTCCAAGAATGCTACATTTGAAGCAGCTGTAAGGGTGATCGCTGTTCCAGCAGCTTGTATGTTCCCTACAAATAATCTTACATCAGGATTGTTCTGAAAATCAATAACAGCTTGATGTCTTTTTTTCTCACTCACAGAACCATCTATTTTTACTGCTATTTTATTCCCAAATTCTTCCATTAAAGAAGCAATGACAAATTTATGGGTTGCAAATACAACAAGCTTTCCTTGATTTTCTAATGAATCCTTTATCCAATCTATTGATGATTTTAAAGCACCTTTAACAGCTAACTGTTTTAATGCTTCTATTACAGCAACTTGTTCGGCATTTGAAGCACGATTTGCCGCAGCATCTCCCTTCTTTGCCCTTAACCATTCGATAAAATTATTCTCCGCTTCAATGTACTCTGATTTGTTGTCTAATTCAAATGGAACATAGGAATGTATTTTATCAGGTAACTCTTTTAATACATCTTTTTTGAGTCTGCGAATCATGATACTGTTTATCAGTATTTCATGTAACTCTTGAGTGTTAGTTGCTCCACTGAAATCCCAACCAAATCTGGTATGGACTGCTCCACAGAATCTTCTTCCATATTCCATAAAGTTTGGAAACAAAGCAGGTTTGAGAAGTTTTATTACATTGTATATTTCTTGTGGCCTATTTACAATTGGTGTTCCACTCAAAGCTAATATGTAAGGGATGCTTTTACCAATGTTTTTTATAGCTTTTGTTCTTAATGCTTTGCTATTTTTATAGTAGTGGCATTCATCAGTAATCAATATTTGAATTGATAATGATTTTAACATCTTTGCCCATTTGGGAAGAATATCATAGTTTATTATTAAAAATTCTTCAGATGGAACCCAAGGTTTGTTGCCATTTAATATTTCAGTATGGGCATCCGGTAACCATTTTTCAATCTCACATTTCCAATTCAATTTAGCACTGAGAGGACACACTATTAACACAGGTCGTCTGTCAGGGTGGTAATGTACCCAAGCTAATGTTTGAATTGTCTTACCCAGTCCCATTTCATCTGCTATGAGTGTTTTGCCATTTGTATATTCGATCCATGCTACACCTTCTTTTTGATATGGACGCAATTCACCCTTCAACCCATGAATGTCAAGTGCTTTTAGGTTCATCAACTTCCTTTTATCTTTTCCTTTTTTGAACCGATCAAGATGAGAATCCAAAACAAATCCATATTCAAGCAACTTATCAATAGTTTCAATATGAAGAGGTGCAGTCCATATTTTTAGTTTTGGAATGTACTTTCTTTCATACAATGCTCTGATTTTAGTTATGGTATTAATATCATAAGGGAATTGAATTTTAATCAAAAACTTACCTTGGTGATCCTTTACCAGTGATGCTTGTTTATGATTTGTTATTGATGCTCTGATCCTTTTGGCCATGTTCCTCCTTTTCTTTTTTGAAATGTTTTAACCATTTGTCTTCATTATGTTGACCATAC
>Ga0307376_10001540_pt1 | contig 24516 bp, 28 predicted proteins | sample TR2MG_FD_202536 | JGI IMG/M metagenome (GOLD analysis project Ga0307376, IMG submission 202536) | Soil microbial communities from Risofladan, Vaasa, Finland - TR-2 | ecosystem: Environmental > Terrestrial > Soil > Coastal area > Acid sulfate soil | place: Finland: Risofladan, Vaasa | collected...
AACTGAATCTAAAAATATAAGATTGTCTACCTTGGGTGATGCCTACAAAATCATAAGTAAACTTCCTCATACCGAACAAGCCGCTTTAAAGCTATCCGCAGTAAACATAAACAACACTTTATTAAATGATGAATACAAGAATGTATTTGAAAATATCAGGAAATCTCCAGAGGAAAATTTTCAAGAAATAAAAAAAATAGTATTAAAAGCTCTCGTAGAAGAAGGAGACAATTTAAACAAAGATATTTTAGGAAGTCTCAGAGGGGAAAATGCCAGCAAAAGAAGATTCGCCAATGAAGTTCAGGGCGGAGAAGGCATATGGATAAGTGATCATGCAGTGGATAGATTTTCGGATAGGGTTTTGAACGGAGATTTTACATCTTTCCTAGAATCGAAGAATAAACTTAAAGATTTGTTGTTTAACAAAACTAATGTAATGCAAAAGATGGCCAACGATTACGTTCTAAGTAACGCCAGCGTGAGACGACTTGCTTCTGATGGAGTGATAAATACAGATCCGGAAAAGTACTCCAAAATACCGGACTTCATCAAGGCTACTGAAGGAACGTACGACGAACCAGTTGAAATTGTAAGAAATGGCAATCGCATGCGAATAAAGGTTAGAATAACCGTTAGGGATGGCGGGGACATAACCAGCATAATACCTCTGGATTCCGGAAGAATTCACGAAGCCAATGAAAAGAGATGGGCTCGAGAAACACACGGGATTTCCTCCATAGAAAATCTGCCTATAAACAAAAAGATAACTCTAACAGATTCCGTTTTTTATGACCTTATGGATGGTTACAGATTTAACGGTAGTTCAATAAAGGACATCAATTTCAGTTACGGACCACAGGGTCATTTGTCTGGAAGATATTACTACACTATGTCCGAAAAAGATCCAAACAAACTTAAGTTTATTGCCGATGTGTATGAAACTGAAAATCCAAATAATATTCTTGCCTCCAAAATGGAAGTAATCGACATTTCCCCCGGATCTCCTCTGCTAAAAGGCAGACAGGTAAACGATAGAAATTCCGCTATACGAGATTACATCATACCTGATGCGGTAAAAGCTACAAGAACTTGGCTTATGGAACTGTTTGTTGAAGCTCATAATAAAATAGATCCAGAAGATAAAAAAATGTCATATGCACAATATCAAAACAATTTATTAAAAAATGCTCCAGAATTTGTCCCGGAGAAAGTACTGAGTTTAGAAGATGAAGAAAGAAAAGAGAAAGAGGCGAAAGAAGAGAAAGAGGCGAAAAATAGACAAGTAAAAGAAGAGAACGATAGAAAAGAACAAGAAGTAAAAAACAAGAAGCTTGAACAGATGAAGATAATGAGAAAAAAGATGCCGACACTGGACCAAATTAATGCTGTATTTTTTATAGATTACATTAATCATCCAGATGAAAATAAAGTTCTCGATATAGCTGAATATATATCTGAAAAATTTTTAGATAATGATTCTCCTAGTATAAGCTTCAAGATGACCCCAGATTTGAATGCGCCCGTAAACCTTCCCAAAGAGAAAATATCAGATCTTGTTGCATTTAAACTGTACGCAGAGGTCACTTCCGGAAACGTTAGAGGAATAATGGCAGAAATTGAGAAAATGATAAAATACATGGTCCCAATAGTTGCCAGATACGAAATGATGGACCCAGATGCGGTAAAGGAAATATTTCCTCCTCAGAAAATATTGCAAGTTATCTCTAATTATGCCTTATACGTAAAGGAAGTATTTTAAACAAAGAAAAGACCCTCATGCATTAGTGAGGGTCTTTTGTATCTGATGCGCCGTGGATAGGATCATATCTCCGGGGAGAGCGTTACCTTCCCCTATATCTGGAAGTATGTCTAGATCCAATATTTCATAAAATAGATCATCGACCAGCACGCTACAAACCTTATTGAAGGCAGGAGTGTGCTTTCTTAGTATGGACCTAGATTTATTTCTAAACCAGTATCCCAATCTTCCCCACAAGCCCAAAATCATAAATTTTAATATAGAATTATATCCATACTCCCTACCTTGTTCTTTCTTGCACCATTCTCTTGATTTTTTGAATTGATCTTCGGTTAGGTTTGTTGTCCTAGATAATACCGTTACGCTTTGAATGTTTATCGACTCTAATTTCCTATACTTAGCTCTCGGAGGATTGGTTTCAAACAGGGTCAATCCCTCGCTGTCACGAGTGACTATAGCAACGTGTATATATTCCGAGGATTTGCAATCCAATCCCCATTGAAGCCATTCTATACAATTACCGATAAAATCCTTAAAGATTGAGCCTTTTTTTCTAAACAAAATTATGTCTAATTCTTTCAATGGTGCGCTCATAATATATCTCCTTATTCTATAAAGTTAAAAAAATATAAGATAACTTTGAAAATGCTCTAAAAGCATAAATATTAATAGACAAAAACATAAAAATTTTATACTTTTATAATATAATAGACGGTATAAGAATTGGATAATAACTTGTTTCTTGGGCGATTATGGGTATAATAATAACAGTTGCCTAATAGACACATAAAGGAGAAGTCATGGGAAGACACGCATCATATAACGACGAACAACTTAAAGAAAAACTACGCAAAATATCCGAGGTATACGGAAGTGTATCCGTAGAATCTTTAAAAAAGGCCAGTAAAGAGGACCCAAAAACCTTTCCCTCGTACAAAATGTTCGAAAGGCGTTTCGGCGGGATTAAGAGTATCAAGAAAATCCTTACAACGCAAGCACTTCCGGCCACGGTTGAAGTGGAAGAAAAAAAAGAAATTTTATCTTGACAAATTAGTGAAAGTATGCTATAGTATACTTGGAAAGTGAGACAGGGGCTAATCCCAAATTCTTCCGAGGGCATCATGGGCGCATTAAACACATTAAATTTGATTCTTGAGAGCAAGATAGCACGATATGTATTATTTCTTACCTTGATCTTAGCTATTTTTAGCGTTACTTCTCAGCCATTGGTAACGGGGATCGCAGGAGCATTCTCTTTGTTGGTTATTGTAGACATGATATATGTGCCAGCAATAATGTTTCACATCAGAAAAAACGGAAGATTTTATCTAGTTTTTGATGCGCTACAAAAGTTAATGACATTGGTTATTTTGTTCTTCATAATGACAAAATTCTATTCCATTGTAACTTTTAACTTAGAGTATAAAATAGCTTTTATTGTTGCATTCTTGTATATTTTAAATTACAATTTTGACATAAACAATGAACTGCTCAGTGACATTAAAATTCTTAAAATCAAGAAGAATCATGCGGGTGAAGGATATTCCGAGGAAGCTATAGAGCTACTAGACGGAATTCATGCAGAAGACGATAAAAGATCCAACAAAAGTTTCTTGAATAAAGTCTCAGACATGATAACCAAATATATTTTTAATGCGCACTTTCAATTTGGCACATTAAGAGCCATTGTTCTTGGAGATAAAGAATACATAGATGCTACGGAGTCTATATCGTTGGAATGGGGCATGAAAGAAGTAGCCTCGAAAATGACGTTTAGAGAAATAGTAAAAAACAATTACAACAGGGTCGTAGTAGACGCTCTGATAGTGGTGATGATGTGGGTAATAGTATTTTAACGAGCATAACCAATGAAGAAAAAATATATATATTTAATAAAATTTTAAATAGAATAGATAAAAAGATAGGGCTTTCCGGAAAAAGGGAAGCCCTATTAGTTAGTGCGGTATTCGAGGAAAGCCTCAAGGAATTCTTAAAGATCAAGACAAGAAGAAGGAAGAAAAAGCGCAGTAAAAAAGAAAAAAAACCAGACAACAGGTTTGAAAAGATATTAGATTAAGGTATAATGTAGGAACAACTCACACTCAAGGTAAACATATGATCCCAATAGTTATCGAAAAAGGCCAAGGCGGTTATGAACGTGCATACGACCTCCCCTCTAGGCTTATGAAAGACAGAATTATTTTCCTTAACAACGTAGTGACAGAAATGACCTCATATGTAATGGTCCAGCAACTGATTTACTTAGAAAGTCAAGATAAAAAAGCCCCAATTCATATGTATATAAATTCCCCCGGAGGAAACGTTACTGATGGATTGGCTATTTATGATACGATGCAGTTTCTTTCGTGCCCAGTTCACACTTTATGTGTAGGCGAAGCGGCATCAATGGCTGCAGTTCTCTTAGCCGCAGGAGCAAAGGGTCATAGACATGCTCTTCCTAATTCTAGAATTATGATACATCAACCAAATGGTGGAGCTAGAGGGCAAGAAACTGACGTGTTAATCCAAGCGGAAGAGATGAAAAAAGTCCGTAGGAAATTAGAAGAGATATTAGCGAAACACTCAGGGAAAAAGGTATCAGAAGTAAACAAAGATTGCGAAAGAGATAACTTTATGTCTCCAGAGGAAGCGCTATCGTACGGTAAATTAGGTCTAATAGATGAAATACTAGTTAAGCGTGATCATAAATAATGGTTGGAAAGTCAAATCTTACACGTCCAAATATACTGTCTCTTCATCCAACGATGCAGTGTGATTATGGCTGTACTAATTGTTATTTGAAAAAAGATATAGATTCAAATCTCAAAGAGAAATCTCCTATGTTTTTTATGGAATTATTGAGATATGTGAAGTCTTCCGGAATACAGGAAATATCTATTCCTATTAATTATGTAAATTATAATAAAAATTCTTCATCAACCAGTCTTGATAACTTCGACGAGAAGGATTGGGACAATTGCGATAAAAACTTGCATTATTTTAAATGGATAGCTGGTTTTTGTTCGAGAGAATCTCTACGTTTCACGGCTACATCTAATTATGATTTTTTTGAACAGTACGAAGATTTGGATGTTGGCCCTCTGGATCTAGTGTCTATATCAGTAAATGATTTCGTAACCGGCAATGAAGATAGAATATCAAAAGCCATCAATGTTATGAAGGCTCTTAAATCAAAAGTTAGGATAGTAAATTGTAATATATTATTATCGGAACGAATGGTCAGTCTTTTAAAGCACGGTCTGGCCAAAAAAATACTAGAGACAGCAGATTCCTTATATTTGTTGGCATCTAAACCTATCCAAATCAGTATTGCTAAATATTATGAATGGTGTACGGAACTGAATGAAGCTGGCGTGATGGTGGATAGCCAAAGAATTATATTGGACTCGTGCATTAAATATTCAGCGGGACTTACTGGTGGATTATGCGATAGACATAAAATGATATACGTAAGCCCATACGGTGAGATCAAGATGTGTTCTTTTGATAAAAAAAATATGGCAGAAATAACTAATCCTAGCGATTTTAAGGATATATTCGAAAAATACTTTCCAATGACAAAACAGGACTCATGCACACTGATGAGCATGGAGCAGAGATGAATACACATAAAAATCAAATAAACTTGTTGAACTATTTAAGATCCGTTTCCCCTTTGATATATATAGTGGATAATGACGAAACCAACACAATCAAATCCGTAAGAAGTGCATGTTTGTCATTATTTCTGAAGTTATCAAATAGAAAACAAAATTCATGCAATATAGAAAATTTGAAGTATTTTGAATATACCGTGACAGACGGTCTTCAGGCTTCTTCTATAAAAAGTTTCTCAGAATCTTCTCATCCGGAATTGGTTTGGGAAAATGTCCTAGAGAGAGACGGAGATAAGTTAAAAAAAGAAAATAAATTATTGTTTTTCGACAAAAACAGATCCAGAGAAGAGGCCTCCAAGACTTTAGATATCAACCAAGCTTTGATGGATTTTTTGGAAATTCCATTCTCAAAAAAACAAGAGAACATACACATCTTAGTCGTGAAGGATGTTCACGATATCCTCAAGACTGATGGACTCGCCATAAGAAAGATAAAAGATATAGCCATTAGTTCTCCCAATTCTGAATATATAACAAGGCATATAATAATTCTCAATCCGGTAAAAGAGATTCCCGTAGAGCTTTCGAATATTGTAAATATAATAGAATGGAAGCTTCCCGATGCCGAGGACATAGAAAATTACTTAATCAAGAGAATGAACTTGACGATTATAGAGGATGAGTCGAAAACTAAAAAAGCTGTAGAGGATTATAAATTGTCGATGGGGGATCAGTATAGCTCAGAAAAAGCCAAGCAGAAAATATACTATAGAAAAGAATTTTCCGACATTGTCAAATCTATGTTGGGACTGCCATTCGTGAGAATTGACGAAAACGCCGCACTTTCATTCGCTGAAAATTCTAGAAGGTTCAACGTAGATACTCTATATAAATTAAAGACTCAAAACATCATGGAGAATAGTTCTCTAGAGATCATTCCCACTGATATAGGAATGCAACAAGTCGGGGGAATGGATACTTTTAAGAAGTGGATAGAGAATAGAAAAACCGCCTTTTCCGCTGAAGCTAAAAATTTCGGCATCGAGTCTCCCAAAGGGGCGTTACTGTTGGGCAATCCCGGAAACGGCAAGAGTTTAATGGCAAAAGCTGTAGCCTCAAGCTGGGGTCTTCCGCTGGTAAAACTAGACGTGGGAAAACTATTCTCACAAACCATAGGATCATCAGAACAAAACGTCAGGAATGTCTTGAAGACGTTAGACGCTCTAGCTCCGGTAGTTGTTTTAATTGACGAAATTGAAAAGGGATTATCCGGAGTGAAGTCTTCGAACGCCAGTGATTCAGGAACAACCGCTAGGGTGGTGGGCACGTTATTATCTTGGATGCAGGACAAAACCTCCGAAGTTTTTATCGTAGCCACTGCAAACGATGTAACGCAACTTCCTCCAGAACTACTTAGAAAGGGAAGGTTTGATGAGATATTCTTCTGCTCCTTACCTGAAGTTAAAGAAAGACAACAAATATTTAAAATTCATTTAGAAAAAAGAAATCAAGACGTAAATAATTTAAATTTAGATGTTCTATCTCAAGAAACCATAGGATATTCTGGAGCAGAAATAGAACAAGTTGTAAAAACATCAATGTTGCAGGCATTTAACGACGGGAAAGACGCTGTGTCTCAGCTACATTTACTTGAATCAATAAAGAATACTATTCCTTTGTTTAAAACATGTAAGGAAGATTTACAAGCTCTAATTGATTGGGTAGACTGGGATGAAGAAAGACAAGAGGGTATTAAGGCCATATACGCATCATCGGCCCTTAAGAGCAAGAGACTTATTGAAAAAAATAGAAATTCCAAAACCAACGAAGATGTAATCGACCTTAGAAAGGACAAGAATAAATGACCAGTTCTAATAAAAACCCAGAGAAATGTATTTTTTGTAGTAGTACTGTCGCAGAATTAAAAGAGCGAGGAGAGAAATTTAAACTCATTAGGGGAGATCTCGGGTCCATATGCGAGAATTGCATTGATCACTGTACCGCTGCTTTGAAGATCGCCAAAGAAGATCACACGTCAATATTCGATAAATTAAAATCTATCAACCCAAAAAAGATACACAAGAAACTTGATGAATATGTCGTAGGACAAGAGAGGGCCAAAAAAGTCTTATCAACAGCTGTGTATAATCATTATTTAAGAACTCTGTATTCTTCGGCTGATGATATAGAACTGGACAAATCCAACGTTATTATGATTGGGCCAACAGGAGTAGGAAAAACATATTTAATAAGAAAAATTTCAAGCTTGTTGGATGTTCCATTTGCTCATGCAGACGCAACCACCCTTACTCAGGCTGGATATGTAGGAGAAGATGTGGAAAATGTATTAATTAGATTGCTACAAAACGCAGCTTTAATTAAAAAAGATGCATCTGATTTTTCTGAAGTAATAGAAACTGCGCAAAGAGGAATAGTGTACATAGATGAAATAGATAAAATTTCCAGAAAGGGAGAGTCTGCGTCTATAACAAGAGACGTAAGTGGAGAGGGAGTTCAGCAGGCGTTGTTAAAAATGTTAGAAGGATCCGTTTGCAGTGTCCCGGCCACTCCGCAAACGGGAGGCAGGAAGCACCCGAACCAACAAATGGTTCAAGTAGATACATCAAAGATATTGTTTATTGTTTCCGGAGCGTTCGAAGGCTTAGAAAAAATAGTATCAAAAAGAAAAGACAAAGCGGCTACGATAGGATTCACAGGAACTCCGTCAACGAGTAGAGACAAAATTGACAATGTCGGAGAAATATTACAACACTCTCAGCCGGAAGACTTGATTCGGTTTGGTATGTTGCCAGAATTGATGGGAAGATTGCCAATTTTGGTATCCCTAGATGATCTGTCGGAATCCGATCTGGAACACATTTTAACCGAGCCAAAAAATGCTTTATTAAAACAATATACTAGAACCTTTGAAATTCAAGGAGTTAAACTTTCTCTGGAAAAAGAAGCCATTAAATTGATAGCCAAAGAAGCCAAAGGAAGAAAAATGGGAGCAAGAAGTCTGAGATCTATCATGGAAGAAGTTTTGCTTGACTTTATGTATGAAGCGAAAAGTGGTGGAAAAGTGGTAGTTACAGAAAATGACGTTAAAGATAGATTAAGGTTCATGAATCAGAAAAAAACAAATAAAATAGACGAAAAAAAGGATGAAATTAAAGAAGAAAAATTCGCAAAACTGGTAGCTTAAAAAATATTTGAAAATTCTATAAAAAAGATATAATATATACATACAACTAAAGGAGATTATTATGAGTCACGTAAGCCAAGTTGAAACTGAGATAACTGATTATTCTATGCTTAAAAAGTCCTTGAAAGACCTCAACCACAAGTTTGAAGAAAATGTCAATATTAGCGGAAAATGGATTAACGAAAAAGCCGATTTAGTTCTTAATATAAATGGAGATAAGAATATCGGTTTCCGCAAAAATGAAGACGGAATTTATAACTTTGTGGGAGATTTTTTTGGTAAGAATAAAAATTCGATAACCGAACCTATTCTTCAAAGATACTCAGCTAACGTAATTAAGCAAAATTATGTTAGAATGGGCGTAAGAAGTATTACGGAACAAGTTCTTGATAGCGGTGAGATAAAAATACGTGGAATTGTTGCTTAATAAAACAAAAGGAAATCATAATGGCTGATAAAATAGTGGAATGCATCATTGCTAAAAACGGAAAAGTCACCTTGGAAACAAAGGGGTTCAAAGGAAAAGCTTGCATGAATTTGAACCAAGCCCTAAAAGGGGTCGGAACTGATGTCACTACCAAGAAGACTTCGGAATATCACAGTAGACAAGACGCTAACGAAGTTAATATAATTGGTAGATCCTGACCGCTTGCTCTAACCTCAAAGAGAGTACTATGAAAAAAATTATTTTATTGACATACCTAATATTGCTGGCTAGTCAAATGTCCGCAAAAATATCGAATAAAGACTTAACAATGCAATATAATTGTTACATTGTTTCTGACGTAGGAGTTAGACTGCTCGACAAAGGGAAAGTGCACAGAACTATATTTTCCTTTATGATTGAAGATCATAAAGAATTAATAAAATTTACGGACCAATACGAAAATATAAAAACATTCGAAATTTTCATTAAAAATGATTGTTCAAAAAAACAGCAGCTGGTTATAGTTACATTTAATAATGGCGGCAAAAGTCAAATATCGGTAGACAACTTTATAAAATATACCGATATACCTCTGAATACAGTTTCGAAGCCTTTGGAAAAAAACTTCGGTCCAGTCATAGACGATAAATTTTTATCCAAGTATAGTTTAGTTTCTGACCACGACATCATATTGGCTTACAAGGATTGGTAACGTTTGCTTTTATCAAATGTAGGTTAAATCAACTTTTGGGTAAGGGGAGTCATGGCTCCCCTTATTTTAGTTTATGAATCCATATAAAATCCTAGGATTGAACGAAGGAGCTTCCGAGCAGGAAGTTAAAAAAGCCTATAGGACATTGGCTAAAAAATACCATCCGGATGTCAATAAAGACTCGAAAGCTCCGGAAAAATTTCAAGAAATTTCGAAAGCCTATAACGACATAATAAACAAGCGATCAATTCCAGAATCCCCACAGTTTAATGAATATCCGGATTTTTCATCTCAGTTTTTTAATTTTACTTTTCAGGATGGCGTGTTCAACAGGGGGATAGACCCAGACGTTGTCGAGCGCATAAATATAGAATTCCTAGATGCGTGTTTTGGAAAATCCATAGAGGTCCGTTATACGTCCCAAGAGCCCTGTGATTCGTGCATGACTTATTTCGGGGAAAACAAAAAGTTTAACACATCCATGTGTTCTGCGTGCAATGGAGCTGGTGTTTCATCCACAAGAGCTGGAAACATGGTCATAAACCAATTATGCCAAAGTTGTCAAGGTAAAAAAGTAGAATTTTCATGCGACAATCCAGAATGCAAGGCAAATCTATTTATATCTAAGCGCAAGAGTGTTAAGATAGAAATACCGGCCGGAATTCGGGAGACTGATGTAATAAGGCTACAGGGAATAGGGAATTTTAACGCAGTCAGGAATGTCAGAGGGAGCTTATACATAAAAGTTATAATCGGAAGTAGCCACGAATTTATAAGAGAAAACTTGGACATTCATAGTTCTTTAAGTGTAAATTATTTAGACTTAATATTAGGAAGAAAGACCGAAGCGAATACTATACATGGTAAATATACAATAAGCATTCCAGAGTGCTCCAAGCATCTAGACATCATAAAGATAGATAATTATGGGATTAGATCGAAATCAGTTTCAGGTCATCATTTTGTTAAAATTGAAATTTCCACTCCGGAAGCATTAAGCGAAAAGCAAAGAAAAATATTAGAACACTTGAGAGAAAACGATGCTTCTTCTAAAGATATACCTTGATTTAGCCGTAATAACGTTAGTAATATTAGCTTTTTTACTAGTAATAGAATTATTATTTGATATAATAAATAAAAAGATTAAACAAATGGAGGAAAGCATGGTAACTATAAATATCGACTCTTCACTTAACGAAGACGTTTTCATTATTGGGGCAGGAGAAGCCGGAGGAAGAATAGCACAAGAATTTAAATCTCAGGGATTTGCCAATGTAGTTGCAATAAATTCCTCTAAGACTGATTTGGATGCCCTGTCATTCATAACGGAAGAAAATAAACTTTTAATTCCAGTTACCAACGGGACTGGAACTGGGAAAAACCCCGGGGTTATAAGATCGGCAATAGACGATTTTTATGGGGATGTTACATCTTTTTTAAATAAACACAGAAACAACTCAACATCCGCTATGGTAATCGTAGGCGGCGGTGGGGGAACTGGAGGTGGACTTGGCATAGTTCTGGCTCAAGTAGTAAGCGAGTTAGAATTAAAGGTCGGAATGATATTCACACTTCCGGTTAATAATGAATCAACTCTTGTATTCGTAAACGCTATAGATAATTTAAAGGAAATTTATGCGAACGTAACCAGAGACGGAACAACCGAGGCCGCTATTAGTCCCTTCATAGTGGTTGATAATAACGTCATGAGAAAGAGATATAATGAAGGCGGTATAGCTGAAGTGTGGAAACACGTCAATGAAGCTATTGTCAGGGTTATGCGTGGATTTACCGAAAATTCCAAAAGACCGTCTAAGGGAGATACTTTGGATGGAGCGGAATTAAAAAGGTTATTTAAAAAAGGCGGTTCTTGCGCTGTGGGATCTGCGGATATTTTAGAGACAGACTCAGCAGAAGATGTTTTATCAAAAATTAAAAATTCATTTTTTGTAGAAGAATTTGATTTAACGACAGCTACCGCTTGTGGAATTATTGTTGTAGGAAGTCTGTCTACACTATCAAATCCAGCTTCCAGAAAGACCATAGATTCCGTATACGATGCCATACCCAAGATTATGGGTGGAGGGGATATCTTTAGGGGAGTTTACGATCAAGAAGATGTAGAATATCTTAGGGTATACTTAATGTTTAATGGATTAGTTTTTCCAGATGCTAAATTGTCTGAGATGACTAAGGGCATCAGGGATGGATATAATAAATTAAAAAGTCAAGAAAATAGAATTGGCGACGGAGTACATATTAGTTTCGGCAGCGATGTGGCGAACGCATTTTCAGATTCTTCAAGTGCCGGAGGAAAAATAGTAAGAAATGCAGGATCTATGTTTAACAGACCTGCCTCGTCACCCAATCCGCCATCGCAAAATCTTCCAAAAATAAACATCATAAGGGAACCAAAGGAATCATCTCCGGACGTAAAGAGGAAGGAAAGATAATGAACATTTTCATTCTCGAAGATGATCCAAGACGGAAAGAAGTCTTTAAGGAATGGTTCAAGAATGAGGACTTTATTATCGTGGAAGATGCAGATGCAGCTATAGAACTGTTGAGCAAAAATAAATATGACTTTATATTTCTAGATCACGATTTAGACGGTAGAGTTTATGTAGATAGTAAAGAACACAACACGGGTTACACTGTGGCAGAGGCTATTTCTGGAACGTTGAATAAAACAACAAGAGTAGTCATTCATAGTCATAATACAGTAGGAGCGGCCCTAATGTTGAGTGTTCTATCTGAAAATAAAGCAGAATATATGCCGTTCGGATCGTTTGATGAAAATATTCTAACAACAAGAAATGAATAAAAGATTTGGGTTTGTAGCCAATATAGTTGTGGGCGAAGAAAGACTATATATGCGTAGTGTAAAATTAGCTACCATACATAAATTAGGCTTAGAAAAAATCATAGAAATTTACAAAGCAAACATAGATAACACTTCGCAGATAATTAAATATTGCATAAATAATGGTATTAGCTTTTATAGAATGGGGAGTTTGTTCCCATTTATAAACCACCCTGTATTAGAGTCATTTGATCATTTAAGTTATTTTCAAGATGACATATACGAGCTAGGTCAATTAGCTAAAGTTAATGATATTAGAATATCAGTTCACTCTAGCCCATATTGTATACTAAATTCAATAAAACCAGATATAGTGGCCAAGTCTGTTCATGAACTTACAAAGTGGGCGGACTTTTTGAATTTAATGGACCTTCCTAAAAATAATAGAATTGTAGTCCATACTGGATCAACTGAGGGTGGGAAAGAAGTTGCAAAGAAGAGATTTGTGGACAATTTCAATGCCCTTCCGGATCCAATTAAAAACAGACTAGTTCTGGAAAATGATGACAAAAGCTATTCATTTAAAAATGTAGAAGACATACATAAATTAACAAAGGTTCCCATAGTGATAGATATTTTTCATCATAGAGTATACAATCCAGAGAAATTAGACGAAATGGAGGCATTACAGCGAGCACTTAAGACTTGGGGTGACGATGAAGTTCCGGAAATACACTTTAGCTGCCAAGATCCACTGAAAGTAAAGGGAAGCCATTCTGCAAATATAGATTTGGATATGATTTTTGATTTTTTAAATAATACAAAAAATTTAAAATTTGATATAATGTTAGAGACAGGACCCGGAGCAAACGTTGAATTGGAAAGGGTCATGATCAATGTTGATCCAAATTGGAATAAAAAATATATCTTATGAACACGCAGATAACTTTTCCACAATTCACGGCACTAAGCTTCGGCCAACACCCTTAGCAATGAGAAGATTCGACACAAACCATAACTTCTTCTAAAATATAGGTGCCCCAGAAAGGACACAATACAATATGGGATGGCACGTTATCAATGTGACCCCCGGTTTTGAGCAGAAAATTAAAAATACAATAGAATTACAAGCGAATCCGATATACGTGAAAATTATAATACCGACAAAGAAGAGAAAAGGGTTTTACAAAAGCAAAATGTATTATTATTTAGAAAAGATGTTCCCGGGATATCTTTTTATAGAATGCACAGATGCGGACGAATTTCAAATTTTTTCCATAGCCTCTGGAATAAGTGGTATACTTAACATGCATGGGATAATCGGAAAACACAGAATTCAATACCCCATAGAAGAAGAAGAAATGCTTCACGTTTTGAATCTGATGGATGAAAATCGAGATAATATTAAGGTCAATACCGGAACGACTTTTGATCAACATCAAAAAATAAAGATTGTAGATGGACCGTTCTCTAATTTCACTGCCATAGTAGAAAGTGTATTTACTTCAGGAAGCGGTGAAAAAAAACTTAAAGTGAGAACGAATTTATTTCACAATGATTTAATCTCGCTAGTATTGAGCGAATTTCAAGTGGAGAAGATAGAGTGAACATTGATGACACACAACTTAAAGATTCCATTTTAACATCGTATAGACTCAAGATCACTTTAGACGGAAAATTTTGTGGGGTAGTTCAAAATTGTACTATAGCGGCGTCGATTGAGTACCCATTTATTCAATTTGACGGAGATAGGCTTGAAACTTTTGTTGATGACAATGGGAAGACTAGTGTAAAGATAGACGAAAACAATGAACCGATATCCTATAAAATGTCAGATATGGCAGCTAAGAATGGCGGTAAATTGGTGGTTAAAAATATAGAAGTAGATGAAGCTGGAAGCCCAACGATAAATGTGATAACTTTACCCAAAGAAGGAGAAATAAAATGATAGGTGAATGCCCAAGATGTGGAAGCGGATCAGTTTTAAAATTGGATGTAAAAGCTAACAAAGTAATTTGTGAGCAATGCCAAAAAGAAGTAAAAGGTATGTCCCCTTTTATGATTAATAACATGAGACAACAGAACGACACTGTAAAAAATGAAGAAAAGATTCAAGTACCAGAAGGCGGAATTATAGCCGAATGTAAAAAATGTGGATCTAAATCTAGCGCAGAGCTTAACAGGAAAGATCACAAAGCTTATTGTACGGAATGCGATACGGATCTAGGATTAACTGAATTGATGACTCAGTTACTCAAGGAGAATGGCATATACTCCAAGAAAGTTAAAACACGCATAATGCACCCAGAAGATGGAGATTTAGATATGGGAAACAATCTAATCGACCGTTCTAATGCAGAGGAAGCCGAAAAAGTCAAGGTGAACGCTCTTCCCGATGCTTCTGGAGAGCCAAAGCGCAAGAGGGGTAGACCGGCAAAAACCACTACTCAAGCTTAATTTTTCTAATTTTAGACAAAATTATTTATATCGTCCAATATAAAGTGGTAAAAAATTGAAAAATTCTATATAAAATTAATAATATAGAATAATAGTTTTAATTACCACAAAAAAAGATAAATTATCTTGGAGGATATAAAAATGCCACAGCCAAATGTACCTGATATAACTGCACCTGCCAGAAGAAGTCTAAATGCTTCTATTGGAACTGTTGCTAATTATGGAACTTCTTTAACCGGAGACGGTGGGGGAGCAGTCGGTGGAACCAACAATTCCATAGGGGGAACCGTATATAACGGTGTAGATTCAAGTAATAATTTCCCTAAAAATCAATCAGTGCTTGATAAGACGAATTCTGGAGGAGCGAGCTTTAGTATAGTTAGTAGTTCTGCGAATCCTCCATCGGTTCAGCAAAGAGTGGTTGACGACGCTGTGTATCTAGACGAAAGAGAAGCTGTTGTCCCTACGACATCATCTTCAGTCAGCACGCCAGCTACAGGTGAATTAGTTAACTTCCCTAAGAGCGATGTAGTTATCTCCTCGCAAATAAACGGATACTACGAAATTAAGGAAGAGAATATTCTTGGAAATCAAAATGGTATTCAGCAAACTTCTTACTTAGTAGACGATTTAGAAAAGGTCGCAGAAGATAGGGCACAAGTTCTTGAAAATCCTAATAAAAAATTAGACGGAGCTGATTTCCCTCTTGGGGATCCAACTGATCAGGATCGTGAAGGATTACCCAACGATGCTACAACAAGTTCACAACTGCCTAATTAATATTAATAAATATTAAAAAAATAGAGGACAGGTCTATATATTAGGCTTGTCCTTTGTTTTTTTGTGGATACAATATATAAACAAACATTTTCTTGATGGTAATATATGTCTAATTTAGCTGGGTACATAGATCACACTTTATTAAAGCCAGATGCGAACTTGAGTGATATAGAGAAATTATGCAAAGAAGCGAATAAACATAAGTTCGCCTCTGTGTGCGTTGCTCCTTGTTGGGAACGGAGGGCTAAATCAATACTGGATAAAGATGTTAAGTTATGTATTGTGCAAAATTTTCCACATGGAAACGCATTGCAGAAAAATGGGATGGGAATATTCGAAGCCGATGAGATTGATTTTGTAATCAACATTGGTTATGTTAAGTCGGAAATGTGGGAAAGTATAAAAAGCGATTTATGGTCTATGAGACATATGGGTGGAGAAGATAAGATTGTTAAAGTTATCGTTGAAGTCGGCTATTTAACTGACATTGAATTGTTTAAATTAGCGGACATGTTGATTGAAGAAAAGATTGACTTCATTAAGACGTGCACTGGATATGGTCCACGTGGCGTTACGGTAGAAGACATTATAAAAATTAAGAATCATGTTGGTGACAGGATAAAAATAAAGGCTTCGGGCGGAATAAAAACTATGGCATTTGCGGAACAATTAATTGGCGCAGGTGCGGATAGGCTCGGAATAGGATCAGCTTCTTCGTTAGAAATTATATATGAAAAAGTCGGCCCTCAAACACATGGAGAAAAACACCAGAAACTATGATGAGATAATTAAAAATTTAGTTAATGATTTTCAAGAAAATGATAACAACTGTGCGGATAGGCTTCTAAAGATTAGGAAGATATGCATAGTCTCCTCGTCCCTAAACGAATCTGACCATAAGTACGATAAGATTATAGACGAAGCGGATAAGGTTCTAAAAAGTTTAAATACAATAATAATACAAGAATTTAAAAAAATTAAGGATTTATTATAATATGCCCGGGAATAGCTTCAACAGCACCGCTGGTAACAATAGCGATAATAATGGCAATAATACGATAAAATGTTCCTACTGCAAGTGGGACGTGACCGGTATCGATATAAGCAAAATGAACAATAAATGTCCTAGATGTAGAAGTGGCCTGTTCACTGAAAATAGAATTCCAAATGGTGCGCAAGGAACTGCAGCCCCTAGGTTTAGAGATGCGACCACACCCCCGGGCAGACAACGTGGAAATGTGTTAATGCCCAATGACCCAAACATACCCAATCAATAATGATCAATATAACTCTATTAGATAAATCCAATGTTAAAGTAGAATTTGGATATAATCAAGAAATAGTCTCGGCCTTGCAGTCATTGCCATCTGCTCAGTATGTAGATACTAAGAAGAAGGGTAAATACTGGAAGGTCTTATTATTTGATTTATTTATGTTAAAAGACGCTCTAGCTCCAATGATAAGTAGGGGATTAAAAATAACTATAGATCAAAAAGTTAAAGACACTTACGCCAAGCAATCAGAATTTTACAAAAGCATACGGTCTCTGGCGTTACAAAGTGAATCAACTTTTAAACCCGTAGGAATAAAAAAAGGAGTAAAACCATATAATTTTCAAAAAGTGGCGGCAGAATTTTTAATTAATGTAGAAAAAGGACTGGCTGCACTTGATATGGGATTGGGCAAAACCTTAACGGCTCTAATGGCCGCTTTAAAGCTTATAAAAGAAAAAAAAGTCAAGAAAATACTGGTTATCTGTCCAGCTTCACTTAAATATAATTGGGCCTTGGAAATAGCTAAATTTACGGATTGCACCTATCACGTCATAGAGGGAAACGCAAAGAAAAGATCTACGCAGTATAGCGGAAATCATACTTTTACTATTATGAATTATGATTTATTGAGAACGTTGGACATGGATCAAATAACCAAGATTAAGTGGGATTTGATCATATCAGACGAGATACAAAGAGCAAAAAATTACTCAACCGCCACCAGTAAAAAAATAAGAACCTTAGACGCTCCGTATATCTTCGCTCTAACTGGAACACCCATAGAAAACGACGTAATGGATTTATTTACTATAATGAAATTTATAAATCCAGATGTATTCGGATCTAATCCCAAAAGATTTAAAGATAGATATTGTGAACAAAATTACTTCGGTGCGGTTACTGGATATAAACATCTTGATGAAATAAAAAAGAAATTGTCTAATGTCATGATAAGAAGAAAGAAAAGGGATGTTCTGGACGAGCTTCCGGATAAAGTTGTCCAGTATTATTATGTAAATCTTAATGAAGAAGAAAAAAAGCTGTATAAACAATATAAGTCTGGAATAATCGAGGGGTACAACGGAGGAAAACTAAGGCACATAGATGTTCTAGCTCAGGTTGTGTATCTAAGAGAAATATGTGATTGTGTAAATTTGATAAATCAGGGCGAAAAAGTAGTTTCTTCTAAGCTTGAGGAATTAAAAAGGATTATTTCAGATATACCCAAGGAATCTAAAGTTGTAATATTTACAGCATTCGAGAGAATGTCTCAGATAATAGAAAAAGAACTGCCATACAAGTCAGTCCGACTCCATGGTGGAGTGAAGAATAATTGCGTTCTAGAAACAGAAATAGAAAAGGACACAAAAAATAATTTTAAAAATCTAGAACAGTCAGATCTTGACCTTAAAATTCACGAAGAAAAAAAGAAGGCCGTATGCCAATCTTGCCCATATTATAATGACGACGACAAGTGCAGCTCCCGGAAAAAGATAATGAATAAATTTAATAATGATCCGGATATTAAATTATTTATATCTACAGATGCAGGGAAAGAGGGAATTAACTTACAAGTGGCTGACACTTTTGTCAACTATGATATGTCATTTAATCCAGCTGTGAACGAACAAAGAATAGCTAGGATAGACAGAATCGGACAAAAAAGTGACAAAATTTTAATTGTAAACATGGTTTGCTACGATACAATAGAGATAAGGATGTTGGACATCTTGGAGAGGAAACAGAAAATTTTCGATCTTGTGGTAGATGATTCCGACAATGACTTGCTCACAAAAATGAGCTCAAACACTATAATGCAGATAATATGAAAAAACAAAAAAATGATTTTCTATCTTTGTTAAAAAAGATAGACACAAATTACATGGACATCGTAGGTCATAGAGCTTACGCTGTCCTTTGCTATTTGCTGTACATTAAAAGAGAAGAGTCTAGAAGCACCATTAGTTCTAGTGAATTAATGCACAGATTAGATTTAGACAAAAAGTCACTTCAAGAAGTTATTGCTATAATAAAAACTGTAGGATTGGCTAAGTTTTCCACAAATAATGGGGAGACTACATTTCAAATTTTACTGACCGACAAAGTTACTCTAAATGAAAAAAAAGTAATGGCAGATATTTTATTAAATAAAAGCTTAATATCTCAGAGCAGAAGAGATTTTTTGGTAGATTATTTAGATAAAAAACATATTGATAATGGTCGAAAAGTAAATATAATAAATAAAGATAAGTCCATACAAGACATGGACATATCTGAAATTAAGATTAAAGCCCCGCCGAGAGCAAATACTGGTATAGGATTAGTTAGATATTATTACAAAAATCTAAATGAAAAATTTAAAATAGATGCAAAGTCTCCCAATGAACAAAGAGAGGCTCATACGATAAAGATAGCCATGAAAAAATTTGGTGACGATTATGATACTACAAGAAAAATTTTGTTAAACATTATAGAGAGATATTCTAGAAGCGGAGAATACGACAAAGCCTCAAATTTATTTAGATATCACTCAGAAAGAAACGCCTCTTTCTTCGATGTGTTCGGGGTGAAACAGGATAAATTCGCAAAAGAATTCAAACCAGACCTGAAATACTCCCTTGATAATTGTAAGAATATTTATAATTATTTCAAACAAAAGGGCGAAGAGTTCGACTTTATATTCGAAAAGAGAATAAAAACGACATTGACAGGGATTAGCGATGACGACATTGAGCATATTAGACAAACTTTGCAACGGGAAGAAAAATGAATGATTTTTTATACATAATGAAGCACTGTAAAATATGTAAAGGTAAGGGATACTTGTATGATGAGCACTTGTCCATGCGAGGGGAGAAGGAATTAAACAAAGCCAAAGAATGTGGTTGTTTGAAACAGATGAAGATGTACAGGAAATATAAAAAGGCAAATCTGTTGACTAATTACTATGCTTTTGATTTTGAGAAAGATTTCATAACGGCGGGACCTACAAAGAATACTATCCTTTCAATAACTAAAAATTTAGAAGAATTTAAAGAGATGGGGTATGGATTGCTCCTTCATGGCGGTAAAGGGACTGGTAAAACTATGATTGCCACGGAAATACTTAAAGCAGCAGTTCGTCAGGGATATTCTGCACACTATGACTTCTTTCCTGCAATTGTAGATATCTTATCAAAGAGAGCGTTTGAAGCGGAAAAGGAAAAGAGGGAATATGAGCAAAAGTTACAGAGTGTTGACTTTTTGGTTTTAGACGAGCTGGGAAAAGAATTCACAGGCCACAAGAATTTCCCGAGGACTGATATATCTAGATTTTTAGAGATCAACATACTAAAGAAAAGAAGCAATAAAACTACTATTTTGATATCTAACCTATCCGGAGGAGCCGAGGGGATACAAAAAGAATATGGACAATTTGTAGCGTCTGTGATAAAGAGCAAGCTTCATATTATAAATATGGAAGGCACAGACTTTAGAGATATCGAAAAAGGAAATGTAGATAAATTCATAGGTGATATAAATGTCAAATCTTGAAGAATCTAAATCTAAAATATTGTCTATATTAATCCACAATAAGGAATTGTGGAAAGATTTTATTACCTCAAGAGCTTCAGTTGAATCCATTAGTAGAGATGATCAGGATCATTTTGTTGTTAACGAGATACTGAAATATCATAAAAGATACAATGGAAATATCAGCGGCGCAAATATACTGGAGATATTAAAAAAGCAGGACGAGAAAAAAGCTGTTTTATTTAAAACTAAGATTGCTGAATTAAGATCAGTAAATCCAGACAAAACAGAATTTCCGTTCTTGCTAGAAAAATTAAAAGTCCGATGGGCAGAAGAAAAGATACTAAAAAATATACAAGATAATATTCTTAATGAAAAAGTTAAATTTAACACCACGGATGATATAAAAAAGTTCGTTCAAGCTACGACTACATCTTTAATTAAGATAGGTTCTCAAGTGTACTCCACCAATAGCTCTGGCTTCAGCTTAACTACGCTAGAGGTGGAAGATAAGATAGAATCAATTAAAGAAAAAGATACGTCTAATGTTATAAGAATGAAAGTTGGGCACGATAAACTAGACGATGCGACGGGCGGGTTTAGATACGGGGAAGTTTTTCTTATATTGGGAAACGTAAACAATGGAAAAACATTCGTATTAACGAATATGTTATATAATTTATGGCTAAACGGTGCCAATATATTGGTCTTAACCGCTGAAATGCAACCTAGCGAATTTGAAGAGAGAATATTTTCAAGGGCTTCTTTCGTTGATTACAAGAAGATACAAGAGGGAAAGCACTTGTTAGATCAAGCGGACAAGGTCGCCCTTAACGAAGCCGTAAAGCATATTAAATCAAAGTCCAACCACGTAGTCACGAAGTGGCTGGATGAATCAGACACTATAGAAACTATAAAGCTTTATTTAGAAGAATTGGAGAAGACGAGTAACTTTATACCGGATGTTTTGATCATAGATTCCTTGGAATGTTTAAGTCCATCGGTAGATAAGGGATCTGATTGGGAGAACAAAGGACAAATTGTTGTAGATTTCAAAAGCTTTGCGAATACGTTTGCTGATAATAGAGGAATATTTGTTATAAGTACTCATCAGGCAAAAAGCGATACTCTCGAAAAAGAATTCAAAGATATTAATATTGGAGATATAGGAAGATCAAAAATAGTTGCCGAAAAATCCGACGCAGCTATATACATAAGATATCTGGAAGATATCAATACTATGCAGGCTAAGACAATTAAGGCTCGAAGATTTGATAGAAATCTATCTTATAGCATGGCCTGTAATTTCTCCAAATCATTAATTCAAAACAAAGAGGAACTACCAGAAGATATGGATGAAAATGATTAATAAAGCTCTGAGTAAATACATAAATTCAAAGATAAGTCTCATGGATCTTGTGAAAAAATACGACCTAAGGCACACGCTGGAAAGTACTGGAAGATATAAATTGTCATGCCCGTTTCATTCGGAGAATACCCCTTCTTTGATAGTTTTCGAAGATAGTAATACATATTTTTGTTTCGGATGTGGATCTGGATATACGGTTGTTGATTTTATAATGAACTATGAAAATCTCAGTTTCCCCGAGGTTATGAGAATATACTCGGATAAAGCAGAGGAGTCATCCAGAGAATTTGCGCTAGATGAATTGTCCAAAAAATTGAACCCACATAATGGCATAAATCTGCAGAGTTATTCTTTTGAAATTTTTTATCGCCTAGGCATAATATTAAGAAAGCATTTAAAATCCCATCCGAAAAAGGAAAAATTCGTAGACGATTGTTTCAAGGAAGTGTATTATTTTTTTAAAAATACGGAAGAATTAGACGAAGAAAAAATAGATTATTTTACTGACAACATTCTGGAAAAACTTCATATATGAAAATAGAATTTACACATGTGACAGATACGCATTTGGGGTCTTATCAGGGGAAAATTGAACCGGGAGGATTAAATAGCCGGTTCGTTGATTTTGTTAAAACATGGAATGAAGCCATAGAATTCAATATAGAGAAAAGCTGCAGATTTGTACTTCTTACTGGAGATATTTTTAAAAACAAAGACCCCCAACCAAATGAGCTTGAAGCATTCGTGGTGGGCATCAAGAGATTAAATGATGCGAAAATATATACTATTATAACCCTTGGAAATCATGATCTGTTTTTGTCGGAAAAATTGAGACATTCTGTATCGGCCATTGATAGGTTAAATCTACCTTACGTTATAATAAAGGAAAGACCAGAATTGTTTAGCTTGGATTTCGGGAAGGACAAGGTTCAATTTTTATGCGTGCCGTATCCGATAAGAAGCATCTTAAAGCTAAAGGATAATGATGAAGTTTCTCAATATACTATTGATATTATCAATAAATTATACAAATCTAGAGATTCTAATATTCCTATTATTTTTTGCGGGCATTTCACTATAAGCGATGCCGTTACAGGTTCCGAACAGATGACGGTTGATAAATTTGCAGAACCCGTAATCCCGAAATCTATATTCAAAGGGAAAGATTTTATGTATGCTGCCATGGGCCACTTGCATAAATTTCAGCAAATAATGTCGAACCCTCCAGTTGTTTACGGAGGTTCCTTAAATAGAATTGATTTCAATGAGTGGAAAGAAGACAAGGGGTTTGTCTACGGTACGTATGACAGCGATGGGTTTATTGGCGGTAAGCGGGAAGATACATTCGGATATAAGTTTATTAAAGTTAATGCTAAGAATTTTATGGACTTTAAATTTGAACTTACTAACTCAGAAAATCCAGAAGAAGAAATTCTTTCCTCGTTGAAATCTCAAGAAGAAATAATTAAAGATTCCGTAGTTAGATTATCTGTTACATTATCAGAATCTAATAGATTAAAATATAATTCTAAAAATATTATAGATTATTTAGAAGAACATTGCGATTATATACATGGGTCGTGTATTCCTCACGTAGAAAAAAATAGATTAAAAAAGCAAGTGGTTTTCGATGAATCTATGAATGCATTCGAAGCCGTGAGAAAATATGCCGACAAGACATTGAAAAATAAGTCGAATAAAGATAAGTTCATTAAATTCGGAGAAGAAATAATAAGAGACGTCTCCGGAGTATTCAAATAAGGAGTTAGTTATGAGATGTAGATCATGCTCGGAAAACATAGATTCCAAATATAGGTACGCCCTGTCAAATAACGTATGTCCGGTATGCGGGGAGAAATTGCTGTCTGACGATCTATTTAATTTTAGAATTAAAGTAACTCATATATTGGAAACACATGAAATAGACAAAGATAAAGTGGATGTTATTTCCACGGAAGTCATGAATACCATTATTAGATCCTTTATAGAGGACAAGGCCCCCGCTCCCGCTCAAGTTCCAAGTGCGAAACAAAAAGTCGCTCTGGCTACCGAAGAGAGACAACTTGTAAAATTTGGAAAAACAAAACCAGAGGATACAGACACCGATACCCAAGTAGAATGGAAAGAAGATGACGATGAAAGTACGTCCACGGAAGAATATGGTGAGGATGATCCAGACAGTCCGGAAAATAAAGAATTCATTCAGGAATTTCTTGGTGGGCAGACAGAAAACACCAAAAATGTAACTAAGACGAAGCCGAATGCGGCAATAATAAAAAAGATACCATCACCTATATCTAGATTATCATAAGAGGTTGATTTGAGATTAAAAACACTAAGTCTTAAAAATTTCTTATCGTATGATTCGGCAGATCTGAACCTTGAGAATTTAAGGAAAACATTAATAGTAGGTATGAACGAAGAAGACGTATCCCGATCAAACGGAACAGGTAAAACTAACTTGTGTGAGGCGATAGGTTGGGCTGTCTGGGGAAAATCTAAAGCTAAGACTTTAGATTATAATGTTAAAGAAGGTGCGGATGTTTGCTCTGTTACAATCGAATTTGAACATGACGGCAGAGAATGCACCATAACGAGAA
>Ga0307376_10001543_pt1 | contig 24440 bp, 18 predicted proteins | sample TR2MG_FD_202536 | JGI IMG/M metagenome (GOLD analysis project Ga0307376, IMG submission 202536) | Soil microbial communities from Risofladan, Vaasa, Finland - TR-2 | ecosystem: Environmental > Terrestrial > Soil > Coastal area > Acid sulfate soil | place: Finland: Risofladan, Vaasa | collected...
GAATAGGGTCTCGGCCTGGATAAAACCACCAAAATTGGCTTAGGCTTGTGTCATGGACAGCGCTAAGTAAATATCTACCATTTTCCGCGGGTGTTTTGCAACACTCTCCTAGAGAGTCTTGCCGGCAAATCCAATATACAGCCTGACGCGGCGTGAGGGCCAAGAGTTTTTTTGTGCGAAATCTTGACGAGGGCGTTACGGGTCGTGAAGGGAGCAGGAAACGGTGGCCTTTGCACAGAATATTCCAGCACATAGTGGAAGGGGAAGTGTCGATTATCCTCTTCGGGGGGCGGCACCCGGGGAGGCTTAAGGTTTGTGATGAAACCTGGTCCGGCGTAGCTAACGGAGCATGACCGGAGCGACGACCGGAAAACTATAACTTATGAGTTAACCTGACTCATCGCCGTAGTATAATGGGCGTGGGGGTGATTATGATACTTTTGGTGCCGGATAGGGGGACATGTACCTGTTCCCTGAATTGGTGCCACGAGTCGCTCCCGATGTCTGGGGAGTCAGCCTTTCGGGTCAGCCGTCTACGCCCCCGTCTTGCCCGCGACTACGGCTGAATGACTACGCCACTTCGCTTCGTAGGAATACTGATAAGGGAGTGAGTGGGTTTTGAGTAATAGTTTGTCATATGATGAATATGTAAATATTATGCGTAATAGAGTTAGCCAAACAGAAAAACTAAGAAAGCAGAAATTTAAAGAAGCCAAGAACTTAGCTATGAAACTGTCAAGGTTTATATATTTAAATTATGCGGTGAATAGCGTATATATATTTGGCTCGATACTGGACAAGAATAGCTTTAGGCTGGATTCGGATATTGACATAGCAGTTTCAGGTTTAGATAATAATCTTATTGGCGAATTACGCGAGAAATTGCATATTTTGGGGTCACCGCATAAGGTTGATCTTATACGATTAGAGGATTATAACGAATTCTTTAATAAGGCTGTTTTAACGGAGGGTAAGTTAGTTGATAGATAAGAAAAAAATTCAGAGTCTGATAAGCGGCATAGATGTTACTCAAGTATCAAGTAGTCAAATTGTAGATATCATTAATCGGCGTGTAAATCGTGTAGGGTCCTTTGAAAATGAAGATGATAATAATATGGCACTGGAGTCTCTGGCTGTAAATCTGTGTCATTTTTACGAATCCTTAGAGTCCATGTTTTCTAGAATTGCAAAGATAGTGGACGGCAACATGCCCTCTGGGGGTTCTTGGCATGATGAATTATTGCAGCAGTTGCTATCTGATTTTATGCAAACTAGAATACCCGTTTTATCCATGGAAACATATCGTGCGGTTAAGGAATACAAAGATTTTCGGCATAAATCATACAAAGACTTTGCAATTAGATACGATTGGGATAGCATGAAGAAGTTGGTAACTTCTGCGTCTGGCGTATTGCATATGGTCAATCGCGATTTGGCTAGGTTTAAGAAATATTTAGTCGATTCTCTAGAAGAGAAATAATCTCTACACTTACGAGGGAATTTGGAACTTCTGCTGGTGCGGCCGGCAGGCAAGAGCAACCGCAACTGGTCGTAGAAGTGCGGCGTCCGGAGGGGCAGGCCGGTTGGCCTAGCCTGCCCCCAAACCCGTCAAGTTATATAGTTTTTGCGCTACCTCAGGAACATGGCCCAAACGGCTCTCCCCGGGGGCTGGCGAGGCGCAAAACCCTCTCTCTTTCCCGGACAACCTCAACAACATGAAGTGATCGGTTGCCGGTCCGTAGAACAGCCGGTCGTCTGAGGGGGGAACCACAACTCTGGTTGGTTGCCGGCTTGGCCGGGCATCGCAGTCCGGGAAACCGGGGGAGGGGGTGATGAGGGTGTTCTTGCGGGCGATCCAGTTTCTCGACCGGTTCGACGCCGGCCAGGAGGCTTACCCTTTTAACATCGCCGCTTTTCGCGGCGTGGAAACCATTCCCATTTCCCACCCGGTTACCTTTTTCGTGGGCGAAAACGGTTCGGGCAAGTCAACCCTGATAGAGGCGGTGGCTGCCAACTGTGGCTTCCATGCCGGTGGCGGGGGGAAAAGCCATATGTTCCAAATGCAGAACAGTGAATCGGAACTGAAAGAACATATGCGCCTATCCTGGCGACCCAAGGCCACGGACGGCTTTTTCCTGAGGGCGGAGACGTTTTACCATCTTTCCACCTATGTCGACGACCTGGCCAGGGAGGATCGGGGAATATTGGATGCTTACGGGGGCCGGTCTTTACTCTGCCAGTCCCATGGTGAAGCTTTTTTTGCCCTTTTCCAGCACCGCTTCGGCCGCAAGGGAATCTACCTGCTCGACGAGCCGGAGGCAGCCCTGTCTCCGGGCCGGCAACTGGCGTTCCTGCGCCTGATCCGGCAAATGGTCGGGGAAAGCCAGACCCAGTTTCTCATAGCCACTCATTCGCCCATCTTGTTGGCCTATCCCGGCGCGTTGATCTATGACCTTGATGTTTCACCGCTACAACCGGTCGAATACGAAAATACGGAACATTATGTGCTGACCAGGGAATTCTTGAACAACCGGGAAAGGTTTTTTCGTTCCTTGTTTGATGAATGACGACCAGGTATTTACCTTGCGGGTTTGAGACTGCTTCCGGGCTTGTGCCAGATCTCTGTGCCCGGTAGCGGGCATATCAGCGGGCAAGAGGGGCCGGTTTTACGGCCCCTCTTGCCCCGGGTTCGCTGAGTTCAAGTTAACCTTCCTGGCGCATGGCCTCAGCTAAGCCAGCTTATTGACAATGGTTCCAACGTTTCCGGAAGTCTGAGGACCTTCGCCTTTTTGGGCTTCCCTGATTCGTTCGGCGGAACTTTCCGTCTTTTCCTCGACAGAACCGCCTTGCAGACCGCTTTTTTGAGTTGCTTGAATCAGACTGGTAACATTCATGCCTGTTGAGGCTGCTATTGCAGATACCACACTTATCACCCCCTTTTCAACATCACAAACAAATTAGCCCACGTATCAGGTGAGAAGTACCAATAATAGTGGTATCCTTATTTATCACATCGTCAGGAAATCCGGATGCTTAATGAGTATTTAGATTAGAATTGCATTAGATTTAGATTGGAATTGAATTAAACAACGCGCTAAGTTTCATTTATGACCAAAACCGGAGAATAAGGGGATCTCATTACCGGCGCTGACGGGAAACCAACGGCACGCTCCGTGGTCAGCACCGTCAGGCTCATTGCTGAAAGCCGGAACAACCGGCCGGGAGGATCCGGACCAAAGACAAAACGGACCACCGGTCAGGACAATCGCCGGGACCCTATGCCCGGCTGCCCCCAGCGGCCAGGCATGAATAACCTGATGGGCCGGCCAATCATTTTAATGCAATTCCAATCATTTTTTCACGATCAACTAATAATCATGTGGCTATAATTAAGGCAAGAGAAAAGCAGATCAGAATATTGGTCGGGAAAGGAAGTTTCTTCTAAATGGCCAATAGGTATATTTCTAAATGGGCGATTGGCTTGTTCAGTGTGGGCATGTTCACCTATTTTTTAGGCCTGTCCCAACATTTAGATAACAATAATCTTGCTGCTCCGGGGCCGCGGTTAGTTCAAAATAATACTCAGAACAGTGTAAGCAATGATATAAGGAACGAGTGGAATGCGCCAGAAAACCAGGGTGGAACTGATAATACGGCAACCAAGGGGTCCACTCTGATTACCAATGGACAAGTTCAACAAAATAGCAATCATATATATAACAGCGAAACGCAAAGCAGTAGTTCCTTTGTGGCTCGCTCACGGGCTTCCTAGGAAGGGAATGAATCATTACGACTACTTTTCAGGCGATGAATACTACTATTGGTACCGTTGGCTTGCCGGGTCACGTTGAGAGACAGGTGGAATCCTGGTTCAGTTATGTGGAAGGGAAACTCAGTCGCTTCCTGCCTGATAGTGAACTTTCGAGATTGAACCATTCAAATGGGCTTTCTTTTAGTTCATCGGCCCTGCTTAGCCAAGTTCTTGCCAGTGCTTCTAGCCTTTACAAAGAAACTGATGGCTTATTTAACCCTTATTTGGGAACCACTCTCAGTGGATTGGGGTATGATAGAAGTTTTGACCAGCTTTCAACCGTTAAGGAGTGCATGTCTGTCAATGAACCGGCACCATCAAAACTAAGAGAACAGATTATTGAGCCCATGGCTATGAACCCTTTCATGCCCTGTATCACCCTGTTACCCGGGGTGTCCGTCGACCTGGGCGGAATTGCCAAGGGTTGGAGCGCCCAGATGATGCGAAGTTGGTTAAGAGATGACGGAGTCATGTCCGGATTGATTGATGCCGGAGGAGATATCGTTGTCTGGGGGGAAGCGGGTCAATCCGGGTGGGACCTGGTAATTGCCGACCCGTTTTACCCCGAACAGAATATCGTCATCCTGAAACTTAAGAGGGAAGCTGCCATAGCCACAAGCAGTACGCTGAAACGCCGCTGGACCGACCGGTATAACCGGCTTTGTCATCATATTATCGACCCGGCTACCCGGCAACCAAGTCAATCTGATTTGGTACAGGCGACAATACTGGCAGACGATTTAACGGTGGCCGAGGTGTATGCTAAATGTCTGTTGATTTTAGGTTCTGAAAAGGGAATGGCCTGGCTTAGAGAAAGAAAACCGGATCTGGGAATCATCGGGGTAAGATCGGATGGCTCCGTGGTAACCGGGCCGTCTTTGTATCCATACTGTCTGGAATGGAGTGTTCAAAACTGAATCACCTGGTGCAATGGTCAAATGACATATTTCCTGTTTGGTATGTAATCCGTGCGGCAGGTTTGACCTCTTATGTTTTGCTGTTCATGTCGGTCGTGTCCGGTGTTTTGCAATCCTTGCCGCTGATAAGGGGGCGGGCGCGCGGGGTGCTTTACGCCTTTCATTGTGCTACCTGCTGGTATGGATGGATGTTTGGAATGGCTCACGGAGTTCTTTTACTGCTTGATAACAAAGTTAATTACACCTTAACCGACATATTAATACCGTTTACGGCACACTACATGCCGTTGCAGACTGCCTTTGGCATAGTCGCCTTTTATATCATGTCCTTACTGGTCCTCAGTTCTTGGGTAATGAAACGTATAGGAAGAAAGTTTTGGAGAGCGATCCATTTTCTTTCGTTTCCCGGTTACCTGTTTGCGCTCTATCATGGGGTGTCTTTAGGGACAGATTCCCTGTATCCAGGGATAAAGCTCCTCTACGTTTTAACCGGGGGTATTGTTTTTGCTTTGGTATTTTTGCGTCTAACCGTGGTCCCAACAAACAAGAAAGACCGCGTTCCGGCACGGAAAGGGCGTGGGCCGGAGCTTGGACTACGCCCGTAGGGCCCTTTGTGACGACCGGTGAAGCCGGACGGAAGGAAGGCGGGCCTGCGGCGTGGGTTCGCATTTGGTTGAAGGTTTCCGGCATGGGGCCGAAAAGACTCACGAACTTCCCTGCCGTGCTCCGCTCACCGGTAGCAGGATGGTAAAGCAACTACCTTCACCGGGCCGGCTTTGCACCGTTATCCGGCCTCCGTGGGCTTCGACGATGCTCTTGGCCAGGGCCAGTCCCAGGCCGAACCCTTTGCCCTGGGTGCGCGCGTCGTCGGCCCGGTAAAAACGTTCAAAAATGCGGGAGATGCTTTCTTCGGCAATTCCCGGCCCCGTATCGGTCACGCTGAAAAAGGCCTGACCCTGGTCAACGCCCACCAGCAGGACTACCTTCCCGCCCGGGCGGTTGTATTTCAAGGCGTTATCCACCAGGGCCCACAGGGCCCGCCGCAGATAATGGTCGTCGGCATCCACCGCGACCGGCGGTACAGACGGCATTTCCACAGTTATGTCGCCGGCCATCGCGCGGGCCATCTGCAGGGTTTCCACCGCCATTTCCGTGAGGTCGAGGGTGACCGGTTGGAAAGGCATCCCGGCGTCAACCTGGGTCAGCAGGAGGAGGTCGTTGACCAGCCTTTCCATCAACCCGGCGGCCCGGTTTATGGCTTGGACGGACTCATCCACTACGGCCGGTTCGTTTTTCCCCCACCTGCTCAGCAAATCGGCGTAACTCTTGATTACCGTCAGGGGGGTGCGCAGGTCGTGCGAGGCGGCGGCCACGAATTCCTGCTGGCTGCGGAAGCCCTTCTCCAGCCGGTCGAGCATTTGGTTGAAAGTTTCGCCCAACACATATAGTTCGTCGCGGGCTCCCCGCAGGCTCAGACGGCGGCGCAGGTCGCTGGTGCCGATCTTTTGGGCGGTGAGGGTCAGTCGCTGCACCGGACTCATCGCCGCGCGGGTGATTACCCAGCCGCCGGCGAGGGCGAGCAAAAGGCCTCCCAGGACCAAAAACACGAAAACCCGGGCCAGTTCCTTCAGAAAGTCCTCCTCCCCGGCCAGGGGGCGGGCCACCTGGACCGTCGCACCACCCGGCAACCGGCCGCCGGCCAGGTACACGTCCCGGCCGTCAAGGGAAAGCAACTTGGGAGGACCGGAGTAGCCAGGGTCAAGCGGGCGGTTTTTCAAGTTCAGGGAACTGGTGAGGACGGTTCCGGCCGGAGAGGTGACCTGGAGCCAGAGAATGCTGTTTCCCGCAGCGTTGACCAGGGCCGGGTCGTCCAGGTCGAGGTGGCTGAAGCCTCCCGTATCGTTATCTTCGTCGGGGGCCGCCATGTTCTGGACCGTTGAGACGGCACGGTGCGCTTCCTGGGCTGCATTGTTGAACAAAATGTAGCGCATGCCCCAGAAGGCTGCCAGGCCGGAGATGGTCAGGATAACAACCAGGATCCCGGCGTACCAGATGGTCAGGCGCCAGGTGATGGAGCGCACGTTACTCTTCCCCTCTCAGGATGTAGCCGACTCCCCGGACCGTGTGCAGCAACCTGGCGGGGAACGGTTCATCGACTGCGGAGGTAGCGGATGTAAACGTCCACTATGTTGGTATCACCGTAGTAATCGTAACCCCAGACGTGGTTTAAGATGGCTTCCCTGGAGAGAACGATGCCCGCGTTTTCAGCCAGGCAGGCCAACAGATCAAACTCCCGTTTGGTAAGCGGGATGTTCCGGCCGCCGCGTTCCACCTGGCGGGTGTCGTAGTGAATGGTAATGCCGCCGATCAGGAGCTTGTTCTTGCTCTTAATTCCAGCCGGGGCCCGGCGCAGGCGTGCCCGGATGCGGGCCGCCAGTTCTTCGGCCGCGAAGGGCTTGGTCAGGTAGTCGTCCGCGCCCGCGTCAAGTCCTTTGATTTTGTCCGGCGTGGTGTCCCGGGCGGTGAGCATGATCACCGGAACGTCTGAGGACGCCCTGATACGGCGGCAGATTTCGAAACCGTCGAGACCGGGCAGCATGACATCCAGAAGGACCAGATCCCATTTGCCCTCGGCAATCCGTACCACCGCCTCGTATCCGTTGGTGACCACTTCCACGTGGTAACCCTGGTGCTCCAGTTCCAACTGGAGGAAACGGGCCAGACTGGTTTCGTCTTCCACGACCAGGATGCTTGGTCTGTTCGGCTCGTCATCCATATCAACTCACCCCAGTCTCATTATATACCATAGAGTTGAAAAACCCCTGAGAACCACTCTAATCTAATTCCAATGAGACTCCAATCCTTGTTTAATCTTTCCCGCTTATTCTGTCCATGTCGGTTCAAGCGCCCGGACATCCGGAAGCGGATGGCCGGGGTCGTCACGGCAGGGGCCAAGCCTCCTCTCAACAATTTAGAAATATTTGGGTATGATTACAGGATTTATTGGGTACCGTAGAGAATACCTACTCGAACGACAGCATGGTAATTTTTCCCTTGCCCATCCGGGGCGGTCTAGCGGGATTGCCGGAGCGTGTTCTTCTTCGCGCGAGCCGGATGAGCACAATGGGCCAGGTTGCCGTTGTGGCTGGACAAGTCGCATGAGTCAGGTGGTTTTCGAAAGGTGCCGACGACGGGTTATTGACGACCGTCGCCCGGATTGCCGGGTGCAGGATCCGGACTGGCAGGGTCATGGTTGGATTTGCGGCCGCACAGCGGCGTTTTTCGGGCCGGCGGGCTTTGCCGCCGGGGAGGAGCATAGTTTTCCCGGCCTGCTTGAACATCTGGTCGGGTGCGGATGCACCGGGGAGGACGACAGTTTCCCCGCGACCGGGGGGTCTTTTTTAAAGGTCTGCCGGGTTTCCGGGGAAGAGCCGGCTCCGTTTCGCCGCTGGCAAGGTTTTGTTTAACCGGTTTTCCCTATGGTATAACGACCCCATTGGATAACTTTTCCCAGTGGAGGAGTTTGAAGAAAGTTATGTGCGGCATTTGCGGGTTTACCGCGCCGGCGGCCGGTCCGGAGACGAAGGCGGCATGGCTGAAGGACATGACAGCCCTTTTGGCCCACCGGGGGCCGGACGACAGCGGTTATTACCAGGACCATGCCGTCGGGCTCGGTTATCGGCGGCTGGCCATCATCGACTGCGCCGAAGGCCGCCAGCCCATGTACAACGAGGATGGCAGCCTGGTGCTCATATTCAACGGGGAACTCTACAACTACCGGGAACTGCGTTCCCAACTGGAAAAGGCCGGTCACCGGTTCCGGACCGTTTCCGACAGTGAGACCATCCTGCACCTGTACGAGGAGTATGGTGAAGATGCCCCTTTGCATATGCGGGGCATGTTCGCCTTTGCCATCTGGGACCGGGAAGCCAAAAAACTCTTCCTGGCGCGGGACCGCCTGGGCATCAAACCCCTCTATTACACCCTTTACGGCGGCGAGTTGCGGTTCGCTTCGGAGATCAAGGCTCTCCTGGCCGGGCCGGGAGTGCCCAACCAGGTCAACAACCAGGCGATCTCCCGTTATCTCAGCTTCCGTTACGTGCCCGGTCCCCAGACCATGTTTGAACATGTCGTCAAGCTGTTGCCCGGCCACTCCCTTACCTACCACTACGCGGGGGGCAAGACCACCGTGCGGCGGTACTGGCGGCTGGAAGACGCCCGCCGGTCGACCGCGATGGACGGCGAGGAATACCTGGACACCCTGCAGACCCTCTTGCGCGAGTGTGTGGCCAGCCACATGGTCAGCGAGGTGCCCGTCGGCTATTTCCTGAGCGGGGGCCTGGATTCCAGCGCCATTGTGGCGCAAGCCGCCGGCCTCTCGGACCGGCCCCTGACTACCTTCGCCACGGGTTTTGCCAGCCGTCTAAAGGGGGCCGACTATAACTACGGGGAATTTGCTGAAGCGGCCGAGGTGGCCCGTTACTTCGGTACGGACCACCACGAGGTCCGGATCCCGGTCGACGGAATCATCGGGGTGTTACCGCGGTTGGCCTGGCATCTGGACGAACCGCTCGGCGACCCCACGGCCATCCCCCTGTTTTTCCTGGCCCGGGAGGCCCGGCGGCAGGTGAAGGTGGCCCTTCTCGGAGAAGGGGCCGACGAACTGTTTGCCGGCTATGACCTGTACCGCGCCAGTCACCTGGCCGACTACTTTCACGTCCTGCCGGCCGGCTTTCGCCAGCGCGTCCTGGCCCCCCTGGGTCAGGCCCTGCCGGACGGCGTACGGGGCAAGAACTTCCTCTGGCGGGTCACCGGCCCGGTGGGAGAACGCTATTGTTGTGCCGGTCAGCTCTTCGACGACCGGGAGAAGCTGCTCCTTTTGGACCAGGATCTGATCAGGGGGCTCGATCTGGAGGATGCCCGCCGGCTGACCGGGGAACTGACCGCCCGGGTGCCCCACCTGTCCAGCCTGGACCAGATGCTCTACCTGGACACCATGCTCTGGCTGCCCGACGACGTCCTCCTGAAAGTGGACAAGGTGGGGATGGCCCACGCCCTGGAACTGAGGGTGCCCTACCTGGACCACCGTTTAGTGGAGTTTGCTTTTTCCCTGCCGCCGGAACTGAAGATGCGGGGAGCGATCGCTAAGTATGCCCTGCGGCAGGCCGTGGCTCCTCTCCTGCCGGAGCGTTTCGCGGCCCGTCCCAAGATCAGCTTCCCAGTGCCCATCACCGACCTCATGGCCGGACCCTTCTACCGCTTTGCCACCGGCCTGCTCACCGGCCGCCGGGCCCTCGAGAGGGGATACTACAGCCGGCGCGGCCTGGATGCCCTGCTGCAACGGGCTGGCACCGGCCGGCGTTCCTTCGGCCGGCAGCTCTTTGCCCTGGTCATGCTGGAATTATGGCACCAGACCTTCATCGACCGCCGGCTGGAAGTGCCGGAAAGCGTAAGAAGGGTGCGGGAAGCCTGATCTAACGCGCGAAAATGCTTGACAATGGAAACCAGGCTGGATATACTGTGTGTTAATTACATACCGTTAAGGACCATGAAGGGGAGCGGCCCCGCCGGGCACGCTTTAGAGAGCCGGGTTAGGTGCAAGCCGGCGCGGAAACGGCGGGTGAACGGATCGCCCCGGAGTCGGCAGGCCGAACGGATCCTTCCCAGTAGGCGTGTCCGGGTGTCTAACCCGTTATCAAATAAGTGTCTTACCCTGACACGAAGGCGCTTCCTAGTGAAGAAGCAGGGTGGTACCGCGGAAGGTGTTATTAACCTCTCGTCCCTGGCAGTTGGAACATGCTGCCGGGGGAGAGGTTTTAGTTTTTTTCGCACATGGTCAGGCGGAAAGCCGTATCGGGTGTCGGGGGTCTGGGGTTACCGGATTCCAGGCCGAGGGTAATTATTGGGGAAGGGGGAGTAAAATGGGTCTCATCATCTATCTTAACGGTTCCCTGGTGCCGGAAGAGGCAGCCGTAGTGTCGGTCTTCGACCACGGTCTCCTGTATGGGGACGGCGTCTTTGAGGGGATCCGGGCCTATGCGGGCCGCGTCTTCAAACTGGCCGAACACATTGACCGCTTCTACCAGTCGGCGCATTCCATCATGTTGAACCTTGGCTTGACCCGGGAGGAAATGACCAAGGTCGTGGTGGATACCTGCCGGGCCAACGGCATCCTGGACGGCTATATCAGGCTGGTGGCCACCCGCGGGCGCGGCGACCTGGGGTTGGATCCCCGTAAATGTCCTCAGGCTACTGTATTCTGCATTGCCGCCTCCATCCAGCTGTATCCGGCGGAGCTCTACGAGAAAGGGATGGCCATCGTTACGGTGCCCACCCGGCGCAACATCCCCGAGGCGTGCAACCCCCGGGTGAAGTCTTTGAACTACCTGAACAACATCATGGCCAAGATTGAGGCCAACCTGGCCGGGGTGGCCGAGGCGGTCATGCTGAGCGCGGACGGGTATGTGGCGGAAGCCACCGGGGACAACATCTTCATCGTGAAAAAGGGCGTTCTTTACACGCCGCCCGCTTCCATCGGTATCCTGGAGGGCATCACCCGGGCTACCGTGATGGAGTTGAGCGGCGAAAAGGGGCTTACCGTTTCCGAAAGCCTCTTCACCCGCCACGACATATTCATCGCCGACGAGTGCTTTTTGACCGGCACGGCGGCCGAACTGATCCCGGTGACCGCGGTGGACGGCCGCACCATCGGGGATGGCCGGCCGGGACCGGTGACCAGGGACCTGATGACCCGTTACCGCGACCTGACCCGGGCTCAGGGGCAGCCGATTTGACCCACCCGCCAGACTGTAACTGATTTTAGGGGGAGACAGGGGAGGTTTTAGGACCAATGCTCAGCGACGAGATGAAAAAGGGCCTTTCCCGGGCCCCGCACCGATCTCTCTTCAAGGCCCTGGGCTTTCTGGATGCGGAGTTGGAGCGCCCCCTCATCGGGGTGGCCAACGCGCAGAGCGAGATCATACCCGGGCACCAGCACCTGGACGATATTACCGCGGCGGTAAAGGACGGCATCCGCATAGCCGGGGGCACCCCGGTGGAATTCGGGGTGATCGGCGTCTGCGACGGTATTGCCATGAACCACATGGGGATGAAGTATTCCCTGGCCAGCCGGGAACTGATCGCCGATTCCGTAGAAGTCATGGCCCGGGCCCACCCGTTTGACGGTCTGGTGCTGGTGACCAACTGCGACAAGGTGGTGCCGGGTATGCTGATGGCCTGCGCCCGGCTCAACATCCCTTCCGTGATGGTGAGCGGCGGGCCCATGCTGGCCGGCCGGTTCGACGGGAAGAGGGTGGCCCTGACCAACGTCTTCGAAGGGGTCGGCGCCTGCCAGGCCGGTAATATGAGCGAGGAGGACCTGCACCGGCTGGAGGAGTGCGCCTGTCCGGGCTGCGGCTCCTGCGCCGGTATGTTTACGGCCAACTCCATGAACTGCCTGACCGAGGCCCTGGGGATGGCCCCGCCGGGCAACGGCACCGTCCCGGCGGTTATGGCCGCCCGGCGGCGGCTGGCCAAGGAGGCCGGGCTTATGGCCGTACGGGCGGTTTTGAACAACCTGCGGCCCCGGGACATCCTGACCCGGGCGGGCTTTTTGAACGGCCTGGCCGTGGATATGGCTCTGGGTTGCTCCACCAACACCGTATTGCACCTGCCGGCCATCGCCAAAGAAGCCGGCGTGACCATCGACCTGGATTTGTTTAACCAGGTCAGTGCGTCTACGCCCAACCTGTGCAAGCTCAACCCGGCCGGGCCCTTTTTCATGGAGGACTTAGACGAGGCCGGCGGTATCGGGGCGGTCATGCGTGAGCTGGCCCAAAAGGGCCTGGTGGACACCAGCCTGCCCACGGTCACCGGTCGCTCCGTCGGGGAGAACATAGCCAACTGCCGGGTGAGGCTGCCTGAGGTTATCCGCCCGGTGGATGACCCGCACAGCACAAGCGGGGGCATCGCCATCCTGCGGGGCAACCTGGCTCCCGACGGGGCGGTGGTCAAAAAGTCGGCCGTGGCCCCCGAAATGCTTTACCACCAGGGTCCGGCCCGGGTCTTCGATTCTGAGGAAGAAGCGTACGCCGCCATCTCCGCCGGTCGGATCAACAAGGGGGACGTGGTGGTGATCCGGTACGAGGGTCCCAAGGGAGGTCCCGGCATGCGGGAGATGCTCACGCCTACGGCTACCCTGGCCGGTATGGGCCTGGACCACGATGTCGCCCTGATCACCGACGGGCGCTTTTCCGGTGCCACCCGGGGGGCGGCGATCGGGCACGCCGGTCCGGAGGCCTTTGTGGGCGGGCCGCTGGCCGCCGTTCGCGAAGGGGATACCATTGTGATCGACATCGAAAACAACCGGGTGGACGTCCAACTAGCCGACGAGGAAATAGCGCGGCGGTTGGCCCAATGGCAGCCGCCCGAGCGCAAGCTGACCGGGTACCTGGCCCGTTACGCCCGCTTGGTGGGTCCGGCTTGCCAAGGGGCGACTTTCGGCGACTAAGGGGGGAAAAGCAGTGACTGGTGCGGACATCCTGGTTAGAGCGCTGAAAGAGGCCGGGGTGGATACCATCTTCGGCTATCCCGGCGGGGCCGTTTTGCCCATTTACGACGCCCTCTACGACGCTGACATCCGCCATATCCTATGCCGGCACGAGCAGGGGGCCGCCCATGCGGCCGACGGGTATGCCCGGGCCAGCGGCCGCACCGGGGTGTGCCTGGCCACGTCCGGCCCGGGGGCCACGAACCTGGTGACCGGCCTGGCCAACGCCCATATGGATTCGGTGCCGCTGGTGGCCGTAACCGGGCAGGTGGGAACAAAGCTGTTGGGACGGGACTCCTTCCAGGAGGCCGACATTACCGGCATCACCCTGCCCATCACCAAGCACAACTACCTGGTCAAGGACGTGCGGGACATCGCCCGCACCATCAAGGAGGCCTTTTACATCGCTTCCACCGGCCGGCCGGGGCCGGTGCTGGTGGACATTCCCAAGGACATTTCGGCGGGACTGGGAGAATACGCCGATCCCGGCGAGCTCTACCTGCCCGGCTACCGGCTGAATCCGGAACCCCGGCAAGAGGAACTTAACGCTGCGGCCCGTCTTATCCTGGCCGCCGAGCGGCCGGTCATCTACGCCGGCGGGGGCGTTGTTATCTCCGGGGCCGACCGGGAACTGGTGGCCCTGGCCGAGCTTTTGTGCGCTCCGGTTACCACCACCCTGATGGGGATAGGCGGCTTTCCCGGCGACCACCCCCTCTGTCTGGGTATGCTGGGTATGCACGGCACCCGGTACGCCAACTACGCCGTCTGCGAGTGCGACTTGCTCATCGCCGTGGGAGCCCGCTTCGACGACCGGGTGACCGGCAAGGTGGAAACCTTCGCCCCAGAGGCGAAAGTCGTGCACATCGACATCGATCCGGCGGAGATCGGCAAGAACGTGCGGGTGGACGCGGCCGTGGTGGGGGACGTCAAACGGGCCCTGACCGGACTGTTGCCGCTTTTGGCGGCCCGGGTGAGCGGGGCCTGGCAGGAAAAGATAGAGCTGTGGAAACAGGAGTACCCGCTGGAGTATGCTAACGGCGGCAAGCTCAAACCCCAGACCGTGATCCGGGAGATCTACCGGGTCACCGGGGGAAAGGCGCGCATCACCACCGAGGTGGGTCAGAACCAGATGTGGGCCGCCCAGTATTTCACCTTTACCCGGCCGCGCTCCTTCATCACTTCCGGGGGCCTGGGTACCATGGGCTTCGGCCTGCCGGCGGCCATCGGCGTCCAAGCGGCCTGCCCGGACGAAACTGTTTTCGATATCGCGGGGGACGGCAGCATCCAGATGAATATCCAGGAGATGACCACGGCGGTCAACTACGGCCTGCCGGTCAACGTGGCCATCATCAACAACGGCTACCTGGGTATGGTCCGGCAGTGGCAGGAACTCTTCTACGACCGCCGCTATTCCCATACCGAGCTTACCAATCCGGACTTCGTGAAACTGGCCGAGGCGTATGGGGCCGAGGGAGTGCGGGTATCTAAGGCCGCCGACGTGGCCCAAGTGCTGGAGCAGGCCGTGGCGGCTTCGGGACCGGTGATGATGGACTTCGTGGTGGACCGGGAGGAGAACGTGGTGCCCATCGTGCCGCCGGGTCTTTCGCTTTCGGAAATGATCGGATAGGGGGGAATGAACCAGTGCGTCATACGCTGGCGGTCCTGGTGGAGAACAACCCGGGTGTGCTGACCAGGGTAGCCGGGCTTTTTTCGCGGCGCGGCTTCAACATTGACAGCCTGGCGGTGGGGACCACCGAAAACCCCACCATCTCCCGGATGACCATAGTGGTCGAGGGTGACGACCTTACCCTGGAGCAGGTTGAAAAGCAACTGCACAAGCTGGTGGACGTGATCAAGATCAACGACCTGACCTCGGACGAATACGTAGGAAGGGAGTTGGTGCTGATCAAGGTCAACGCCGGTGCGGCCGAGCGCGGGGAGATCATGCAGATCGCCGATATCTTCCGGGCCCGCATCGTCGACCTGGGACGCCGGAGCGTCACCATCGAATGTACCGGGGACGAGCGCAAGGTGAGGGCCTTCGAGGAATCCCTGCGCCCGTTCGGGATCAAGGAACTGGTGCGCACCGGCAAGGTGGCGGTGCTGCGGGGCTCCAAGACCACCTCGTTGGACAGCAACGGAAAGAACAGCCGGAAGGGAGAAGAGGATTAAATGGTAAAGGTATATTATGATTCCGACGCCGACCTCGCGGTACTTAACGGACGCAAAATAGCGGTCATGGGGTACGGGAGCCAGGGACGGGCCCAGGCCTGCAACCTCAAGGACAGCGGACTGGATGTGGTGGTGGGCCTGCACGCGGGTAGCCGCAGCCGGGAGAAGGTTAAGGCCGACGGCCTGGCCGTGATGAGTGTGAGCGAGGCGGCGGCTGCCGCCCAGGTGATCCAGATCCTGGTGCCGGACGAGATCCAGGCCCGCCTGTACCGGGAGGAGATCGCCTCCCACCTTACGGAGGGCAAGGCCCTGATGTTTTCCCACGGTTTCAACATTCACTTCGGGCAGATAAGTCCGCCTGCCGGGGTGGACGTCCTGATGGTGGCGCCCAAGGGCCCGGGCCACATGGTACGGCGCATGTACGAGGAGGGGGCCGGCGTGCCCAGCCTGTTGGCGGTGCACGTGGATGCCACCGGCCGGGCCCGGGACATCGGCCTGGCTTACGCCCGCGGCATCGGGGGCACCCGGGCCGGGGTCTTCGAGACGACTTTCAAGGAGGAGACCGAGACCGATCTCTTCGGTGAGCAGGCCGTGCTGTGCGGCGGCGTCAGCGAGCTGATCAAGGCCGGCTTCGACACGCTGGTGGAAGCGGGGTACGCCCCCGAAATGGCCTACTTCGAATGCCTGCACGAGATGAAGCTGATCGTGGATCTGATCAACGAGGGCGGGCTTTCCTGGATGCGCTACTCCATCAGCAACACGGCCGAATACGGGGACTACATGACCGGGCCCCGCATCGTCAATGAAGCTACCCGGGCGGAAATGAAAAAGGTCCTGGGCGAGATCCAAAACGGTGAGTTTGCCCGGAAATGGATCCTGGAGAACCAGGCCGGCACTCCGGTGTTCCAGGCCGTAGCCCGCCGGGAAAAAGAGCATCTCATGGAAAAAGTGGGCGAGAGCTTGCGCAAGATGATGCCCTGGTTGAAAAAACACTAAGAGCCGATGTCTACGCAAAGGGGGGTACAGCGTGGAAATAACGGGTGCCAAAGCCCTGGTTCGCTGTCTGGAGCAGGAGGGCGTGGAGGTAGTCTTCGGCTATCCCGGAGGGGCCATCCTGCCCGTCTACGATGAACTGCGCAACTCCTCCATCAAGCACGTCCTGGTCCGGCAGGAGCAGGGGGCGGTGCACATGGCCAACGGCTACGCCCGGGCCACCGGCCGGGTGGGCGTGGTCATAGTCACTTCCGGCCCCGGGGCCACCAACGCGGTCACCGGTATAGCCAACGCCTACATGGATTCGGTCCCGGTGGTGGTGATCACCGGCCAGGTGCCCACCAGCCAGGTCGGCACCGACGCGTTCCAGGAGGTGGACATAACCGGCATTACCCTGCCGGTGACCAAGCACAACTATTTGGTCAAGGACGTCGAGCAGTTGTCCAGGGTGCTCAAAAGCGCCTTCCATATCGCTTCCACGGGCCGGCCGGGTCCCGTATTGATCGACCTGCCCAAGGACGTTTCCACCGCCCACCTGAAGTTTGACTATTCAGGTCCGGTGCAACTCCGGGGCTACAAACCCACCTATCAGGGCCACCCAGCCCAGATTAAGCAGGCGGTGCGGCTGATCATGGAAGCGGAGCGGCCGGTCATATACGCCGGCGGCGGCATCGTCAGCGCCCGCGCCTCTGCGGAACTGCTGACCCTGGCCGAACTGGTCAACGCCCCGGTTACCAACACCCTGATGGGACTGTCCGGCTTTCCCGGTCAGCACCCCCTGTTTTTGGGCATGCTGGGCCTGCACGGTTCCCGGGCCGCCAACCTGGCGGTGACCGAGTGCGACCTTCTGATCGCCCTGGGGGCGCGTTTCGACGACCGGGTGACCGGCAAGGTGGCCGGCTTTGCGCCGGACGCCCGGGTGATCCACGTGGACGTGGACCCGGCCGAGATCGGCAAGAACGTGCGGGTGAACCTGCCCATCGTGGGCGATGTCCGGCAGGTCATGCGGGCTCTCATCGAGGGTCTGAAGAAGAAGGACAACCCGGTCTGGCTGCAGAGGATAAACGAATTGAAGGAGACCCATTCCCTGACCTATGTCCGGGATGAAGACACCCTGCAGCCGCAGTACATCATCCAGCGCATCTGTGAACTGACCGGCGGGGAGGCTATCGTGGTCACCGACGTGGGCCAGCACCAGATGTGGGCGGCTCAGTACTACCGTTGCGCCCTGCCCGGCGGCTTCATCACCTCCGGGGGCCTGGGCACCATGGGTTACGGTCTGCCGGCGGCCATCGGGGTGAAGCTGGGGGCGCCGGACAAAACCGTGGTGCTGGTGGTGGGCGACGGCGGCTTCCAGATGACCATGAACGAACTGGGCACCCTGGTGGAACAGGGTGTGAATTTAAAGATCCTCCTCTTCAACAACCGCCGCCTGGGCATGGTGCGCCAGCTGCAGGACTTCTACCACGACGGGCGTAAAGTAGCGGTGGATTTTTCCTTCGACCTGGATTTCACCGCTCTGGCCGGGGTGTACGGCATTGCCGCCCACACCGTGTCTTCCGACAAGGATCTGGAACGCGTCCTGCCGGGGGCCCTGACGTCGGGCGAATCTGTTTTGCTGAACTGTATGATCAATCCGGAGGAGGACGTCTTACCCATCGTCCTGGCCGGCAGCGCCATCGACGAGGCGGTAGGCTGAAAAGTAGGGAATAGCGGAAGGACGGGTGGTTTCTCTTGCCGATGACGGTAACCGAAAAGATTCTGGCCCGGCACACCGGAAAGGACGAGGTATGTCCCGGCGAGTTGGTCAACGTGCGTTGCGACGTGGTCCTGGGCAACGACATCACGGCTCCCCTGGCCATCGCCGAGTTTGAGCGCACCGGGGCCGGGCGGGTCTTCGACAAGTCGCGGGTGCTGCTGGTACCCGATCACTTCGTGCCCAACAAGGACATCAAGTCGGCCGAACAGGCCAAGATTCTGCGGGATTTTGCCCGGCAGCAGGAGTTGACCCACCGCTGGGATGTGGGGACCATGGGTGTGGAGCACTGTCTCTTGCCGGAGCAGGGCCTGGTGGGGCCGGGCGACCTGGTCATCGGGGCCGACTCCCACACCTGCACCTACGGCGGCATCGGCGCCTTTGCCACCGGGGTCGGTTCCACCGACCTGGCGGCGGCCATGGCCCTGGGGGAAACCTGGCTCAAAGTGCCCGAATCAATCAAGTTTGTGTTTCACGGCCGGCTGGGTCCCTGGACGGGGGGTAAGGACCTCATCCTCCACACCATCGGCGTCATCGGGGTGGACGGGGCGCTCTACCAGGCCATGGAGTTCACCGGCGAGGCCATCGCCGATCTCTCGGTGGAAGGTCGCCTGACCATGGCCAACATGGCCGTCGAGGCGGGGGCCAAAAACGGCATCGTGGCACCGGACAAAAAGACCCGGCGCTGGGTGGAGGGACGAAACCAGAGACCCGTCACCTTCCTGGCCAGTGACCCCGACGCCGTCTATGCCCGGGTCTATGAGTTCGACGTGACGGACCTGGAACCCCAGGTGGCCTTTCCCCACCTGCCCTCCAACGTGCGGCCCGTTGCACAGGCCGGCGAGGTTCTGATCGACCAGGCGGTGATCGGCTCCTGTACCAACGGCCGTATCGAGGACCTGCGCCTGGCGGCGCGGGTGCTGGCCGGGCATAAAGCCCATCGCGATGTGCGCCTGATCGTCATTCCCGGCACCCAGGCGATTTACCGCCAGGCTATGGACGAGGGCCTGATCACGGTCTTTCTGGACGCCGGGGCGGCGGTGAGCACGCCCACCTGCGGGCCCTGCCTGGGCGGACACATGGGTATCCTGGCCCGGGGCGAGCGGTCGGTGGCCACCACCAACCGCAACTTCGTGGGCCGCATGGGTCACCCGCAGAGCGAGGTTTACCTGGCCAATCCGGCCGTGGCGGCGGCGTCGGCCGTCCTGGGCCGGCTGGCCGATCCCCGGGAGGTGGTCCAAGATGCAGATTGAAGGCCAAGCCTGGTGCTTCGGGGACAACCTGGACACCGATCGAATCATTCCGGCCCGTTACCTCAATACTTCCGATCCTAAAGAACTGGCCGCCCACTGTATGGAGGACGCCGACGCTACCTTCGCCTCCCGCGTGGCCCCCGGCGACGTGGTGGTGGCGGGGAGGAACTGTGGCTGCGGGTCCTCGAGGGAGCATGCCCCGCTGGCCCTGAAGGCGGCCGGGGTGGGGGCGGTGATCGCCCCGTCATTTGCCCGTATCTTTTTCCGCAACTCCTTCAACATTGGCCTGCCCATCCTGGAATGCCCGGAGGCCGCGGCCGGCATTCAGCCGGGGAACAAGGTGCGGGTGGACTTTGAGCGGGGGCTCATCACCGACCTGACCACGGGCCGGGAATACGTGGCCCAACCTATCCCGCCCTTCATGGGCAAAATCATCGAGTGTGGCGGGCTGATCAATTACGTCCGGGAGAGGATGGGGAAGGCGTCAACTAACCCCTGACTGAAGTCAGATGCTTGTTGGTTCGCCCATAAGCTTTTGATTTTCAGGCAGGGCGGTGTTGACACGCTTCCTGAGAAGCCGGGAAGGCAATCTGACCTACAAGGGCGGTGCTGGCCCTAGCCGGTTCGCGGTCAAGATAGCCCGTCAGTTTTCGGATTGGCGACCGTTTCTCGGTGGAGGAGCACAGGGCTGGCGGACGTTCCGCCAAACTACCCCGACCCACCCTTCGGGTGGGTGCCCCGGCGGAGAACCCATGGAAGGGGCTGTTTTCATGGTGGTGCCGGTCCAAAACAATGATGGCAGCCCGCTATCTCCGTGCCATCCGGCCCGGGCCAGGATACTGCTGAAGCAAGAGAAAGCGACCCTAGTTACGGTCTACCCCTTCGTCATCCGACTGACCTTTCAAGTAGAAAACCCTGCGTTTCCGCCTTCAAGGATCACCATGGACGAGGGGAAAACGGTCGGCTTAGGCGTAGTCAAAGAGACCGGTGTGGCTAACGTGGCCGTCTGTAAGGTTGAGATGAAGACCCGTGGTGAAGAGATCAGCGGCAACTTGGAAGCCCGCAAAGCCCTTCGTGGTGCTCGGCGCAAACACCGGAACAGGCAAAAAGACCATGAGGGGCAGGTAAAGATCCAATACCGCCACGGCCAGGAGTATCCCCCGAGCATACGGGCGGACGTAGATGCCAAGGTCAACGCCGTAAGGCGGTTGATGAAGATGTATCCTGTAACGGAGATAGTTCTGGAACCGGTTAAGCTGGACATCTTCGGGACGATCAACCCTGGCGCGCAGGGCACGGACTATCAAACCGGCCCCGGCAGGGGCATTGAGGCCGGGTCGTCAAACGAGAAGCGCCGACTGGCGATCCTGAAACGTGACGGGTATCGGTGCCTGTGCTGTGGGCACTCAGTAACGGACGAAACCGCCCGGATCCACCACTTCGTACAGCGCAAAGACGGCGGCTCGAAACGGTACGATATCCAGGGGACGCTGTGCGAGACCTGCCACACTTCGGTGTCAACGGGGGATCTGGCCCTGGCTTTTGATCTGGACAGCTACCCCAGTATAAGAGCTGTCGGTCGGTCTATGCATGGACGTTTCCTCCTGGAACGCGAGTTAGGTAAGCTGGGAGTCCCGGTGACCATAAGGTACGGTTACGAGACGAAGGCACTCCGTGACACTTTCGGGTTGTCGAAGTCCCATGCCAATGACGCTGTTGCCGCTGGTTGCAATCCCGACAAACCACTGGTTGATGAGGCAACCGCCTACCGGGTAAAGCTCCACGCCAGGCACGGCGGCCGAAAACTGTTTGACGCGAACCCCGGCGTAGGCAAGTATCGGAGTGATGCCAGGTGTCAACCTGGGGTTGACCAATCCCGGATGGGGGTCGATGAGCACGACCAAGCCGAGAATAAAAAGAACCGCAGCTACCGCCGTCACGTCAGGAACAGGTACTACAAGCTCCTTCGTAACACGGGCCGATTCAACGGCGACCTACTGCCGGGCAAGAGGGGTCTCAACGAGGTCTTTACGGCAAATCGGGCCATCCTGCTGACGAAAGACGGCCCAGTGCTGGTGAAGAACCAGCAGATCGGCCAATGGAAATACAATGGCTCTTGGCCCGCCCGCAACAAGGTTATCGAACGTTACGACCTAGTAAGGACGAGTAAGGGCGACATCGGTATCGTGACTTCGATTATGAGTAACTGCACTGTCAAAGTGGAGTTTACGAAGAAACGGGCAGGACGTAAAGCTAACTTCAGTATGTATAAGCCAGACACCCTAACCATTTTACAAAAGACTAGCAGTCAAACATGGGTTATCTTGTGATAGGGTTGGACCAGTGAAAGGGGGCATCGGCGTTCCTCCCTCGACTAAAGTCGAAGGAATCCGCGCCGGAAACTATCTTGAAAAAAATTGCTGTTTTGCCTGGTGACGGCATCGGGCTGGAAATTACCCTTGAGGCGGTAAAGGTGCTCAAGGCGACAGCCCGCAAGTTCGATCTGCAACTGGAGCTCAAAGAGGGCCTCATCGGCGGGGCGGCTTACGACGCCACCGGTTCGCCTTTGCCGGCCGAGACCGTGGCCCTTTGCCGGGAGAGCCACGCCGTCCTGCTGGGGGCGGTAGGCGGTCCCAAGTGGGATAACCTGCCCCCGGACCTACGGCCGGAGCGGGGGGCGCTCTTGCCCCTGCGCAAACTGCTGGGCCTCTACGCCAACCTGCGGCCGGTGCGGGTGTTCCCGCCCCTGGCCGGCGCCTCCAGCCTGAAGCCGGACCTGGTGGCGGGGCTGGACCTCCTGGTGGTGCGGGAACTGACCGGCGGCCTCTACTTCGGCGAGAAGAAGCGGGAGCGCATTCCCGGTGGCTTTCGTGTAGTGGACACCCTGGAATATACGAGCCAGGAGATCGAACGGGTCACCCGGCTGGCTTTTGCCATGGCCTCGCGCCGGCGGGGCAAACTTACCTCGGTCGACAAGGCCAACGTCCTGGAGAGTTCAATCCTCTGGCGGGAAATAGTCAGCAACATTGCGGCCGAGTACCCGGGGGTAACTGTCGAGCATATGTTTGTGGACAACTGCGCCATGCAACTGGTCAAGAACCCGGGCCAGTTCGACGTCATCCTCACCGAGAACATGTTCGGCGACATCCTGAGCGACGAGGCGTCGGTTTTAGCCGGATCACTGGGCATGCTGCCCTCGGCCAGCCTGGGCGGCAAGGTGGGACTTTACGAGCCCAGCCACGGTTCGGCTCCCCGGCACGCCGGCCAGGACAAAGCCAACCCCATCGCCACCATCATGTCGGTGGCCCTTGTCCTGCGCCACTCCCTGGAGCAGGAAGAAGCGGCGGCTGCCATCGAGGGGGCGGTCGCCGCAGTGCTGGACGGGGGCTACCGGACGTACGACATCATGCAGCCCGGCTTGCAGCAGGTGGGCACCCAGGCTATGGGCGAACTGATCGCGGCCGCGGTGGAGGCACTGTAAACCCACAGGAGGTGGTCCCCTTGAGCCAGGTCCAGATTTACGACACCACGCTGCGGGATGGCAGCCAGAGCGAGGGCGTGTCCTTTTCCGTCGAGGACAAGATCAGGATCACGCGGCGTCTGGACGAAATGGGCTTCCACTTCGTGGAGGGCGGCTGGCCCGGCTCCAATCCCAAGGATGCCGAGTATTTCCGCCGTATCGGGGACGTACGCCTCAAACAGACCACCGTGGCGGCCTTCGGATCCACCCGGCGGCCGGGCATCACCTGCGAGGCCGACGCCAACCTGGCGGCCCTGGTGGCGGCCGGGGTTCCGGTTAACACGCTGGTGGGCAAGACCTGGGATTTTCACGTCACCGAAGCCCTGAACACCACCCTGGAAGAGAACCTGAAGATGACCGGTGAATCGGTGGCCTATTTAAGGCAAAAAGGTATCCGGGTTTTCTTCGACGCCGAGCATTTCTTCGACGGTTACCGGGCCAATCCGGACTATGCCCTGGCCTGCCTCGCGGCGGCGGCCGCCGCCGGGGCGGAAATCCTGGTGCTGTGCGACACCAACGGGGGCAGGCTGCCCCACGAGGTGGCCGAGATCACCCGGGCCGTGGCGGCGAAAGTAGCCGTACCTGTCGGTATCCACGCCCACAATGACGGCGAACTGGCCGTGGCCAACTCGCTTTCCGGGGTACGGGCCGGGGCGGTGCAGGTGCAGGGTACGGTCAACGGCTACGGGGAGCGTTGCGGCAACGCCAACCTGTGCTCGGTCGTCGCCAACTTGAGCCTGAAAATGGAGATGGAGACCATTCCCCGGGCCAACCTGGTGCGTCTTACCGAGTTATCCCACTATGTGAGCGAGCTGGCCAACCTGCCGCCGGACAGTCACCAGCCGTTCGTGGGGGCCAGTGCCTTTGCCCACAAGGGCGGCGTCCACGTCAGCGCTCTTTTGAAAAACGCCCGGACCTACGAGCACATCCCGCCTGAACTGGTAGGCAACCACCGGCGGGTTCTGGTCTCGGAGTTGTCCGGCATGTCCAACCTCCTCTATAAGTTGAACGAGCTCAAGTACAGTCCGGACTGGAACGATGCCGACAAGAGGCGGGTCGTCGAGGAGATCAAGGAACTGGAAAATCAGGGCTACCAGTTCGAGGGGGCGGAGGGCTCCTTCGAGCTGATGGTGCGCCGGGTGTACGAGGGTTACCGGGAACCTTTCCAACTGGAGAGCCTGCGCATCATGGTGGAAAAAAGAGAAGACCAGCCGGTCCAGACCGAGGCGGTCATCAAGATGAGGGTGCAGGGGCAGGTGGTGCACACCGCCGCCGAAGGCAACGGTCCGGTCGCCGCCCTGGACAACGCCCTGCGCAAGGCTTTGGAGCACGTTTATCCGAACATCACTTCTGTTCAACTGGTAGACTACAAAGTGCGGGTGCTGGACGGCAAGGGGGGTACCAGTTCGGTGGTGCGCGTCCTGATCCAGTCCGTCGACGGCAACCGGTCCTGGGGCACGGTGGGGGTGT
>Ga0307376_10001544_pt1 | contig 24425 bp, 22 predicted proteins | sample TR2MG_FD_202536 | JGI IMG/M metagenome (GOLD analysis project Ga0307376, IMG submission 202536) | Soil microbial communities from Risofladan, Vaasa, Finland - TR-2 | ecosystem: Environmental > Terrestrial > Soil > Coastal area > Acid sulfate soil | place: Finland: Risofladan, Vaasa | collected...
ATGCCAAGAGTTGCTATAGCCACCTTTTGGCATTTATTTGTATGTTCATGGGAATTATGTTGCTCAATAAGTTCATGAATACCCCATTGTACAAGTTCAGATTTACTGTGTTCAGATAATTCAGAGTCGGAACGTGGTCGTATGATTGGTGAGTCTACAGCTCTAGAGTCAGGATTAGTAATAATGATACAAGGAGTAGAATCTATAGCAGCAGGAAAAGAAGAACGGCGATTACGATTTGTAATGCTTTTTTCTGCAAATGCTGAAGTAATATTTTTACGATTAAATGCTTTATAGAGAATATGGCGAAATGCTTCTTGATCATTATCATGTGCGAGCATTCGACTTAACATGATTGCTTCGTCGATTCTTTTGCTTTGTGGTATTGGTTGTTGCATTGCACATGACAGTGTAGTGATAAATACTATTGTTAGGCTAAGAAGAAAATTGCTGATAATTATTGCACTTTTCATACAAGAATGTGATGATACACATAATAATTTCATAGTATTGATACCTCTTTTAGGATTTATATGACACGAGAGACTGTTGGTAAAATTGCAGTTGATCTTATACAAAAAACACCAGATACACGAGATCCGATAGAACTTGAACGTGAGTTACATACAGACTATGAATCAAATGTATTTCTTTGTCTAGAATCTGGGAAGAAAGAATATCCTGGTGATTTTTTTATAGTAGTTATCACTAAAAAAGAACCATTATTACAAAATGTACTTCGTCATTACTTTGTACATAGAAAATCATGTCCTACCCCAGATTATGATCAAACAGTTTATAGATATGATAAGAAACAAGATAAGTTTGAATTCGTGTGGGTTATTCCCTCGAAGGATACCTGTTGTATATTTAAGAATAATGCATTAATTATCAATCCTGAAGAGCGCGTACTTTTGCAGTTCATTTTGGATTTTGATGATGGCACATTATATAAAAAATCTAAAAAATTTAATAAAGAACGTGAAACCATTGGTTGCGCTCTACAATAAAGGAGTTTTATGTCAGATCAAAACCTTGAAGAAACATTAGATCAAGTAAATCAACCAACGGAACAGCCTGAAGAGACGACTTCCGAACAATCTCAAGAGTCAGCGGCTCAAGAGTCAGCGGCTCAAGAGTCAGCGAATCGTGATTCTACGGCTCGAGAGTCAGCGGCTCAAGAGTCAAATAAGGAAAAAAACTTTAGAGAGTTACGTGATAAGGTTACGCGCATAGAGAGAGAACGCAATGAACTTGCGGCACATATTAAAGCACAAGAACAAGCTAAAACAGTGGTTGACGAAGATGATATTGGCATTGCGCCGGAAGATCTTGTTGAAGGAAAGCACTTAAAGGTTTACGCAAAACAATTGCGTGAAATGAAAAAAGAGTTGGATCAATATAAGCAACAATCATATGAACAATCAACTGAAGCACGTCTTAAAGCACAATATCCTGATTTTGAAAAAGTGGTGTCTGTTGAAATGCTTACTAAATTGCGTGAAGCCTATCCCGAGATTGCAGAGACCATTAACAGTGCACCGAATCTCTATAATAAAGCCACTGCTGCCTATACCATCGTAAAGAAACTCGGCCTCTATATCCCCGAAAACTATGAAAAAGACCAAACACAAGTAGCAGCAAATACTAATAAACCACGTTCATCGCAAAGTGTAGCCCCACAACAAGGAGAATCCCCTATAAGCAACGCAAATGCATTTGCCCAGGGACTTACACCAGATCTTAAAAATAAACTGTATAAAGAGATGCTTGACGCTAAAAAGAGAATATAACTAGGGAGTTTGTACAATGAATATACAAAAATATATAGTTTCACGATTTAATGAATATTCTATTATTGGTTCTATAGTCTATGGTGCATTATGTGCTTTTACGACCACCTATATACCGGTTGTGCCATTTAGATTCTATTCCGTATATACCTTTATAGCAGCAGCATTGTTCTATTTTGGTATGTATATTTTGTATAAATCTAAACCACGCAATGGTCTTTTAAGGTTTCTTGGATTTGGTCTCATAAAGATTATTATGGTGTATTTTGTAGGATTATTTGTTTTTGGATTTCTATATTCATTGTTATGCCATACTTCACTAAAGTATGGCATAGATTTTGCTATTAAATATGCTGCAATAGTAGTTTATTACCTGCCATTTACTCCATAAATAAAGCGTTCATTTTTAAGCCAATTGAGTTTTATAGTCTACGGCTCAGTTGGCTTTTTAACAATTGTGTTTTTGCATTAAGGGTCGATCTTGCATAGTTGGTTGGCCCTTCTTTTTTTGTATTTATAGAAAGTTAGTGTGTTTATTGCTATAAAGATTATGACGTACCGAGACATGGTCTCGTAGAGACATGGTCTCGTAGAGCCTCGTCAACTCATCATTCTTATCGGCGTATCGAGACATAGTCTCGTAGAGATATGGTCTCGTAGAGCCTCGCCAACTCAGACGTAAGTAGAACTCGTCATTCTTATGTATAGTTTATTGTTACTAACATAAGGAAAAAATATGGCTATAACAACTACAACCATATTGCCTAGATAAGTGGGCAATTAAAACTTTCTCTGATTGACTTGGAAGGCTAAGGTGAAAACTATGCCGACAGGGCGCAAGGGTAATGCTAGCGTGATCGACTGAGTGAGAGAGGCTCGAAAGAGTATGCGACAGTCAGGTCTCGACAACGAAAGGTCGAGAGGGAAGATGAAGAGCTTCCCCGCCTCAAGAGAGGTCATAAAAGTAACAGTATGGCTCCGGTACAGCAAAGTTTTAGTTACAAATTACTGTCGGTACCTACCCCTTCGATGATTCACAAACTACCTGCAGTACACAAAACAATGCCACGTAATGGTGGTACAACTTTGCGTATGCGTAGGTACAATCCCTTAGATACTGCAATGGTACCTTTAGGAAATTCAGGCATAACACCGCCAGCACAGACCCTCACGGCAGTTGACATAGACGCCAAGATACAGTTCTATGGAACGTATCTGGCGATAAACGAACAGGTGACTCTAACTTCTCAAGATCCAATTTTAAACGAGGCAGCAGCGAGATTAGGTGTATCCCTTAACTAACTGGGGGATGTAAAATTGAGCTATATGCTGGAAACCCCTAAAGCTTCATGTACGTTCTGGACTCTAACTGATATACTTATAAATTATAAATACGAACGTGAAAATCATGAGGATGAAACAATGGGCAATCAGCAGGAAAGATTCAATCTAGAGTTAGCATGGCTAGCTGGAATAATAGAAGGTGAAGGGTGGATTAGTTTAACAATGGTAAGTTCTGAAAAGAGAAACAAATCAAAACTGCCTGCGTTTCGTCCACTAATTGGCGTAACAAATACGGACTTACTCATGATAGAGAAAATCGAGGAAATTTTTAAGTTGCTTGGGCTTAAGTTTAGAAAGCAGATACGTCTTTCTGGTCTAGGTAGCGATGGGATCTTTAGAAAAACAAGAATAGAACTGTCGGTTTTTTCGAGACAATATATTACAAAGTTAGCCAATTTAATATTGCCTTATATGCATGGCGAAAAAAAGAACAGAATAAACAAGCTGTTTGATTTTTATAAAGTTCGTGATTCTAAGCCAAAAGCTGGTATAAATTCAAAATATGGACCAGAAGAATTCGCCATTTATAAAGATCTTTATGGTTACAAAGGCAATAGAACTTCTAGATTGAAAATCCTCAACGACTATACGCTCAACACCATGAAAATTGGTGATGATATAGTCTGACCCTGATCGAAAGATTAGGAGGAGGGATTAACAAGACCTCCCGCCATAGCGATATGGTCAGTAGCCACGAGGTGAAAGTAACAGAAAGCAGACAAACAGAGGATCAATTAACCAGAGATATGTTGGCGGCAACAGCTGGATTTGTTAATTGTACTGCTGGAACTAATGGTGATACACCAACAAACATCGCTCTTGCTGATGTTAATACAGTGGTACGTGGCTTATTAACTAATAATGCTTATACCATAATGGATAACATTGAAGGTGAAGATAAGTTTGGTACGGCTCCTGTACGTGATGCGTATGTTGCACTTTGTTCAAGTGACTTGGTAGGTGATCTTGAAGCTATCAATGGGTTTGTTCAAAAGAATCAATATCCATCACCAATGAATGCACATCGTTCAGAATGGGGTGCAGTTGGTAATCTTAGATTCTTCACTTCGAGTATTGGTTCTAAAGTAGAAACAAGTTCTGTGAAGGGTGCAACTGTATATAATATCTTCTGTACTGGTATGGAAGCATATGCATGCATAGAACAAGATGGTTATTCAGCGAACTTCATTTACAGACCACCAATTTATGATGGACCGTTGGCATTGAATTGTTCGGTTGGTTATAAATTTGCTGAAGTACCGCGTATTTTAAATGATCTGTGGGTTATTAATTTACGTACTACTTTAAATACATAAGAAGGAAAATTTATGGATAACACTATAATTCAACAAGGTAAATTTACTTCTGATGGTAATGCAAAATACATTTCATTACGGTCTGATGTAGATTGGATGATGGTCTATAACTATTCAAATGCTGCTGCTACTGGTAATGATAGTGTCAGATTTACCTGGCAACGTGGCATGGCTACTGGTGTAGGTATTCGAGAATTTAAAAGCGGTGGTGCGGATGCAATGAATCTTGGTGTACTTGCTGCACCTGATGGATTCTATTATGTAGATACATCAACTGCTTCAGCAACACGTTCTCCTAATTTAATCACTGATATTACTAATGCTGCACCTGCCGTTATTAGTTCGGTAGCGCATGGTTTAGTAACTGGTGATATTTTTAGATTGGTAAGTTGCACAGGTGCGAAACAAATATGCGGCATAGATTTTAGTTGTACGTATGTTGGTGCGAATTCATTCTCGCCAACATATATGCCAGCTATAGTTGCTGCTGCTGCACCTGGTGCTGATGCGTATGTCTATAAGGTAAGTGCTGATCATAAGTACTATCCAAGCAATCGTTACATCACGAATATTACACAAGCAGATCCAGGCGTAGTTACTTTGTCAGTAACACACAACTTTACCGTTGGTCAAAAAGTTCGGTTTATCGTACCAGCTAAAACTGCAGCTGCATTTGGTATGACACAACTTGATGGTAAAGAAGCAACGGTAACGGCAGTATCTACTGCTAACAACACTATTAGTGTCAATATTGATACGAGTGTTTATACCGCATTTGCATTCCCTCTAACTGCAGATATGCCATTTACACCGGCACAAGTGGTTCCAGTGGGTGAAAATACGGCAACTGCCATTACTTATGGCGTTGACATGCTTGGTGATGCTACACGCAATAGAGCATATATCGGTATGAAGCTTCCTGGTGGTGATGATGCCCCAGGTGGTGCAAATACAGATGTAATGTATTGGGTTGCTGGTAAATCATTTAGTAATCTCGTAGAATAACGCATAATACAATTCAACTAGAGAGGGGTACTTATTACCCCTCTCTACCAATACAAGAAGGAGTTTTTATGGCAGAAGAAAATAAGACACTTGAGACAAAAAAAGAAGTGAAACAAAAACAAAATGTACGGTATCTACGAGATAAAGATCGCGAGATAGTAAAAGGAATCTTTAAATTTTATGAAGTTCCTGGTGGTACAATGAGTTTTGTCTTTAAGAAATATAAAGAAGATCCACTAGAACGGTATGATTTTGTTGATGGGCAAATTTATTCTATACCGCTTGGAGTAGCCAAACATTTAAATAAAAATGGATGGTATCCTGAACATGCATTTAAGATGAATGAAGAAGGAAAACCAGCGAAGGTTATTGGACAAAAAATACATAGATTTGGCTTTCAAAGTTTAGAATTTATTGATGTTGATGATCTTGATTCTGATGAACCAATGCTCACCGAAATGGTCGAAATGAAATAGGGTGTATGAATGGCAGGTCCCTGGTATGCACATGAATTTCCTACTTTTTATCCCGCAATGCGTCCGGTTGACTCTATAACGCGTACAGATCCAGTCGTTATAAGCACTTCGTTCGATCATAACTATGTCACCGGAACTATTGTGCGTATCTATGTTTCTAAAGAATATGGTATGCCACAAATAGATAAACTTTTTGGTGCAATAACAGTAACAAGTTCTGATACCTTTACGATGCCTATTGATGCCACTCTTTTTCAGGAATTTGTTATTCCTGTACCAATACCAGATAAAACAAATTCATATCCTCATGTTGTGCCTATTGGTGAGATCAATAGTATACTGACGGCAGCGGTGCAAAATGTATTACCGTATTAATTTATAGGAATAACATGTTAGCAGATTTGGATTCTATACGTGCTAAAATACGACGATTAACCAGAAGTCCTTCAGAAGCACAGATAACTACTCCACAAATAGACGATTATATTAATATCTTTATTTCATATGACTTCCCTGAACATATACGACTCTTTTCTTTACGAACTAAACTCACATTTTTTACGAGTCCTTATGTAGATTCATACGGAAACAATGTTGATAATGAACATGATCCACTCTATAACTTTAAGAATATTTATACGGGAATATATCCACCAGTTTATATTGATGGCTATAATATAAATCTGTGCATGTCAGAGAATGAATTTTATGGACTCTATCCAAAAATAAATCATGTTGCTTCAATTGGTACAACAGGTAATGGTGTTTTAACAAATTTTACCGGTACCTTATCAACAAAACCTATATTACAAGGTATGGTTACCTTTACCTCTATAGATGCTAATAATCAAGCTTGTACCTTAATAGATGACCCAGAAACTGATGCCGATGGTAGACCTCTACAAACAGGGCTTATTATAGAACCAAATGATACAACAGTTGTTCTTGGCGCTATTAATTATGTTACCGGAGGATATGATATTACCTTTGCTACAGCACCAGCAAATGGTGCGGCAATATATAGTCATACCTTTCCTTACTCACCATCACGGCCTAATTTGATGCTCTATTATGGTAATACATTTGTTATGCGTCCGGTACCTGATAAAGCCTATCGTGTAACGGTAGAAGCACAGATACGACCAACAGCATTATTAGCTGGTGCAGCAATACCAGAACTTGAACAATGGTCGCAATATATTGCCTATGGTGCCTCTAAGAAAATATTTGAAGATCGTATGGACATGGAAAGCGTACAAATGATTACGCCAGAATTTAAAGAACAAGAACGTTTGTGTCTCCGGAGAACGATTGTACAACAATCAAGTGAACGGGTAAAAACAATTTACTCAAATCAAACAGATTCAAATTATACCTGGAACAATAGTGGAAACTATTATTAATGTTCTTATAGTACTGGGGATAATAACGGCAATTATTGTTAATATGACCATTGGGAGTATATAATGGCTACCTATCAAGAAACTAAACCCTTAGCTACAGATAAACTTTCATCTTCACAAGCAGATATTCAACAAAATTTTCAAGCAATTAAAGACCTTATTGATATAAATCATGAGACATTTAATAGCGGTGCAGATCCTGAAGGTAAACATATCAAAGTAGATTTTACTAATTCTTTAACACATCCTGCCGTTGATGCAACTGATGTACTTTTATATAACTTTGCAAACGTGAGGACCGCACAACAAGAACTCTATGTAAAAAGAACTGGTGCATTAGCGACCGAAGGAGTTCCTTTTACTGCAGCATCCTTCACTTCTCCTGGTTGGTCATATTTGCCATCCGGATTACTTATTAAATGGGGTTCTGGCATAACAAACAATATCGGATTAACTACTATCACTCTTCCTGTTGGCCCAACTATTCCCGCATTTGCTGAGGCTTTACATTTAACAGTATCAACTGCTTATGTAAATGCTGGTGCCGATGGTGATAGTTTTGTTAGATCAAATGGTATAGTTGCACCATGGACACAATTTACTGTATGGGGCTCTGCGCGTACGACAGTGGCAAAAAAAGCTGTTGCCTTTACGTATTTTATTATAGGTATTTAATCAGGATTTACAAATGGCATATGATAAGTTTTTAATTGCACCAATTAATATCGGTCTGCAAACTGACACTGAGCCATGGCTGCTCCCTGACGACGCATATGCCAGATTAGATAATGCCTATATATGGCGTGGCCGTATGCGAAAACGATTCGGTTCTCGTCATATGGGTGCCTTGGGACAACGTAGTTCACGGTTGCGTATTTTAATAGATACGACTACCGCAGGTGGCAATGCTTCAGGTGCTACCGTTGAGGCAAATTCAACCTATAAAGTTGGCCAAATGTTTTCTATTGGTGCAGAACTTTTTACGGTTACGACTGCTGGTGCCGTACAACCAATGCTTAAAACTGGTGCAACTACTACCGCTACGTATAGTACGACCGATGGTGCCTATAATTTTGTTGGTGCGGATGGTCTTACTGCAGTCTATTTCTATCCGGCAGAACCAGTTATGGGATTGTGTAACTATGAAGTTGGTACTATTAATAATCAGGATTCAATAGCATTTGATACACGATTTGCCTATAAATATTCTGGTACTGGTTGGACACGGTTAGGTACCGCTTATTGGCGTGGCGCAGATAATAATTTTGTCTGGACCTGTAATTGGCGTGGTATACTTTCAGATGATACCATCTTATTTGCCACTAATTTTCAGGTAACAAATCTCTCTGGTATCGGTACGATTACCGATGATCCAATATGGTGGTGGACTGGTGCTGCATGGACAGCTGGTTTTGATCCGGCAACTGGATTAGCAGTTAATGGCGTATCATGGTTTTTTGCACCAACTGGCGCATTAAATACGGGGCCATTCGTAAAAACAGCACGTATAATTATTCCCTTTCATAGTAGACTCTTACTCTTAAATACCGTTGAAAATGATAATGGTGGTGGTCTTGGTGTTAATCATCATTATGGTAATCGTTGTCGTTATTCGATTAATGGTTCTCCTTTTGCGGTAAATGCCTGGTACGAAACCGGTAAAACTGATGGTGCCAATAAATCATTACATGCTGGTTGGATTGATGCACCAGTCAAAGAAAATATTATCAGTGCTGAATTCATTAAAGATCGGCTTATTGTCTATTTTGAACAAAGTACCTGGGAAATTGTCTATACGGGTAATGCCCTTAAGCCTTTTGTATGGCAAAGATTAAATACAGAACTCGGGTCACAAGCACAATTTTCTTCAGTACCTTTTGATAAAGTAGTACTGACGGTCGGTAATACCGGTGTTCATGCTTGTAATGGTTTAAATGTTGAACGGGTAGATCAAAAGATACCTGATGAGATCTTTAAGATTAAAAATAAAAATGAAGGTGTAGAACGTGTCGCTGGTATCCGTGATTATTATACTGAGATGGTATATTGGACATTTCCAGATGCCGAAAGTCCAAATGACTTTATCTATCCTACCAGAGTTCTAGTCTACAATTATAAAAATGGTTCATGGGCATTCAATGATGATTGCCTAACCGTATTCGGTTATTTTGAACAGCAAACTGATACTACCTGGGATATAGCTGTTATGACCTGGGCTCAATATGATGCTTTATGGACGGCAGGAATTTTACAAGCTAATTTCAGACAGATTATTGCAGGTAATCAGCAGGGTTTTGTCATTATTATTAATGCAGAAATCAATAAAAATGCTGATGCACTACAGATCTCTAAAGTTGAATTAGCAACACCAGCAGTAGGTCTTGTTCGACTTACTATTATAGATCATACGGTTTCTATAGGCGACTGTCTTTCACTTGCTAATATGAATGGATTAACTATTGTTCGTGATCCTCTCTTTCTTGGTGATCCGCTCTATATGGTAACTGCTATAGATATTGCAAATCATACGGTAACTATTGCAACTACAAAGACTGTTTCTATCACAGGTATCTATTTAGGCGGTGGATTAGCGAGTCGTGTATCACGGCCAAAAATACTCACCAAGCGATTTAATCCCTATATAAAATCGGCTCAGAATGTATATATAGCCAAGGTTGATTTCTATGTAAAAAAGACTGATGCAGGTGAACTCACGGTTGATTATTATCCATCAACTTCAGAACTTTCTATGATTGCACAAGGTACCTTATCGGGATCACAGCTGGGTTCTAATATTTTAGAGACAAAGCCGTATGATACAGTACCATTTGAGATTAAACAAACTAAAATTTGGCATTCAGTATATTTTCAAACAGTTGGTGAGAATATTCAATTTGTTATAACGTTAACTGATGAACAATTGACCAACAGTGCTATTGCATTCGAAGGCTTTATTATCGATGGTATGATTTTGTATACGATGCCTATATATCGTTTGCAATAGGAGGAATAATGGATGATATATATGAAGGTCTATTTCTTCCGACTACACAAGTGTGGGATGTTGACGAGATCTATGGTACTGACGTAAATAGTCGAGAATTTAAAGAACTTATTATTCGCCTCTATCAACAACTTAATTTGGTTGCGCTAACTGTTAATGCAAAAGAAAGCGCCTTGTATGAAACATCTGAATTTGTTACTGGTCAGACTTTCTTTCCTGATGTAGTTGATTCTACAGCAGAAGGCGAAGCGAGTAGGCGTCCGGTTTTTAGAAAAGTTATTAATTTCGGTGTTTTGCCAAATACTGCGGCCAAAAATGTTGCACATGGTATTACCTTTACACCGGGTGCAAAATTTACCCGTATCTATGGGGTAGCAACTGATCCAACATATGGTGCCTTAGTTGCATTACCTTTACCTTATGCATCACCAACATTAGTAAATAATATAGAATTGAATGTGAACAATGCTAATATTACGGTGACAACTGGCAGCAACAGAACTGCCTATACAGTATGCTATGTTGTAGTCGAATATATTAGTGCCTGATAATTTAAACTTGTAAGGGAAATAATGGATTTTTTGAGTGGATTAAAAGAAACCGGTAAATATTTAATGAAACCATTGCCATTGGTAAATCCATTGATGAATTTATTGGGAAGTCAATTTAAAAGCACGCCAGAAAAATTTCAGGGAGTAAGTAGGTTTACCCCAGAACAACAACCTGCATTTAGTGAGATATTACAAATGGCTTTGGGAGGTTTAAGAGATCCACAAGCTGGATTTGAACCAATAGCACAACGAGCACGATCTCAATTTGAAACTCAAACATTACCTTCATTGATAGAACAGTTTACGGCAGGAACGCCAAGCGGTGAACGTTCAAGCGCCTTTCAAGGAATGCTTGGTGGTGCAGGAACTGACTTAGAAGAACGACTTGCATCAATGCAATCACAATATGGACAACGACAACAAGGTCTTTCTCAGAACTTACTTGGTATGGGATTAACCCCACAATTTGATACTACCTATCAACCATCACAACAATCTGGTCTTACGAATTTCCTGTCATCATATCTTGCTGGTGGTGGTGGTGAACAAATAGGGAATATGGCATCTAGTTACTTTGGTGGTAGCAAGACTGGTGGTGTTGATACTGGTGGTGGACAAACAGGTACAGATTGGACTTCTACTATTCTTCCTGCGTTAATAAAAGCTGCACCATATATAGCAAGTATGTTTTTATAGGAGATATCATGGCAATAACTGTACTTCCACCACAACAAAATTGGAGTAGTGGACTTGGCAAAGCATTGGGTACTGGATTATCTGGTGCTATAGGTCAATATCAGAAGATAAATAGTTTAGGAAAAATGCTTGGCGGAACACCAGAAGCATATGAAAAAGCGAAAGCTATATCTTCGTTAAGCCCACAAGCGCAAACAGCATTTCTTAGAAAACAAGATGAAAGCATTCAGCAACAAAAAGCACAAAATAATTTTTCTAAACGAATTAAAGATGCAACAGAATATTATTCACCAGAAGATAAAACAAAATATTCAAATATGGCCAATACACTTCTTGAAGCATTGTATAAAAAAGGTGTTCCTACTGGTTCAGCAACTAATTTAACTATGGGTTTAATGCATAGAGTTTCTCCCTTATTACAGAAAAAGGGAAAACAAAGCGCTGACCAATTAATAGATACATTAATTATAGAATTACAAGATAAAGATCTTGTTAATCAAGTATTATTAGCTGGTGGCTACACATAAAAGGTTATTCTTATGGCAGATGATATTGTTTCACGTCGTTATAAAGAATTAATGAAAAAAAATAGAACTTTTGATGTTACTGCAATACCAAATAGTTCTCAACAAATGCCATTGATTAAACAAGATCAAGAAGCACCTGTCTCCCAAGATGAAGGTGATCTTGTTTCACGACGTTTTAAAATATTAATGGAAAACGGTAAAATTCCAGGAAATCTTTCAATTCGTAAAGATGATCTTGTTTCACGCCGTTATAAAGAATTATCAAATAAAACTTCTCAGCAAACTAGTAATCGTGGTATGTATCCAGCGTTTAAAAGTGGTTTTAAATCTGGCGTCACAGGAATACTTACTGGCCAAGAAGAGCAAGAACCAGATGAAGATGCATCATGGTATGAGCGCTTATCTTCTTTGGCGGGAGAAACAATATCAGATCTTCCTGGTATGGCATTGGGTGGTGAACTTGGTGCAGTTGCAGGCGCGCCAATTGGCCCAATAGGAGCTGTTGCTGGTGGTGCAGCAGGTGCATTTGCATTACCAACATTGCTTAAGCATTCTTTTGCAGAATATAGAGATTATGTAAAAGAAGGTGAAGATCTTACCTTCGGTGATTTTTTGGAGCGGGCAGGTCGTACGGCTAAAGAAACTGGCAAGGCTGCTATTATAGGTGGCGTTGCAGGAAAAATGTCACGACTTTTACCAATCTTAAAAGAAATTCCTGGTGCGAGTAAATTATTAAATACGCGACCAGGACAAGCACTTGGTAAAGGTGCACTTGAATTACTGGGTATAACGGGTGCACAAACTGCAATAGAAAGAGAATTGCCAACGGGACAGCAAATTGCTGAAAATGCAGCATTACTTGCTGGTATGCATGGTGCTGGCATAGCCGCTGAAAAAGTAGGACTTGGTAAGATAGTAAAACCAATAACAAAGCCATTAGTAGACAAGGTTTCTACTATAGTTGAAAAAGTTGGAAAGATATTACCTGAGTCTGTAAAAGAGGTTGGTTCAGTATTATATGAGAGTGCTGCTAAGGTACGAAAAGGCGCAAAAAGCAAAGCCTATTTTGAGATGCTTAAGGATCATATTGGTGAACGTGATGCCAAGATAGTTGAGAATCAATTTAAATGGAGAGAAAACTTAGAAACTGCTGAAAAAGGAGGTAAATTTTCTAAAGAGAATTTAGAAGATATGATGTATTATCGACAAAAAACAGGTAATCCATTTAAAGAAGGTGATACCTATAAAGATGTAGCAAAGCGATTACCGGAAGAAGCGCGTCATTTTGTTGATCATACTATAGATGAACATTTTAAGAATTCTCTGAAGGCATGGAATGATAATCCAGCAACAAGAAATATTAATCCACGAGAAGCATTAGAGAATATTTATTTGCCTGGTCTTTATGAATATGATTCGAAGTTATTTAACAAAGCATATGATGAAGTTAGTCGTAAATTTAAAACAAAGAATCCATTCTCTAATGAAAAAAAATTCCTCTCCTATCTAGAAGCATTTAAAGAGGCAGGGCTTAAGCCACGATATAAGAATATCGTTGAATTAATGGGTGCATATGATCGTATTATGATTAAATCTATGGCCAATAATGAATTGCTTCAAAATATAAAAAAATATGAAAAAGATAATGATATTGATCTTGTAGTTAATCCATCTAATAAAAGAAAATATCGTGAAGCAAAAAAATCAGGTTACATACCATTTGATGATATATATTTAAGAAGATATGTAGCAGGAAAAAAAGAAGGAAAAACAATACATGCAGTATCACCATATCCTGCATTAGTTAATCCAGATTTTGCACAGGCTTTTCAGGGAGTATTTAATAAAAACGCCTATAAACCGGACCATCCTTTTTTTAAATACTATGATTCAGCAGCAAATTCTATACGTTTTGCCCGTGTTGCTTTGTCTCCATTTCACTATGGTGCATTAATGGAAAGTGCTTTAGGTGCTAAGGGTTCAAATGCTTTATTAGTTAAAAAATGGTTGCGAGAAGGTGGCGAACTTAGAAAAAATAAAGAATTTATGATGGATGCAGCTAAATCAGGTTTGGTTACTGATCCTATTGAGCCACACATGTTTAAAAAAGGTGAGTCATTAATAAATAAGGCCATAGAATATACAGGAAAAAAAGAAACTCCTGAAAGTATACAAAAAGTCTTAAATCTTACAAAAAGCGGCATGGAATATCTCTTTAAGGAATTTCATCCACGATTAAAACTTTCTACCTGGAATGAATATACCAATGATACTATTAATAAGTTAATAAAAGAGGGACGTCCACCATCTGAAGTAGAGATAAAGAATATTAAAAGAGATACGGCAGAACTTGTTAATAATATGTATGGTGGTCAGCGGTGGGAAACCATGAAATACTTAAATAATCCGAAATCTATGAAATGGTTGCGGCGTATGATTGGTTACACTGACTGGACTGTATCAGCGGCACGTCAAGCTATGGATGCTTTCGCACCAGGACTTAAGGGAGAAATGGGTCGTAAATATTGGATGAAGTATGGTATGTATTTCATGATGACTCAAGGTCTTTTAAAGTTTATTAATTCAGGATATGAACAAACTGATGAAGAAAATAAATCAATATCTGGTGTTCGCTGGAATCCAGAAAAAGCATTAGAGGGATTAACAAAAGGTGATCCAAGCAAATGGTATCAATTTCCCTTACCAGATTTTGACGTTACCATCGCTGGTATACCTTTTAATCCCGGAAGAGATAGTATTGGAAAAAAACTCTATGGTCATTTTGGTAAACAAATGCTTGAAATAGGACGTTATTTTACTGATCCTGCATCAGCATTATTTAGTAAAGCTAATCCATTGATTCAAATTGTTGGTAAACAAATTCTTGGTGGTACTCCCTATGAAGGTAAAATATTTCCTGCTCGTTATGCATACAAAGCAGGAAAATCAGTACCATGGGAAGGAACTGAACGTGGATCATTGGAGGAATATATTTCTCGTGGAAAAGAAGTTATTTCGGATGTTATGCCCTTTAGTTTAAAGAGGGTGTTAGACGTTGGTATTGCACCAACGGTAGCAAGTGGTCTTGGCACAATACCAGTATCAAAGGGATTGAGTATTACCAAAGCAGAACCATTAATGAGAAAAGCATTAAAAGCAAAAAATACTGCTGAAATAAATCGGATACGTCGCACATTAAGAGATAATGGTTATAAAGAAAGATCAATAAAATCTATGATTACCCGTGCGAGAAAACCATAGATATTTTATTTGTTATAGTCTTTATCGCGACTTAATTGTGCAATCAGTAACCGCAAAATATATTTAGTTATCGTACAATTATGTTGTTTTGCCCGTTCCTTTATATACCGATGTATCCCTATTGGTATATCCATCGAGAGTCTTTTTCTACCCTTGCGCATTTTATCCCTATTAGTTAAAAACCCCTTATCTATAATATAACTATATCATAGAAATATTAATGTGTACACAAATATTTTAAATAATTAGCTTTTTAATGTGTAGACGAGTTAGATGATAATGAAATGTTTATTTTATTGTTATAAGGAGACATTATGTCAGTACGAAGACAAAAAAACTTTGTATATGGAATGGGAGACAATCTCATTTCGGTAGGGCCAGAGCCAATTGTTGCTAATCAAGCACCAACAACTGATGATCGTGTAGAAATTGGTACTATTTGGGTTGATCAACCCAATGATGATGCATATATTCTTACTTCTATAGTTGATGGTCTTGCTACCTGGATTAATTCTGGTGGTGGTACCGGTACTTTTAATGCATTAGCAGTAACTACAACAGCTACTATTGGTGGTAATACTACAATTACTACCGGAGACCTTGAAGTAACCGCAGGAGCAGTTATTATTGGTGCACTTACTCCAGCTGGGGTAGTTCTTAATGATATATCAGGTACTTTAAGTACAGCTACTGGTACAGATGGACAAATTTTAATTGATGCCACCGCAGCTGGTATACCTGTATGGGCAAATATTACTGCTGGTGCTGGTATTAGTGTCGTCAATGCGGCAAACTCTATTACTATTGCTGCAACTGGTGCAGTAGCTTCTTCTTATACAACTGATGATGCCAATGTTGTGGTGCCTGATGGTGTGGGCAACGTTGATGTTGTTGGTGGTCTCAATATCGGTACAACTGGTGCAATAGCTAATACGGTAACCGTTAATCTTGATGCAAGTCCTAGCGTTGCTGGTTCTTTAACTGCAGGTGTTGATTTCACTATGACATCTGGTGTATGTACAGTCACTGGTACTACAGATGCTGCACAAACAATTTATCTACGTGCTAATGCTGGTGTTGCAGAAACAATAGAGATTCATTCTGATCAAGGTACTCTTGTCAATTCTATTGATATACATTCTGATGTTGGTGGTCTTTCTTTTGAATCAGGACTTGCCTCTGCAGATGCTATAAATATGGCTGCAACAAATATAGCTGGTGGTATTGATATCGATTCTGGTACTGAAGGTCTTATTGTAGATACAACAGGTCCGGTATCGCTTGATGGTGCTGCAGCTTCTAACTTTACCGTTACTGGTGCCTTTGATCTTACGTTAGATTCAACAGTTGGATCAGTTATTGTTGATGGTGGTGAAGCAGTTGGCGATGCAGTACAACTTACGGCCTCTGATGCAGCTGGTGGAATTACTATGGCTGCAGGTACTGGCGGAATAACGGCAGGTGCTACAAATGGTGCCGTCGCAATTACTTCAGGAACAGGTGCTATAAATATTGGTGTTGATGCGGCAGCTCATACGGTTACCGTAGGTTCGACCAATACAACTGCACGTACCGTGATTCAATCAGGTACAGGAGATGTTGCAGTTACTTCAACAGATGATATCACCATAGATGCAACAGATTTATTCTCTATTGATGGTACTGTAACTTCAAACGTTACCGTAACCGGTGCATCAGAAGATCTGCAATTACAAGCGGTCGGTGGCGCTGTAGTTATTTCAGGTAGTGAAGCCGTCGCAACAGCGATTTCTCTTGATGCGTCAGATGGCGCTGGTGGGGTAACCATTGCTGCAGGGACGGGCGGCCTTCTCTTTGGTAACCAAGCTGATTGTACTACTATAGATCTTGGTGATTTTGCACCCGGTGCTAATCGTACTATTACCGTTGGTGGTGGTACTGTTATTGTTGCAGCTACTACAGATACCATTGATATTGGTCCAGATGGCGCAACCACAAACGCGAGCAGCATTAAGACAGTAAATGTTAATACCGGTGGTGTAGCACTTGGTGAAGTTCTTACAAACATTGCCTCTGGTGCTATTACAAGTGGAACACATACAGTTTCAATTCAAACAGGTAATGCAGCGGCTGGTACTGTAGCAACAAACGTTTCAACTGGAACCGGAACAAAGATAGTAAATGTTGGTAATGCAGATGGCCTTACCACCGTTAATATAGATGCAATCACCCTGATTAATGATTCTATAGATGTTGCTACCTCTATTAATACAGGTACTTCTACCGGTGCAGTTGCTATAGGTAATGCCGCTGGTGGTGCTATGTCTATTGATACTGCTGCTGGAATCTCTCTTGATGCAGCAACAGCATCTAACTTTACGGTAACTGGTGCAGCTGATTTAACACTTGAGTCTACTCTTGGTGGAGTTGATATTATTTCTGCTTTAGCTGCTGCTGATGCAATTGTGCTTAATGCCTCAGATGCTGCTGGTGGAATAGATGTAGATTGTGGATCGGCAGGATTTATTCTTGAAGCTGCTAACGGTGAAATCCGTGCTAATTCAGGAACCGCTACTGTAAATATTTCGTCTGATGCTGCTGCAACAATAGTTAACCTTGGTACCGGTGCCGGTATTAAAGCGGTAACAGTAGGTTCTGATAACACGTCTTCAATAACAACAGTCGCTTGTGGAACGCTTGGTCTTACTCTTGGTACAACTGCAAATGAACATACAACAACTATCGGCTCGATAGTCACAGCATCGTCTGTCGTCTGCCAAAGTGGTACTGGAATAGCAGCATTTGGTGCTAATGCAACCGATCATACAACGAGTCTTGGTTCTGGTACTGGTACAAGTGCCACGAATATTAGCTCTGGCACAGGTGCTATGACAGTCGCGGCATTAGGCATTTTTGATGTAGATGCTACAGGTAATATCACGCTCGATTCATCAGGTGGAACTGTTGGCATGAGTGAAGATGCTGTTGCACAAAACGTCAATATAGCTACTGGCGCAGCCGCAAAAGTAATTTCTATCGGTAATGCAATTGGCGCTACCTCAGTAGCTATTGATTCTGGTACTGGCGATATTACGGCTACTTCAACAGATGATATAACACTCGATGCTACCGGAGATCTGAGTTTGGATGCCGCGCAAATTGACATCAATGCAACAGCTGGAGACGTAACTGTAACAGTTGCTACACAAACTGTGGCTGGTGTTGCTCTTACTAATAGTGCTCGCGTAAGTCAATCAACATTTTCTGGTCAAACAACCGGAGCCGCTGCGGACCAAGTATTTACAATTACAAACACCTTTGTTACTACAGCAAATACGGTATTTGTTTCAGTAAGTAATGATGGTGCCAACGATGCTCAAATGTCAATATCACGAGTTAAGCAACTTGCAGGTTCAATTGAGATAACACTAACTAATAATGGAGCGGCTGCTCTTTCAGGTAATGTTATGATATCGATATGGGTCATGAGTTAGAAGATAAATAACCATATAAAATACAGGACCTCTTCTTGATAGTGAGAGGTCCTGTATGAAGATATAATGAGCAGTAAATGTTTTTGTGATAGGATACAGATATATTTTAACGTTTAACTTAGAAAGGATTATCGATGGCAGATCAAAAGGCGCTTATTGTTATCTCGGTAAAAAAAGAAGATCGTTCATATGAATTTCATATGCCGATGAATTCGCCACTTGGTGAATGTTATGATGCATGTTTTGAGATCATGAATGATATTGTTTCTATGAGTCAGAAAGCAGCTGAACGGGCGGAAAGAAAAGACGACAAAATAGAGAAAGATGATAAAAAAATAAAAAACGCTAAAGCATAATAAGTCTGTTATTTCTTGGGAGTATCTATGCCACAGGATTGTATAAAACCCATATTACTTGAGAGTGTTGATTCATCTACGATTGATGCGGTAACTTATACTGCTATTGATGGTGGTGGAATAGAACATGCTTGTTCTATTATTCGTATAACTAATGCCTCAAATCAAGCTGTATTAATTAGTTATGATGGGGCTCATGATCATGAAATATTATTAACTAGCGAACATATGGATATTAATCTTCAGATTAATAATCGTACATCAAATAAGATTGCGTTAATTCCTCAAGGAACAATAGTATATGTACGTGGTACACCGGGTGTTGGATTCATATATCTTTCGGGATGGTATCAATAAGAGGATATATAGATGGCATTTAAAGATATTATATGTCCACTAACATTAACCTCATTTGATTCATCCTCATTAACTGGAGCATATCAGGCAATAAATCCAGCGGGATTTCCTCATGCATGTAGCTATATAAAGATTTCTAACTTATCTGATTTTTATGTAGACATAAGTTATGACGGTATTCAAGGACATGAAATAGTAGCGCCACATACACGAGTAGTTTTGTATGCACAAGCAAGTTCTCGCACGAGTAACCATGTAGCGATGCTGAAAGAGGGCGATTCTGTTTATGTAATGGATGGTGGTGGCGGCTTTAAAGGGGGTTATATTTATCTTTCTGGGTGGTATTTAATAATATAAAGGTATAAAAATGTCTCAAGAAATACGTTTTGCCGCTGAACCAATTCGTTCATTAGCATTTGGCTCTATTGCTGCTGGTTATACTGGTGTTGGTACTCGTTTTGATCATGCAGTCCGCATATTCTTTGTACAAAATTTAACTAATGTTTCATTAATGTTTTCTTTTGATGGAATTAGTGATCATTTTGCATTGCCACAAAATGGTTATCTGCTAATTGATGTAACTCAAAATAAAACGCAAGATCAGGGATTTTATATAGCGCAAGATACACGCTTATATGTAAAAGAAATTGGTAATCCAACTTCAGGTTCAGTATATCTTTCACTCTTTTATGGCGTTAGCTAAGGAGGAATCATGAGCCAAGCTGGGAGTTTTAATACAGATAGTGTGATGTTTCCTGATCAATCAAATATTGTCTATGTCGGTAAACATGGCGATGATGCTAATTCAGGTCTTTCTATACAAGAGGCAAAATTAACCTTCGGTGCGGCAATTACCGCTGCATTTGCGATTGCACCAGCGGTTGTAGTCTGTCTTGATGAGGGAACTTATACAGAGAATTTAACGGGTCAAGTAGGGGTCGATATTTATGCACCAAATGCAACTATTTCAGGTGCACATACTATGGTTGCAGGAAATAATTGGCACTTTGATATTGCTGCTGTTGCAGATGGGGTGACTGGTTTTACTTTTGATGCAGTTGGATCTTTGTGTGTATTGAGTGTAAATGAGATTATTTGTCTTGGTGCTGGTATTGCGAGTGCAATAACTGCTGCTGATTATATCTATATAAAATGTACTAATGCAATTATTGATGATGGCTATTTTTTAGGAGTAGCGGCAGCAAGCGCAGTCACCTTGCAACTTGGAGAAATTAATATAGGTGGTGCAGGTGCGTTTATTGCACCAGCTGCAGCAGCTGATATTGATGTTATAGTAAACAGTGTTCATGATACTGGTGGTCTTGCGACTTTGATTTCCAGTGTTGGTGCTGCTGGTACTCAGATACATATTGTTGCAGCACATATAGACATTGAAGAGCTTTCAAATATTGATGCAACGACAGTAGTAAATATTGATGTAACAAGTTTAGAAGGTACTCTCGCAGAGGTAGGTGTTGGTTCAGTTGCAAGTATTGGTGGTGCAACAGTAATAGAAGGTGTGCCAATTGGGGCAGGAACAGCTTCTACTGGTGATTTTACGACTATTACTACCACTAATCCTATCGGCGCTACATATGGTGGTACCGGTGTTTCAGATCCAACAGATCATTCACTTATAGTAGGATCTGGCGCTGGTGCAATGACTGAACTTGGAGTGGCTGCTAATGGGGAGTTACCTATTGGTTCTGTTGGCGCAGACCCGGTGCTTGCGACTATAACTGCAGGTGCAGGTATTAATGTTGCTAATGCGGCTGGTTCTATTACGATAACCAATACGGCAATAGGCGGCGTTAACCAATCGAACATTGTCTATGTCGGTAAACATGGTAACGATGCCAATTCTGGTCTTTTTATAGAAGAGGCAAAGTTGACTTTCGGTGCAGCGATTACCGTTGCCGCAGGAATTGTACCGGCTGTGGTCGTCTGTCTTGATAATGGTACCTATACAGAAAATTTGACTGGTGTAACGGAAGTGGATATTTATGCACCGAATGCAAAAATTGTTGGTGTACATACAGTAGCTGAAGACGAGGGTTGGGAATTTCTCACTGCAACTGCAGCTACAGGAACAACTGGATTTACTTATAATTCTGCTGCTGCTACAACATCATATCTCACATTAAAGCAATTGGTTTGTGAGGGTACTGGTATAGGTATTGCGGCAACAAACACATGCACAGTTGATATACACATAGGAATAGCGCTTATTCAAACGGGTGCATTTCTTTCTTTAAGTGCGGCAAGTCTTGTTCATATTTATGTTGATGCTTTTCAATGTGCTACAGGTACCTTTATTACAACATCTGCGGCAGGTAATATATATGTTTTGTCGAAAAATTTAAAAAATACAGGTGCAGGTACTTTGTTGACAAGCACTGGTGGTGCAGCAGGTACCAAAGTAACTATAATGGCAACGCGCGTTGCCTTTGAAACACTTTCCAATATAGATGCTACCGTTGTTGCGGTGCTTGATGTAGCAAAGCTAGAAGGAACGCTGGCAGAGGCTGGTGCTGGTGCATTTGCGCGTATTGGTGGTGCAACCAAGATAGAAGGTGTACCAATTGGTGCGTCCATCGCTTCTACCGGTGACTTTACGACTATAACAACCACAAATCCAATTGATGTAGCATATGGTGGAACTGGCGTAGCGAGTCCAACAGATCATGTAGTTCTTGTGGGCTCAGGTGCCGCTGCGATGACTGAGCTTGCTGTTGGTGCAACAAATGAGGTTCTTTTAGGTAATACAGCTGCAGACCCATCATGGGGTGCGGTTCCCAATGCAGCGCTTTCAAACAGTTCAGTAACGCTTAATAACGGCAACAATATTACGGTAACTGGTGGTACCCCATTAGCGCTTGGTGGTACTGCGAGTTTTGATTTGACTGGCACAACAGATCATGCGGTACAAGTTGGGGATGCAACTGGTAGTTTGGATTCTCTTGCAGTTGGTGCTACTGGCGAAACACTCATGGGCTCTACCGGGGCAGATCCTGGTTGGACTGGAAGTCCTTCATTTTCAGGTACAGCAACGGCTGCCACTGGTCTTACGGCCACATCTGGCAATATCACGGCTTCTGCAGGAAACTTAGCGCTTCCAACTACAATTGCGGCATTAACAGCTGGTGTAATTACTATTAATGGTACGAGAGTATTTCATTCGTATGGAACTGATAATTTATTTGTCGGTTTGAATGCAGGAAATGGCACTACAACTGGTTCTGGTAAGAACGTTGGCATTGGTGGAACAGCTTTAGATGCATTGACAACAGGAAATTATAACTGTGCGCTTGGATATGGATCTTTAACTGCTTGTCAAGATGGTGTTCAAAATACCGGTATGGGTCCCGGAACATTACATGATTGTACTAGTGGACGCAATAATATAGGTGTAGGAATTAATGCAGCTTATTATTTGACTACGGGTGGCTGGAATACTTGTATTGGTGGTGGTACTTTATCCGATGCTGGAATTACATCAGCATCTTATAATACATGTATTTCTCATAATGCTGGAATTTCTTTAACGACAACTGATAGTAATAATATATGCATATCTAATTCTGGTACTGCTACAGATAACAATACGATACGTATCGGCACACAAGGTACTGGGGATGGGCAACAAGATACAACCTACATAGCTGGTATATATGGAACAGCCGTTGGTGCTACCTATAAGATAGCTACGGTAGACAATGCTCATAAACTTGGTGGTACAGCAATAGTGCCCGCTGATCATGGTGGTACCGGAGTAGCCAGTATAACAGATCATTCACTTGTAGTCGGATCTGGTACGGCCGCGATGACCGAGCTTGGTGTAGCTACTCATGGACAGTTGCCAATTGGCTCTACCGGTGCAGACCCGGTGCTTGCGACTATAACGGCAGGGGTTGGCGTCAATATTACTAATGCGGCCGGTTCTATTACGATTAATGCAGGCGGCGTAAATCAAACAAAGATTGTCTATGTAGGTGGCCATGGTAATGATGGCAATGATGGACTGACCATAAATAAAGCAAAATTAACTTTTGGTGCAGCGATTACGGTAGCGACTGGGATGGCGCCGGCAGTTGTGGTTTGTCTTGATAATATTGGTTATACAGAAAATTTGACGGGTGTTGCAACAGTAGATATTTATGCACCGAATGCATCTATCACTGGTGCACATACGGTGCAGCATGATGAGAAATGGGAATTTGGTCTTGCAGTAGCTGCAACGGGTACGACTGGATTTACATTTAGTTCAGCAACGGGTACACCATCACAATTAAAGTTAAAGCAATTGAATTGTGAAGGCACGGGTATTGGTGTTGCGATAACCAATACGAATACAACTGATATTAATATTGGAGATATCTGGGTTGGTTCGGGATCTTTTCTTTCGGTTGGTGCGGTAGTAGCACGGGTGAATATTCATGCGAGCAACGTAAAAATTGATGATACGGGCACATTTATAACAGCTACGGGTGCAGCAACTATTAATGCGATTGTAGAAGATCTTTGGAATGAAGGTGCAGACGTTGGTGTGCTTTTATCTGGTACTTCTGCTCAGGTAAGCATTACGGCAACTCATTTAGACATAGAAACATTATCTAATATAGATGGTACGGTAACTGCAGTGCTTGATGTTGCATATCTGTCCGGAACTAATACGGAAGCAGGTGTTGGTGCATTTGCGCGTATTGGTGGTGCGACCAAGATAGAGGGTGTGCCAATTGGTGCAGGTACAGCTTCCACCGGTGATTTTACGACTATTACTACCACTAATCCTATCGGCGCTACATATGGTGGTACCGGTGTTTCAGATCCAACAGATCATTCACTTATAGTAGGATCTGGTGC
>Ga0307376_10001547_pt1 | contig 24403 bp, 28 predicted proteins | sample TR2MG_FD_202536 | JGI IMG/M metagenome (GOLD analysis project Ga0307376, IMG submission 202536) | Soil microbial communities from Risofladan, Vaasa, Finland - TR-2 | ecosystem: Environmental > Terrestrial > Soil > Coastal area > Acid sulfate soil | place: Finland: Risofladan, Vaasa | collected...
GCGCCGTGTCGAGCGGGACGCCACCGTCATGGGCGGCCCGGACGTAAGCGAGGGCGGTGGACAGGGCGAAGGCGAGTTCTTGGGCCTCCGAGCCGGCGGCCGCGTGCACAGGTCGCCCGTCGCCGACGGCCATGGGACTGGTGAAGCCTTGCTCCACCAATTCGGCGGCGAGAGCTGCAAAGACGTTCGCCATGTCCGGCCATATGACGTTGTTCCAGCCATTGGCGGCGAGCACGCCGATGGGATCGAATCCGAAGCGGATGTTCACATCCTTCGGCGGGATGCCGATCATCTGCACCATGTTGGCGAGCATCAACGCCGCGTCCTTACACAGCGGGCCGAGCTGCAGCTCAACGGGCACGCCCCATTCGAGGTGTACGCCGTCGAGCGCATCTTTGAGGAGCGCTTCGGATGGCGGCAGCGCGTAGCCGTAGTCGCCGATAGAGCCTTGGAACACGAGCGAGAAGCCGCTCGCGCCGGCATTGAGGTCTTCAAGTAGCTGGCGATTGGCGGTCTTGCCGTCGGCGATCTCGATGCGCTGCATCACCTCCCATGGCGTGCCCGGTGCGCGTCCCGGAATGACGTCCGCGCCCGTGGCGGGGCCATAGAGCGGCTCGATGACGATGCCGTCATAATTCTTCGACTCGAGCGAGGAGAGCGGCGCGCCCTTCAGGGCCTTTTCCACGAGTGCCTTCCAGGCCGCCTCGTCGGCGGTAGGAAAGTCTCGGGCCAGGGGAAGTTCAGCCATGTATCAAAACCCTAGAATTGTTCTGGTTTTCCTAGCACGAAGGCCGCGCGGCGAGAAACCCATGGACGCGTGTTGGCTGGTGGGGCCATAGGTCAGCTTGGCGTGGGCCTTGTGCAGCCGTTAAAGTGCCGCAGGCCAAGGATGCAGGGCAAGGATGCAGGCTTGAGGGATAGCGAGGAGGCGGGGATGACAGCGCGGAAGGCGGCGGCCAAAAAAAGCACGCCCAGGAAAAGCAGGGCCAAGGCCAAAAGCGCGGTGGACCCGGCGGAAGCGGTCGTCAAATTGGACCCGGAGCAACTTCCCCCCGAGAGCGTTTATATCGGCCAAAGCGTCAAGCCTGAGTCCATTCTGCTGCGGCTCGCCAACCGGCACGGACTGATTACGGGCGCCACGGGCACCGGCAAGACCGTGACCCTTCAAGGTCTGGCCGAGGCTTTCTCGGACCAGGGTGTCCCGGTATTTTGCGCCGACGTGAAGGGCGATCTCTCGGGCATCGCCGAAAAAGGTGTGGCCAAGGACTGGATCGAGGACCGTGCCAAACTGATCGGCTACGAGAGCAGGCTCGACTTCAAAGCCTACCCGGTGATTTTCTGGGATCTGTTCGGCGAACAGGGCCATCCAATCCGGACCACCGTGACGGAATTGGGCCCGCTCCTGCTGTCCCGATTGATGGATCTGAGCGACGCTCAAGAGGGCGTGCTCAATATCGCCTTCAAGATCGCCGACGAGGAAGTTGCCAAGGGCGAAAAGATGGAGATCCTCAATCTTGAGGATCTTCGCGATTTTCTCAAGGACCTAGCCGATCGTGCCGATGAGCTTGGCGTCGAATATGGCAACATCACGAAGGCATCAGTTGGCTCTGTTCAACGGTCACTGCTCGTTCTTGAGCAGCAGGGAGGCAACAATTTATTTGGCGAGCCGGTTCTCGACCTAGACGACTTGATGCTCAAGGATCGTAACGGACAGGGCTATATCAGCGTGCTGGCCGCGGACAAGCTGATGCAGAGCCCGCGCCTGTACGCAACTTTCCTGCTGTTTCTGTTGTCGGAACTGTTCGAAAAGCTGGAGGAGGTGGGCGATCCCGACAAACCTAAGCTCGTATTCTTCTTCGACGAGGCGCATCTTTTGTTCCGCGACGCGCCCAAGGCGCTGTTGGAGAAGGTCGAGCAGGTGGTGCGCCTCATCCGCTCCAAGGGCGTCGGCGTCTATTTCGTGACGCAGAATCCGCTGGACGTACCCGATACGGTGTCGCGCCAGCTCGGCAACCGCGTGCAGCACGCGCTGAGGGCCTTCTCGCCGCTTGAGCAGAAGGCGGTGAAGGCCGCGGCCACGACCTTCCGGGCCAACCCCGCCTTCGACACGGAGAAGGCCATCATGGAGCTCGGTATCGGCGAGGCGCTGGTCTCGAGCCTCGACCGCAAAGGTCAGCCGACCATGGTGGAGCGGACCTTGGTGAAGCCGCCGAATGCGCGGGTGGGCCCGATCACCGATGCCGAACGCAAGTCGATCATCGGCAAGAGCCCGGTCAAGGGTGATTACGACAAGGCCTTGGACAGAGAGTCAGCCCACGAGACTCTGCAACGGCGAATGAAGCAGCGGACCGCGGCGAAAGCCGAGGAAAAGGAGACGAAAACGGCCAGCACAAGCGCCGGCGGCGGCTCGCGCAGCGACAGCTTCATGACGACACTCGGCAAGTCTTTTGTCCGCACCTTCATGCCTATGTTGGCAAAGCTCGCTCAGGATTTTCTCAAGGGAAAATTGAAGGGCGGCGGATTTGGCGGCTATCGCGTGCTGAACGACGGGGACGGTGATGGTGCGGCTTCAAAAAAGCCGCGAGCGCAAAAAGCATTGGCGGGCAAGAAAGAAGTCTACGTGCCGTTCCAAACCATTCCCCCAGAACGTGGGATGCTCGGGGGCCGCAAGCGCAAGAGCTAAAGGCGTGACCGCAGGCCATCCTGTGTTATCACGCCGCCCATGCTGACACTCGATTCCATATCTTTGCGCCTGGGCGGCCATCTCATCCTCGATCACGCGTCCGCCGCGTTGCCGCCGAGGGCGCGCGTCGGACTTGTGGGGCGCAACGGCGCGGGCAAGTCCTCGCTGCTGAAGCTGATCGCCGGGGTCTATGAGCCTGATAACGGCAAGATCGATGCGCCGTCCGACATGCGCATCGGCTATGTGGCGCAGGAAGCGCCCGGAGGCCCGGCCACACCGTTCGAGACGGTGCTGGCGGCGGCGACCGAGCGCGCCGCATTGCTCGATGAGGCGGAGCACGCGACCGATCCCCATCGCATCGCCGAAATTCACGAGCGGCTCAACACCATCGATGCCCATGGCGCGCCGGCGCGGGCCTCGCGCATCCTGGCCGGCCTCGGCTTTCCGGAAGAGGCTCAGCATCAAGCGCTCGACACGTTCTCCGGCGGCTGGCGCATGCGCGTGGCGCTCGCGGCCCTGCTGTTCTCCGAGCCGGACTTGCTGCTGCTGGACGAGCCGTCGAACCATCTCGATCTGGAGGCGGCGCTGTGGCTCGAATCCTTCCTCAAAGCCTATCGCCAGAGCCTGATCGTGGTGAGCCATGAGCGCGATCTGTTGAACAACGTGGTCGACTACATCGTCCATGTGGATGGCGGAAAGACCACGCTCTACACCGGCAATTACGAGCAATATGAACGCCAGCGGCGCGAGCGCGAGGCCCAGACGGAAGCGGCGCGTTTGAGCCAAGAGGCCAAGCGCAAGAAGCTGCAAAGCTATGTGGATCGCTGGCGCTACAAGGCGCACACCGCGCGTCAGGCGCAGAGCCGGATGAAGGCGCTGGAGCGCATGGAGCCGATTGCCGAGGCGTCCGGCGATGCGACACTCGTGTTCGACTTTCCGAGCCCCAAAGACGTGAAGCCGCCGCTGGTCAGGCTGGAAGACGTTTCGGTCGGCTATGTACCGGATGTGCCGGTGCTGTCGCGGCTCGATTTGCGCATCGACCCGGATGACCGCATCGCGCTCGTCGGCCGCAACGGCAACGGCAAGACGACGCTGGCCCGGCTCCTGGCCGGGCAGCTTGAACCCATGGACGGCACGCTCGCGGCCAGCGGCAAGCTCAAGGTCGGCTATTTCGCCCAGCATCAGATCGAGGAGCTCGTCGCCGACGACACACCGCTCCAGCACATGGCGCGCCTGTTGCCGGACGCCAAGCCCGGCGCGGTCCGCGCCCAGCTCGGCCGGTTCGGTTTCTCCGGCGACAAGGCCATGGTCGCGGTGCGCCAGCTTTCGGGTGGCGAGCGCGCGCGGTTGTCTCTCGCGCTGATCACAAGGGACGCGCCGCATATCCTCATCCTCGACGAGCCGACCAACCATCTCGACGTGGATGCGCGTGAAGCCCTGGTCCAGGCGCTGGCCGCGTTCGGCGGCGCTGTCGTCGTCGTCAGTCATGACCGGCATCTCTTGGGACTGATCGCGGACCGTCTGCTGCTGGTCGCCGACGGCACGGCGCGCGAGTTCGATGGCAGTCTCGACGACTATCGCGACCAGGTGCTGGGCGCTGGTGGTAAAGGCGGCAACGGCAAGGGCTCCGAGAAGAAGATCAACCGCAAGAATGAGCGCCGCGCGGCGGCGGAAGCGCGCGAGCGCACTAAGGGCTTGCGCCAGGCGATCGCGAAAGCCGAAGCCGAGATGAAGCGCCTCGCGCAGATGCGCGAGGCGATCGATGCGAAGCTTGCGGCGCCGGCGTCTTCAAACGAGGCCAGCGCGCTGATGAAGCAGCGCGGCGAGATCGAGCGCGATCTTGCGGCGGCGGAAGCCGGCTGGCTCGAGGCGAGCGAGGCCGCGGAACAGGCGATTCCCAAGGTAGACGCGTAAAAGACGGACGCGTGAATGCAAAACGGGCGGCCACAGGGCCGCCCGTCCGCTAAATCGGTTGCCGCGAAGCGCTATTTGTTGGGCGCTTGCGCGTACATCTCCTCGACATGCTCCCAGTTGATGAGATTGTCGAACCAGGCTTCGAGATATTTCGGCCGCGCGTTGCGGTAGTCGATGTAATAGGAGTGCTCCCAAACATCGCAGCCGAGCAGCGGCCAGCCGCCATGAACGAGCGGGTTCTCGCCGTTCGGCGTCTTGGTCACTTCGAGCTTGCCGTCCTTGTTGAGGGTGAGCCAGCACCAGCCCGAGCCGAACTGACCCTTGCCGGCCTCGATGAAGTCCTCGCGGAATTTGTCGAAGCCGCCGAGATCGCGGTCGATCAGCGCCAGGATCGCGCCCGGCACCTTCTTGCCGCCGCCGTCCTTCTTCATCCACGGCCAGAATTGGATGTGATTGAAGTCCTGGGCCGCGTTGTTGAAGATTCCGGCGTCCTTGCCGAAGCTCTCCTTGACGATGGTCTCGAGGTCCTTGCCCTCGTAGTCGGTGCCTTTGATGAGGTCGTTCAGCTTGTCCACGTAAGCCTTGTGATGCTTGTCGTGGTGATATTCGAGCGTTTCGGCCGACATGTAAGGCTGAAGCGCGTCGTAATCATAGGGAAGGGGTGGGAGTTCGAATGCCACGATGGGTCTCCGGGGGATTTTGAGTGGGTGAAAAGAGGAAAGACCGCTGAAAGCTAAAGGTTCCCTGAAAGCGAGGCAAGCCGGGCTATTGGGCGTGCGGCAAATGAACAAAAGCGGGGTGGTTTCGGGAGGTCGCCGCGCTTATTACTTTCGGGAATGCAATTGGGCGCGCGAAAATATTGCGCGTCCGCCGGTGACCGGAGCATGAAGCGCGTGTGAAGCTTGGCCTAAGCTTGAGTAAGGGGTGGGCGTGGAGCCCCTGAACTCCACGCCCGGTGCCGAGGAAGGTTCGCTAAAAGCCAGTGCAGGGATCTGACGCCTTGGAGAGTGCGTCTTTCCACCTGAACCCAACATGAACCGAAAATGCAGGGATCGTTCAGGAACGGCGCTATTTCAAGAGCGCCTGAAGCGCCTTGAACTCAGGCGTGCCCGCGCGTTCCATCCACTCGAACAGCACCATCTCGCTGTCGACCACGTCGACGCTGGATTTTTGCAGGCGGGCAAGCGCGAGCTTGCGGTTTGCTTTCGAGCGGGACCCGACGGCGTCGGTCACGACGAAGGCCTCGAACCCTTGGGCTTCCAGGTCGATGGCGGTTTGCAGGACGCAGACATGGGCCTCGATGCCGCCCATCACGACTTGCGAGCGGCCCTGGCGGCGCAACTCATGCAGCCGGTCCTTCAGCATCGCGTTCCGCGCGCAAGAGAATTCAGTCTTGTCGGCGATGAAGCCGTCATTGGCGAAGGCGTCGCGAATGGAATCGTGGGTCGGGCCTAAGCCTTGCGGATATTGCTCCGACACGGTGATGGGAATGCCGAGCTTGCGGGCGGCATGGACCAGCCGCACGCAGCGGTCCACCACCCGGTCCTTGCCGGAAATCGCGCTCAGGAGCTTCTCCTGGACGTCGATGATGAGAACTTGGGATTTATCGCGGGACAGAAGCATGGGCGGGACTCTGGCATAGATCGCGCGGCTCCGCCTAGAGGCGCTCTAGGCTAAGCCCGCGACCTTCAACGCAAAGGCATAAGAGACGGCGACTTCCTTCAGCCGCTCGAAGCGGCCGGAGGCGCCCGCATGTCCCGCCTCCATATTGGTCTTCAGCAAAATGAGGTTGTCGCCCGTGTCCGCTTCGCGCAGCTTCGCCACCCATTTGGCGGGTTCCCAATAGGTCACGCGCGGATCGGTCAGCCCGGCCAGCGCGATGATGTTCGGGTGGGTTTGCGCACGCACATTATCGTAGGGCGAGTAGGCGGCGATGGTGCGGTAGTCGGTGTCGCTCTCGATCGGGTTGCCCCATTCCGGCCATTCGGGCGGGGTGAGCGGCAGGGTCGAGTCCAGCATCGTCGTGAGCACGTCGACGAACGGCACCTCGGCGATGATGCCGAGAAACAGGTCCGGCGCCATGTTGGAAATGGCGCCCATGAGCATGCCGCCGGCGCTGCCGCCGTGTGCCACGATGCGGCCGCGCGACGTGAACTTATGCTCGGCGAGATATTCGCCCGCGGCGATGAAGTCGGTGAAGGTATTCGTCTTCTTCGCGCGCTTGCCGTCCTTGTACCAGCGATAGCCCTTCTCCTTGCCGCCGCGCACATGGGCGATGGCATAGACGAAGCCGCGATCGACAAGAGACAGCGCATTGGTGGAGAAGGCGGCCGGCATGGTGATGCCGTAGGCGCCATAGCCGTAAAGCAGGAGAGGCGCGGTTCCGTCGAGCTTGGTCTCTTTGCGGTAGAGCAGTGAGATGGGCACGGTCTCGCCGTCCTGGGCCGGCGCCATGACCCGTCGCGTGACATAGAGGCTCGGGTCGTGGCCGCTCGGGATCTCCTGCGTCTTGCGTAAGGTGCGCTCGCGCGTGTGCATATTGTAGTCGAACACTTGCGCGGGCGTGGTCATGGATGAGTAGGTGAAGCGCAGCGTCTCCGTGTCGTACTCGTAGCCGTGGCTAAGGCCGAGCGCGTAGACCTCCTCATCGAAGGCGATCTCGTGCTCTTCGCCATCGGCGAAACGGCGGATGACGATGCGCGGCAGTCCGTCCTCGCGCTCCAGCCGCACGAGAAAGTCCTTGTAGGCGACGATATCGAGAATGAGCCGGCCCGGCCGGTGCGGTTCGATCTCGCGCCAGTTTTCAGGCGCGGGATTCTCGGCGGGCGCCTCGACGATGCGAAAATCCTCCGCGCCGCCGGAATTGATGAGGATGATCAAGCGTCCGTCGTGGTGGTCCACGGAATAGTCGTGCTCGGTTTCGCGCGGCGCGACGAGACGCGGCGGGGCCGTGGGATCTTTGGCGTCGATCAGGCTGACTTCGGCGGTCTCGTGATCGTGGACGCCAAACAGGAGATAGCGCTCGTCCTGGGTGCTGCCGATCTCCAGGAAATAGCCCGGGTCGGTTTGCTCGTGGATGAGGCTGTCTGTGCTTTCGGTGCCGACCGCGTGGGCGAACAGCTTGCGGGGCCGATGCTCCTCATCGAGCCACACATAGAGCAGCGTCTTACTGTCTGCGGTCCATTGGAAGCCGCCATTGTTGTCGGTGATGCGGGTGTCGATCAGTCTGCCGGTGGCCGCTTCGATGACGTTGACGGTGTAGAACTCCGAGCCCTTGGTATCGACGGCATAGGCGATGAGCTTGTGGTCCGGGCTGTGGGCGACATTGGCGATGCGGAAATAGGCGTGATCCTTGGCGAGCGCGTTGCCGTCGACCAGGATTTGCTCCGCACCACCGCCGCGCGGTGTCCGGCAGAACAGCGGATGCTGTCCGCCCGTTACATAGCGCGTGTAATAATCGAAGGCGCCGTCGGGGGCGGGGACGCTTGAATCGTCTTCCTTGATGCGCCCCTTCATTTCGGCGAACAGCGTCTCTTGCAGCGCTTCCGTGTCGCCCATCACGGCCTTGGTATGGGCGTTCTCAGCTTCCAGATGGGTGCGGATGTCCGGCGGCAGCACGCTCGGATCGCGCATCACCGCCTGCCAGTTATCGGCCCGCAGCCAGGCATAGTCGTCCACACGCTCGATACCGTGATGGTTCGAGGTCGATGGGCGTCGCGCGGCGATGGGCGCGCTCGCCACGGGAGATTGTTCGTTCATGGGTTCGGTGCTGACAGGTGGAGGAGACTACCCGGAGGTCTCGCCACTCCCGGTTCCGGTGTCAAGGTCGAGCGCGCAGCCGTTGATGCAATAGCGCAGACCGTTTTCGCCTGGGCCGTCCGGGAAAACATGACCCAGATGGGCATCGCAGTTCGCACAGCGCACCTCGACGCGGCGCATGCCGTAGGAGCTGTCCTCGTGCTTGACCACGGTGTCGGCCGCCGCGACGTCGGTGAAGCTTGGCCAGCCGGTCCCCGAATCGAACTTCGTGTCCGAGCTGAACAGCGGGACGCCGCAGCACACACAGCGGTACATGCCCTCGCGCTTTTCGTCATGGTAGGGGTGGCTGAAGGCCCGCTCGGTGCCATGCTCACGGGTGACGTGGAATTGCTCCGGCGACAGCTTCTCGGCCCACTCTTCCTTCGACATCGTCTTCTCGTTCTTCTCAGTCTTGCTCATGGTGCCACCACTCTCGATTCGATCTGTTCTGGTTCGCCACAGAATATAGGGATGCCAAGCTTTCCCTCTAAGAGGTGTCGCCATGCTCTCACGCAGGCTTGATTGAGAAACGCGGTGCAACTCACCTCACTGCGCTGGTGAGTTCGAGTTTTCGCGCAACTCAAGCAGCTATGTGAGTGGTGCAGGCTTAAAGAAACGCTCTGCGCCTTCGAGTTGCGCTGGTTAGCGTGCAGTCTTCGCGAGAAGAGGTCCGTTGCGGTTTTGTCAAAAAGTGCTATAGAGAACAAATCAGCAAACATCAATGCAGTGCATGCTCTTTAGTTGCGTAACATTGTAGTTTCTGGTCACAAAAACGGCGTAATCTGGTGACTTTAAGAAGTCACTTCGACCCGGGAGATGCGCAAGGGCCCACGGATTCGTGGTCTGTTCGGCTCAGGCGGGTATTGGGCAGGATCAAGGAGCCTATTCATGGATGCGAATCTGGAGAAAAACGAACTGGTTGAACTGACCGCTGAGATCGTCTCGGCCTATGTCAGCAACAACACGGTCGTGGCTACGGACCTGCCAGGTGTAATCCACAATGTGTTCGATGCCTTGAGCAAAGCCTCCAGCGCCTCTGGCCAGCCCGCCAAGGAAGAGTTGAAACCCGCCGTTCCATTGAAGAAGTCCGTAACGCCGGAGTTCATTATCTGCCTCGAGGACGGGAAGAAGTTCAAATCCCTCAAGCGGCATCTGCGGACCCATTACGACCTGTCCCCGGAAGAGTATCGCGAGAAGTGGGGCCTGCCTCACGACTATCCGATGGTGGCGCCGAATTACGCGGCCGCGCGATCGGACCTGGCCAAGCGTATGGGGCTGGGCCAACGCCGCCGCTAAAGGCCCCTATCAAGGGCGCCATTCGCCCATAATAAGCACACAAGACGCACACAAAAACGCATCGTGCCGGCGGCGCCCGCAAGATCCGGTGGCTCTCGCGGCGCGTGCTACAAGCCTTTGTGACTCTTAGGGAATCCTCGCCGATCGCTTGCATGTGACAGGCGAACTCCACATAGTCGTGCGGTAAGCGATTCGCTTCGGCGCGCGTGGGAAGAGGGGGGATAACATGCTGTCCGGACGCGCCTTCCGCGCCCAATTGGTCATGCAGGGACAGCGTGAGCTCTTCGACTATTGGCTTTATTCAGCCGGTAAGCGGCTCATGCCGGCGCGTTCGGATCTCGATCCGCTCAAGGTGCCCCGGCTCTTGCCCCATATCGGTCTGATCGATTTCCGGGACGGTTTCGACCGGGGCCTGTTCCGCTTGGCGGGCACGCGGCTGCGCGACATTTACGGCCAGGAACTCACAGGCAAGAAGGTCCGCGAGGTGTTTGGCGGCCGGTGCGGGGCTTATTGGGCCCGGATTCATCACCGTATGGCGAGAACACGCCTGCCGGCGCATGGGGTGGTTCGGGGCCCCGCCGCGGGTCGTGACCATGTGGTGCTCTTCTGGCTGCGGCTGCCGTTATCGGACGACGGGGGGCGGGTGGATCGGATTCTCTGTCTCGATGCGGCCGGACCGAGCGTGGCGGAGGAGGATTCGCAGGCGTTCGCGTCCTGCAATTATCCCCGAGTTCAGCCCGGCCCTGTCTCGCCCGCCCTGGGTGTGCAGTTCGGCTGAGCCTGTTCCCCACCGTCCGGTCCGAGGTTCGCCATCTCGCCTTTATAGGCACTTAGCAGTCCCAAATGCCGGTTCAGGTCGTAGCTCCAGTGGGCCGCGTGTGCCCGACGCCGCTCGGCGCGGAGCGCGCGCCGCAACTTCGCCAGCGAATGTTGCCGCCCCGCTTCTGATTGGTCTTCGATCTCGTGCGGCCAAAGCGCAAGCAGTCTCGGCAGGTCGCGCGCCCGGACTAGGCAGTTGCGCCGGCTACGACCGCGCCTGCAAAAATACGGTTGGCGGCCGAACCGCCGCGGCTGACACGCGATGGGCCGTGGCGTCGCTGTTCTTCTGACATGGGTGCGTCCTTACTCCTGGAAGGGAGCACTCAGTCTGCACCCGGTTTGATGGCCTGGGGATTTGACGGTGATTGGCGCTATCCCCGCCCACCAAACTTGCTGAAGATCGTTGTTGGGAGGTCTCTGGCACGCCCCGCGCCGGGCCATTTGCGGATGACCGCTCCAAAACAAAGTATTTTCCACACGCGTTATCCCCGCCTCGTCGTTCCCCTCTACAGTGTGATAGGACATTATTCCTATCAAGGAGCGGCAAGCGATGAGTGTGGTGGAACCGGAAGGAGTGGCGCCTTGTGGGCGGTTCGGGCGGACCGCCGGGACGACGCAGGTCCGCAAAGCGATCGATCCCACCGTGGCCGTAGTATTCGAGGTCGATATCGGTGATCTGAGCGCGACGACCCGGCGTTCACCGCGCGCGGCGTTTGCCCGGCAGGTTGCCATGTATCTCGCCCATGTCGTCTGCGGACTTTCGCTGACAGAGGTCGGCACGCTGTTCGCGCGCGACGGGACCACCGTGGCGCATGCTTGCGAGGTGGTCGAGGACCGGCGGGACGATCCAGAACTCGACGGGCGGCTCGACCATTTGGAGCGTGCGGTCGCATCGCTCATGGACGCGCTCACGTGGCGGGGACGGCGCTCATGAGCCGGCCGAAGGCGCGACGTGCCTCGGCGCGGGCAGGGCGGGCCGCCGAGGTCCGGCGCCTGCTGGCGCGACTGGCTGCAGGGGGATGTATCGCCTTCGATGGGAAGGGCGGCTTCCTGCTCAGGGATCAGGCCACCAACACGAGGGCTCCGGTGTCACGGCGAATTGTCGAAGCTTGTCTCGGGGAGGATTGGCTCGTGCGGCAAGGCGACAGCCTCATACTCACGGATACCGCACGGGCCAGATTGCGCCGCCGTGCGGGCGGCTCCGACGCCTTCCTCGAACAACATCAGCTCAGGGCACCCGCGTTTCGCGAGATCAACGGCGTTTAGCGTCAGATGACTGTGAACGACGGAAAGAGTCCGCTCGGTTGGCTAAGGAGCCGGCAGGACCGTAATGGCCAGCCGTTGATTGGCGATGCGCAGTTCGAGGCCGGTGAGCGGCTGCGCGCCGATTACTGGTTCGCCCATATGAGCCCGCGCGTTACGGCAAACTGGTCTGCTCTGGCGCCGGCGATCGCTCGCGTCGTGCAGCACCATCGAACGCGGCGGAGTTGCGCGACGCGGTGCTCGCCGCCAAGGAACGCGTGATCCGCGCGCTCATGGCCGTCGGCCCGGAGACGTCGGGCGTACTCGTCGATATCTGCTGCGAGTTAAAGGGGCTCGAGGAGGCGGAGAAGACGAACGGCTGGCCACAGCGCGCCGGCAAGGTCGTGCTGCAGATCGCGTTGACGCGGCTCGCCAAGCATTATGGTTTGATCGCGGCGGAAAGACCTTCCCGTCGCGGCCTGCGCCATTGGGGTGAGGCCGACTATCGGCCGCGCATCGACGGCGGGCGCGAGGACGAGGACGAACTTGGCGTGTAGGAGGCTACTGTGCCGCGGCCTTGGCCGCTTGGGCGTCGCTCTGAATCCGCTTCACCATGGCCATGAGGCCATTTGAGCGCTGCGGTGTCAGGTGCTCCTTCAGATGGAGCTCGCCCAGGGTCTTAATAGCGTCGACGCTCAAGATCTCGTCGGCCGCTTTGCCGGAGTAGATGGCGAAGAGAATAGCGATCAAGCCGCGCACGATATGCGCGTCACTGTCACCGATAAAGCTGAGGCGTGGCGTGCCGTCACGTTCCACCGTGGTGGAGAGCCAGACCTGGCTGACGCAGCCTTCAACCTTGTTGGCTGCGTTGCGCTCGTCCTCGGGGAGGGGGGCCAGCTTCCGGCCCAACTCGATGACGTAGCGGTAACGGTCCTCCCACTCGTCGAGCAGTTCGAAATCGGCAAGGATCTCCTCGAAGGTGGGTGCGTGTGTTTCGGTCACCGTGTCCATGGAAGGAGTATAGGCCACCAGGAGCCGCGTCGCGATGGGCCTGCGTCAAAAAGGGCAGGGCGCGCAGTTGGGAGGGAAAGGGCAGAAACCTTCCCAACCGCGCGCCCTATTTGGCAGGCGGGGGGCTGCCAAGGAGATCGACGACTTTGACCGGCCAAAACTCGAATGTTCTGGCACCGACGCGTGCTTTAGACCCCGGGTCCGCCCCAGGCAGCCTCGCGGTCCGTAGGACTCAAAGTGTCTTGGGTGGCGGTGTTATCCCACGTTGTCGGCTCCAAGGGTACGGCCGCCGGAACGGGCATGACGCCACCGTCGCCGGGCATGGCCACCGGCGCTACCGGGTCAGGCAGGGTGTTGGCCAGAGTTTCGGTCTGCCCCTCGACCAAGGCCATCACCATCTGCGCGCCGTACTGGGCCTTCTGGGCCAGTACCGTGAAGGCGTCCTGACTGGTGGCGCAGGTCTGTGGATTGCGCTCGCAGAACCCCACCACATCGTTCATCGCTGCCTGAGCAGTCCCATAAATCTGGCTTTGCTGATCCTTATCGGTCGGAACCAGCAAGACCAGGACCAGCAGCCAAAAAGCTGTTCTGATAATAAACATCATCGGTTTGCCCTCTCTGTTGACTGCGGTTTGTTTCCCGCATTCCCCTGCAGATGGTTGGACTATAGCTCAAATCAAATAAAGGACCTTCACTGCAATCAATAAAGTTTGAATCGAAAATTCCACTAGATTCTAATAAGCACATGAATATGAGTTTGGTAATACTTGTTTCAAATGATTTTATATTTCTCAGAAAATTTGCGTAAAGTTCGACTCAATTCATCAAGATTCGCGCCCGGCGCGGGTGTCTCTTTGGCCCGTTTCCAGGCTCTGTAGGGTAAAGCGGCCTCGTGCCCGGCTCCAGCACGGCCTTATGCTTTCCTTAAAGCGCGGCTGCGAATAATCCACGTTCGACATAATTGGGGACGTAGCGGCGGTGTGCCGCTCCGAGATGCGCGTGTTCGGTAATGAGAGTGTTCGTGGGCTGGCAGCCTATTTCGGCTCCCTGGTCCACGATTCTGCGCGCGGCGATCCCCTAACGATCGCGCGGCACCAGTCCTTCATCGCATCGCGTCTGCTGGGCGGCCTTCTCGCCCTGTGTGTTTTTCCCATCTATCTCGTGGTGGGTGGCAAGCCGTCCTTGCTCGGCGCCGCGGCTTTTCTGTGGCTGTTGTCGCCAATCGCCATCGCCGTATTTCTGTCGCGAACCGGCCGGTTCGCCGCGGCTCACCTGATCTCCGCGGTGAATTTCGCAGGCCTGGTGACCTTTTGCGCGTGGCTCACTGGGTGGCTCACTTCCGGGCTCATCCCGTGGCTGGTCGTGGTCCCACTGGAAGCCGGGCTCGCGACGGACCGCCGTATCGTCGCTTGGGGGGCGGCGGCATCCGGTCTTGGGCTCTGTGTCCTGGCGATTTTAGGGACGCTCGGTCTCGTGCCCCCGGCGCCCGCACTCCCGTTCTCTCCGCACGTGTTTGCGCTGCTCGGGACCGCATCGGCGATCGCCTACGCAGCCGGTCTGGCGACGATGATCCAGATGGTGCATGGGCATTCCGAGAGCGCCATTCGGGCGGGCGAGGAGGGTTACAGACTGCTTGCCGAGAACGCGAACGACATGATCACAAGCCACGACGACAAAGGGCGCGTGGTCTTCGCATCACTTGCGGCACAACAGTTCCTTGGCGAACCGGTGCAGAAGGTGCTCGGCGACGGGCTATTCGAGCGCGTTCACGTCGCGGATCGCCCGGCCTACCTTACGGCCCTGTCGCGGTGTCACGCCAATAATGAGACGATCGCCGTGGAGTTCCGCGTGCGCCGTGCCGGGGCCAACGAAGCGGGCCGGTACGCTTGGGTGGAGATGCGCTGCCGTCCGATTCGCTCCGTCGACAACGCCGGCCATGCACATGCGGCCCTCGTCGCCATCACGCGCGATATTTCGGAGCATAAGACACAGGAATCTCAGCTGCTCAAGGCGCGCGATGAGGCGGAAGGTGCGAGCCGTGCAAAGACGCAGTTTCTTGCGAGCATGAGCCACGAACTTCGCACGCCACTCAATGCCATCATCGGGTTCTCGGAAATTCTCAACCGAGAACTGTTCGGAGCGCTCGGCGAGGCGCGCTATCGCGTCTATGCGCGCTTGATCCACGAGAGCGGCGAGCACCTCCTCAACGTGGTCAACGACATTCTCGATATGTCGAAGATCGAGGCCGGTAAGTTCAAGGTTGTGAAAGAGCCATTCGACGTCGCCTCGCTGGTCAATTCGTGTTGCGACATCATGCGGCACACTGCGGAGCAGAGGTCACTTTCACTCGAAGTCGAAGTGGAGCCGAACATTCCGGAACTCGCGGCGGACAAGCGTGCCTGCAAGCAAATGCTGCTCAATTTGATCGCGAACGCCATCAAGTTCACGGAGCCTGGCGGGTGGGTGAGGGTCATGGCGCGTGTTCAGGACGGGAATGTCCTTCTCGAGGTGTCCGACAATGGAATTGGCATCTCCGACCAGGACTTGCCGAAGCTTGGCAGCCCCTTCGTGCAAGCCAGTGGCTCCTACGACAGGAGCTACGAAGGCGCAGGACTCGGGCTCTCTGTGGTGAAGGGCCTTGCCCGACTCCACGATGGATCGCTCGAACTTGCCAGCACGCTCGGCGAGGGAACCACGGCGACGATCACGCTGCCTCTCGATGCGACTCCAGAATCTGTTGAAGCGCACCTCCATGCGCCGACAGTATCGGCGGCGTGAGGGCCCTATCGCGGTGTCGCTCTTGTTTAGTAACTCTTTAGTTTCGGGCGCCAAAATGCCCGGAGAGAAGCGGGGTGCCTCTCTGTCCTTAAACCAAAACGATTGCCGGTAACGATGGGCGTAACAACAGCGCGGCTCGTGTTCCTGGGCTTTATCGGCCTTACTGGAACCATCATTTACAACGCGCTCTATCTCCAGGAGCATGCTTCGAGGGGTCCCGTCAGCGCGGAGTCCTCTGCGACGATGCGCAAGGTCGCGTCCGAGTCCCAAACAATTCCGGTGGGGCCGAGGGACGAGCCCTCTAGTCTCGAGGTTCCGCCTCCCGATCTCGACATGCCGGATATCCAGCAGGTGACGGTGCCTGTGCAGCCGGCAAATCTTCCTCCCGTCAGCACCGACCTGCCTCCTTTAGCGCCGGGAACGGGGGAGTCGCAGCTCCTTGTCAGGGCCGTCCAGCGGGAGCTGGCCGCCCGCGGCTACGATGTGGGCCAAGTCGACGGCACTTTGTCGGAGACCACCCGCGCGGCGATCTCCAGCTTTCAGACTAAAGAGGGCTTGCCTGTGACCGGGCTTCCAAGTGATGCGCTGCTTCGCCAAATCCTCCTCGGCGACAGCGTCGCGCCGGCGGCTGCAACAGGATCTTTAGCCGCCCAGGACAGCATCGCAGTGAACGCGGCCGAGCATGAAACGGTGAAGAACGTGCAGCAGATCCTTGCGGATCTTGGTTATGTCCCAGGTCCGATTGACGGTGCATGGGGCGAGAATACCTCACGCGCGATTAGCGAATTCCAGCAAGACCGCGGCCTCCCCGAGACGGGGCAGATTTCGCCGGAACTCCTCGGAGAGTTTCAGCGCGTCACTGGGCGCGACCTCACCAAGACAGCCGCACGTCCGTAGATTTCGCGCTAGGCTGACGGTCATGCGTGTGAAAAGCGAGATTTGGGTCAGCGCCTATTTGCGCCGCTGCCAAGCGGAGGTTGTACCGGTCGTGGTGGTTCGTCGTGGAGATGCGGCGGCGGGCGCGATCTTCATTTCCGTGGACAAGCTCGACGGTACGGCTTGTCTCTACGGTCCCGCGCCGGCCGGCTTTGATGGTACCGACACGGATCGGCGTTGGACACTTTGCCTAGGGGCGACGCCCGCGAGTCAAAACGACGTCGGCATCTACATTATGCGGCAACTTGAATTCGACCCGGACCTTTGGTTGATCGAGGTCGAGGATCGGGCAGGGCGACATTTTCTCGGCGACGATTTGGTCGAGGCGTAAGCCGGATTAAGAATTCGTTAACCCTACCTCGGTCTTAATCACGACAGGCGCATTGGCGTCTCGCTTTTGCGCATGACGCGCAGAGTAATCCGTGGAGACCTAACGATGGCGACCATCTTGGAATTCCGCCGAAACGAGGAAGCCGCGGCCCGTATCGTCAAGCCCGTCGAAGGCTCGCTGGGCGAGATCGTTATCTTTCCGGGTGTACGCATCGAACGCCACGCGTCGGACGACGCGCCGCAGACGATGCCCTCGACCCCGCGGCGGGTGCCGCGCGTCCGGAAGAAATCGCGGGCCTGAAGCTAACCTGAGGTTTTGTGTCGGCCGCAATAGGTGGCCTTTAGCGCGCGCTCGGCTTCGGCACTGCGACTGGAACCGGAAAGTGGAGCGCGGATCAGCGCAATTCCTTCGACAACGGGTGAACTCACCACCACGACGTTATCGAACGCCTCTGGCGAATCGACCCCGACCTCCGCAACCGTCTGATCGGCGGTCGCGATGATCAGATCGACGTCGGGCTGTTTCATATCCGCGCCGACAACCGCGTAAAAATTCTCGCCTAACGGTGTGTAGAATCCGATCAGCCAATGTTCGTCGGCGATCCGGGCTCTAAGGCGGACCGGTCCCTCCGAAAGGTCATACCGGCAGAAGGCATAGCGAATGTCGGGCGCCATCAACGGCATCACCTGGCGGCCCGGTGTCGGTGGCGGCAACTGGATCATGGTATTTGCAGGCCCGAGTGCGGCGAGCCGGGCTTGCGCATCCCGCGGTGCGAGCGTGGGCAATGTGAGCACGGCTACAACGTGAATCAGGCCCGCAAGCACGATGCCAAGAGCGATATAGAGTCCGGGAAGGCTTACTCGCATCGGACACGCTCGATTTTTGGCAGACGGTCCGGCGGTATCTGACCGATGCCGCTGATGTCGGTGTCGCGTGAGCCGTAGACGCGCAAAATAAGAACGAGATTACGATTCGTTTCAGTCCCGCTCGGCAGCCAATTCTCAGGTCTGGCATTGCGCGAAAGGTTGATGCGGAAGCTTCCATCCGCGCGGCGAAGCGCTTCTTCGCTGTTGAAGCCGTAGCGCTTCGAGGGGTTGGCAATAAGCGATCCGTATTCGTCGTAGAGAGCGACCGACCACCAGCGGGCGTTGAGGGGGGCGCCGACGATCGAATATTCGCAACCGGAGCTTAGGGTGCCTCCTCGGCTGTCTGTGTTCGCTGCAAAATAGCGAGCGGCTGTCGAGGTGAGGGGGAGCCGGCCACTCCGGGCTAGATGGGCGCGGGTGTAGGGATCTGCATTGGGATTGCCTTCGCTGAGCCAACTCTTCCAGGGCCCGATTGTTGAGGTCGTCAGCGGGGAGCCACGCTCGATCATGTACCAAGCGGAACCGATGCCTAGGATCAAGGCCGCGGCAAATGTGCCAATGAAATAGCCTAGGGCGCGCATGGACGTGCTGCCCTCTTCGCGCCAAAGGCTGCTGCGCGTCGAGGTGCCGGTCAGCGGCATGTTCGGAAGTGCGGTCACGCGGGCATAGTCTTTCAAATCGCAGAGCGGCTGGCGCGCCTACTGAGGAACAGCAATATTGTTCGCGCTTCCCCCTGGCACGCTGTTCTCAGGCGCGGTGGCCGCCTGCGTTGGTTCCGGACGCGGTCCGCTATCGCTGTCCGCTGCCGAAGCCAGACTTGGCTGTGTCTGCACCGCGGAGGGCGCTGCCGCGCGGCCCGTTTGGGTTTGATTGCTGGGTTTGAGTTGCCGCGCCTCCTTGAGGAGCTCGCTGAGATTCTGAAGGATCTGGCGCGTTGCGGGCGGCATGTCCTTGACACTCTCCGGGGGAGGGGGCAATGGCAAATCGGCCGTGGCGCTTTGCGACATGACGGCAGCGATCCTCCGCTGCTCCTCGACCTGGCGCGGATGCGGTTCAACGCCCGGGACGACAGGGATGTTATCAGTGTCGTGGGCCGCCTCCATATAGGTCTTCCATGTCTGGGCCGGGAAGCTGCCGCCCGTCACGCGAGCCATGGGCGTGAAGTCGTCATTGCCGAGCCAAACGCCAGTGACATATTGGCCGGTGAAGCCCATGAACCAGGCGTCGCGATAGGCAGAGCTCGTTCCGGTCTTGCCGACGTTATTGGTGTAGTCGAGCTGTGATCGTCTCCCGGTGCCCGCGGCCACGACCGTGCGCAGCATGGAATTGAGCTGTTCCACCACCTTGCGCTCGAAAATCCGCTTGCGCTCCGGTTCGTCGCGATCGTGATTGTAAAGCAGCTCGCCTGGAATGGTCCGGATCTCTTCGATCGCATAGGGGCGCACCTCGATGCCGCCTGAGGCAAACACGGCATAACCGCCGACATGCTCGAGCGGCGTCATACCGTTATCGCCGAGCGCCAGCGAGCACGTCTTCTTCAGGTGCCGGATGCCGATTTTCTCCAAGTCTGCCAGCACATTCTCGCGGCCGGCTTGAAGAGATAGCTTCACGGCGACGGTGTTGATCGATTTCGCCAATGCCGTTCTGACCGTCATGCGTCCTCGAAAGCCACCAGAATAGTTCTTCGGCGACCAGCGGCCGCAACTGACATAGCCGTCACTGACCGCCGTGTCGGGCGTAAAGCCATGTTGGAGCGCGGTCAGATAGACATAAGGTTTGAAGGAGGAGCCAGGCTGCCGATAGGCATGAGCCGCGCGGTTGAACTGGCTCTGGCCATAGTCCTTGCCGCCGACCATGGCCCGCACCGAGCCGTCGGTTTCCATCGAGACCAGCGCGCCGTTGTTGAAGTTGCGCGATCGGCCATATTTGTTGACCGTGTCTTCCAACGCGTCCTCGGCGGCCTTTTGAAGGCCAAGGTCGACCGTCGTGCGCGCCACGAGGATGTGGTTGGGCTTGCCGGCCATCAGGCGCTGCACCTCCTCGAAGGCCCAATCTAGGAAGTAATCCGGTGTCTTGGAATCGCCGCGCTCGACGATCCGGGCGGGGTTCAGCCGGGCGCCGTAAACTTGGCCTTCGCTCAAATACCCGGCCTCGACCATATTGCTCAGCACTTCGTTGGCGCGGGCGCGCGAGGCGGCGAGATTGACGTGCGGCGCATAGCGGGTCGGCGCCTTGAACATGCCGGCAAGCATCGCCGCTTCGGGGAGTGTCACCTCGCGGATCGACTTGCCGAAATAGTAATGTGCCGCGGCCTCAACGCCGTACGAGCCGCCGCCGAGATAGGCGCGGTCGAAATAAAGCTTTAGGATTTCAGGCTTGGTGTAGTGGTTTTCGAGATAGATGGCGATAAACGCCTCTTTGATCTTTCTCGACAAGGCCCGCTCCGGCGTAAGGAACATGTTCTTGGCGAGCTGCTGGGTGAGCGAGCTACCGCCTTGCACCACCGAGTCTGCGCGGGCGTTCTCGGCGAGAGCGCGGAACGTACCCATGACATCGATGCCAAAATGATCGAAGAAGCGCCGATCCTCGGTGGCGAGGGTCGCCTTGATCATGTGGTCGGGAATCTCTTCGAGCGGCACGGAGTCATCGCGCAGAAGGCCGCGCTTGCCGATTTCGTTGCCATAGCGGTCGAGGAAGGTGACGCTGTACTCGTCGGAGAGATTGATCTTGCCCTGGGCGACGTCGAAGGCGGGAAGGGCAAAGGCCAGCACGACCAAGAGTCCGGCCACGCTCAAGGTCAGGCCCTCGCAGGCTAACTCATTGCAGGCGCGCCAAAATCCCTTGATCTCGAAGCGGCCGAAAAACGATGAATAGGCGCTCCACCAGTCGCGGAAGGCGATCCAGGTGCCATAGAGGCCGGAATCGATCCAGGAATCGATCTTCAGCCAATCGATGAGCTTCCCGCGGCCATTTCCTTGTAAAAAGTCGCGCAATTTACCCCGACCTCGTCAGCTTCGCACCACGCGGGCACGCGAAATCCGGCCGTCCAAAGGGGCCTATCCGAAGCGTACCGTATACCCCGATTGCGGCCTTTTATAGAGGTTTTGCGGGGCTCCGCGAGCCCCAATCGATTACCCGTCGACCTCGGCGAAGCCCTTGCGCTCCATGCACTCGATATAGTCGGATTTGGAGGTCTTGCCCCGCAGCAGCAGGAGCCGTGTCACCGAGGAGATGCCCTTGCGGCGCGCCTCCTCCAAACAGACGGTCTTGGCCGCTTCGAAGGCCACCTTGGTGTCCGTGACTTCCGGGTTGGCGTGCTCCACGGCGCGGGTCGGCACGAAGGCCACGTCGGGCGCCGAACCGCGGCTGCAGGCGGAAAGCGCAAGGCCCACGAGCCCGGCTGCAAACAGCGCCACGCAAACCCTGGTCACGATCAAAGTCCCCCGCCTCAACATCCGGCCCGCTCATCTCGGCGCAAGGCCGGCGCGCAGCTCCCGGATCCGCTCGTCCGCGCCGGACGACGCTAGCCCTTCCCGGCCCGGCCTTGTACCGGCCATACCGTCCGAAGGTTAAGGCCGAAAAGTGACGCGGCCGCCGCAACGCGCCCCTTTGCCGCCAGGCGCGCGTGCACCGCTACAACCGCAAGTGTCGCCGCAAACCAGGGCGGCATCAAGGACAAGCGGGCGTTGCGCGCAAGCGACGCGCTGCCGGGCGATTGTGCGAAACGCCTTGCCTATCGCGCGCGTTGAATATTCTGGCGCGCAAACTCTCATGCTAAAACCTTGCGCCAGGAGGCGCTGACAATAACAAATCCAGGGAGGGAATTTTGCCAGAGATGCCGAAACCCGTCTCAGTCCGACTTGCGTTGATCGGCGCCGCCATGGCGCTGGCGCTACCCGTGTCGGCCCTACCGGTCTTTGCCCCAGCTGCCTTGGCCCCAGCTGCCTTGGCTCAACAAGACGCCTTCGACCTGTCTGTGCCGAAGCCAGGCGTGGAGGCCGGCCCCGCACCGAACATGGACTGTGCCGCGGAGCCTCTGTCGGGAAGCGGGCCGGGCTTTTTGAGCTCGCGCGAAGATTCCGAGGACGCCGCGATCAAGGCCTGGACCGAGAAGGCGCACGCCGTTTATCCGGAAGCCGACTGGGAGAACGCGGGCGAGGCCAATCTGTCTTGCGCGGTGCAGGGCCTGTTCTCGAAATGCTTCGCCGACGGCATCCCGTGCAAGCCGAAGGGCGAGGGTAAGGGCGACGGCGAAACGGCGGAAGCGCCGGAGAGCGAGTAGCATAGTGGTAGGAGGGTTCATGACCGCGTCCGGCAAAGGCAACTATACGGAAGATCCGGGTGGCGATGAGCGGCCGGCGACCAGCCCGCCGGACTCGCCCTACGTGAAGCCCGATCTCGGCAAGGGCAAAGGGCCGGCGCAGCCGAAGAAGGGGCCGGCGCAGCCGAAAACGATCGATCGCCCCGACGACGACGCGCCATCGAAGCCGGCACCCCGCAAGCCCAAAGAGCGCTGACCCCGCCGCGGAACGGCGCGACCGCCGAAACTCCGAATAGAGAATGGCCGTCCGTTTTACGGACAGGTATCGACGCGGAAGCACTCGCGGCAGCTGGACGGCCCGCAGCATTTGTGGTCCGTGCCGCAATCGGAATCGCCCGTGCACTGACCGCAAAACTGGAGCGGCGCGTCCTCGCGGATGGGCGACATGATTTTCGGCGGGACATCGCGTGCGCCCGGCAGCGTCAGGACGACGCCAGCAGTGGCGGCGAGAAGTTGCGGCGCAGAATCACCGCCGCGCGCAGCGCCGACGACGCCGAGCGCCAACACCAGCGCGAATACGACGAGAGCGAGAGAGATCAAGCGCATTACATCCTCCTTCTCCTTGCCGCGCGGGGGCAGGGGACGGAGGCTCGGAACGCAAAGCTCAGCCTCTCGGCCGCAACCCGCGCGTCCGGCGATCTTACGCCAAATGGGCCGACGGCCGAAGCGCTTTGCTCCAAGGTTGGGATGGGGGAGAGGTAAAGTGTGCGTGGGCTCCACACACGGGGAACGCTCATCGCAAGGCGACGGCCATACTCATCCGGGGGCCGCCCACGCACTTTTGGCAGTGTGCGCCCAATTCCTACAAGATGCGAGTCATTACGTTCTGTATCGTGGGCGAGAAATGTTGCGCGTGCGAAGAGACGTCGACGATGACATGCACGCGAAAGCCTGCACGCGGAGATGCGACGACATGAGCGAGGGATGCGTATGAGACGTCGTGTGGTTTTGATGTTGTTTGGAGTCATTCTGCTCGCCGGGGGAGCCCACGCGGCGGAAGAGGACGGGCCCGTATGCAAACGCGCGGAAGTGAATCCAGTGACCGGTCACGTGCTGTGCGTCGACCCGTTGGGCGCGGAGGTTGCGCCGGCACCCAAAGCCGATCCGTGCGAGGCGGACGCGCATTCCGGCGAGGACTGGACCTGGCGCCCGAGCTGCACCCAGAACAAGGGGTCTTGAGTCGTTTAAAGACTCGTCATTGCCCGGCACCCTGGTCTGGCTTCGCCAGCCCGAGCCAAGCGTGATGCTCCGGGCAATCCAGTAAGCACCTCAGGTTTTGCTCGCCGGCGCCGGTGATTACTGGATTCCCGCCTTCGCGGGAATAACACGATCCTGGCTGTTCCTGGCGCAAACGATTTGTTTGCTCGTCCCGTGCGATGATTCGCCCATGACGCAGAGTCCCAAGTCGCAAAGTGCCAAGACGCTCAGCGCCAAGACGCTCAGCGCCAAGACGCTCAGCGCCAAGACGCTCAGCGCCAAGACGCTCAGCGCCAAGACGCTTAGCGCCAAGACGCTTAGCGCCAAGACGCTTAGCGCCAAGCCCCAGTTCGGCCACCGGCATCATCGCCCGGCGCCGCGATCCGGTCTCGATGACTCGCCCGCCTCGGTGTGGCGGCGCTTCGACTGGCCGCTGGTCGCCCTGGTCGCGGTGGTCTTCCTCGAGGGCTTCGTCTGGCTGTTTCCGGGGTAGGGGGTGGGTGAGGTTTGGTGGCTCTGGGCGGTCGTAGCTATCGGCGAGTGGGTGTAACGACCGGCGCTGCCATGATAACGTCTTGCTGACCTTGATCAACGGGAGACAATCATGGCGCTGCGACTGACACCACCGACCAAGAACATCTTCTATCTCTCGACCCTCTGCGCAATCGTCGCGTTCGTACTCTATCTGCTCGGGGTGTTCGGCGGCGTCGGCGGCGGTTTTCCGATGCTGCCGATCGCCTTCTGGGTCGCGATGCTGGCTTGGGGACTCATGACCGCGGGCGTCGCCATGAAGGGCGTCTAGCGAACCTGACGCCTCGGGCCGCGCGCGCAGACGATCATTGAGGCGGAAGCCCAGGCGCATGCTTGATTTTAAAGACAAGGTCGTGTTGATCACCGGCGCCACGCTGGGCTTTGGCCGCGTGCTGGCGAACGCTTTCGCCGAACGTGGGGCAAAACTCGCCTATGCGACATTAACGATGAAGGCGGCGAGGAGACGCTGGCGCAGGTGAAGGCTAAAGGCTCCGACGGCTTCTACAAGTACGCCGACATTTCGCAGGAAGCCGACGTGGAGGATTTCGTGATGGCGACGATCGCGCGCTTCGGGCGGCTCGACGTCGCCATCAACAACGCATCGAAGGAGATCACCGGCCCGACGCTCGCTCTGCCATCGGAGGATTTCGGCACGGTGGTCGACACCAATCTGAAGGGCA